>WNFV01000595.1_pt1 | contig 61986 bp, 69 predicted proteins | sample 5400101 | NCBI WGS metagenome assembly WNFV01 (sample SAMN13153361, study PRJNA577476) | soil metagenome | isolation source: 115 cm soil or saprolite under grassland replicate 1 | place: USA:California | collected 2016-06-15
GGCGGCTGGTGGTGGTGGCGGCGGTGGTCGCGGTGGTGGCGACGCTGGGGTATGTGCGCTGGTCGTGGTTGCGGCTGTGGTTGCGGTATCTGGCGCCGGCGCCGCTGGTGTTCGTGCTGGTGTTTGGGTTGCTGTCGCCGACCTCCAAGCTGATCCTGCCCAGTCATGGAGGGACGGGGTCGGTGCCGGTGCGGACCCACCCGGGTCGGCCGCTGCCGCCGGTGGTGGTGGTCTTCTTCGACGAGTTCCCGCTGCAGGCGCTGCTGGACAGCAAGGGCGAGGTCGACGGTCGGGTCTACCCCAACTTCGCCGGGTTTGCTGGTGATGCGACCTGGTACCGCAATGCCACCGGGTTGAGCGGTTGGACGCCGTATGCGGTGCCGGCGATGCTGACCGGGCGCTACCCGAGCAAGCGGCGCCTGAACGCGGCGCCGGTGGCGCAGGTGTACCCCGACAATCTGTTCACCCTGTTCGGGCACTACTACAACCTGAAGGTGTCCGAGACGGTGACCGAGCTCTGCCCACCGGCGAAGTGCGGGCAGACCGGGAGCCCCTCCGGGTTCGCCACGGTCGCCAGGGAAACGGCCAAGCTCTACAAGGACATCGTCTGGCCGGCCGACACCCCGCTCGACCCGGCCGCGGTCGGTGGCGCCCCCGGCTCCACGGCGGCGGCGCCGACACCGCAGGGCGGCGCCGCGCTGTTCCGCAACCTCGGCCAGAACCAGCCAGAGCGATTCGACCGGTTCGTGCGCTCGATCAGCGCCGCCGACCGGCAGCCCACGCTGTACTTCCTCCACGTGCTGCTGCCCCACGCCCCGTGGCGGTACCTGCCCGACGGGCGCACCTACGCCGACCCGGTCGGCCGCGGACCCGTGTCGAAGGCCGGCACCTGGCCGGCCGCGACCACCGAGGTCAGCCGCCAGCGGCAGCTCATGCAGCTCGCCTACACCGACTCGCTGGTCGGCAAGCTCATCAAGCGCCTGAAGGACCAGGGCCTCTACGACAAGTCGCTGGTGCTGATGACCGCCGACCACGGCTCGGGCTTCAGCCCCGCCGTGCGGGCACGGTCGCTCGGCGGGGGCAACGAGCCAACGCTCATGTGGGTGCCGCTGTTCATCAAGGCACCCCATCAGACCGGCGGCCGCGTCGACGACCGCAACTGGGAGCACGTCGACCTGCTGCCGACCATCGCCGGCACCGCCGGGCTCAGCGTCCCCTGGAAGGTCGACGGCTTCTCGCAGGTCGGCCCGCCCAAGCGCGAGCGGACCGAGAAGTGGTGGTACGAGACCCCCGGCGAGCGCAAGGTGCGCCCAGGGCCCGCGAACTGGGCGAAGGTCCTGCAGGGGGTCACCGACACGCTGGTCAGGGCGCACCAGAACGGCGACAGGGGCTTCTACCAGTTCGGCGCCACCGCCGACTGGATCTTCAGGTCTCCCACGCAGGTCGGCCAGGTCACCGGCGGCCAGATCACCGTCAAGATGAGCGAATGGGGGCGGTTCAGGACCGTCACGCCAGGCGCGCCGCAGGTGCCCGAGATCGTCACCGGCCAGGTGACCTCCGGGACGCCGCCGCCGGACTCGACGATGGTGATCGCCGTCAACGGCAGGATCGCCGGGACGGCCCACTTCTATCCGCCCCACGAGGGCGAGCGCCCGACCGGCTTCGCGGCGATGGTGCCCGACTTCCTGTTCACCCCGGGTCCAGGTCAGCGCCAGATTCAGCTCTACCTGGCGACACGGTCCGGTGACAGGGTCACGCTCCAGCCCGCCAGGCTCGCCAGTTAGGGGCGACCCCTCAGCCAGTCAGGAGGACACGACAACTTGTCCAATGAGCCCTTCAACGCTGACGTCGTCCTCATCGGCGGCTGCGGCCACGTCGGCCTGCCGCTCGGCATCGCGCTGGCCGACCGTGGCGCCACGGTCCTGCTCTACGACGTCAGCGAGAGCGCGGTCAAGCTCGTCAACGATGGGACCTTGCCCTTCGAGGAACCGGGCGCCGCGCCCGTCCTCGAGCGGGTGAGCGCCAGCTCCCGCCTGCGCGCCAGCACGGACCCCGCGGTGGTCGGCCAGGCGGAGAACGTCATCGTGGTGCTCGGCACCCCGGTCGACGAGCACCTCAACCCCGACCCGCGCGCCATCCCGCTGGCGCTGGGCCTGTGCAGCGACCACCTCGTCGACGGGCAACTGCTGGTGCTGCGCAGCACCGTGTACCCGGGCGTCACCGCGCTCGTCGAGCAGATGGTCGCCAAGCTCGGCGTCGACGTCGACGTCGCCTTCTGCCCCGAGCGGATCGCCGAGGGCAAGGCGATGGTCGAGCTGTTCTCGCTGCCGCAGATCGTGAGCTGCCGCACCGAACGGGGACGCGAGCGCGCCAGCCGGCTGTTCAGGCGCCTCACCCCGAGCATCGTGGACCTCAGCCCGGAGGAGGCCGAGCTCGCCAAGCTGTTCACCAACACCTGGCGCTACATCAGGTTCGCCACCGCCAACCAGCTCTACATGATGGCCAACGACCGTGGCCTCGACTTCGAGCGTATCCGCCAGGCCCTGGCCCACGACTACCCGCGTGCGGCCGACATGCCCGGGGCGGGCTTCGCCGCCGGGCCGTGCCTGTTCAAGGACACCATGCAGCTCGCGGCGTTCAACAACAACAACTTCACGCTCGGGCACGCGGCCATGATGGTCAACGAGGGCCTACCGCTCTACCTGGTGAGCCGGCTCGAGCAGCGCTACGACCTGGCCGGGATGACCGTCGGCATCCTCGGCATGGCGTTCAAGGGCGGTTCCGACGACATCCGCTCCAGCCTCAGCTACAAGCTGCGGCGCATCCTCGCCTTCAAGTGCGCGCAGGTGCTGTGCACCGACCCGCGGGTGACCGTCGACCCCGCCCTGGTGCCGCTCGACGAGGTGCTGGAGCGGGCCGATCTGCTCATCATCGGCGCGCCGCACCAGGAGTACCGGGAGCTGGCAACCGGCAAGCCGGTTGCCGACATCTGGAACCTCCTCGAAAGGGGGGTCCGCGTGTGACGCCGCGGGTCACCGTCGTCATCCCCGCCTACAACGAAGGCGAGAGCATCGTCGCCGTCCTCGACCGCCTCTTCGAGTCGATCACGCTCGAATGCGAGGTCCTCGTGGTCGTCGACGCGCTCGAGGACCCGACCGTCCAGGTGGTCGAGAGCTACCCGGTCGACGAGCCGCGGCTCCGTGTGGTCCACAACACCTACGGTCGCGGGCCCGCCAACGCGATCCGCTTCGGCATCCAGGCCGCGACAGCCCCGTGCGCGGTGGTCACGATGGCCGACGGCAGCGACGACCCCAGGCAGATCGACGACTTGGCGCGCCTCGTCGACCGCGGCGTGGTGGTGGCTTCGGCTTCGCGCTACATGCCCGGTGGCCAGCAGGTCGGCGGGCCGTGGATGAAGGGCATGCTGTCGCGGCTGGCCGGCCGATCGCTCTACCTGTTCGCGCGCGTCGGCACTCGTGACGCCACCAACTCGTTCAAGGCGTACTCCACCGAGTTCGTGCGCCGGGTGAGCGTCGACAGCCGCGGCGGCTTCGAGATCGGCCTCGAGCTCACCGCGAAGGCGAGACGGCTCAGGCTGCCGGTCGCGGAGATCCCGACGATCTGGCTCGACCGCCGTGACGGCGTCTCCAACTTCAAGCTTGCCGTGTGGATCCCGAGCTACCTGCGCTGGTACCGGTTCGCCTTCGGCCGGCGCCTCGAGCTGGAGGACCTTCGCGGCCTGGCACCGTCCGACAGGAATGGGTAGACCACATGGCAAAGACTCTGGTCAGCGGATCGTCCGGCTTCATCGGCGGCTACCTGGTGCAGGAGCTGCTGGCGCGCGGCCATGAGGTGGTCGGCGTCGACGATTTCTCCAAGTACGGCCGTGTGGCGAAGTCATACGACAGCCATCCGAGGTACCGGCTCGTCGAGGGCGACGCCCGCGACACGGCGCTCATGACGGAGCTGCTGGCGGACTGCGACCATTTCATCGCCGGCGCGGCGCTGATCGGCGGGATCTCCTACTTCCACACCTACGCCTACGACCTGCTGGCCACCAACGAGCGCATCATGGCCTCCTCGTGCGACGCGGCCATCAGGGCGCACCGGGACGGCCGGCTCCAGAAGGTCACCTACGTGAGCTCGTCGATGGTCTTCGAGTCGACCGACGAGTGGCCGTCGTATGAGGGGCAGGAGCGCAGCATCCCACCGCCGCGGTCGTCGTACGGCTTCCAGAAGCTGGCGGTCGAGTACTTCGCCCGCGCGGCGTGGGAGCAGTACAAGCTGCCGTACACGATCGTGCGGCCCTTCAACTGCGTGGGCATCGGCGAGGCGCGGGCGGCCGGCGACGTCGAGGTGCTCAGCGGCAACGTCAAGCTGGCCATGAGCCACGTGGTCCCGGACCTGGTGCAGAAGGTCCTGAAAGGCCAGGACCCGCTGCACGTCCTGGGCGACGGGTCGCAGATCCGGCACTACACCTACGGCGGCGACATCGCCCGCGGCATCGTCACCGCGATGGAGCATCCCGACGCGGTGAACGATGACTTCAACATCTCGACCGCGCGGGCCACGACCGTCCACGAGCTCGCCGCGCTGATCTGGCGCAAGGTCAAGGGACCCGACGTGCCCCTGCGGATCGTGAGCGACCAGCCGTTCGAGCACGACGTCCAGAAGCGCGTGCCCGCCACCGGCAAGGCCACGCGGGTGCTCGGCTTCGAGGCCACGACCCCGCTCGACGGGATGCTCGACGAGGTCATCCCGTGGATCGGCAAGGCCATCGCCGACGGCACCGTCTGACCGCTGGTAGCCTCTCGTCCGTGACCACAACGAGCGGACCTGACTGGGAAGAGGGGGCGGCGGCGGCGCCACTGCGGCGCCGTCCCCAGCTCGCGCTGCTGGTGGAGGGCGGCGACCGCAAGGGCCTGCTGCACGACATGACCGCCGCGATCCTCGACCACGGTGGCGACATCCTCTCGGTCGAGATCGTCGAGCGCGGCGCCCACAGCGCGATCTACTGGGAGCTGGACGCCGTGGAGGATCCCGAGAGCCTGCAGCGGGCGTTCATGGCGATCGACGTCGTCGCGTCGGTCCGCCCGCTGCCGAGCATGTTCCAGGTCTACGGCAAGCGCATCATCGTGGTCGGCGCGGGGGCGCAGGTCGGCCAGGTCGCCCTCGGCGCCATCGGCGAGGCCGACCGGCACAACATCCGCGGCGAGAAGATCAGCGTCGACACGATCCCGATCGTGGGCGAGAAGAGCCTGGCGAACGCGGCGCGGGCGGTGGCAAGGCTGCCACGCGCGGTGGCGCTGGTGCTGGCGGGGTCGCTGATGGGTGGGGAGGTGACCGGGGCGGTGGACGAGGTGCGGGCCCGCGGCATCCTGGTCGTCTCGCTGAACATGGCCGGCTCGGTCCCCGAGCACGCCGACCTGGTGGTCACCGATCCCGTGCAGGCCGGGGTGATGACGGTGATGGCGGTGGCCAGCACCGCCCGCTTCGACGTCGACCGGGTCCGCGGCCACCGCTTCTGAAGCCCGCCGCGATCCGGCATCCTGGACACCGTCGGCGCGGAGCTCCGCGCCGGCCGCTTCGAGGAGGTCCATCGCGATGCGCGCACCGGGGCTGTCACGCACGATCCTGTGGTTGCTCGCCGCGGAGCTGGCGCTGACCGGTGGCTGGGCGCTCGCCGCGCCCCGGTCGTTCTTCGACAACTTCCCCGGCGGCGGCCACACCTGGGTGGCGATGCTGCCGCCCTACAACGAGCACCTGACCCGCGACGTCGGCAGCCTCTGGCTCAGCCTCGCCGTGCTCACCGCGTTCGCGGCGCTGACGCTGCAGCGCCGCGTGGTGATCGCCACCGCGCTGGCATGGCTCGTCTGGTCGACGCCGCACCTGGCGTTCCATCTCTGGCACCTGGAGGGCTTCAGCACCGCCGACAGGGTCGGCCAGCTGGTCGCCCTCAGCCTCGGCGTGCTGCTGCCGCTGGCACTGCTCGCACTGGCGTCCAGCGCCGTCAGCGTGGCCGAACCTCCACGAACCCAGCAGCGTTGAAGTCACCATCGAAGGCAAGCGCCTCGCGGATCCGGCGGCGCCGCATGACCGCAAAGCTGGTCGCATCGACAAAGGAGTACTCGCGCTCGTCGTGTCGACGAAGCCAGCGCCAGGCATCAGTCTCCGCGGCGGCGTCCACGTGCACCACCTCGACGTCCGGTAGCTGGGCGAGGCGGTCGATGAACCCCACCGCCGCGGAGTGGCCGGCACGGCGGCGCAGCAGGGTCCAGGTCTCGCCCACGACGTGGTTGGAGACACAGACGCGACCAACCCCAGCCCGCACCAGTCTCGTTGCGTCGTCGTGATGGCGGTCGCGTCGCTCGGCGAGGGCGAACCAGAAGCTGGTATCCGCGAATCTCACGCCTTCGGCCCGTAGATCACGTCATCGATGTCGTCGACCGGGTCATCATCGAGCCAGCCGATCATCGCATCCCACGGGTCTGCTGGGGGCGGAGCAGCGGCACGCACCTCTCGTGCGATGCTCGACCTGATGAGCGCAGCCTTGGAGATGCCCCGGCGGGCAGCCTCTGCTCTCACCGCCGCGTCCAGCTCTTCCTCAATGTGAATCTGAATCCTTCGCATGCCGATGATTATACACACCTCCGATGCTGATGGTGTGTAGACTCCTCGGTCACAGCCTGCGGCGCTTGCGCGCCTGTGTAGACTGATCTGTAGACAATTCTCGCGACACCGCATGGAGGCACGCGATGGCATCGACAACGGTCCGCGTGACCGAGCATACCCATGCGCTTCTGCGCGAGCTGGCCGCGGCCACCGGCGAGCCGTTGCAGCAGGTCCTCGAGGACGCGGTCGAGCAGTACCGTCGCGAGCGGTTCTTCGCCGACCTCCACGCCGCCTACGAGCGGCTCGCAACCGACCAGGCCGCGTGGCGGGACGAGCTGGCCGAGCGGGCGGACCTGGACGGCACGCTGGCAGACGGCCTCGGTGAGATGTGAGGACCATCCGCCGTGGTGAGGTCTGGCTCGCCGACCTGAACCCCACCCGCGGACACGAGCAGACCGGCCAGCGCCCCGTCCTCATCGTCTCCGCCGACCCGTTCAACCAGAGCCCGGCCGGGCTCGTCATCGCGGTTCCGTTCACCACCCGCAAGCGGGGCATCCCGACCCACATCGAGGTTCGTCCGCCCGACGGGGGATTGCGCGATATCAGCTTTGCCATGTGCGAGCAGCTCCGCACGCTGGCCGCCGACCGACTTGCCTCCGGTGCGTTCGGCAGGGTGTCTCCTGCCGTGCTTCGCACCGTCGAGGATCGCCTGCGACTCCTGCTCGTGCTCTGACGAGCCCAGCGCCTCGGGGCGAGGAAAGCACCGGGGCTCGGCGCCTTCCTCGCCCCACCGACCACGGCGCGCTCGCGCGTCAACCCGTCAGGTCCGGGTCCGGACGGGCCGCCGGGAGCGCGCGCCCGACCTGCCGCTCAGAGGAAGAGGTGCAGGATGCCGAGGCAGGTCCCGATGGCGTCTGAGACCACCTTCATAAGGATATCCATGAAGCCTCCTATCGGCTGGGGCCGCTGGCCCCGTCCAGTCTTGTCAAACAAGGTTCGGCACGAACGCTTCGAGACTTTCGCACCACTTAAGTGATCACTCGGATAGACACGCAGTACGACGCGGTACGGCGTCGGATGCAACGGTCTCGTGCATGGTGGTCCTTCCACTTGCGAACCCGATCACCGGTGCAGACCAGATCCGTCGCCAGAACTCACCTGGAGGACGGGAGGTAGAGCCCACCGTCCGCGCCCACCTGCAGGGGGATGCTGGGCAAGGGGCTGGCGGCGGGCCCCGCGACCACGGCGGCACCACGGCGCGGGTCGAACTCCGCGCCGTGGCACGGGCAGGCCAGCAGCCGCGTGACCGCGTCATAGCCGACGGTGCAGCCTGCGTGCGTGCAGACGGCGCTGTAGGCCACCACGTGGGTCCTGCCGAGCCGCACGACGACGGCTGGCCGGCCGTCGGGAGCGGTGAAGGCGGCGGCTTGGCCGACACCGACGTCGCCGAGACCGCCGATGCGCGTGCCCGCCGGCCGGCGCCTGCCGGCGGCGGGCCTGGCGGGCCTGGCCGGCGGCCGCGGCTCCCCGCGCGGCAGCGAGGGGAGCCGGCCGCCGCTGCCCTCGTCCGCGCCGAGGAGCCGCTCGGCCGCGGCCACCCCGCCACCGAGCACGCTGGTGACCGCTACGGCAAGGCCAGCGAGCGCGCCGCGCGCGAGCAGGGCGCGCCGGCTCGCGTCCAACGCCACCGGACCGGCCGGCCGCGGGGCCAGCGGGCAGTGCTGACCGCGGCAGCCACGGGCCATGCCCGGGCAGCGACCGCGCTGGTCGGCGGCGGCGCACACCTCCTGCACGCGATCGAGCGGGACGGCCACGAGGCGGTCGTCGCGGAGCCCGGTCACCGCCCGCTGCCGGCGCGCCAGCCAGCGGTCCACGCTCGGCAGGCCGGCGTCCCCGGCCAGCAGCAGAACCAGCCAGCCCATCGCGAACGGCAGGTCCGCGCCGTAGAAGAACGGCCGCGTGTGCCAGCTTGCGGTCAGGAAGAACAGCAGCGAGAACGCGAGCCCGCCGGCGGCTGCCACGCGGCAGGCGAGACCGGCGAGCGTCAGCAGGCCGACCGCCAGCTCGGCCAGGGCCAGCAGCAGCCCGACCGGCTCGGGGTGGCGCAGGGCGACCGCACGCACCGCCCAGCCGATGGGGCTGGCATGCGCGAACCCGCGTGCCTGGGCGGCGAAGCCCTGCGGGCCGGAGCTCAGATACGCCGCGGACAGCAGCTTGCCGAGCCCCGCATCGGCAAAGGTCACGCCGAGGAACAGGCGCAGCGGCAGGATGGCGATCGAGCGGGTGGCCGGGCGGCCGCCTGGGGCCGGGGCGGTGGGAATGGAGCCGGTGGGCATGGGGGCACGCTACCCGCCGATTCTTAGCGCTTCCTTGGAGCCGCCGGCGGAAGGCGCACGCGGAAGGTGGCGCCCTTGCCATCGCCGCTCTCGGCCTCCACGCGGCCACCATGCGCGCTGACGACCTCGCGGACCAGCGCCAGGCCCAGCCCGAAGCGCCGGTGGCCGTCGGCGCCGGGGCCATGAGTGAAACGGTCGAACAGCCGCTCCGCCACCACCTGCCCGAAGCCGGCGCCGTTGTCGCCGACCTCGAGCAGCGCCTCGCCCCTCCCGCTGGACACCGCCACCCGCACCTCACCGTCGGGACGCCTGGCGTGCTCGACCGCGTTGTCGAGCAGGCTGAGGACGACTCGCCGCAGCGCCGTCGGCGCGCCCACGACCCACACCGGCTCCAGGTCGGTCACGATCCGCACCCCGACGCCGGCCGCGTACCCGGTGACGGCGATCACCGCCTCCCCGGTCAGCGCGGCCAGGTCCACCTTGACGTGCTCCGCTCTGCCTCCGCCCAGCTCGGCGCTGAGGAGAAGGTCCTCGATGACCTCGCCCGTGCGGCCGGCGTCGCGCTCCAGCGCCGCGATCTCTTCGCGCATGGTCCCCAGGTCGCCGGCGTCGAGGTTCCGCCGTACCAGCTGTGCGCGGGTGTGCAGCAGGGTCAGCGGGGTGCGCAGCTCGTGGGAGGCGTCGGCCACGAAGCGGCCCTGGCGCTCGATGGCCTCACCCAGCGGCGCGACCGCCCGCCTGGCCAGCAGCAGGCCCATCACGCCGGCCGCGAGCACGCCGGTCAGACCGGCCAAGAGCCCCACTCCTAAGACCCGGCGGCGCTCGGTGTCCCGGCCGCTGAGATCGAGGACCGCCTGCGCCCATCCGTCGCCGTCGGCCACCGTGAGGCTGCGGTAGCGGGTCCCGGCCACGGTGCGATGGCCCCAGACCGGCCGGGACCGGGGCGGGCGCAGGTCGCTCGGGGCGAACAGCCCGGCGGGGGTCCCGGGCGTGACCGCGACGACATGCCGGGCGCGGTCGACCAGGAAAAGGCTGACCCCGGGCGGCGGATCGGCGACGTCGTCACGGGCGGCGGGTCGGACCGCCTGCGCCAGCAGCCGGCCCTCCGAGACGCGCTCGTCGTGCAGCAGCAGCAACCAGGCGACACTGCCGACGATCACCAGCACGGCGGCCAGCGCGAGGGTGGACTGAGCCGCCAGGGTGATCCACGCTCGGCGCACTGCCCGGTCGGCGACGTTCACGCCGAGCCCATCCGATAGCCGACGCCGCGCACGGTCCGCACCGCGCCGCGGCCGAGCTTGCGCCGCAGGTAGTGAATGTAGGTGTCCACCACGGCAGGCCCATCGGCGCCGTCGAACACCAGGTCCAGCAGCTCATCGCGGGTGAAGACGCGGCCTGGGCGGCGCGCCAGGGTCGCCAGCAGCGCCGCCTCCCGCTCGGTGAGCTCCACCGCCGCGCCCGGGCCGCTCTCCACCGTGCGGCTGGCCAGATCCAGGCAACGGCGGCCGAGACGGATGCCGGCGGCGGCGTCCTCGTGCCGGCGCAGCAGGGCCCGCAGGCGGGCGAGCAGCTCCTCCACCGCGAACGGCTTGGTCACGTAGTCGTCGGCCCCGGCGTCCAGCCCCGCGACACGGTCGGCGACGGATCCGCGCGCGGTGAGCACCAGCGCCCGCGCGGTCACGCCCTTGGACCGCAGCCGGTCGAGCAGGTCGAGCCCCTCGATCGCCGGCAGCCCCCGGTCGATCAGCAGCAGCTGGTACCGGCGCGTGAGCCCGAGGTGCAGGGCCGCATGACCGTCCACCGCCAGATCGACGGCAAAGCCCTCGGTCCGTAGCAGCCGGACCAGCATCTCGGCCAGCGCCGGCTCGTCCTCGACGAGCAGAACCCGCGGTGATCCCTCCCCACCCGGTTCGGCCTCGACCACCATGCTCGGACCAGCCATCGTCCTCCCGTCACCAAGCGCGCCCCAGCGCGGGCCACGCCTCCGTGGCTGTGGCGTGCTCGAGGATACTGCCGCGGCGCATCACGGCTGCGCCCGTCTGGCGCGCCGCGTCGGCTGGGATCCGCCGGGGATGGTGGCGGCGTCCAGCAGGCGGCGCACGCTCGGCAGGTCCCAGAGGTCCTCCAGCAGCACCGGCAGCGGGATGCGCCAATTGGGCCGCTCAACGGTGGTGCCCGGCACGTTCGGCCGCTCGCGGGCCAGCACCGCGTCCTCCAGCGTCGCCGCCACCAGCATCGCGGGCGTCCGCGCCAGGAACGCGTGCAGGGCCGCGACCACCCCGCCGACCGAGCGCTCGCCCGGCGCCAGCACCCCTTCGGCCTCGAGCAGCAGGCACAGCTTCTCGCGCTCGCGTGCCTGCTGCTCGGCCTCCACCGCCACTCGTGCGGCCGGCACCACGCCGGTGTCGGCGAGCCGGCGCAGGTCGTCGCCGCTCAGCCAGCCCGCGACGGTCGGCAGGTCATGGGTGGTGACCGCCGCCAGCGCCAGCCTGGGGTAGCGTGCGGCCTGGCGCCGCTGCCCGGCCGGCTCCCGCTCGAACCACACCAGCCGGTAGGACAGCACCCGCTCGGCGGCGAGCCGCTCGCGTACGCCCGGCTCGACCGTGCCAAGGTCCTCGCCGATGACCAGCGCGCCAGCGCGCCGGCTCTCCAGCGCCAGCACGCCGAGCAGGTCGTCGGCGGGGTAGCGCACATAGGTTCCCTCGATCGGCGCGGCGCCCCGCGGGATCCAGTACAGGCGGAACAGGCTCATGACGTGGTCGAGGCGCAAGCCGCCGGCGTGCGCCATGCCAGCCTGCAGGGTGCGCGCGAACGGCGCGTAGCCGCTGGCGGCCAGCCGCGACGGGACGAACGCCGGCACCGCCCAGTCCTGCCCGCTGGGGCCGAGCGCGTCGGGCGGCGCGCCCACCGTGACGCCCGCGGCCAGATGGTCCTGCGCCCACCAGGCGTCGAACCCGGTCGGGTCGAAGCCTACCGCCAGATCGTTGACGATCCCCACCCGCCCGGTGCCGGCCGCGCGGCTGCTGGCGGCGGCGACCTGCTCGTCCAGCAACCACTGCAGGTAGGCGTGGTAGCCGACCTCCCGCGGGTGGGCGGCGCGCCAGCGTGCCAGCTCCGGCGAGGTGGGGTGGCGAAGCCCGGCCGGCCAGGCGCGCCAGTCGCCCGGATAGTGCTCCCGCAGAGCGCAGAAGCTGGCGAACGCCTCCAGGTCGGGGGTGGCGTCCCGCCAGGCCTGGAATGCGGCCAGCCGCTCGGGCCGCTGGGACAGCGCTCGCCAGCAGGCCCGCAGCGCCTGGTCCTTGCGGCGCCAGACGGCGACCCGGTCGAGCAGGCGCTCGCGGGTCAGTGCGCGGCCAGCCGCGGCCAGCGCGGCCAGCCGCTCCCGCTCGGCGCCGTCCAGGGCCGCGGTCTCCGGCACCGCCTCGACCCGCAGATACAGCGGGCTACGGAACAGCCGGCTGGAAGGGTGGTAGGGGCTGTCGCCGGTGGCCGGCGCGGCGTGCAGCGGGTTGAGCAGCACGAACCCGGGCCGGTCCGGCCCACCGGCGAGCGTGGCCAGGTCGCCCAGGTCGCCGATCCCCCAGCTCTGGCGCGAGCGCAGCCCGTACAGCTGCGCGGCCCAGCCACGGGCGCGTCCGCCGCGCGCAAGCCAAGCGGGCAGGTGGCAGGCGCCCGGCGCGATCACCAGCCGGGTCTCGCCGCCCGGGCCCACCAGCCGGTGCCATCCCAGCGGCAGGTCGCCGGGCAGCCGTGCCGGTGGTGGCCGCTGCGCGCCGGACTCCAGTACCAGCAGTGAGCCCGGCGGGGGCGCCCAGCCGGACTGCCGTCCTCGGCGGGCGACCACCACCGGCGGGAGCGCCGGCGCCGGCGGCACGCCGGCATCCACCGCCATGGCCTCGAGCGCCGCCACCAGCGTCTCCGGCGCGACCTGGTGCCAGCGTCCGTCGGCGAGGCGGAAACCGCTCGCGATCCCGTGCGTCTCCGCCCGCCGCCGTAGTTCCTCCACGTGCATGCTGTGACCATACCGCTGAGGACGCTCGGCGCCTCCGGTGTCGAGCACCAGCGGCCTTGTCAGGACGAGTCGGTTGCTCGAACGCGGTGGGCGACCTCGGCCGCTTGCGGTGTGGACGCCGACGGGGGGCCGGCCTGAGGGTGAAGGGCGTTGAGGAGGGTGACCGCAAGCAGCGCGCAGGCGAGCAGGACGCTGCCGGCGACCAGGTAGCCGGCGTGAAGGCCGGAGATGAAGGCAGCGCCGACCAGCCGCCGGCCAGGCGGGTCGGTCACCTGGAAGCCGCCGGTGGTGACGCTTGCGTGGGCACGGACGGCGGGTGGGAGCGCGGCACGGAAGCGGCTGGCGAAGACCGCACCGAGCAGGGCGATGCCGACCGCACCGCCGACTTGGCGGCTGGTGTTGAGGATGGCCGAGGCGAGACCAGACTGCGTCTGGGGCATGCCGGCCACCGCCGCGGCCGCGATGGGCGCCATGATGAGGCCGAGCCCGCCGCCGAACAGCGTGAAGATCCACCAGATGCCGCTGTAGGCGGTGTCGACCCGGAGGCCGAGCAGGAGCAGCAGCGCGCTCCCGGCCATGGTGGTGCCGAGCGCGATCGGCAGCCGCGGGCCGCGGGTCCCGGCGAGCCGCCCCGCCAGCGGCGCGACGGCGACGATCGCGAGCGTCGCGGGCAGGGCGAGCAATCCCGTTTCGAACGCCGAGTAGCCGCGGATCTGCTGGAAGTACAGGGTGTTGAAGAAGGTGAAGCCCAGCAGGGAGAAGAACGTCAGGAACGCGATCAGGTTGGTGGCCGAGAACGACGCCGAGCGGAAGAAGCGGAGCTCGAGCATGGCGAAGACCAGCGCATAGGCGTCGACGACCACTGCAGACCTGAGACGCTGGCGCCGAGGTGGCGCTGGATCGAGGGCAGGGCGTTGTTCACGATGGTCATGTCGAGCAGCACCATGAACAGCCCGAAGCAGCTCACTGCCAGGGTGAGCAGCTTGGTCCGGCGGTCCTCCCTGAACATTCACGGACTCCTCTCGGCTGAGGAGCTTGCGGCGATGAGCGGCTCGACCTCGTCGAGCCAGGCGAGCTGGCCCTCGACGCAGTGCACCCCGTACAGGGCGGTGGCGTGCCGCCACAGCGCGCCTGGGTCGCTCTTGAGCCGTGCCACCGTGGCCGCATAGCGGCCGCGCAGCGCCTGGAGGCGGGCGCGTTCCTAGAAGGCGTCCACGTTGACGAGCGGTTCCTTGATCCCATCCGGGTCGTCGACGTTGCTCCAACCCAGGTTGCCGGCCTGTTGCAAGGCGCGCTTGACCGCGGCGGGGCTCGCTGTCGGGTGCGACGCCTTGTAGAGCGCCCCGGCCCCGGCCACGTGCGGGGCGGCCATCGAGGTGCCGCTCAGGGTTGCGTAGCCACCCTTCTTGTAGGTGGAGAAGATGCACACCCCAGGAGCGATCAGGTCGACGTCCGGACCGAAGTTGGAGAAGTTCGCCAACGTGTCGTCCTCGTCCGCGCGGCAGGTCGGCGACCCCAGCCCGCCTGGCTTGCCGTCGAAGTCGGCCAGCGCCGACACGGTGATGACCTCGTCATAGGCGGCCGGCACGTGGTTGGCGGCATCGTCGGCCGAGTTGCCGGCGGCCACCGCGTAGGTCACCCCGGCCGCCACGGAGTTGCAGATGGCATCGTGCAACGGGTCACCGGTGGTGCAGCCCGACCCTGCCGGCTCGGTCCCCGTGCCGCCCAGGCTCATGTTGGCGACCTCGATCACGTCCTTGTGGGCGGTCACCCAGTCCACCCCACAGATGACGCTGGCGAAGCTGCCCGAGCCGGCGGGGTTGAGCACCCGAACCGCCCACAGGCGCGCCCCCGGAGCGACCCCCACCACGCCGATGTCGTTGTCCTTGGCGCCGATGGTGCCGGCCACGTGGCTGCCGTGGCCGTTGCCGTCGTTGAAGCTCTTCCCGGTCGAGCAGTTGACCCCGCCCACCACGTTCAGATCCGGATGGGTGATGTCGATGCCGGTGTCGATCACGGCGACGTCGACGTCGACGCTGCCCGCGCCGTTCCCGGACACGGTGCTGGAGAGCTCCCCGTCGACCCGGTCGATCCCGGTCGGCAGGACCTGGGCGTCGATGTGCACTGGCCGGTCCTGGCTGACGTAGGCGACGCGCGGGTCGGCCCGCAACGCCTGGGCGTCCGCGGCCGACATGGTGGCGCTGTAGCCCTTGAGCGCGCGGCTGTAGACGTGATCGACCACAAGGCCGCGGGCCCGCGCCTGCTCGGCGGCGACAGCTCCAGCGGAGCCGACCGAGCCTCTGAGCACCACGATGTACCCACTGGTTGGTGCCGCGCCCGCGGTCGGCAGCCAGACCACGGCCGCGACGAGCAGGGCCACAACCGCTCCGAGCAACACACGTACCCGCATGCTCACTCCCTTCCAGCAGCTCCCGCGGGAACCCGATCCACCAACCGGTAAGTCATATCTGATCCCAAACCAAGTTGAAAGTCACAGATGACGAAGAAACCTGCCGCCGGTGGTGTTCTCAGCACCTGGCCAACAGGGCCAGCCAGGCCCCGCCCGCCGGGCGAGGGCGGCGAAGTCCGTCTCCGTCATACCTCGCCCTCGCTTCGCCCGCGCTCCTGCAAGATCCAGCTGTTGCCGTCGGGGTCGCTGAAGTCGGCGAACGAGCCGTAGTCGCGGCGATCGGGATCCGGACCCGGCATCCACCCGCCCGGCTCGAGATGGCGGATCTCGCTGACGTCCACCCCACGTTCGAGGAGCTCGGCACGCATGATCTCGATGTCGGAGACGACCAGGTGCAGCCCCTGGACCGACCCCGGCGCCGCCTTGGTGATCCCCTTCCCGACAGCGATCGAGCACGCCGAGCCCGGCGGCGTCAGCTGCACGACACGGAACTCGTCGCCGGCACGGTGGTCGACGTCCAGCTTGAAGCCGGCCTTCTCGACGTAAAAGGCCTTGGCACGGTCCACGTCCGCGACGGGAACCAGCACAAGCTCGAGCTTCATCTCCATGAAGCAGCCTCCATGTGTCGTCAGCCTCAGATCATTTGCGAGAATAGCCCTATGACAGAATCCAGGATCGTCGTGGCGCATCGGGAGCACCTGTGGTGGCTGCTCGCCGAGGCTGCCCAGCTCGAGCACATGATCATGTGCCAGTACCTCTTCGCGGAGCTCAGCCTCAAAGAAGGTGCCGGCGAAGGACTGACCGGCGAGCAGGCCGAGGCGGTGGAGCGGTGGCGCAAGACGCTCCGCGGCATCGCCGTGGAGGAGATGCTGCACGTGGCGCTGGTTGCCAACCTGATGACGGCGATCGGCGCCGCGCCCGCTTTCGGCCGTCCGAACTTCCCGCAACGCTCCGGGTACTTCCCCTCCGGGGTGCAGCTGGACCTGCTGCCATTCGGCGAGAGGGCGCTGCGGCACTTCCTCTACCTGGAACGACCCGAAGGCATGGAACGCCAGGACGCCGAGGGGTTCGTCCCGGTCGCTCCCCCGCGCGACCCGGTGGACGCCGACGAGCTACTGCCCCGCGGTCAGGAGTTCACCACCGTCGGGCATCTCTACCGCGGCATCGCTGACGGGCTGCGTGGCCTGGCCGAACGGCTCGGCGAGCGGGCCGTCTTCGTCGGCTCTCCCCGCGCCCAGGCCACGGCGAAGCTGTTCCGCTGGCCACAGCTGATCGCGGTCACCGACCTCGCCTCGGCGCTTGCCGCCGTGGAAGAGATCATCGAACAGGGTGAGGGCGCTCGCGGCGACTGGCGCCAGGCACACTACGGCAGATTCCTCGCCGTCTGGGAGGAGTACCACGCACTGCGGCAACGTGATCCGTCGTTCGAGCCGGCCCGCCCGGTACTGCCTGCGTACACCCGCCAGCCTTTCGACATCCCCACCCCGCAGCCGATCATCACCGACTCGCTGGCCCACCACATCGGCGAGCTCGCCGCGCTCGGCTACGAGATGGTGCTCCAGATGCTGGTCCGGTTCTTCACCCACACCGACGAGACCGACGAACAGCTCAGGACGCTCATCGGCGCGGCGATCGGGCTGATGGCAGGGGTCCTCCGGCCGCTCGCCGCGTCACTCACCACACTCCCTGTCGGAGCAGCGCATCCGGGCCGCACGGCCGGGTTCACCTTCGAGATGTACTACACGATGGGCAATCTTGTGCCCTGGCGCGAACCCGCGTGGGCACTTCTCTACGAACGGATGTCGCTGCTCGTGGCCCGGTGCACCGCAGCCACCGACGCGCACGGTCCGCACGAGGCCGTGCAAGCGGCCCACGATCGTGCGGCAGCGATCACCGCCGCTCTCGCCGCCCAGGTACCCGCGGACCTACGCGCTCGCCGGTCCTAGCGAGCGCCTTTGCGCATTTCACCGCCCTTGAGACGCTCGGCGCGGGCTGGAGGACGGTAAGGAGCTGGGCGCTGGCGGGTTGATGTTCGTTCGTTTCTTTCAACCATGGCTGGTCGGGCAGCTCGAGCACCCGGATGCGCTCTTCGATCCGGTTGTCAACGCACCCGCCCGGCTGGACCCCGCGTTCATAACAGAACTGTCATGCCAGGCGGCCACCACCCTGCTCAATTGGGGACTCTTTCACGTGGCTGAATGACAATGCTGTTACCTTGCTGAACTGGGCGATATAGCGCCCTAGCGTGACCCTGCACGGGACTGGCTTTCGCACTCCACATCGGCAGGCGAGGGAGGTCATCATGAACCGCGAGGTCGTCTTGAACCGCAGGGTCCGGGTGGGACGGACAGTGGTCGTCCTGGGATGCACGATCGCGCTGGGGCTGGCGCTGACAGGGTGCGCCAAGGGCCACACGACGACCCCGGCCGCCGCGGCGTCGAACTCTGGCACGGGGCTGACGACCTACAACGTCTCGGTGCAGAAGTTCAAGTACAGCGGCCTGCCCGACTCGATCAAGTCGGGCCCGATGCTGGTCGCCTTCAGCAACCACGAGACCTTCCAGATCACCCACGAGATGGTGCTGGTGGGGCTGCCTGCCGGCAAGAGCGCTCAGGACGTCATCGCCGCCGCGAAAACGAGGGGCGACAAGTCCGAGGATGACTGGCTGCACTTCGGCGAGGTCGCCGACGTGAACACCGGCGCGACCATTGCCAGCGTGTTCTCGCTGCCGCCGGGCACCTACGCGATCGCCTGCTGGCAGACGGGCACGCCGGAGGGCAAGGCGGAGGGCGGCCCGGTGCACCTCACCATCGGCATGATCCACCAGTTCACGGTGACCTGATCGTATGGTCCGCCGTTCCGGCGCCACCGCCGCGTTCCTTTCTGGCGCCCTGCTGCTCGCCGGCTGCGCGCAGCAGGGCGCCAGCACCCAGGGGCAGGACATCCACGACCTGTACGTGCGCATCGCTATCCTTGCGACGCCGGTGTTCGTCGGGGTGGAGGCGTTCCTGCTGTGGTGCGTGTTCCGTTACCGCAAGCGCGACGACCAGCCGGCCCCCCAGGGTGCTGGCAGCGGCAGGATCCTCGCGGTCTTCTTTGCGGTCCCGACCGTGATCATCGCGGTGCTGTTCCCCTTCGGGGAGCAGACCCTCAGCTACGTGCAGCACCGGGAGAAGCATCCCGACGTGGTGATCAACGTCGACGCCTTCCAGTGGCAGTGGACCTTCACCTACCTCAACGAGGGCCTGGTCACCAGCGGCAAGACGCTGGTCAAGCCGGCCGTCATGGAGGTCCCGGTCAACCAGACCGTCCACATCCACCTGCAGTCGCGCGACGTGATGCACGAGTTCTACGTGCCCGCGCTGTTATTCATGCGCAACGCCATCCCCGGGCACCCGAATGATTTCGACTTCACCCCGACCAAGCTCGGTACCTACCCTGCCCAGTGCGCCGAGTTCTGCGGGCTGTGGCACTCGAAGATGACCTTTGTCCTCAAGATCGTCTCGCCACCCGACTACGCTGCCTGGATCCAGAGCGAGAAGGCCGCGGCCCTCAATGTGTCCTGCCCGCCCGGCCCCGCGGCGGTGCAGCTCGTGGCGCAGAACACGACCTGGAACACCGGCTGCATCGCAGTCCCCGGCAACACGCCGTGGTCGGCCACGGTGAACAATAAGGACGCCGGCATCGATCACACCTTCGCGGTCTTCGACTCGAGCAAGCTCAAGCTCAAGTACTTCGAGAGCCCGCCGGTGGCCGGACCGTCGACCGCGACCTTCCAGCTCGTCCCCCTCCGGCCCGGGAGGTACTATTTCGAATGCACCATCCATGGTCCGTCCATGTCGGGCACGCTGATCGTCCGCTAGGGAGGCGTCATGGCGATCACTGAGGTGCAACCGCCCGCGCTTGCCCCGGAGCCGTCACCCGCCACTCGGCTGCTGGCGTGGCTCACCACCACGGACCACAAGAAGATCGGGATCCTCTACTTCTGGAACTCGTTCGCGATCTTCGCGATCGCCGGGGTGATGGCGCTGCTGATGCGCACCGAGCTGGCGCAGCCGGGCATGCAGCTCCTCTCGGTGCACGCCTACAACCAGGTCTTCACCCTGCACGGCACGCTGATGATCTTCCTGTTCATCTTCCCGGTCCTGGCCGGCTTCGGGAACTACTTCGTGCCATTGCAGATCGGCGCACTGGACATGGCGTTCCCGCGGGTCAACGCGCTGTCGTTCTGGCTGCTGCCGGTCTCGGCGCTGACGATCCTGTCCGGGTTCCTCGCCAAGGGCGGGGCGGCCGCCTCGGGCTGGACCAACTACGTGCCGATCTCGGTGCAGCAAGGCGCCGGCGAGGACCTCTGGATCGCCGGGCTGATGCTCGCCGGCGTCGCCTCCATCCTCGGCGCGATCAACTTCATCGTCACCATCCTGCGGCTGCGCACGCCCGGCATGACCATGCTGCGGATGCCCATCTTCACCTGGGCCACGCTCGCCACCTCGCTGCTGGTGGTGCTGGCTACGCCGGTGATCACCGCCGGGCTGGTGATGCTGTTCGCCGACCGGCGGCTGGGCACCACCTTCTTCAACCCGGCCCGCGGCGGTGACGTGCTGCTGTGGCAGCACGTGTTCTGGTTCTTCGGCCACCCCGAGGTCTACATGCTGATCCTGGCCGCCTGGGGCATGATCAGCGAGATCATCCCGGTGTTCTCCGGCAGACCGCTGTTCGGCTACACCGGCGTGGTGCTGTCGTTCGTGCTGATCACCGCGCTGTCGTTCAGCGTGTGGGCGCACCACATGTTCGTCACCGGTCAGGTCGAGCTGCCGTTCTTCTCGGTGACGACCGAGCTGATCTCGATCCCCACCGGGGTGCTGTTCTTCAACTGGCTCGCCACCATGCGCAAGGGCAAGCTCCGCTTCGAGCCGCCGATGCTGTTCGCGCTCGGCTTCGTGGCGATGTTCCTGATCGGCGGGCTGGACGGCGTGTGGATGGCGTCGCCGGCGATGGACTTCGCAATCCACGACACCTACTGGGTGGTCGCCCACATCCACTACGTGCTGTTCGGCGGCACGGTGTTCGGGATCATGGCCGGGATGTACTACTGGTTCCCGAAGATCTGCGGGCGGATGCTGTCGCGCCGCTTGGGCCAGTGGCACTTCTGGCTGCAGTTCATCGGCTTCAACCTCACCTTCTTTCCGATGCACCTGCTCGGCCTGCGGGGCATGCCGCGGCGCATCGCCGACTACCCGCCCGACCGCGGCTGGACCTTCCTCAACTCGCTGGCCACCCTTGGGGCGTTGGTGATCGCCCTGGCGATGCTGGTGTTCCTGGTCAACGTGATCGTCACCCTGCGCAAGCCACGCAGCGCGCCGGCCGACCCGTGGGACGGCCACACGCTCGAGTGGGCGACCTCGTCGCCGCCGCCGGCCCACAACTTCGACCGGCTCCCGCCGGTACGGTCGAACCGGCCCGTGTACGACGCGCGCGTGGGCGTCCAGGCTCGAGCCGAAGGAGCGGAGGCATGAGCAGCCCCGCTGTCCCGGTCCCGTCGAGCGACGAGCGCGCGGTCGCCAGCACCTCGAGCTCAGTCCTCGGCATGGTGCTGTTCGTCGCCTCGGAATCGATGTTCTTCGCCGCGTTCTTCGGCGCCTACGTCACCACCTACGTGAACCAGAAGGTCTGGCCACCTGCCAACACCCCGGCGCCCCCGCTGGGGCTGCCCACGGCGGCGGTGGCCAGCCTGGTCCTGTCGGGGCTGCTGCTCCAGGGCGCGCTCCGGGCGGGCCGGCGCGGGCTTCCGGACATGGTCAGCCGCTGGCTCGTTCTCACCCTGGCCGCCGGCGCCGCCTCGGTGGCGCTGACCCTGATCAGCTACTCCGAGGTCAGCTTCGGCCTCCACGCGGGCATCTTCGCCTCGCTGTTCTACCTGATGACCGGCCTCGGGCTGGCGCACGTGGCCGGCGGCGTCGTGCTGCTCGCGCTGGTCGCCGTGCAGAGCCTGACCGGGCGGCTCGCCCTGGTGCGCTACCAGCCGGTCCAGGCGGCCGTCGTGTACTGGAACTTCGTGGTCGTCCTGGGGTTGGTCATCTACGTCGTGTTCTACGTCGTGACCAACACCGGCGGATAGCGGGAGGGCGCCAGGTGAGGCTGTACGCGCGGGTCGCTCTGCTGCTCGGCGGTTTTCTGCTCGCCGCCGGGCTGGTCTACGGGGGGACCAACAAGGAGCGGATCGGGCTCGTGCTGCTGCTGCTCGCCGGCAGCGGCTTCGCCTACCTGGGCCTGTACGCCCGGCGGGCGGTCAGGGCGGCCGACCGGGCCGCGCCCAAGGCCGCCGGAGCCGAGCCTGAGCGTCCGGAGGCCCAGGTGCCCACGGCCGCTCCCCACGTCGAAGAGGTGCGCCCCACAATCTGGCCGCTGGTGTTCTCACTTGCCGGCGCCGGCATCGTCGCCGGGGTCCTGGCGAGCCACTGGATCCTGCTCGCCGGCGGCCTGCTCGCCGCGGCCGCGGCCGTCGGCTGGTTCCTCGAGGTGCTCGCCCAGCGGCAGGAGCACCCCTGACCGTCAGGTGGTGAGGGCACGCTCAGGCGCGCACGAGCACGACCACGACGAGCACCACCATCACCGCGAGGATCGCGAGGAACACGGTGGCATGGAGCTGTGTCGGGCTGGGGCTGGGCAGGTCGGCGGGGTTGCAGGTACGGCAGACCGAGTGGCCCCAGGGCACCACCTTGCCGCAGCGGATGCAGCGGTCGTTCATCTGGGTCGCGCCTCCATGCCGAGGCGGGCGTCGATCCTTACGGCCTCCCGTTCCTCCTGCCGCAGCCAATCGAGAAGGACCAGCCCGAGGGCGGGGACCATGACGAGCATGCCGGCCGAGCCCATGATCGTGCCGGCGAGGCGCTGGTCGTCGAGAGCCGCGGGCCCCAGCGCGGCCTGGTAGCTCGGGTACAGGACCTGGTTGGCGCCCCACATCGCCAGGCCGAGGAAGCTGGCCTGCGGCATGGCCAGGAACAGGTACAGCAGCCGCGCCGGGTGGGTCAGGCGCTTGGGGCTCGGGTCGACGCCGGCGACCGGCGACCAGAACAGTGCCGCGGAGGCGACGTAGAGCAGGTGCTCCAGGGCGTGGACGCCGGCCGAGCGCACGGCCGCCTCGTACAGCGGCGAGAAGTGGCTCCCCCACAGCACCAGGGCGAACTGCGCCCACGCCACCGGCGGCGCGGTGAGCAGCCGCACTGTCCGGCTGCGCAGCAGCGGCACCAGCCAGCGCCGCCGGAACGCCGGCGTGGCGGCGCGCAGGGCCACCGTGACCGGCGCCCCGAGCACCAGCAGGGCAGCGGCGACCATGGTGAGCAGCAGGTGCTGGACCATGTGAACAGCGAGCCTCGTGTCCGCGTAGGTATCGATCGGCGACTGCAGCGCGACCCAGAGCACGACCAGGCCACCCAGGAAGCAGGCGGCACGGTTCGCCAGCTTCCGGTCAGGCCGCCGCACCCTGCGCACGCCACGCAGATACAGCGCTCCGGTGGCCAGCAGCGCCGCGACCACAGTCGGGTCGAACGTCCACCCGCTGAGCAGGCCGGTCACTTCTCCGCCGCCCGGGGTGGCGTGGGCGGGAACGGCAGCAGGATCTCGAACACGCTGCCCTGACCGAGGGCGCTCCGGACCCGGGCCGACCCGCCGTGGGCCTCGGCGATCGCCTTGACGATCGCCAGGCCGAGGCCCGCGCCGCCACGGTCGCGGCTGCGGCCGGTGTCGAGCCGGGCGAAGCGGTCGAAGATCTGCCTGAGCTGCGGCCTCGCGATACCCGGGCCGGAATCGGCGACCGTGATCGCCACCCGGTCGCTCTCGCGCCTGATGCCGAGGCGGATCTCGTCGCCGGGGTCGGTCTGCTTCACCGCGTTCTCGATGAGCGCGTCCAGCGCCGTGCCGAGACGGTCGGGGTCGGCCAGCACCACGGCGGCCACACTGTTCTCCAGCACCCAGCGGCGCTCGGTGGGTGCCCAGCGGCTGCAGGCCTCGACCAGGAGCCGGTCGACCGCGGTGGGCGATCTGGTCAGGAAGTCGGGATCGGCGGAGGACGCCAGCAGCAGCAGCCGGTCGGCGAGGCGCCGCAGGCGCAGCAGCTCGTCCACGATGATGCTCGCGTCCTCGGCGCGCTCCGGGTCCCGGCTCTCGCGCGCGAGCAGATCGGCATGGCCGATGGCGATCGTGATCGGCGTGCGCAGCTCGTGCGACGCATCCTGCACGAACTGCCGCTGCCGCTCGAGCAGCCGCCGGTTCGCCTCGGAGGCTTGGTGCTCACGCTCCATGGCGGTCACGCGGCGGCGCGCGTGCCAGACCATCGCCAGGAACATCGCCGCCATCAGCGGCACCTCGGTGAGCTCCCCCGGCGGCTGGAACGACCCGGAGATCTCGTGCGTGAGCACGGCGCCGGTCGTGGCGACCACCGCGGCCAGCACCCAGCCGGTGCGCTCAAAGCTCCAGACCCGGAAGCCGTAGACCAGCGTCAGGCTCACCCAGATGAAGTGGAACGGGACCGTCTCCCAGGACGGCAACAGCCACATCGCGCCGAGGTTGGCCAGCGCGAAGCCGGCCCAGGCGACCTCGAGCCAGAGGAACCGGCGCAGGGGCCACTCCCAGCGCCCGGCGACGTCCTCAGCCACCATCGATCCGGTACCCCTGGCCACGCACCGTCCTGATCACCTCTGCACCGAGCTTGGCCCGCAACCTGCCGATGTAGACGTCGACGACATTGGACCCGGAGTCGAAGTAGTAGTGCCAGACCGACGACAGCAGCCGCTCCTTGGAGACGATCTGGCCGGCATTCCGCATGAGCTCGCAGAGCAGCAGGAACTCACGCTCGGCGAGCGGCACCGGGCCGGTGCCGCTGTCGGCCTCGCGACGGACCATGTCCAGTTTGAGGCATCCGGCCTCCAGCCTGGTCTCGGTCCTGCTCCGGGCGAGGACCCGCAGGTGCGCCCGCACGCGGGCGAGCAGCTCGTCCAGCGAGAAGGGCTTGGCCAGGTAGTCCCCGGCACCCGCCTCCAGGCAGCCCACCTTGGTGGCGGTCTCCGTCAGGCAGGACACGATGATCACCTGCTGCGATGGCAGCCTGCGGACGATCCTGCGCAGCACCGCCGGGCCGTCGAGGCCGGGCATGAGCAGGTCGAGGATGATCAGGTCGTAGACGCCGGTGAGCGCCATGCGGAGCCCGTCCGTGCCGTTGTCGGCCGCGTCCACGGCGAAGCCGGCGGCCCGCAGCCCTCTCGACACAAAGCGCAGCACTCGCTGCTCGTCGTCGATCAGCAGGATCCTGGCCGCCCGGGCTGTCTGAGGCGTGCTCTCTTCCGGTCGCGGATGCATCCCTATTGTGCCCTCCGGCTGAGTCTAGGCCGCTGCGGCTGGCACGCCTAGTGACAACACTGTTAGGGGTCGAAGGACCAGCCCTCCGCCTGAGCCGCGTCGTCGCCGATCGAGCCGAGGCGGATCGCGCCTGGGCCTGGGCGCGGCTCGACCTGCCGCATCGTGGCGAGGTCGTGGCCCGCCTCGCAGCGCAGCACCGCGTGCACCTGGGTTTCGCAGCCGGCGTGGACGGTGCGAAGCGGCGGGCCGCTGGGGTCGGCGAGGTAGCGGTCGCCCCAGTCGCGCACGGCGACCAGCACCGGGTACAGGTCAAAGCCCTTGTCGGTCAGGCGGTATTCGTGGCGCACTCGGGCGCCCGGTTCGCGGTAGCGCTCGCGCCGCAGGATGCCGTGGGCGACCAGGCTGGCGAGCCGCTTGGTGAGCACCTGCCGCGGGATCCCGGTGCGCTCGCGCAGGTCGTCGAAGCGCCGCACCCCGGTGAAGACCTCGCGCAGGACGACCACGGTCCACCTCTCGCCGAGGATCTGCATCGCCCGGCCGATGGTGCAGTTGTCGATCGACCAGTTCAGGACTTCGGGACGCATGGCAGCATGCTAGGTCTTGTTGACAGACCCAGCAAGCGCTGACATGCTGCGTCCATGAATGAGACTCAGACGGCGACGCGGAGCCGGACCTTCTCGTGGTCCGACCCGGCGCTCACCGCCGCGCACCTCGGCCGCCGCAGCGGACTGGACCTGCTCCGGGCGATGGTCTCCGGCGAGCTCCCCTCCCCACCCGTCATGCACCTGCTCGGCGTCGAACGGTTGGAGGTCGACGAGGGCCGGGCCGCGGTGGTCATGACCCCACAGGAGTTCCACTACAACCCGCTGGGCACGGTGCACGGCGGGATCCTCGCAACGCTGCTGGACACGGCCACGGGGTGCGCGGTCCACTCCACACTGCCCGTCGGCGTCGGCTATACCTCGCTGGACCTGACCACCAAGTTCCTCCGCCCCGTCACGGTCGCCTCCGGAGCGTTGCGCTGCGAGGGGGTGGTGATCTCGCGGGGCCGGACCACGGCGCTGGCCGAGGCCCGGCTCACCGATGCGAAAGGCCGCCTGGTCGCGCACGCCACCTCGTCGTGCCTGCTGTTCGAGACCGGTGCCGACTGATCCCCCGACGAGTGCCACCGGGGAGTGAACGAGGTGTCGATACAGAGGTTGGCTCCCCGGCCGTCCAAGCCCCTTCGGGCGCCAGGGGGCCAAGCGGCGAGGCTGAGCACCCAAACACGGGCTGACATGCACACCGCCCAACGACGCCCTGACCGGTAATCGCGCGCGCTCCGGATCGTTGACACGATTCTCGTGTTACACGAGAATCGTGTGATGAAGAACATCACCATCACCGTCGACGAGGAGACCGCCCGCTGGACCCGCATCGAAGCCGCCCACCGGGACATGAGCGTCTCCCGCCTCATCAGCGAACTCCTCCACCAGCACATGCGCGCCCAGACCACCTACCAGGACGCCATGCAGCGCTACCTCGCCCGCACCCCCACCGCGCTCAAGGACACCGGCCACTACCCTGCCCGTGAGGAACTGCACGACCGTGCCGGTCTTCGTTGACACCAACGTGCTCGTCTACGCACGAGACGCCTCAGAGCCCGACAAGCAACCACAGGCCCTGGCGTGGATCGAGCACCTGTGGCGGACCCGGACGGCGCGGCTCAGCTTCCAGGTCCTCCAGGAGTACTACGCGGCCACCACCCGCAAGCTCAAGCCAGGCCTGAGTCCCGAAGTGGCCCGTGCCGACATCCGCGACCTGCTCGCCTGGCGGCCCGTACCCGTCGGCGCCGAGGTGCTCGAGGCTGGCTGGCTGGTCGAGGACCGCTTCGGGCTTTCCTGCTGGGACGCGCTGATCGTGGCCGCGGCACGCATCGCCGGCTGCGAGCACCTGCTGACCGAGGACCTCCAGCACGGGTCGGAGCTCGACGGGCTGCGAGTGGTCAACCCCTTCCGCACCCCACCCGGCTCGCTCGACTGATCGGCCTGAACGCCGACGCCACCGGTCGCCCATACACTCGACGTTGCACCGGCACAAGGAGGCGATCATGCGCACCCCACTCACCGACCGTTTCGACCTGGCCGTCCCCGTGGTCGGCGCGCCCATGGCGGGGGCAGCCGGTGGCCGGCTGGCCGCCGCGATCTCGGCCAGCGGCGGGCTTGGCATGGTCGGCGCCGGCGGCTGGGCCACACCCGACTGGATCGCTGCGCAGGGCCGCATCGCCGCGGCCAGCGGGCGCGCGTGGGGCGTCGGCCTGCTGGCCTGGGCGCTGGAGGCGAACCCCGCGCAGCTCGATGCCGTCGTGGATCTCGCCCCGCCCCTGGTCTCGGTGAGCTTCGGACCCTACCAGCGGCACGTTGCCGTCCTGAAGCAGGCCGGCAGCGCCGTCGCCACCCAGATCGGCACGCTCGCCGAGGCCCGTGTCGCCGAGCAGGCCGGTGTCGACCTCATCGTCGCCCGCGGCGGTGAAGGCGGCGGCCACGGCCGCAACGAGGTCGCCACCCTGCCGCTGCTGCAGGTCATCCTCGACCAGGTCGGCGTGCCGGTGCTCGCCGCTGGCGGCATCGCCACGGCACGCGGACTGGCGGCGGTTCTGGCCGCCGGTGCCGCCGGTGCCTGGGTCGGCACGCCGTTCCTGGGGTGCCCCGAGGCGACTGTCGTGCCCGCGGCCCGCGACCGGATCGTCGCCGCCAGTGAGACCGACACCGGCTATGGTCGCGTGTTCGACATTGGCCTGCGGCAAGCCTGGCCCCCTGAGTACGGCGGTCGCGCGCTCCGCAACCGCTTCTTTGAGCGCTGGGCGGGCCGGGAGCGCGAGCTCGCCACCGATGACGACGCGCACGCCGAGCTGATGACGGCCCTGGAGCGGCACGACTTCGAGACCGCCTGCATCTATGCCGGGCAGAGCGTTGGGCTGGTGCGGCGACTGCGCCCGGCCGCCGAGGTCGTTGCTGACCTGGCAGGCGCGGCCGAGCTGCTCCGACGTGCCGGTTCGGTGCCTTGACGGTACTCGCTCGAGCGTTCCGCTGGCGGCTCCAGCAAGTCAAGTAGACCGGTGACGTATGAGAGGCCGTTCGTCAACAAAGCATGGTGGCAACCACGGCGTCGTCGTGCTTGACCGGCCCTATGGCTTGCGCGCCACGCCCGCGTAGAACCAGACGAGGTCCAGGTTCTCCTCCTCCTCGCTGGGATCCCGGCCGGGATCTGGACGCCACAGGGGCGGCTGGACCAGGCCCGGCTCGACCAGGTCGAGCCCGGCGAAGAAGCGCATGACCTGGTCACGGCGGCGTGGCAGCAGCGTCACCCCGCTGCGCCTGGCGGCGGCGGCCACACCCGCCGCCCGCTCCGGCTTGAGGTCGCTGGCCAGCTGCGAGACGACCAGGTAGCTGCCGGGCGCCGCCGGCGCCAGCAGCCGCGTCACGATGCCCGCCGGGTCATCAGCGTCGGGAATATGGTGGAGGGTCGCGACCAGCAGGACCGCAAGCGGCTGGGCGAAGTCGATCAGCGCCCGAAGGTCCGGGTCGCCGAGGATCGCCTCGGGGTCGCGCAGGTCGGCGTGGAGGAACCTGGTCTCGCCCGGGCCGTGGCTTCTCAGCAGGGCACGCGCGTGGGCCAGCACGAGCGGGTCGTTGTCCACGTAGACCACCCGCGCGTCCGGGTGGACGGCCTGGGCGGCCTCGTGGACGTTTGGGCTGGTTGGGATGCCGGTACCGATGTCTATGAACTGGCGGATGCCCTGCTCGGCGAGGAAGCGGACCGCCCGGACCAGGAATCTGCGGTTGGCGCGGGCGATGGCCCGGCCCTCCGGCCCGACGGCGAGCGTGGCTTCGGCCGCGGCCCGGTCGGCGGGGTAGTTGTCCTTGCCGCCGAGCAGATAATCGTAGATCCGTGCCGGGTGCGGGACGTTGGTGTTGAACTCAGCGGGCCCTTGGTCCTGCGTTGTCATGGCGTACCTCCGATGGGCCACCCGGCGCGGCGGTCCGCCGGACGCGGCCCGGATCATACCGAGGCTGCGCGGCGTCGTCTCGACGGCTGGACAGGGGACCTGCCCTTCAGCTCGTCGTCGACGCCGATCACAGCGCACTCCGCCACCGACGGGTGCATGACCAGCACTGCCTCCATGGTCCCGGTGGACAGACGATGCCCGGCCACGCGGTACCAGCCGACCGTCGCGCGCTCGCCGTGCGCGAGGCTAGGTCTGTGACCGCGACTGGGGCAGCCTGGCCGAGCCCCGCTTGGCGGACGGCGCTGACGGCGGCGGCACGACCGGCCCGATGTCCCCGTCCGGCGCCTCGTCCAGGTCGACGATCACGGGGGCGTGATCGCTCGGCCCGGTGCCCTTGCGCGCATGCCGGTCCACCCATGCCGCCCGCACACGGCCGGCCACGGAGGCGGAGGCCAGCACCAGGTCGATCCGCATCCCAAGGTCCCGATGGAACATGCCAGCCCGGTAGTCCCAATAGGTGAACACCCGCTCGGCCGGCCAGTGATCCCGCACGACGTCACGCAGGCCGAGCGCCTGCAGCTCGGCCAGCGCCGCCCGCTCCGGCGGTGTGACGTGGGTCTGGCCGACGTAGGCGTCCGGGTCGAACACGTCCGCATCGGTCGGGGCGATGTTCATGTCCCCGCAGACCATCGCGGCTTCCGGAGCGGCAGCGACCACGTTCCGCAACGCGGCCAGCCAGGCCAGCTTGTAGTGGTAATGGTCAGAGTCCGGCACCCGCCCGTTCGGTACGTATACCGAGTACACCCGGATCCCGTCGCAGGTCGCGGACACCGCACGCGCCTCTGGACGCGGACGCCCGGGCGCGCCGGCAACGCCGGCCACAACGTCGTCCAGCCCCACCTTGGAGAGGATCGCCACGCCGTTCCACTGCGCCTCGCCGTGAAGAGCGACCGCATAGCCGCGGCGGGCGAGTTCCTCGCCGAGCAGCTCGGTGAACACGGCGTCGGCGAGTTTGGTCTCCTGCAGGCAGACGACATCGGGCTGCCGCTGGTCCAGCCACGGCAGCAACCGAGGCACCCGCTGCTTGACCGAGTTCACGTTCCAGGTCGCTACTCGCACCAGGACACAGTAGCCGCGGAGGAACAAAACTGCGCGTCGGCGCGTCGGCGCGTCGACGGCCAGGTACATGCGGCGGCGAGCAGCGCGATGATCCCGACGATCACCTCCTTGCCTACCTGCCACGCACGACCCTGGGGGATGAGGGCGTACAACATGCTGACGGTCGGCCCGACAGCACCGCAACCGGCAGCAGCGGGTATCGATTCAGGGCAAGAGGGTTCGGGGTGCAACCTGGCAACGGGCGGTCACGTCTATCTGTCATGGCAGACCACGACCGGGAGTTCGTCGACTTCTTCGCCGACCAGTACTGGCCGTTGCGGCGGCTGGGCTTCCTGCTCACCGGCAACTGGCATGAGGCCGACGAGCTGGCCCAGGAGGCCGTCGCGCGGACCTTCGCGGCCTGGACGCGGTTGCGGGACCCCAACAAGGCCGCCGCCTACGCACGCAAGGTCCTGGTCAACCGTCACCGGTCGCTGTTGCGGCGGGCGCTGGTCGAGGCGCGCCACGCGATGGTCCAACGCGAGGAGCGCTACGAGCCGGACTTCAGCGGCGACGACCAGCTGCTGTGGCACGCGCTCCAGCAACTCCCGGCCCGCCAGCGCGCCGCGCTGGTGCTTCGCTTCTACCTCGACCTACCCGAGACGGAAGTGGCCCGCCTGCTGGGCGTGCCGCCGGGGACGGTGAAGTCCTGGGTGCACCGAGGGCTGGCGCACCTGCGCGCCCGGCTCGGCCCCCAGTACCAGGCCGAACCGTTGCTCAACACGGAGGCACGCCCATGAGCGTCGAGGATCGCCTGCGCCGCGTGCTCGCGGATGCGGTGGCGACCGAGCCCCAGCCCGAGGGCGCTGCCTTCGAGCGGGTCCTTCGCCGCCGCCGCCGGCCGCTGATGACCGCGGCGGTGGCGCTTGCGCTGCTGTTGATCGCCACCGTGGCATTGACACAGCTCCGCGCGCGCGATACCCGCCCGGTGTCCCCGGCGATCCCGATCGTACCCGCCGACTGGAAGGAGTACCGGAGCGCCGAGCTCAACCTCGGCTTCCGCTACCCGCCTGACTGGGTGGTCCGGGTCAACCCCAAGCCGTCCCAGTTCCAGGCGTCCCCGTTGCTGCTGGTCCCGCCCGAGTTCGCCGACCGCTCACCAGCCACCAAACTGCCGTTCGTGGTGGCCTTCCGGGGGGGAGACCTCTACTACCTGGCCACGTCCGCCGCACCGATCTCAAGGGGCCAGCTGCCCAACGGGCGGGCCTACACCGCCCAGAGCCACCCCTCGGACGGGCAGGGACGACGATTCGACGAGTACTACATTGACGCTGGCCGCTCCTGCGTGCCGCGAGCGCCCGGGCCCGATTGCGGTCCCCACAGCTTCCGCGTCGCGATCGCGGCGGCCACAACGGCACTGTGGGACCGCTATCGGCCCCTCGCGGCCACCGTGGTGGGCTCGGTGGCGCCCGTCCGAGCCACCACACCCACTTTCGGTGACCGGACACGGCCGCCCTGCCGACCCGACCTGTGGCGGCTGGCCAGCCCTGCGGCCGCCCCCACCCTGGTGACCTGGTTCCAAGGCCGCTCCTGGCTGCTCCAGGGCAGCGTTCGCTATCCCAAGGATGGTCCCCCCTGCCACATGCGGATCACGGTGCAGGCAAGCGTGGAGCGATCAGACGGCGCGTCGTTGACGGTGCCGGGCACGCCAGCGATGATCACCATCGAGGGCGACCTTCCCGAGGACCGCGACCCAAACGACGATCCTGCCTCTCCTGGCTACTCGTTTGTCCCAACGCCGCTGAGCTGGCAGTGGAGCTGGCAGAACTGGTGCAAGCAACCACTCAGTCAGACGCGCGTGCGGATCAGCGCCGCTGGCAAATCCCAGATCATCCCGGTGCCGCCACCCACAGGGTCCTACGATGCATGCAGGGGGCTGAGCCCCAACGCCCCATGGCGGATCTCACCCCAGCCATGAACGCCGCCCGGACACCATGACACGCCTGCGCAGGCCACTCCACGAGCTGACCGGCGCCACCGCCGGCCAGGGCGGCGGTTCGTCGATCCGACCAGGCCACGGTTGGTGCCGAGGTCGGGTCGGGAGGACAGTGTCGCGGATCATGGTCCTGCTGCTCACCGGCACGATCCTTGTCGGCTGCCTCCCCGCCCGGCGGGGCGCGCAGACCCAGCCCGCCCCGCAGTCCACGAGCCAGCCCGCGCCTCTGGGCTCCTGCGTCCAGTCCTTGCCCGACAGCCAGCGGTCGCCTGAGGGAGAGGAGCTTGGCTTTGTGCGGTTCGACGTCACCCGGCAGCAGTGGGAGACGATCGGCCACCGATTGATAGAAGTCCTCTGCCGCCAAGGGCTCTGGCAACAGGGCGTGCGGTTCGGCACGAACTTCAACCAGGAGAGGACCAGGTTCTGGGTCTTGATCGATCCGGGCCGTTCGGGTCTTACCGCTCGCGAGGTGCTCAACCGCCTGCTTGGCCGCGCATGATGACCACAGTCAAGGACCCAGCACGAAGAAACCCCGAACTCAAGGCTGGTCAACGCCACAGGGCCGCCAACAGCACGCGTCAGCTCGTGTAGGGGACGCCCGACTGCAGGAGCTCCTCGGCGCGGGAACCGTGCACCTGCAGGTGGATTGTGCAGCCGGCGCGATTGACGCGGACCTCCACCAGCTCGCACACCTGCTGCGCCAGCCACAGACCATCACCGGGCTGGGGCTCCAGAGCTGGTGGCCGCAGGCCCGCGAACGCATCGCCGGCTTGTCCGGCGTGACCGTTGATCTGGCAGACGAGCTGGCCGGCCGACCTCCACAGGCAGACCGTGAGGCGCTCGCTGTCCTGCTCCAGGAGATACCCGGCGACCTCACTGGCCGCGTACACCAGCAGCCTGACCCGCTCACCGCTCAGGCCGTGCGCAGCAGCCTGGGTGGTCACGAACCGGCGCACGCCGGCCAGATTGGCGACGCCGGTGACTGGGAGCAGCGGCGCGTCCGGTGGCGGGTTGGGCAGCGGCGTGGCATCGCAGGCGCGGGCAAAGGCCACCGGGTCCACGAACTCGCCACTGGGCCGGATCTGGCGGCCGTTGACGCGGCTCGGATGGGTCTGACGGGCAGCGTGAAGGATCGCCTGGTCCACCACACGCGCGTCATAGGGGCAGATCATCCAGATGTTGGTACCCGACAACACGACGTTGAGGGCGGACTCCATCCGCTGCCACGCTCTCACCTGCCGGTCCGAGCGTCCCACCCAAACCGGTTCGGCCAGGATCCGCACATGCCGGTGGTAGCTGGTGGCGTGGCGTTGCCAGTACCGGTGGAAGGCGGCCACCCGCTGGGGCGGCCGGCGGCCGAAGTACGCCGTCTCGGCGTAGTCGACCCGGTCCGCATCCGCGCGGAGGGCGTCGCTGAGCAACTGGAGGTTGGCGGCGGTGGTGGCGACCAGCACCGGCTCGTCCAGGGCCACGCCAGCTTGGACGAATGGTATCGCCATCGCCAGAAACTCCTCGCCGGAGGCGTAGATGCAGGCCTGATGCACGAAGGCGTTTCCGAGCTCGAGCACGGTCGCCTCAGCCATCGATTCGCTCCCCCCTCATCTGCAGGGTCGGTAACTGATCCCAGCCCTGCACCTTGAGGACCCGGCGGAGGACCGGTGACGGTGCGCGCAGGACCAGGCGGCGACCATCCGGGAGGCTGGTCGCCGCCTGGGCCAGCATCCGCACCGCGGAGATGTCGGCGAACTCCAGGCCCTCCAGATCCAAATGAAGATCCTGACCGGCACGCAGCGCGGATCGTAGTGCCGTAGCGAGCTGCGCGGCGTTTGATCGATCGATCTCGCCTTCCACCCGCAGCCCCGCCCGGCCCTCCAGAGGGAGCAGGCGCAGCAGCGGCGCTCGCCGCGTGGCCCGTGCGGCATGCAGCACGATGGGGTGTACCTGCTGGAGCTGGCGCAGGTGCTCGTCGGCGAACCGCCGCTCGTCGTACTGGCAGATCAGCGCCAGCCGCGGCAGCTCGTCACCGGTCATCAGGACGGTGAGCAGGCGCTCATACGCCACGAGCTGTACCCGATCTGGCGGCTCATCTGCCGCCCAGGTCATTTCCATACAGACCCGCAGCCCGGCATATCCCGATCGGGCGGCCAGAGCCGACTCGGCGCCGAGGAAGTCGACCACGCGCTCAGGCGCGAACCGCCCGCAGGCAATGCTGAATTTTTCCAGCGGCCGGATGAGCAGCTGCCCCCGCCGCACCAGCGCCTCCGACTCCGCCGAGATGGACCGCAGCCAGGCGGAGAGTATCCCCGTGGGCATGGTGTCGGCCACGTAAACGATCTTCTCCGCGCGCTCGAGCGTGGCCATGAGGTGCGACGCGAGCAGCGCACGGTGCTGCTGGTCATTGTGGTAGCCGATGCACGCGTGGTCACCGCGTTCCACGGTGTGTGCCGACGCCCACGGCGCGCGCATGGTCACGCTGAGCCACCGAGCCGCAGACCAGGGGTCTGGTCCCAACCGGCCAGTCGCACCAGCCGGCGCAGGTGGCTCGGCAATGGGTGCAGGATCAGCGCACCGCCTGGGGGTAACGCCCTGGCGGTGCGCGCCAGCAGGCACACCCCCGCCAGGTCGATGGACTCCAGCCCCGCCAGATCCAGGTGGACCTCTGACAGGGCCGCCACCGCGATGGTCAGGGCCGCCGTCAGCGCGAGGATGTTGCTCGCGTCGATCTCGCCTTCCAGGCGAAGGCCTGGAGGCTCCAGGGACGGCGTGATGCGCAGCAACCGGTCGCCATTCCCGTCCAGCTCCGCTGCCGCCGGGTGGTCGTCTGGCATGACCATCTGATCCTGGCGCAGCTCCACCCGCAGCGACGTGGCGCCGTCAGCCGGGCGACCGACGGCGGCCAGCAGTGTCTGGAGGAGCCGGCCACGCCGGCGTGACACCCCCGCCCGCCCCCAGCGGACCAGCATCCGGGCAAGCAAGGCGGTATGGGGGGACAGTTCGCCCACTCCCCAGCGCTCGCACGCCTCGCCCAGCGCCATCCGGGCGTCATCGGCCGTATCACAGCCGAGCACGAACCGCGCGCTGCGCGGAGGACGCCCGATACTGGCGCGCAGGATCGCGTCATCCAGCGTGTCGCACAGCGGCGGCAGGGCACCGATCTGGTCGATATCGAGGTACTGGAACGCTTGGACGACCTCCGGCTGGACGCCGCACAACACGATCCTGGTGGCTCGCCAGCCCATGGCTGGATGAACGCAGGCGGTGAGTGCCGTCAGGCCGACCGGGTCGATGAAGGGCACGGCATGCAGGTCGCAGACAAGCGCCCACGGCTTGGCGGCGAGCCGCGTCAGTAGCGTCCGCCGTACGGTCGGAGCGGCCTCCTCGTCGAGAGCGCCGCTGAGGGTCAGGATGGTGCAGCCGCTGCGGATCGACATCCGGATGCGCAACGCCCTACTCCCTGGTGTGATGCCCATCTGATTCCCGGCTGTCGGCGGGACATGGGTCCTCTGCCTTCCGGCACCGGTCGTACCAATGCCGTGCCGACCGCTTCTGAGGGAAAGGTTATGACGTCTTTAGCACTTTGCCAAGTTCAAGCAAATTGGGACAGCCGGGCGTGATCGACCAACTCGGTGGGTCGAGCTCGGCCAAGGGCGTGCGGCTTCAGCCGGTTGGACTGTCCTCTGTGGACCCCTGCGGCCGGGTCCTCGACTCGCTCAAAGCGAAGGAGATCCCCGCGTCGAGGTCCGATTCGCTGCCCCACCGGAACGCCACCTCAAACCCCTGGTCCCCGATCGCCTCTCGAGCCTGGCGCTCGCACGCCTGCCGCGCGGCGACGAACTGCGGTATGTTCGCCTGTTGCGGGCCGTGGGTGTCCCAGACCTGATGGGCGAGGCCGAGCAGGCGGGCGGCGCGTTCGCCCTCGCCGGCAGCGCCCGCGGCCCAGGCGAGCGCATCGACCACCAGCGCGATCCCCATGCGGTCGTGCAACCGGTGCTTGACTTCCAGGGCCGCCCGGCCGTAGGCCTGCGCCGCATCGAGCCGGCCGCGCCCCAGCTCCGCCTGCGCGCGGAACGAGTCACCGTAGGCTCGGATCCATCGCTCGCCATGCTGGTCGCAGCGTGTGCGCAGCTCCTCCAGCAGAAGGATGCCGTCGTCGACCTGGCCGCTGAGGATGTGCGCGTGGGTCCGGACAAGCAGGGCCAGGATGGTGGGAAAGCCGAGATCGCCGTCGCGCCGCAGCATCGCGAGCGCACTGTCGGACCTCGACGCCGTCTGCGTCAGGTCACCCCGTAGCAGCGCCACGAACATGGTGAGGGTCAGCACGAGCGCCGCGGCGTCGGCATCGTCGTGGCGCTGGCCGTCTTGGTGCTGGGCGGCAACGAGCTCGGCGGCTCGAGCCTCGGTGGCAGCGGCATCCCCCTGGCTGGCCGCGACCACGCCGCAGGTCCACAGGGCCTTGGTGCGTGCCGGGCTGGGCTCGGGGTCCAGGGCCAGGGCGTGCTCCAGGTAGTGGCGGCCCTCCTTGGCAAACCCACACCCATACCAGAAAAACCACAGCGCCCCCGCCAGCTCCAGCGCCGCCTGCCCGTCGGGCTCGGCCAGGCAGAACTCCAACGCCGCCCGCAGATTGTCGTGCGCCCCGGTCATGCGCTCATACCAGGCCACCTGGTCAGGGCCCAGCCACTGGGCGTCGCCCTGACGGGCCAACGCCAGGTAGTGGTCACGATGCCGCCGCTTTACCTCCTGTTCCTCGCCCAGGGCGTGCAGCCACCCCGCGCCGTACTCGCGGATGGTGTCCAACAACCGATACCGCACCCCGGCGGGGGTCTCGCTCCGCAGCACGATCGACTTGTCCACCAGCCCAAACAGCACCCCGAACACGGCCACGTCCGGCAGCTGCGCATCGGCGCACACCTGCTCGGCCGCGTCGGCATCGAACTCGCCGGCGAACACCGACAAACGGGCCCACAGCAGCCGCTCCGGTGGCTCGCACAGCTCATGGCTCCACCCAATCGCCGTCCGCAGCGTCTGATGCCGCGCCAGCGCCGCCTGGTCTTCCGCAGTACCGAGCAGCGCGAACCGGTCGTCCAGCCGCTGGGCGAGCTGATCCACCGACAGCTCGCGCAGCCGCACCGCCGCCAGCTCGACCGCCAGCGGAATCCCGTCCAGCCGCCGGCACAGCCGCGCCACCTCAGCCCGGTGGTGCCCGGTCTGCGCAAAACCTGGCACCACCTCGGCCGCGCGATTGCAAAACAGCGCCACCGCGTCATCACGCCCGCCCACGGTGGTTGCGGGCTCGGGCACTGGTAGCGGCCCGACCACGAGCACCCGCTCTCCGGGCACGTCCAGCGACTGCCGGCTGGTGGCCAGAATCCGCAGCCCCACCGCGGCCCCCAGCAACATCTCGGCGGTCTCCGCGCACTCCTCGACAAGGTGCTCGCAGGTATCCAGCACCAGCAGCAGCCGCCGCTCCGCCAGGTAGTCGGTGAGCACTTCGCCCATCGGGCGGAGGGTCTGGTCGGCCAGCCCCAACGCCTCGGCGATCGCATGCCCCAGCAGCGCGCCATGCCGCAGCGCCGACAGTTGCACCCACCACACCCCGTCAGGGAACCGCGCCCGCAGCTGGGCCGCTGCCCGCAGCGCCAGCCGCGACTTTCCCACCCCTCCAACGCCCGTCAGCGTCACCAGCCGGTATCGCGCACACAGCCGCCTGACCTGCGCCAGCTCGCCGCGGCGCCCGACCAGACTCGTCGTCTCCGCAGGAAGGTTGCCGACCCGCCGGTGTGGTGCCGCCACGGTGCCTCTCAACCAGCCCAACTTCTCCGGAGCGGCATTCTGCCCGAAGCGATGGCAGCCTGTCACCAATCAGAAAAGGTGGTCACAGGCGCGGAATGCCCCTCAGGGCTATCACCCCGGGGGAAGTCCACCGGCTGCCGCAGTCTGGCGGCAGCCGGGCGGGCAACCTCAGGGTTCGTCGCGGAGGCGGTTGGCGCGTTCGGTGACCTCGACCAGGACCCGGTGGGCGGTAGCGAGGTCGTCTGGGTTGAGGTCGGCGTAGAGGCGCTTGGTGAGGGCCGCGACGGCGGCGGCCAGTTTGGCGTTGAGGGCGGTGCCTTCGGGGGTGAGTTGGGTGGGGCCGGGGCCGTCGGGGGCGCTGCCGGTGACGAGGCCTCTGGCTTCGAGGCTCTGGAAGAGCTCGGCGACCTGGGGCCGGTCGAGCCCCACCTGCGGCTGGCCGGCGAGGTAGTCATGGAGGGCGGCGGGTGATGGGGCGGGACCGCGGAGGGACAGGACGCGCAGGGCGATGTACTGGGAGCGGGTGATGCCGGTGTTGGCGCCGGCGAGGACCCGGTCGAGGAGGGCGGTGAGGGCGCCTTCGGCTTCGCCGACGTCTTGGCCGGTCAAGGTTGCTGGTGGTGACATGGGGTCACTCCGGTTCTCGATGCCGAGAAGGGTCTGCAGGGTGCGGACGAGGTCGCGGTTTCGCTGGCTCTGGGTCCCTCCGATCGGTGCGGTGAACTCCTCTTGGAATGCGTGGACGATGACGATGGCGCGCTGGGCGATGTCGGCGCCGTCGTCGGTGAGGCGGAGCTGGACGGCGCGGGGGTCGGCTGGGTGTTCGGTCCTGTCGATCAGGCCAGCCTGTTCGAGTGCGCGGGCGAGCTTGGAGACGAAGATCGGTTCGAGGCCCGTCCAGTCGGCCAGTTCCCGCTGGCTCGGATGGGCACCCGTCCGGGAGAAGCCGTCGAGGGATGCGAGCAGGGTGTACTGGGCGTGAGTCAGGCCGAGCGGGGCGAGGACCCGGTCGACGGCCGCGCGCAACTTGGTGGTGAGCCGCCAGAGAAGGTAGCCGGTGGTGGGGTTCTCCGTTGGTCGCGACATGGTGATAGTGTACATGGAAACTATAGCCATGGCAACTATCGATCCAGCTGCCCCTCATACCCCCGAGGGTCGCTCTTCCAGGGGGTGGCCAGACCAGCTACCGTGCAGGATCCGGCGCGGGCCTGATGATGGGGTCGGAGGGGAGGCACGGTGGACAAGCCAGTGTTCTTCCTGGTGGACGACGAGAAAGGAGTGCTGGAGGCCCTCGCGGGCGATCTTCGTCGACGCTGCCGGTGACGGAGCTTCTTGCCGACTGGGCCACGTCGCAGCCGCCCGCGGTGGAGGCGATCCGGATCGTTGGGTCCAAATGGGAAGCGCGATCCCACCAGCTCCGCGATGTCCTGTCGCGCGCTGCGATCCCCTATGGGCTGTACCCGGCGGACTCCGAGGCGGGTCGCCGGCTGCTCGAGGAGACCGGCCAGGATGGCATCCGCCTCCCGGTGATGGTCTTCTACACCGGGCAGGTGCTGGTCGACCCCTCGCACGCCGAGGTCGTCGAGGCGCTTGGGTTCCGGACCCGGCCGAAGGTCGCCGCTGAGGCCTACGACGTCGCCATCGTTGGTGCTGGTCCGGCCGGCCTTACGTCGGCTGTCTACGCGGCCTCCGAGGGGCTGCGGACGCTGCTGCTGGAGCCGCAGGTTCCCGGAGGCCAGGCGGCACCAGCTCGCTGATCCGCAACTACCTTGGCTTCCCGCGCGGCCTCAGCGGTGACGATCTCACCAACCGGGCCTTGGAGCAGGCGTGGCTGTTCGGCGCGGAGGTTGTCCTGGCCCAGTCGGCGACTGGCCTGCGCATTTGCGGGTCCGACCGTGTTGTACGGGTGTCAGACGGCAGCGAGCTCGTGGCACGAGCGGTGGTCGTCGCGACCGGCGTGTCCTGGCGCCGCCTGGGCGTTCCGCGTCTGGAGGCGCTGCACGGGGCTGGCGTCTTCTACGGCGCGTCGGGGACCGAGGCCCGGGCGATGGAGGGCCAGAATGTGTTCGTGGTGGAGGCCGGGAATTCGGCTGGGCAGGCCGCAGTCCATCTGGCGAGGTACGCCGCCGCGGTGACGGTCCTGGTTCGTGGCGACGATCTCGGCGCCAGCATGTCTGACTACCTGGTGCGACAACTCGAGGGGAGCCACAACACGACCGTCCGCCTGCGCACCGAGGTCGTCGATGGGCAGGGCAACGGGCGCCTCGAGGACCTCATATTGCGCGACAACGCCAGCAGCGCAACCGAGAATGTCCCCGCAGCCGCCCTGTTCGTGCTGATCGGTGCCGAGCCGCACACGCAGTGGTTGGGTGACATCGTGGCGCGCGACAACCGCGGTTACATCTTGACCGGTCACGACCTGCTCCACGCCGGGAAGCCACCCCCGGGATGGCCGCTGCAACGTCCGCCCCGCCTGCTCGAGACGACGGTCCCGGGCGTGTTCGCGGCCGGTGATGTGCGGCATCGCTCGGTGAAGCGGGTCGCGTCGGCGGTCGGGGAGGGTGCCATCGCCATCCAGCTCGTCACGAATACCTTGGCGAGTAGACGAGCAGCTACGGCTCATCTTGGAGATTCCTTGTGGTCGGTGCCCGGCGGGTTGGTGGTGACCCGCTCGGGGGTGATCAGCACGGCGGTGCGCCGCTCGGCCGCCATCGCCCGGTCGTAGGCATCCAGGTCGGGATGCTCGCCGCCCGCCGCGTGGTAGATGTCGCGTAGCAGTTGCCGGAGCCCTTCGGCTGGCCGGGTGTCGTGTCGCTCACGGGACCTGGCGGACGGTCTCGACCTCGATCTCCAAGCGGATCTCCTTGGAGACTACGACCCCACCGGCCTCCAGGGCCATGTTCCACGTCAGCCCCCAGTCCTCCCGGTTGACCGTGCCCCAGGCGGAGAACACGGCCCGATCGCCGCCCCACGGGTCACGGACGTGGCCAAGGTAGTCGACCTCCAGGGTGACCGGCCGGGTGACTCCCTTGATGGTCAGCTCGCCATCCACGGTGCTGCGGCTGCCCGCCCACAGCACCTGGCTGCTGCGGTAGGTGGCGGTCGGGTAGGCGCCGGCGTCGAAGAAGTCGGCGGAGCGCAGGTGGTCGTCGCGGGCCTTGTCGCCGGAGTTGACACTCGCCATGTCGATGGTGACCTCGACCTGCGACTGCTTGGGGTCCTCGGCGACGGCGATGGCGCCGTGCACGCCAGTGAACCGGCCACGGACCTTGGTGAGCATGAAGTGCCGGCCGACGAAGCCGACCTCGGCATGGCCCGGGTCAATGGTCCAGGTGCCGGGGGTGGGCAGCTCGACTCCATCCAGCGGGCGGGTTGGGGCGACGGTCATGGCTTCTCCTTGCTCAGCACCTGACAGATAGGTGCGACTGCACACAGTGTAGAGGTAGGTGCGAGTGCACGCAACTGTGCTAGGCTGCTCACCATGAGCGGCGCACGCAACGACACCACGCCCCAACAGGTCGCCCGCGAGGACTCGGTCGCGGCCTGGCGGGCGCTGCTGCTCGCCCAGAGCGCCGTCCTGCGCGCCATCGACGCCGACCTCCACCAGGCCGGCCACATCCCCCTGCACTGGTATGACGTCCTGCTCGAGCTGAACGCCGCCCCCGACCGGCGGCTGCGCATCCAAGAGCTGGCCAGCCGCGTGGTGCTGACCCGCACGCGAGTCAGCCGCCTGGTCGACCGCCTCGCCGACGCCGGCCTGGTCAGCCGCGAGCCCGACCCCGACGATGGGCGCGCCTGCTTCGCGGTCATCACCCGGGTCGGCCGTGAGGCGCTCCGCGCCGCCGCCCCGGCCTACCTCGCTGGGATCGAGCGGCACTTCGCCCGCCACCTGACCTGCGACCAGGCCCGCACCATCACCGAAGGACTCGACCAGGTCGTTGCCGCGCACCGACTGCTGCCCGCTCCGGTCAAGCAGTCCCGGTCGTGACCACCGACAGGTCGGCCAGCGAGCTGGTCCTTCGTCAGGTTGTGGTCGGCCCACTGCAGACCAACTGCTGGATCATGCACACCACTGCGTCATCCACGGCGCTGCTGGTCGACCCCGGCGACGACGCTGACGCCATCCTGGTGGCCGTCAGCAGTGAGGCGCGCTGAACGCGGCGGCTTGGCGACGCTCATGCGGGCTCAAGCCGTCGGACCGTCGCGACGCGATCGATGGCGTTGTCGAACGAGGCGATCACTCCGACGCCTGAGCGCTCCGCCTGCGCAACCAGATATGCCTCGGCGAAGTCCAGCCGGTCGGTCTCGTAGACCTCCAGTGCCCGCAGCAGCATCGCCGGGTCCAGCACCACGATGGTTGGAAACGCGATGATCGCCCGAACCAACTCGGCGACCCGCTGGCGCGGCACCTCGTAGAACGACTCCAGCACGTACACGACCTCGGCCACCACCAAGTCGGCCAGCAGCAACTCGTCGGCGGCAGCAAGGAACTTGGTCGCTCGTGCCGCCTGCTCGGGGGGGTCGCCGGTCAGGTGGCGGATCAGGATGTTGGTGTCGACGAACGCGCTCACCGCCTGGCGCGCGCCCGGGCGGCGCGGACCTGGCGGCGCACCTCCTCCCAGGGAGTCCCGCGCTTGCTGGCGGGCACGCTGACCGCGCCGGCAAGCTCGAGCAGATCGGCGGTACGTGCCAGTACGGCACGCTGCCCTTCAACGCGGAAGACGACCTGGTCGCCCTCGTGCAACCCAAGCGCTTCGCGGATCGCCTTAGGTAGCGTGATCTGTCCTTTGGATGTCAGCCGCGCCGCAATCTCCATCGCACCTCTCCTTACCTGAGCGCACAAGTAAGGATAGCGTACGTGGGGGTGTTCGTATGCTGTCACACGACCGCCGCAAACCCGCAGGTCAAAGGCTATGGTGGTCTTTGGTCGAAGGGCCGGTGATCACGCTGGCCGCACGCGGTCAGGGCTTGGCGTAGTCGGATAGGTCCTCGACGGCTCGATAATCGCGCTCGTCGAGCCAGTGGCACCAGATCTTCGCCCCAGGAATCGCCAACCGGCGCGAGTGGCCCTGGCTGGCCGACCAGGCGGCAACCTCGCACCGCGGGTGGCCGCCAAAGCCCCGCACCGTCTCCAAGGCGGGCTTGAGGTCGGTGTCGGTCGACACGATCACGCCCACGTCGTATTCACCGCGCACTGCCATGGCGACGAAATCGATCGCCAACGCCACGTCGATCCCCTTCTCCTGTGGTCGCTCGCCCGGTGTGCGGGCCGGCCATCCTGGCGGATACCGGAGCGTCCTGGTGACCACCTGCACCTTGGGCATGCGCCGCCATGCGTCGCACTGCCTCAGGTTGGCGCCGTAGCCGATCGGGTCCTTCGACGCATCCGGCTGCCCTCGGTAGACGCGCACCTGGAGCAGTTCGCGGTCGAATGGGCTACGGCTGACGATAAGCTGGCCCGAGCCTGAGCGGATCGACCTGGCCCAACTGCGGCGGCCCGGACTCCAGCAGGAAGGCGCCGCGGGCCCGCCGGTAGACGTTCTGGAAAGAATAATCCCCGCCAGTCCAAGCACCGCTTGGACGGCGGGGAGGAGTACTCCTAGACGATACCGGTGTGATCAGACCGGGGCCAACCGAGAACCCAGGTGTTCGTATGCTGTCCAGCGACCGCGGTAAAACTGCAGGACATCCCAACACGCGGACCGGCCACTCCAGGTCCAAGGACCAACGGTTCGACAGGCTATTGCACGCGGCCGTAGCGGTAGGCGTGGATGATGGTCTGTTCCACGGTGTTGCCATCGCTGTCGGCGGCGGTTGCTCGCAGGGACACGAAGCCGCTGCCAGCCGGATGGCGCACCAGGGCGGCGTCCTGTTGCAGTCGCACTGGGGTCCAGGTGACACCGTCGTCGAACGATGCCTCGATGGTGCGGCGGACTATCGTGCCGACATGTGCGCCCTGCTGGGGTGTGATGAACACCGGCACGGCATCGACGCCGTTCGGCGCGGTGTTGTACCGGTCGAGTTCCGGGGTAAACCGTGCCCCCCACAGGGCAAGCGGGACCGGCGTGTTCTCGTCGACGCGGCCGGAGCGAAACGTCCAGGCGGTGGTGATCCTGGTGGAGAGCTCGGCCGATGCGCAGCGTTCGGCGTGGATTTCGAGGCGATAGCGGGCATCACCGGCGGGAACTTCGATCGAGGCCCAGGTTTGGTCAGTTTCGCCTATCTTGATCCCGTCGCGTACAGGATGGTGGTCCGAGCTCCGGTGAGGTGGTCCCCGGGCCTACCGTGGCCGTCGGTGTGCATCGGGACCCCGACGTCGACGGTGTCACCGGTGCGGGTCACCGCCACGCCAGCCACCGCTGGCAGCTCCCGCGCCACCGCCAGCCCGTCGACCCCGGCGACGCTGGCCCGCGCGGCGCCCGCCGCCGCCGCACCCGTGCCCCGACCGCCCGTCACGATCAGCGGCAGCCGGTCACGGCGGTCATAGCCGAACTCCAGCAGCATCGTCACGTCGAACAGCCGAGAGTCCAATCGCCCGGCCGCCAGCAGCGGCGCCGCGTCACTGGGCACCACCCGCACCCGGCCAGCATCGGTCTGGGTCGCGAACATCACGTCCTGGCGGCCCGGACCGGGCTCCACCGACACCCGGGTGGTGTCACCCCACACCGTGACCCGGTCACCGGTGATCATGGTCACCGTCCGCGCCGAGCCCCGCTGCTGCACCGGTGCCGCCCCAGCAGGCACCGGCGCGGCGCCGGCCAACCCGCTCACCGCGACCCCGAGCAGCAACGCGCCGGCGGCCAGACCGGCGACTATCCGTCGTTTCAACCCCATACCGTCTTTCCTTCATGCTGGACGGGTCACTTCAACCACGTGCCCGAAGGCCGTATGGCATGCCGACACAAGACGGTCGGGCCGCCCGGCGGCGACATCACAGATCGCCGCCGGGCGGCCCGCGCCGTTCCCGGGTTCAGCCCTTCTGTTCGATCAGCGCGACGAGGTCGCGGCCGTTGGGGTCGGGACCGACCTTCTGGAGGATCGCGCAGCCCGCCGCATACCGCGCCCCGCTGGCACCGGTGAGCTGGTCGGGGACCAGCGACTCGGACACCTTGAAGCTGACCCGCCGGCCCGTGGGCGCCACTTGTTGCCGCACGTGCGCCTTGAGCCCGTCCAGGGTGTAGCAGCGCGCCACGGACTCCGCCGCAAACGCCGGTGAGAGACTCCCGAGAAGGTCGATGGTGGACTGTGGCGACTCGCCCCAGACCAGGACCTGGCGGCTGTCCAGGACAAGGTCGAGGGTCCGCCCGCCACCCTCGGACACGTTCAGGACGTGTCCGCACGGCCCGTCGAGGAGGTCCGGCCGCAGCCGGGCGCTCCAGCCAGCCCAGCCGGACCGGTCCAGCAGCGCCTGCACCTGGCGTGCCAGCCGCTGCGGCGGGATGCACGCGGCACTACCCTCGATCGCCTGCAGATCGCGCTCCAGCTTGGCGACCTTCTCCCTGGCCGGGGTGTACTCGCCCGGGAGGGAAGCAAGCCCGTGGCGCTGGCAGTCGCCCTGGCGGCCAGCGATGACCACCACCTTGGGGGTATCGGTGCGAACACAGGCGACCAGCGATGCCGGGACGCCGCCGGGGACCAGGACCTTGCCGTGGCCCGCCAGGAACGCCTTGCAGGCGGCGGCCGGGTCCTGCTCGCCCGGATGAATGCCCACGCCGCCGCCGCCCCTGACCGGGTCGTACATGCAGTCGACCTCGGTTGCGGCGAGCTTCTGAGGCGCGGTCAGGAGCTGCGCGGCCACGGCGGTGCCCCCGAGGGCGAGGACGGCCGCGATGGCGAGCGCGCCGAGGCGACGGACCCGCCGCCGTGCGCTGCGGCGGGTCGCCTTGGGGTCGGCGACCGCCGCCTCGATGGCGTCGCCGAGCCGGTCGACGAACGGGATCTGGCTCATGAAGCCACCTCCAGAAGGGTTGAGAGGCGGGCGAGACCCCGGTGCACGCGCGTGCGTGCGGCGCCCTCGGTGCAGCCGAGCTTGGCGGCGATCTCGGTATAGGCGAGCTCGTCGACGACGCGGAACCGGACCGCGTCGCGCTCGTGGTCGGTCAGGCGGGCCATGGCGGCGCCGAGCGTCGCGCGCTGCGTGTCCAGGTCGGCCAGCGCCTCGATCCGTGCGCTCGACTCGTCGTCCAACTCCGGGACAGCGATGCCGAGCCGCCCGATGGCTTTGCGTTCCACCTCCTGGTGTCGGAACCAGTGGGACAGCTCTTTTCGGGCGATGCCGTACAGCCAGGCGGCGCCCGGCTGGCCGGTGTCGCGATAGCGGCCGCGGCGCTCGAACGCGACCGCAAACGTCTCGGCCAGCAGGTCGGCGGCGACCTCGGCGTCGAAGACCCGCTGGTAGAAGTAGGCGAGCAGTTTCTCGGCCCGGCGGTCATACAGCGTGCGGAAGGCGCCGGGGTCGCGGCATGACGCGACGATCAGCTCTGCGTCGGTCACGTCGGTGTGGACTCCTTGGGATCGGGTATCGGACGCCCTGTCTACGCCGCGAGCCCCTCCATTTGTTACGAACCGTGCCGTCTTCGCGGGACGCGAGCCGTACCGGCTCGTGGGATCCGGTAAGGACTGGGTGTGAGAGCGCGGCGGTGCCGCTGTTCGTCTTCGATGCCCGGCTACGACCCTGCCCAGCTCACCCTCGACCTGGCCAGGGCGCCTCGCATGTGCCCGGTACCCACTTCCAAACAATCCGCGGCGTGCTCGACCACGTTGGGCGGCGGATATGGCGCGTGAGGTGGTGGGGAGTCGACCCACGCTGACAGCATGAGCCCGCCCAGGGCCGCAGCGGCCCGCCCGGGGCCCCCGGCCGATGATCAGAGCCGTCGTGGGCGCTGCAGGGCTGTGACCGGGCCGATTGGCTCGAACGAGCTATGTGGACCAGTCCAACCAGCCGATAGCAGAAGCGACACGCCCACTTGGGGGAGGACCATGGGGCCACTGAGCCAGGCAGCAGGGCGAGCGGGTCAGCTACGACGATGGCCAGGATGGGCGCTGTACCTGGCCGTCGGGACCATGGTCCTCGTGGCCTACTGCCTGAGCCCAGTGGTGTCGCTGCTGCCGGCCTGGACGCCGAGGCTGGTGCTGCTCTGCGGGCTGAGCTGGTCGTCCGCGGTGGCGATCCTGGTCGGCGTGCGCCGCCACCGGCCCTCCAAGCGGCTGCCGTGGTACCTGCTGGCCGCGAACCAGCTTGTCTACGCAAGCGCCGACACCACCTTCTACGTCACGCACGACGTGCTCCACCGAGAGCAGTACCCCGCGCCCGCGGACCTGCTGTACCTGGCCCACTACCCGATCCTCATCGCGGCGCTGCTGCTGCTGGTGCGGCAGCGGACCCGCAGGGGGGACCGGGCCAGCCTGATCGACGCGTCGATCATCGCCGTGGGCGCTGGCCTGCTGAGCTGGCTGTTTCTCATCGGCCCGTACGCGGGCGACACCCAGCTCTCCGCGCTGATCAAGCTGGTCTCCGTCGCCTACCCCGCCGCCGACCTGCTCGTCTTCGCGGTCGCGGTGCGCCTGCTCGTGGGCCCAGGCACCCGGCCGGCCTCGTACCGCCTGCTGACCGCGAGCCTGCTGGTGGTGCTCGCGGCCGACAGCTCGTACGTGCTGATGCAGCTGGCTGGCACCTACACGACCGGCAACCTCCTGAACGCGAGCTGGCTCGGCGCCGACCTGCTGCTCGGCGCCGCGGCACTGCACCCCTCGATGCGTGTCCTCGCCGAGCCGAGCGAGGCCGCCGGCACGAACGCGAGCTGGCGACGCCTGGCCCTGCTCGCGGTGGCGTCGCTGATGGCCCCGGCGACCCTGGTCATCCCGACTGCCCTCGGCAGGGCTGTCAACATCCCCGTGATCGCGGGCGCGTCGGCGGCGCTGTTCCTGCTCGTGGTCGCCCGCCTGGCAGCGCTCGTCGTCGAGCAGCGGCGGGCCGCCATCACCGACGGGCTGACCGGCCTGTACAACCGCCGCTTCTTCGAGGCGACGCTCGCGCTCGAGGCCGAGCAGGCGACCAGGTCAGGGCGGGACCTCGGCCTGCTCGTCCTGGACGTCGACCACTTCAAGCGGATCAACGACTCCTACGGCCACCAGGCCGGCGACCGCGTGCTGCGCGAGCTCGCCACGCGGCTCACCGCCTCCATCCGCGGCGGCGACGTGGTCGCGCGCTACGGCGGCGAGGAATTCGTGGTGCTGCTGCGGGACACGACCCTCGATGCGCTCCCGGAGACCGCCGAGCGGCTGCGCAGCGCCGTGGGCGACGTCCCGATCGTCCTGTCCGACGGCATCTGGCTGGCGATCACCGTCTCGGTCGACGGCGCCGCCTGGCCCTCCACGCCCGCTCGGCCGAGGAGCTGGTCAAGCTCGCCGATCAGGCCCTCTACGTCGCCAAGCGGCTCGGCCGCAACCGCATCCAGATCGGCCCTCCGCCGGGCGGGACCGCCATGATCCAGGAGCGCGACGAGGACGCCGTGCTCGCCTACCTCGAGCGGCTCGCCGACCAGATCGACGCGCGCCTGGCCAGCGAGGAGCACAGCGCGGCCATCTCCCGCTGGGCCGGCGCGATCGCCGACCATCTCGGCCTCGGGCCCGACGTGCGCCGGCGCTGCGAGCTGGCCGGCCGCTTCCATGACATCGGCAAGATCATCGTCCCCGACGAGATCCTGCTCAAGCCGGGCCCACTCGTGGACCGTGAGTGGGCGGTCCTGCGCCGCCACCCGGTCCAGGGGGCGCGCCTGGTCGGTCTCGCGGAGGGTCTCCACCAGATCGCCATGATCGTGCGCCAGCACCACGAGCGCTTCGACGGCAGAGGCTACCCGGACGGCCGCAGCGGCGAGGACATCCGTGTGGAGGCCCGGGTGGTCGCGGTCTGCGACGCCTGGGCGGCGATGCGCTCCAACCGCCCCTACGACGCGGCACGCCCGGTCCCCGCGGCCCGCGAGGAGTTGCGCGTCTCGGCGGGCAGCCAGTTCGACCCGGCGGTGGTGACGGCCTTCCTCGAGCTGGAGCAGGCCGGGGTCATCGGCAGCTTCGAAGCGGGGTGACGGCCTTCCTCGAGCTGGAGCAGGCCGGGGTCATCGGCAGCTTCGAAGCGGCCCCGGCGCGCGGCTCCACCGCTCCCGTGTGAGCCGGCCGCCTCCCCATGGGACGGGCGCCCAGGTGCGACGGGCGCATCCAGGACGTCTTCGCCCGCGGCGACGGGCCGACCCGCAAGGCCCCGCTCAAGACCCTGATCGCCGAGGTCAAGGTCGACGACCGCCACCCATCCGGCCGTTCTTCTACGTCCCGACCGTGACCAGCACCAACAAGCCCCTGGTCGAAGGGCCGACGATCAAGCTGGCCAGTTCGGTCAGGAGTTGGCGGGATCGGTGACGTCCTGAGGCTGTGCCGGACCGGGACGACCACGGATCTCGGAACCCGGCGGCCCTCGCCGGCCAGACAACGGCCGGCGATCGGCTGTTATCCACCGGCTCATGAGCCAGACGTCCCAAGCCGAGTCGACCGGGTAGGATTCGGCGGCACCTCCGGGAAGCTGCCGATCGACCAGGCGGATTGCTCCAGTTAAGCTAGGTTGCAAGGGACGGAACGCTCGTGAGCAGGCCCAAACATCCCCGCAAGGAGCTTGAGGCCCTGCTGAAGGAAGCCGAGGCCAAGGCCAAGGGCTGGCGAGTCGTCAAGGGGAGCAAGTACTTCAAGATGTACTGCCCATGCACCGACGAGCACTGGACAACGGTCCACTTGACACCCTCGAACCCGAACTATGAGCGGAACCTCCGCGGGCTGCTTCGGCGGGACACATGCTGGGAGGCGCGGCCGTGAAGCTGACGATGGCAGTTCGTTTCAACGTCGCAGACGATGGCCATGGTGTTCCCGGTGACCTCGAGGGCTTCTTCGACCGAGTGTTGGAAGAACTGCTTCGGCTGGACGCCGTCGAGGACTCCACAATCTCAGCATCGCTGGCCAAGAAGACTGTCACCATCATGGTGACCATCGACGCGCCCTCACCAGAGGGAGCCGCGGCCATCGGCATGAGTGCCATTCGAGCGGCGTTCCACGCCGCCGGCGCGGCCACGCCAGACTGGCCACTGTTCGACGAGTTGTCCATCGGTACAGGCGAACTCATCGGCGCTTGAACCCATAGGAGCGAGACTGTCCGGCATGAACAGCCCAGGCCGTCGAGAGGCGGTATCGGCTTCGTGGGCCGCCGGTAGAGCCCAAGTGTTCGTCTGCTGTCCAGACGACTGCGGTAAACACGCAAGTCACAGGCCGTGGTGGTCTTGAGTTCCCACAATACGAACACCACGGCCCTGGTCGAAGGTCCAACGATCAGGCTGATCACCCCGTCAGGACCCGCTACAGGAGGGAATGGAACTCCGGCCGGAGACGACCGTCACCACGCTCCTGGCTGAAGACCGATCCAGTGTTGGGCCGTTGAGCGCGAAAATGAGTCCACCGCTGGGGTCGCAGAGCAGTAGAGTCCGCGGATGCGAGTCGGAGTCTACGTCGATGGCTTCAACCTCTACTATGGCGCCCGCACACTGTGCGGACGCGGTACGCCCGGCTGGCGGTGGTTGGATATACGAGCGCTAGCCAGCGCCCTTGTCCGCGAGCGACGCGACTGGAACGGCGCACGCCTTGCGAAGGTCATCTACTGCACCGCGCTTATCGACGGTGCGGAGAACCCTTCCGGCCACGCTGACCAGGATGTCTATCTGAAGGCCTTGCTCGCTGCTGGCAGCGTCGACCACATTGAGCAAGGCTACTATGTCTCGCGGGTTAAGAAGGCGCCGCTGGCCACAGCCGATGACAGGGGCCGCCCCGTACTTGCGAGGGCACAGTGGCCCGTCATGGTCCGGGGTTCGGCGGGGACGCCGGTGCGAGACGCCACCTTCATGGTCTCGTACGCCTACCGTGAGGAGAAGGGCTCTGACGTGAACGTCGCGTCGCATCTCCTCCTCGACAGGACGATCGACGCCGCTATCGTGGTCTCGAACGACAGCGATCTGCGCTTCCCGATCCAACAGGCCCGCATGCGTGTCCCGGTTGGCACATCAACCCCAGTCCGACCTATCTGGCTGGCGCATTGCGCGGGAGTTGGGCGGAAGGCGCCGGTCGCCACTGGTGGCGTCAACTGGCTGCGACGGACTTGAAGCAGTATCAACTTCCCAATCCGGCAGGAGGCTACCGGCGACCCGCAGGGTGGTGACTGCCGCAAGACCCCGACCGGCGTCAAGGATGACTCCAGCAGACCGACCGGCTATACTGACTTTCACATACCACCCGGCTCCTCGTGGGCCGGGTTTTCTCTTGTCCGGCAGTCTTGCGGCCCGCGAAGGATAGCTCAGCCCTTCATGGAACCTGCGGCAAACCAGCAGGTCAGGGGCCGTGGTGGTCTTGAGGTCCCAGAATACGAGCACCGCGCCGTTGGTGGAGGGGCCGACGATCAGGCTGACCACCGCGCCAGATTCCGCTGACGACCAGCCGGACCTGGCTGGCCAGGCCCTGCCTCGTCCGGGGACCCGGGTGATGACGGACCGGCCGGTGTCGGCGAGGTCCTCGGCCGTGCGGAGCTCGGAGAGCGGGTCATGGGTCACCTCGTCGCGGTGCTCGCGTCATTCCGGCATATGGCCTTGACCGCGTCGCGCAACCGCATTGGAACCTTTGAAGGTGGCCAGGTGGTCTACCAGTCGGAGGTGATGCCGACGTGGCTCGCGCCGAGCAGGAGGCCGCGTTCCAGGCGTTCGTGGCGATCCGTTACCACCGGCTGCTGCAGACCGCCTACCTGCTGACAGGTGACCGCGGTCGAGCCGAGGACCTGCTGCAGACGTCCCTGCTGAAAACCTGGTCGGCCTGGCACCGGCTGCATCAAGAGACGGCTGAGGCCTACGGACCGTGCTGGTCCGTACCGCCGCAACCTGGTGGCGCCGACGCTGGATCGGTGAGCGTCCGACCGCCGTGCTGCCGGATCGGGCAGCCCCGGACGAGCTGGCGCGGGTGTCTGAACGCGACGCGCTGTGGCACGCCCTGGCGCGCCTGCCCGTCCGGATGCGGGCAGCGTTGATCCTGCGCTACTTCGAGGATTACAGCGAGCGGCAGATCGCCGAGGCGCTCGGCTGCTCGGTCGGCTCGGTCAAGAGCCTCTACTCACGGGGGCTGGCACGGCTACGAGGGGTCCCCTCCCTGGCCCCTGAGGGGGACCCGAGGAGGTCTATGCGATGAGCCATGACGGCATCGAGCGGCGCCTGCGCGCCAAACTGCACACCCTCGCCGAAGAGATCCAGCCCTCCCCAGACCGCCTGGAGCGGCTGCCGTCGCGGCTACGGGCCGCGCGACGGCGCCGGGTCGCCGGCAGGCTGGTGGCGGCCTGCCTCACCGTGGCCGTCGGGGTGGTCGCGGTGCGCGTCCTGCCGCTGACCAGCAACACGCCGGCCGTCCAGCACCCCTCCGGCCCGCCGCGAACCTTCCTGGCCGACGACCCCACCAAACCCGGGCCCCCCAAAGACCCCGGGGGCTGGCGCGTGGTGCGCTACGACACCTCGACGGGGCGGCGCACGGCGGTCGTCTCCGACTGGGGCGTGTACAGGTGGCAGCTCCTCGACGACGGGTCGGTGGTGGTGGAGGCGCGACACCCCGGCTCGCCCGTCCCGCTGTGTGACACCGGCCTGGTCCGCATCCTGCCCGATGGCCGCCAGACCTCACTCGGCAACGTCGGCCTCACCAGAGGAGACGGCGATGGCGGCTTCGCCTTCTCACCGGACGTGAAGCTGGTGGCCGTGGCCGGCCTCTGCCCGACCGACACCACAAGGCCCAGCACAGGTTCGGTCGCCAGCCGCAAGAGCAGCTCCCGCCCCGTCCGCATCGCCGGCTCTCAGAAGGTTCCGCCGCTTGGCTCCCGCTTGGCCGTCTATCCGGTCGGCGCAACGATCGGCACGAAGCCGCTCGCCACCCTCACCCTCGACGAGGGTTGGCCGCACCGGCCCGTTGTCTCGACTGACGGCCGCCACATAGCCTTCCTGTTGACCACCACCAACACCAACCAGCCCAAGGAGGAAGCGCACCTGCTCGACCTGTCCGGCGCCCGGCCGTCGTGGCGGCATCTGATCCTGCGGCTGGACAGGGCTGACTGCTCTTTGAACGGCGCCGGCGCGGTGCTCGGCCGCGACCCGAGCCTGCTGCTGACCACCGAGTCCTGCGGCCCTGAGATACGCCTGGTCGTGGTGGACCTGCGCAACGGACAGGCCCGGACCGTGCTCCAGCTCGGCAAGGCGATCGACGCGGGGCTCGACCTCGACGCCAGCCGGTCCCACCTTCTGGTGACGACATGGTCCGTGAGCCGCGATGGCCGGCCCGTGTCCAAGCTCACCGCCTACCGGTGGGACGGTGGCTCGCGCCTGCAGCGCCTATTCAGCAGGACGCCGGCCCATGACCCGGGGGCGCGCTATGGTGGCACCCCCGCGCAGTGGTGAGCCGCGCCATCTGGCTTTCGAAAGGGCCGGGCCAGCCCAGCCTGTCGAGAGGACTCGCCTGGTCGAAGGGCCGACGATCAGGCTGGCGACCTGCTGATCCTCACCCCGAATGGAGACGCGAAGCTCGCTCGTCCCCGGAAGCCGGATGGCTGCCTACCATGTCCAGGACGGCGATCGGCGACTTGGGCTACGGTTAGGTCATGAAGCAGACCAGCGGTGTTGGGAAGTATCGAGCGATGACGCTCGCCGATCTAGCGGGCCTGCTCAAAGACGCCAACGGGTCGCTTCAGTGGCGACTGCTCGCCGAATTCCTGGAGGAGTACCGCTGGGAACCGGTCGAAAGCCGCTACCGGTTGCTGGCCGGCGAGCCGCCCAGCACCGGCGATGAGCGATGGGACGTCCTGCTCGCGGCGCTCGCCGAGCATCTTGCCGCTCAAGACCGCCGTGGCGCACCGGCGTGGAGCGAGCCTCGGCGACTGCAACGCTTCTGGTTCCCCTTCAACACCCCTGCCGCGCGAGTGGACGCAATCGTGCACGCACCGGCCGCGTTCCGGCGTCGGGGCGTGTTCGTCTCCGCTCACGAACTGGAGGTCGCGTGAGCGAGGCAGGGCCGCTGCTGGATCGTGGCCTGATCGAGGATGCGTTCCGCCGGCTCGGCGATCGACTGGTCCGTCGCGGCGTCGTGGCCGACATCTACGTATTCGGCGGCGCCGCAATGGCGCTGGCCTACGACGCCCGACGAGCAACCCGCGACATCGACGCCGTCTTTGAACCGCACGGCATCGTGCTGGAAGAGGCCCGTATCGTCGCCACTGAACTCGGCCTTCCCGAATGGTGGCTCAACGAGCAGGCGAGCGCATATGTCGCACCTGGAGAGGACGTGGCCGCCCCGCGCGTGTTCGACCATCCTGGGCTTCGGGTCGCAGCGGCATCTCCCGAGCACCTGCTGGCAATGAAGGTCCTGGCCGCCAGACATCGTGACGGCGATGACATCCGCTTCCTGATCCACAGGCTGGGCTTGACCTCAATGGACCAGATCTTGGCCGTGTGCGCCGAGGTGTTTCCCGACGAACCGGTGCCGGATCGAGCGCGTCTTGTGCTGGAGGACGCCCTCGAAGCACACAAACGAGACTCCTCCGAGGGGTAGCGCATGCGCATTCCCCAGCTCGGTGTTCGTATGCTGTCCAGCCATCTCCGGTAAACCCGCAGGTCAGAGGCTATGGTGGACATGACATCCCAACACGCGAACCACCCACTCCAGGTCCAAGCACCAACAATCAGCCTCTGACCAGCACCAACACGCTCGACCCGGAGTTTCCGACACCATCTCGGGCCACGATATGTTGGCAGCGTGTTGGCTTCGCCCTCTGCTGTTGGTCACCCGATCCGCCGGGGTCTGGGAAGAGTAGGACCCGCAAGCCAGGGTTCACCGTTCACCTCGGCCTGGCTCGTGCTAGCCGGTCTGGACCCAGATGTTGTCGCCGGTGTCGGCGTGGTTGAAGTTGATGACGCCGGGGACGTCGAGCGTCACGCCCTCCTCGGAGGGGTCGTTGTGACTGGTCGGGGCGTTCGGGCCGACGATGCAGAACACCGTGAGGATGCCCGGGTGTTGCCCGAGGGGGGTGTCCAGCACCACCCGCAGCTTCACCGCCCCGCCGCACAGGTTGTCGTCGCCCAGGTCCACGCCCAGCGCCGGGATGAAGCGGCAGCCGTAGAAGTTGAAGCTCAGCAGCTCGGTCGCCGTCCAGGTCCCGCCCCCGCGGACGTTGCCCGCAGGGTCGAGGTGGGTGAACTCGCCGCTTGCGGTGACCGACTTGGGATGCAGCGAGAACGAACCACCGCCGGTGACCATCACGCGGTCGCCGTTGGGAGCGCGGCCAAAGTTGGGTGCCTCCATCACCAGCAGAAAGGTCCCTCTGGTGTTCCCGGCCACGGCTGGGGTCGCCGCTAGCGCGAGCAACGCCGCCGCGACCATGACGATGAGCGCGAACCGTCCTCTCATGATGCCCCCTCCCCACACGACCACAGGCCACTCTTCGTGGCCCAGCGACCACGATAAGTAACCCCCTCCTGAGGCCTGCCGGGCAATCCCTCCTTCGCCGTAGCGGCGGTACGCTCAGCCACCGCCCTTCGTTGCAGAGCAGTGGTCGTGCTGGCGTCATCACGGACACACGGTGAGCCCGGCGGAGGGCTGCCATCTCAGAACGCGGGACTGGCTATCTATCTACTATCTTGGCGTTGGTAGGTTCTCCAGGTTGCAGTGTGAGGGCGTGTTGGGTGTGGAGGAGGGCGACCAGCTGCTGGTCGTCGAGGGGTTTGGCGAAGTAGTAGCCCTGGCCGGACTGGCAGCCCAGGTCGCGGAGCCGTTGGAGCTGGTCGAGCCGCTCGATGCCTTCGGCGACGGTGGCCAGCCCGAAGATGGTGGCAAGGTTGATGATCGCGTGGGCGAGCGCGGCGGCGTCCGGGCTGCTGGCGACCTCGTCGATGAATGCCTTGTCGATCTTGAGGATGTCGACGGGCAGGCGGCGCAGGTAACTGAGTGAGGAGTAGCCGGTGCCGAAGTCGTCGATCGCCAGTCGCACCCCCAAGCGGTCGAGTTCGGCCAGGGTGATGGTGGTGGTGGCGACGTCGGCGATCAGCAGGCTCTCGGTCAGCTCCAGGGTCAGGTGGTGGGGTTTCAGGCCGGTGGTGGTCAGGGTCTGGGCGACCTGGGCGGCCAGGTGGGGTTGGGCGAGCTGGACCGCGGACAGGTTGACGCTGATGCTCAGCTGTTGGCAGCCGGCCAGGAGCGGGTCTGCTGACAGGCGTGGTGCAGCGCCCCAGGCGCCGATGGCGACAAGCAGGCCGCTCTCTTCAGCCAGCGGGACGAAGCTGCCCGGGGCCAACAGGCCGCGGGTTGGGTGCTGCCAGCCGCTGAGTGGCGGCGACCGCGTCGGACGGGCTGGTGGCGTCCTCCACCAGGACGACGAACTCGTCGCCGCCGAGCCTGGCCACGGTGTCGCTGGGCCGCACGGCGGTGGGTAGCCGCTTGGCGACCATGGCGAGGAGCTGGTCGCCGACCGCGTGCCCGAGGGTGTCGTTGACGGTCTTGAACCCGTCCAGGTCCAGCAGCAGCACGGCCAGCTGCCCGTCGTGGCGGGCCAGGCGGGCCAGGGCGTGCTCGAGCCGGTCGTGGAATAGCGCCCGGTTGGCCAGGTCGGTGAGTGGGTCGTGGAGGGCCTGGTGGCGTAGCTGCTCGGCGAGGCGCTTGCGCTCGGTGATGTCGGCGGCCACGCCGATCATCCCCGCCGGCTCGCCGCTGGGGGTCTGTAGCGGCGCGGTCGCCAGCTCCACGTCGATCGGGGTGCCATCACTGCGGTGATGGCGCAGTTCCAGGTGGGCGGCCGGCTGGCCCCGGTCGCGGGTGGCGGTGGGCTGGATGGCCGGCCAGCCCGGCTCCAGGCTGGCCGGGTGGGGTCAGCCGAGGACCTCCTCGCGGCGCCAGCCGTAGATGCGCTCGGCGGCCGGGTTCCACAGTTGCACCCGGCCGGCCGGGTCCAGCTCGACGATGGCGACCGGGGAGGCGTCAATGATCGCGCCGAGCCGGTGCAGCAGCCGCGCCCGCTCGGCCTGGGCGGCCGCACCGAGACCGACGTAGGAGAGCAGCCAGCCCGCGTCCAGCGCGGCCCCGGTCTGGTAGGTGCCGTGCAGCTGCGCCAGCGCGTACTGGCCGTCGGCGGCCAACAGTCCGAGCAGGCTGGCCAGCAGCAGCCACCAGGCGGGGGGGCGGGCGCCGCCGCCCACGGCCAGGCGAGCCGCGACCGCCACCACCAGCAGATCCATCAGCGGGTAGGCCAGCGACACCGCCCGCGCCGGCAGCGACAGGCCGGCCGTGCGCACGTAGGGCCCGAGCACAAACACCCAGGCCAGCAGCCCGATCCCGGTGGTGACGATCAGCGCGTCCAGCAGCCCGTCGCGGTCCCGCCCGGGGCTGCGTCGGCGCAGCAGCAACACCAGCCCGGCCACAAACAGCGGGTAGTGGCTCAGGTACAAGCCGTCCGCAGGCGCCGGGAAGCGCGCGTCGTCGAGCAGCTCATGAGTTAGGTGTAGAAGGTGACGTCGCCGGCGAAGTACGCCAGCTGCGCGAGCGCGAACAGCACCCATGGCAGCCGAACGGTCGGCCGGTGCCAGCGCATCCCGAGCAGGATCGCCACCACCACCACCACCACCACCACCACCACCGCCGCGCTCAGCAGCTCATAGCAGCCGATCCTGCTGGCCAGCGGCGCCGAGCTGGCCACCGTGGGCAGCACCCATGCCGCCCCGCTGACCAGCAGCCCCACCACCACCTAGCCCTGCCAGGCGCGTGTCCGCATGCGGGTTGCATCGGAGGGTCATGCCGCAGCCTGAAGTAGGCCCGGCAGTCCTTCAGGCCACCGGGGCAGCGGTCGATAAGGCAGGTGACGCTCCACGACAACGGCAAACCCGGGGAAACCCGGGGACGCAAAGCCACGGGCCTACCTCGCCGGCCGGCGACAGGGCAGCCGGGCTGCCGAACGGAAGGTGCAAGCCTTCCCGAGCCGCGGCTTGAGGAGGCGACATGCATGCTGGAGCCACGGTGTGCGCTAGCGCCGCCGCCGCGCCGTTGCCGGGCACCACCAGCCGGCGGCCTGCCCCACGCCTGGCCGGCTGGGCGGTGCCCATCCCCCAACCATCGGGCAGAGCGAGATGAGCGTGCGGGTTCGGCTGACCCTGGCGTTTCTGGCCGTCTCGCTGCTGATCCCGCTGGTGGGGCTGCTGGCCGTCCGCGAGCAGTACGCGGCCAGCCAGCGCGCGGCCACGGTGGAGGCCCGCCACGTCGCCGAGCCGATCGCCGACACCATCGCCAACACCGCCGAGCTGAGCCAGGGCAGCCAGCGGCAGCTGTACCAGGACCAGTGGCGGCTGCAGCGGTACCTGGACGAGCTGCAGCGCGACCTCAAGCGCCACATGGAGGTCATCGACGCCCACCAGCACGTCCTGGCCGCCGCGCCCCCCCGCAAGGACCAGGACACGGCCGCGACTGGGCAGGACACCGATGCGGAGGTGGCCGCGACCATCCGTGACGGCCAGCCCCGCACCTTCATCGAGCACGAGTCCGAGTACCCGACCGGCACCCTGCAGGTGGTGGTCCCGCTGCGCAGCGACCAGGGCGGCATCGTGGGCGCGGTGGTGATGGAGTACACCCCGATGTACCGGGAGCTGCTGGCCGCGGGCGCCGGCACCCGGCGGGCCATCGTGGCCGCCAGCGCCGCGGGCCTGCTGCTGGGACTGCTGCTGGGCTACGGGCTGGCACGCGGGCTGGTCGCCGACCTGCGCCGGCTCGGCCGCGCCGCGGGCCAGCTGGCCGACGGCCACGACCACGTCCGCGCCCGGGTCCGCGGCCACGGCGCGCTGCGCGAGCTGGCCGCCGCGTTCAACGACATGGCCACCCGCATCGCCGCGCAGAAGGCGGCGCTGACCGAGGTGGCGATCAGCGACCCGCTCACCGGGCTGCACAACCGGCGCTCGTTCCAGGTACGCCTTGCCGAGGAGGTCGAGCGCACCCGCCGCTCCCAGGTGCCGTTTACCCTGCTGCTACTGGACCTGGACCACTTCAAGCAGGTCAACGACCGCTTCGGCCACCAGGCCGGCGACCGCGCCCTGCAGGCGGTCGCCGCCGTGCTGCACAAGCAGCTGCGCGCGGTCGACCTGCCAGCCCGCATCGGTGGGGAGGAGTTCGCCGTGCTGCTGCCCGACACCGCCGGAGCAGGCGCGTTGGAGGCGGCCGAGCGGCTGCGGGCCGCGATTGCCGCCCACCCGATCCCCCACCAGCACGCCACCATCACCGTGAGCACCAGCATCGGGGTGGCCTGGTGCCCGGCCCACGCCGACACCGGCGATGGCCTGCTGCGGGTCGCCGACCAGGCCCTCTACCAGGCCAAGCGAGGCGGGCGCAACCGCACCCGCAGCCCCACCGACCTCGAGGCCTTCCCCGAGCGGGCGTAGCCGCCCACCCACCTGCACCGCAGTCGCCTCAAGCCGCTGGTGCAGCCATCGCTCGGGCGACGCCGAGCCTCCTGCACGACGACTCCTTCGATGTCGGTCTCTTTCGTCCCTTTCTCCATGCCGGGTTATCCTGGCGCTCTAACTGTTCAGGATTCGGACCAAGCGGGGCGTTCGACGCCGTCATCGACTACGACGAGGTCATTCGCGACCCGGACGATCCACCGCGGATGCTTCCTCGCTATGACAGCGGGATCATCTCCATCCCAACAACGCTGGCTATGCTGCCATGGCCGACGCCATCGACCTCGCCCTGTTCAGCTTGTAGGTGGAGCCACCTTCGACGTCGTTTCGCCCCCTTCACTACGTATGGTGTGATAGCGAGGAGGGCGCCGTCGTTGGCTTCAGCGACGCCAACAGGTCACCAACAGACAATCTGTTGGTGACCTGTTGCTGTTGCTCGTGTTTCGCAGTTTATGGCTTGGCGCTTGGCGTGATCGGGGAGTGGAAAGGCAGGGTGTGGAGGTCCAGGGATTGATGTCCGATTCCGGGACCGCTCTCCAGTCGACAGGTAGTGTGAAACGACAGATTCCGGCACGGGACGCCCTGGCCGGGCACTTGCTCGAACGGGTGAGATCGGCATGCGTCAGCCGCGGCGTCGATCCCGTCTGTCCCCTTGCTCGGACTTGACGATCCGGAACGCCGGGTGGTCGGCAGGGTCCGGCAGCTTCCGGAAGGTCGCGGCGACCCTCGGCAGCTTCCCGTAGCGGCGCAGGTACGCCTCAATCAGGGGTTGACGCTGGTCGACCGGGATCTCCACGGCGGTGAACTCCTCCATCCGACCACGGTGTCGCAGGCGTCCCGTGCCCGATGCCCGCAGGTTTCGTGACCAGTCGGTGTGGCCCGAGGGAGCGAGCAGGTACCGCTGCCCCTGATGCTCGAGGACGACGACTGCCACTGCCTGCCACTGCCCGCTGCTGCGGCCGCGCACCGACAGCACCCGCACGGAAGGGTTGAACAACGCCGCCATGCGGTTGCCGACGACGCGCGCGAACCAGGGGGGTCTCAGGTACGCGCCTTCAGCCATGTGCTACGCGCCTTCTTGGACTGGTGGTTGTCAGGTCTGGTTATCTACGGGACTGGCTTGGCGGGCGTGCCACTGCCGGTCGGAGCCTGGCGGTCGCTTTGTTATGGCGGTCTGCCGGTGTTGCTCATGATGGCGGCGAGGACGGCCGCCGCGGCGAGGATCGCTGGTTCCTGATGCGCTCGGGATGGACAGCCCAGCCTGCGGAGGCCGCGCATCGCGTACTCGATACCCGGGTCTCCTCAAGGTCGGTGCTGGGAGGGGCGCGTGGCGGCGAACACGCTTGCCGGGTCGTTGTTGTGGGGTTGGGCGAACACGGCGAGGAAGTCCCGGCCGGTGCTGGTCAGTCCCATGTAATCGCCCAGGAAGAAGCCGGGTGGTCCGATGGAGGTGAGCAGGTGTGCTTGGCGAATGTCGAAGGAGGTGAGAGTGAGTCGCGTCTCTGGGCGTGCCGGTCGCCGGGTGCAGGCGGGGTTGGCGGTGGGGTGGCAGCGGACCAGCCAGCGGTCGGTCGGCAGGGTGGCGGAGCCGTCGTTGTGGCGGAAGTCGAAGTAGCTGACACCGACGGTCCCGTCGGCTGCCACGGCCAGGTTTGGCGCGAAGGCCTGCTGGTTGCGCACGGGGATGGTGGTCGGTGTGGCGTTGACCTTTGCTGGCGTTGTCCAGGTCGCGCCATCGTCGGCCGACCAGGCCAGCGCGATGGCGTCGGCCTGCCCGTGGCTGAATCGGGCGTCCTGCCATGCCACGTGGACGCGGCCGCTGGCGGGGTCGACGGCCACGGCGGGCTGCAGGCGGGTGCCGCTGGCGACCGGGTCGCCGGTTTCGGGGTCGGTGACGCCCGCCGATCGGAGATCGGCGATGACCGTTGGTGGCGACCAGCTGCCTCCCCGGTCGTTGGAGCGCAGCACCGCGACCTGGAGCGTGGGCTGTCGCGGGTCCTGGCGAAGGTCGATGAGCACCAGGACGTCCAGCAGGGTCCCGTCGGGCAGGACCGCGAGCTGGTGGCCGGTGGTCAGCCGATCGGCCCCGGTGTCCAGGACGCCGCGCGGCGGCTGCCAGCTCGTGCCACCGTCAAGGCTGCGGGCAACGATCACCGTTCCCCGAAACGACCCGCCGGGCTGGGAGGGGGAGGAGAAGGTGGGTACCACGGCGTAGACCATGCGCGGGTCGGCCGGGTCGGCAGCAATGGCGCCGCCGGCGTACTCGCCGTCGCGCGATCCGGTCTGCACGGCGAGCGCGGCGGGCCGGCGCCAGGTCCGCCCGCCGTCGGTGGACCTGGTGGCGAGCAGGCCGCTGCGCTGCCGGTCGGCGTCGAAGACGTGTGTCGACAGGTGCACCACGCCGTCGGAGCCGGCCGACATCGACACGTCGTCGGCGTAGTCGAACGCGCCACCGGTACAGCGGGTGAGACCGGGCACGACCACGCTCCGCCAGGTCCGGCCGCGGTCGAGGCTGACACCGGCGACAACCCCACGGAAGCGGTCCTGGGTCCACGCGGCCACGACGTTGGCGCGGTCGGTCGGGTTGGCGACCACGACCGGTTCGACCTCGCCGGTGGGAAGCAGGGAGTCCAGGCCGGCGGCTGGGCAGCCGGTGAACGGGCTCGTGCCCGACACTCGTACCAGGCGGTTGGCGTCCCACGATGGGGCCGCGACAGCGGGCCCCAGCCCGACCAGCACACCGACCATGACCAAACCCACCAGGGCCGAGCGCATCTCCTGCCACATGCCCGATCACCGCTTCCCTGTCTCGATCCGCTGCTGCTTCCCGCCCCGTTCGGCGTGGGGCCGGGTC
>WNFV01000542.1_pt1 | contig 61985 bp, 48 predicted proteins | sample 5400101 | NCBI WGS metagenome assembly WNFV01 (sample SAMN13153361, study PRJNA577476) | soil metagenome | isolation source: 115 cm soil or saprolite under grassland replicate 1 | place: USA:California | collected 2016-06-15
GGGCTCGTGGTCGGAGGCGGGGGGCAGGGCACCCGGAACCGCGCCTCGACGGGATCGTTCGGGCGCCTGGGCTGGACGGCCCGCACGCGGTAGCCGTCGGGCGGCGGCGGTCCCGCGCTCCGGATGAAGATGTCGAGCTGATAACCGCCGCCCTTGTCAGTGGTCTGTTGGAACGACGTCGGCTGCGCGCCGCCGTAGTCGAACGTGACGAGCACGGGAGCGCCCGGGACCAACATGGTTCCGGAGGCGGTGAGGCTCCAGGGTGGCTTCAGCCGATCAGTGCAGTCGGGCTTGAGATTGATCGAGGGCGCGGTCTGCGCCGCGCCCTGGCCGGCGGCCCACGATAGGGCACCTGACACGACGGCTACAGCGAGGAGGGCACGAGCCACGCGGTGCGACACCACCGTCGAGTGTGCCATCCCGCCGGCCGCTCGTCAGTGACCGATCGGGCAACTACTCGGGCCAGCCGCCGGAACATCGGCGGGAGGGTCTGCCACAATTCGGGCCGCACCGGTGAGAGGCGAGAGGCGAGGTCGACGCGGGCGAGCTCGGCGGCATCGTCGTGCCCGAATCGGCGCCCACATTCTCGGCGACGGGCGCGCCGACGGTCGAACGCAGCATCGACGGCACCGCGGTGGCCGCCGCGACGGTGGAGGCGCAAGCGGCAGCCGACATCCGCCAGCCGCCGCCGCTGCCGCTCCCGCCCGACCATCAACCGTTGCGGCCGGCGGTGGCCCCCTTCGACTTCCCGGACCCGTGGGTGCTCGCCGCCAACGGTCGCTACTACGCGTTCGCGACCAACGCCGGTGGGCGCAATGTCCAGGTGTCGGTGTCCGACGACGTCTTCACATGGGCGACCCCCGGCGACGCGCTCCCGACGTTGCCTCTGTGGAGCCGACCGGGTCAGGCCTGGGCGCCGGCCGTCGCAGCCATCGGCGGCCGGTACGTCCTCTACGTGAGCTTGCCCGTGGCGGCCGACGACACGCAGTGCATCGACCGCTTCGTGGCTGACGACCCCGCGGGACCGTACGCGCCGGTAGGGGACGTGCCCTTGCTGTGCAACACGGTGGGCGGGTCGGGCGTGATCGACCCGTCGCCGTTCGTCGCCGACGGCCGGGTCTTCCTCTACTGGAAGAGCGCGGGGTCGCGAGGCGCGGAGCTGTACGTGACCGAGCTGAGCGCCGACGGTTTGCAGACCACCGGCGATCCGCACGGACTCCTCGGTACGTCGGGCGGTTGGGAGGGCGGCGGCATCGAGAACCCGGTGATGGTGCGGGCCGCCGGCGGGGACATGCTCTTCTACTCCGCCAACTGGTGGACCGACAGCCGCTACTCGATGGGCTGGGCCCGTTGCGACGGGCCGCTCGGGCCGTGCACGAAGGGCGGCGGTCCATGGCTGGCCTCGCGTGACGGTGTGTCCGGCCCGGGGGGCGGGTCGTTCTTCACCGACGGCGGCGGCCAGCAATGGGTTGCGTTCCACGCGTGGGGCGGCGGCGTCGGCTACGGCCGCGGCGGGCAGCGCCAGTTGCATCTCGAGCCCGTGGACTTGAGCGGGCGAGCACCCGCGTTCGTCGACCGCGCGCCGACCGGCAGCCTTGACGCGGTGCAACGGGTGCCAGGCGGTGTGCTGGTCGCCGGCTCCGCGCACGACGCGGACACGGCGCGGCCCGTCGACGTCGAGGTGCGGGTGAACGGGTGGCCACTCGGCGGTGTCGCAGCCGACGGGCGGAGATACGCGTCGGTTGTGGCTCTCGCCCCAGGTCATCACACGGTGTGCGTCAACGCGGATGACGACGTGGGGATGAGCACGCCCGAGCTCGGCTGTGCGGCGATCGACGTGGTCGACACGGCCTCAGGCGCGGTTGAGCTCGCCGGTCAGGGCGGCGCGCCGGGCACGCTGCAGGCCGCGGGCTGGGCCCTGGATCCCGACACGGACGCCCCGGTGCCCGTCGACGTGTACGTCGATCGCGTGCTCGCGCAGTCCTTGCTCGCGGCCGGCGACCGGCCGGACGTAGGGGCCGCCCATCCCGGTTACAGCGCGGCTCACGGGTGGGCGATCGAGGTCGCGGTCGCCCCCGGCCAGCACGACCTGTGTGCGTACGCGGCCGACGACGGCACCGAGCCGAGCACCAACCTCGGCTGCGTGCTCGTCACCGTCACCTGATCCTTCACCCTCTAGCCTGGCCGCCGGTGGCGACGGTTCACGACAGCGCGACGACGTACCGGGGCGTGGCGCGGTCAGAGCTCATCGAGGATTTCCGTCTCGCGCTCGTCTCCCGCTTCCTCGACGACCGTGAGATCAGCCTCCAGAAGCAGAGCCGGGTCTTCTTCCAGATCTCCGGCGCGGGCCACGAGGCCCTCCTGCTCGCGCTGTCCCACTCGCTGCGCGCCGGCTACGACTGGTTCTTTCCCTACTACCGGGACCGGTCGCTGGTGCTCGGGCTCGGCGTCACGCCCACGGAGATCCTCCTGGAGGCCGTGGGTTCGGCCGACGATCCGGCCTCGGGCGGCCGGCAGATGCCGTGCCATTGGGGCTACCGGTCGAAGAACATCGTCACCCAGTCGAGCCCGACCGGCAGCCAGTGCATCCCGGCCGTGGGCTGCGCTGAGGCGACCCGCTACATCCAGGGCCGCGACCTACCGGGCTGCGAGGCCCACGGCGACGAGGTCACCTACGTGTCCTTGGGCGAGGGCGCGACGTCGGAGGGCGAGTTCTGGGAGAGCCTCAACACCGCCTGCCGCCTCCATCTCCCGGTGCTCTACCTCGTGGCCGACAACGGCTACGCCATATCCGTGCGGGCCGAGGATCAGTCGCCCGCGCCGATCTCGGAGATGGTGCGCGGCTTCCGCGGTCTCGCCATCACCAAGCTCGACGGTCGCGACTACTTCGCGGTGCGCCACTTCGGCGCCCGAGCCGTCGCCCGCGTCCGGGCCGGCGAAGGCCCCGGCCTCATCCACGCTCGGGTGACGCGCCCGTACTCGCACTCCGCGGCCGACACCCAGAGCAAGTACCGACCGAAGGAAGAGTTGGCCGAAGAGGCCGAGCACGACCCGATCCTCCTGTTCGAGCACGAGCTCGTGCAGGGCGGCGTGCTGACCCCTGAGGACTGCGACCGCATACGCGCCGAGGCCAAGGACATCGTCACCGCGGCGGCGAAGGAGGCGCTCGCGGGGGCGCGGCCGGACCCCAAGACCGTGCTCGATCATGTCTTCGTCCGGCCGCCGATCCCGCCGCCCGGCCCGCCGAGCACGGACGGCGACGTGGTGGCGTTCGGCGAAGCGATCCGGCGCACGCTCCACGAAACGATGGACCGGGACGAGCGCATTCGCGTGTTCGGGGAGGACGTCGCCGACGCGCCGGAAGAGGTGCTCGACGAAGTCGAAGGCAAGGGCGGCGTGTTCGGCACCACTCAGGGCCTCCAACGCCGGTTCGGCGTCGCTCGCTGCTTCAACACGCCGTTGGCCGAAGCCAACATCGTGGGGCGGGCGGTCGGGCAGGCCGTGCGCGGGCTGCGGCCCTGCCCGGAGATCCAGTTCTTCGATTACATCTGGCCGGCCATGACCCAGATCAAGAGCGAGGCGGCCACCATCCGCTGGCGCTCCAACGGCGCATGGAGCTGCCCGATGGTCCTCCGGGTGCCGATCGGTGGCTACCTCACGGGCGGCGCCATCTGGCACAGCCAGTGCGGCGAGTCGATCTTCACCCACATCCCCGGGCTGATCGTCATGTTCCCGTCGCGGGCCCGCGACGCCGCGGGCCTGTTGCGCGCCGCATTCCAGTGCGAGGACCCGGTGATGTTCCTCGAGCACAAGCACCTGCTGCGCCAGGGCTACACCCGGGACCCGTTCCCGCCCGCGGACTACGTCATCCCGCTCGGCTCCGCCGACTACGTCACGCGGGGCGACGACCTCACGATCGTCACCTACGGGGCCACCGTGGAGAAGTCCCGCCAGGCGGCCGCCCTGTTGGCCGACGACGCCAGCGTCGAGATCATCGACCTGCGTTGCCTCATCCCATGGGATCACGAGCTGGTGGCCGAGTCGGTAGCGCACACCGGCAAGGTCCTCGTCGTCCATGAGGACATCCGCACGTCGGGCTTCGGTGCCGAGGTGGCGTCATGGATCGCCCAGGAGTGCTTCGCCGACCTGGACGGACCGGTGGCGCGCATCGGCGCGAAGGACTGCCACGTCGCGTACGAGCCCAGCCTCGAGGAAGCGATCCTGCCGCAGGCCGCCGACATCGCCGACGAGGCTCGCCGCCTGCTCGCGTATTGAACGTCACCTTCGAGTGCCGTGCGTGCAGTGCTCGCGCGGCCGCGCTCGGCGCCCCGTGGCGCTGCCCGTGCGGCGGGCTGTGGGACGTCGACCCCGCGGCGCCCGTGATGCTCCCGGACCTCGGCCCGGTCACCTTGGGCGAAGGCGACACGCCGTTGATGGCCGCCGGATCGGATCAGCCCGGCTTGTGGTTGAAGCTCGAATACGTGTCGCCGACGTCGTCGTTCAAGGCCCGCGGCGCGGTCGTGCTGGCCGCCGCGGCGAGGGTGGCCGGGGCGGATTTGGCGGTCTGCGACTCCAGCGGCAACGCCGGTGTGGCGGCCGCGGTGTACTTCGCCCGGGCCGGCATCCCCATCGAGGTGTTCGTGCCGCGGTCGGCGGCCGCCGCCAAGCTCGCGGCCATCGCCGCGCACGGAGCCCGGGTGGTGACCCTCGACGGATCGCGGGCGGCGGTCGCCGTGGCCGCGGTCGAACGGGTCCGAGCCACCGGCGCCTTCTACGCCAGCCACGTGTACAACCCCCTCTTCTACGAAGGCACCAAACAGTTCGCCGTCGAGCTGGCCGACCGCCGCGTGGCCTGTGTCGTGGTGCCGTTCGGGAACGGAAGTCTCGTGCTCGGTGCGAGTCGAGGCTTCGGGCCGGACCGGCCGCGGCTCGTCGGCGTCCGGGTCGAGCAACGGCCGACGATCGCGGCCGGACTGGCGATCGATGACCCGCCTCGAGGGCCGCAGGCGGCGGCCGTGCTCGACGAGATCGTGGTCGTCGACGACCGTCAGATCCTCGCGGCCCAGCGCCGGCTCGACGCGATGGGCATCGGAGCCGAGCCGTCGGGTGCCGTCGCGTACGCGGGCTATCTCGCGGCGCGGATCACCGGCGACACGGTCGTCGCCATCACGGGTGCATAGCCCGGCGGCCGCGGTCCGATCTCAGACCGGGGGATCGAGGGGCACGACGCCGACGCGATAGCCGGCGTCGGACAGCCGGGCGACGAGCGCCTCGGCGTGCCTGCGGTCGAGGGTCTCGACCGCCAACTCGACTTCGGCGGACCGGATCGGGATGTCGGCGAAGAGGCGTTGGTGGAACACCTCCACGATGTTGCCGCCGGCATCGGCCACGAGCGCCGTGAGGCGAGCCAGCGCCCCCGGGCGGTCGTCGAGCGCGACACGCATGCGGGACAGGCGCCCGCTCCGGACCAGGCCCCGCATGATGACCGACGCAAGCAACCGAGGGTCGATGTTCCCGCCGGTGAGGACGACGCCCACCGTGCGGCCCTCGAACCGGGATCGGTAGTCGATGAGCGCGGCGAGGCCGGCGGCTCCCGCCCCCTCGGCCACGACCTTCTCGATCTCGAGGAACAGGTTGACCCCGTCTTCGATGCTGTGCTCGGACACGCTGACGACGTCGTCGACGTACGCCGCGGCGATCGCGGGCGTGAGCGAGCCGACGGTCGTGACCGCGATGCCTTCCGCCATCGTCGGTCCGCCGCACGGGAGGTCGCGATGGTGGAACGCGGCGACCATCGACGGGTACAGCTCGGACTGGACGCCGACCACCTCGACGTGTGGCGCGATCGCCTTCGCCGCGACGGCCATGCCCCCCACCAACCCGCCGCCGCCGACCGGGACCACCAGCGCGTCGATGTCGGGGTGATCCGCCAACATCTCGAGCGCGACCGTCCCTTGCCCCGCGATCACGAGTGGGTCGTCGAAGGGGTGGACGAACGTGCGGCCCTCGTCGGCAACGAGCTTCTCGGCGCGGGCGGCGGCGTCGGCCAGGCTCGCTCCGTACAGCTCGACGGCCGCGCCGAGGTGGCGGGTGCGGGCCACCTTCACGAAGGGCGTGCCCTCCGGCATGACGATCGTCGCGGGGATGCCGAGGAGGCGGGCGTGGTGGGCGACGGCTTGGGCGTGGTTGCCGGCCGACACGGCCACGACGCCTGCGGATCTTTCGTCCTCGCCGAGGTGGAGCAGGCGGTTGCGGGCGCCCCGCTCCTTGTAGGCCGCGGTGAACTGGAGGTTCTCGAACTTGACGACCACCGTCGCCCCGAGCACCTCGGAGAGGGTCTGGGACACGGCGCTCGGCGTGCGGACCACCGCGCCCTCGATGGCGACCGCCGCGGCCCGGACGTCGTCGACGGTGATCACCGGGCGAGCCTCGCGCGTCGCGATCGGTGCGTGCCGCCCCGCCTTCGAGCCCGCCGTCAGGCGGGCGCCGCTGGTTCGCCGCCGAACCGCTGGTTCGGCGGCGATCAGCGATCAGGACACGGAGAGGGCAGTGTCGTCGACGACGAAGGAGGTCGCCAGCGACGAGTCCTCGGTACCGGTGAACGTCAGGGTCACCGTCTGACCGGCGAACCCGCTGACGTTGAAGCTTCGTTGCGTGTAGCCCGCGGCCTTGTTGAGGTTGGAGTACGTCGCGAGCGTCGTCGTGCCGAGCTTGACGGTGAGCTTGTCGTACTGGGTGCTGGTCGTGGTCTCGCTGCTTCCGACGTGCAGCCAGAACGACAGCGTGTAGGTGCTGCACCCGCTCGGGATGGCGACCGTCTGCGACAGCGTGTCGGTGTGGGTCGTGCCGTACCCGTCGAGCCACGCCGACCACGTGCCCGAATGGGGGGCGCCGGCGCCGGTGTTCTGGCCGATGACGCCGGCGGTCGCGGTCCATGACGTCGCTCCGGACTCGAAGCCGGGATTCGCGAGCTTCTGGCCGGCGGCGCACGCCGGTGCCGACGACAGCGCGACGTCGTCGAACTTGGTGTAGCTCGCGTCACCCGCGTAGTTGTCGTCGTGACTCGTGAGCGTCAGCGTGTAGTTGTGACCGGCGGTCACCGCCGCGAGCACCTGTACGTACGCGCTGTTCGTCGCGCACGTCCTCGGCAGCACGGTGGCGGTCGTGGCCGTCGTGTTGTCCCGCAGCGTGGCGGTGACCCAGTCATACGTGATTGTGTCGGGACAGGTCATCTTGTACCAGAAGGACAGTTGCGTGGCCCCCGTCGGCACCGTGAACGTCTGGACGATCGACGAATCGCCGTTCGTCGGCGACGTCGACCCGCCCTGATCGGCGTACACGCCCGAGCGCGGCCCGCTCGTCGTGACCGCCTCGACACCTGTCGCCGTCCAGCCCGACAGCGAACCCGTCTCGAAGTCACCGTTGGTCACGCCGCCGCCGCCGCTCACCGGGTTCACCGTGAGGGAGTAGCTCGTCGTGTGGGTGGCCGACGTCCCCGTTCCCTGGATGGTGACGGCGTAGGTGCCGGCCGGGGTCGATGACAGCGTGCCGGTCGGGAGGGACGAGGAGGATCCGGACGTCACGCTCGAGGGGGTGAAAGAGGCGGACGCGCCGGCCGGCAGGCCGCTCGCCGACAGCGCCACCGACTGGGCCGCGCCGCTGAGGGTGACGGTGGAGACCGTCGCCGACACCGAACTACCGGCCGTGGTGGAGCCGGAGGTCGGGCTGACCGCGATCGAGAAGTCCTGAGTCACCGCCCCGGGCCCGAAGGCGCCGACGCCGTTGGGCGTGCCCAAGCCGGTGGGACCGTCGTAGCCGACGGCAGCGTGGCACATGACCGTCGGCGTGCACGTGGTGCCATTGCTTCCGGTGGTGACGTCGAAGAGCGCGCCGGGGTTGGCGTACGCGTACTGCGCGGGCGTCACGCCCGCGGCCGCCGGCGTCGCCATCGCGTATACCGACGCGATGATCGGCGACGAAGCGCTGGTGCCGCCGAAGACCTGCCAGCCCGGCGCCTGATAGGTGTCGTACACCGCGACCCCGGTGTTGGGGTCGGCCACCGCCGACACGTCGGCCATCGCCCGGCCCGAGCAGGTGGCGATCTGCCACGACTGCTTGGCCTCGATGGTGGAGCAACCGCTGCCCGCGCCGTCCCACGCCGACTCGGTCCAGCCCCGGGTGTTCGCGGCCGTGTTGAGCGACGTGCCGCCCACGGCGGTGACGTATCTGGAGTTGGCGGGGTAGCTCGTACCGAAGCCGCTGTCGCCGCTCGACGCGGTCACTGCGATGCCGGGATGGTTGTAGTACTGGGTGTCCCAGCTGGTCTCGCTGATGCTCTCCGACCCGCCGTAGCTGTTGGAGATGGCGACCGCGCCCATGAGCGCGGCCCGGTTCACCGCAGTGCCCAGGTTGGCGATGCTGGCGCTGTTGGCCTCGACGAGGAGGATCTTGCAGCTGGGGCACGCGGCCGAGACCATGTCGAGGTCGAGGGCGATCTCGCCGCCCCACCCGGCGTCGGCGGCCGGCAGAGGGCTGGTGGCGCCACTCTGGTTCACCTTCCGGAAGCAGCCGTTCGCCGTCGTGCACGGTGGCAGACCGAACTGCGACCGGTACACGGCGAGGTCCTGCTCCGCGGTGGGGAGGTCGTAGGCGTCGACGATGGCGACGGTCCTTCCCGCGCCCGCGCCGGCAGGGAGCTTGTACGCGCCCTGGATGGCGGCGGGGCCGTAACCGCTCGGGGTCGCGAAGGCCGCGACGTTACCGTCCGGCGTCGTCCGCCTCAGGGCGAAGCACGCTGCGAAGCCGGGCGCGGGGGCCTTCGAGCACAGGCGCTCGGTGCCCGGCGGCGCGCTCGGAGGTTGGCCCGAGGCGGGCTGAGTGCCGAGTGCCAGCACACTCAGTACGAGCGCGGTGATGGTCGCCGCCGCGATGGCGCGCGACGACCTCCCGCGGGAGCGAAGGCCCATGTGTGAGTCCCCCTGTCAGGTGGGTGGGTGCCCCGGACCGGGCACCAACACATGGCGCCGGATCGTTACATGCCGTGGGCGATTTGACAAGGGTCGTGCCCGATTGGGCCGCACTCTTTGTCGCCCTTGTGCCCGTTGGGGCAGCAGAGTGACACTGACATCAGCGTCGGGTTGAGCAATGTGTCTCGTCAGCGACGAGCGTGAGCGTCGAGGATGTGCGCGACGCAGGCCGTCACCCGCTCGGCCGTCGGGACGTGCAGGTATTCGTTTGGTCCGTGCGCGTTCGACCCCGGTCCGAGTACCCCGGTGATCAGGAACTGGGCGGCGGGGAACCGGGCGCCGAGCATGCCCATGAACGGGATCGTGCCGCCTTCGCCCATGGCGGCCGACGGCTCGCCGAACACGGTGGTGGACGCCGCGTCGAGCGCGGCGTCGAGCCACGGGGCGGACGTCGGCGCGTTCCATCCCGGTGCCGTCGCGAGTACGTCGCAGGTGACGGTCGCGCCGTGGGGCGGGTCGTCGACGAGAGCCCCGCACACCGCCCGGCTCGCCTCCTCGGGCGCGCACGTCGGCGGCAAACGCAGCGAAAGCACCGCGCTCGTGTAGGGCCGCAGGACGTTGCCCGCTTCGCCGGCCGGCGGGATGCCGTCCATGCCGACCGTCGCCAGCGCCGGCCGCCACGTCCGGTTGAGCAGCATCTCGGCCGGGGTCGCCCCGAGCGGCGTCGCGGTGGGCACGAGCGGGTACACGTTGGCAACCTCGTCGCCCAGCTCGTCGGCCGCCTCCTGGGCCTGCGCGGCGCGGTCCGGCGGGATCGCGACGAAGAGCTCGGGGAGGAGGAGCTCGCCGTCCCGGTCGTCCTCGATGCGCGACAGGAGATGGCGCAAGATCCGGAACGACGAGGGCACGACGCCGCCGGCCGCACCGCTGTGCACTCCCTCGGTGAGGATGGCGACCTTCAGGAGGACGACCAACATGCCCCGCAACGACGTCGTGACCCAGAGTCGTTCGTAGTTCGCGCACCCGGAGTCGAGCGCGATCACGAGCGACGGCGAACCGATCCGGGGCGCGAGATGGTCGAAGTAAGCGAGGAGGTCGACGCTGGCGCTCTCCTCGCTCGCCTCGATGAGCACGACGCACCGGGCGTGCGCGCCGCCCGCGGCTTGCACGGCCTCGATGGCGGTGAACGCGGCGAACGCGGAGTAGCCGTCGTCGGCACCGCCGCGTCCGTAAAGGCGGTCGCCTTCGAGCACCGGCTCCCACGGACCGAGGCCCTCCCGCCAACCCGTGAACGGCGGTTGCTTGTCGAGATGGCCGTAGAGCAACACGGTGTCGTCACCCGCCCCGCCGTGGGCGGGGACTTCGGCGACGATGAGCGGCGTCCGGCCGTCGAGCTGGACGACCTCGACCGTGAGACCGGCGATCGTGCGCGCCGCGCACCACGCCCGGATCAGCTCGACCGCCCGCTCCATGTGCCCCTGCTCGGCCCAGTCGGGCGCGTACGCCGGCGAGACGTTGGGGATGGTGATGTACTGCTGGAGGGCGGGGAGCGCCTGCTCCATCCAGACCCGAGCGCAGTGTTCGGCGACGGTCGTGGCATCCATCCCGGGCACCGTATCCGTGAGTACGGTCCGGGCTCATGGCGGTAGCCGTCGAGGACGCGGGCCTGTCGCCCGACGACGTCGTGGCCGTGGCCCGCGGTCGCGAGGCGGTCGTGTTGGGGGATCGCGCCGTGGCCGCGATGGCCCGCTCCCGCGCCATCGTCGACCGGCTGGCCGAGTCCGGCGCGCCGGTCTACGGCGTCTCCACCGGCTTCGGTGCTCTGGCGACGATGTTCATTCCCGCCGAGCGCCGGGCCCAGTTGCAGCGCTCGCTCATCCGCTCGCACGCGGCGGGCATGGGTCCTCCGGTCGAGGCCGAGGTCGTGCGGGCGATGATGCTCCTGCGGGTGCGGTCGCTGGCGATGGGCTTCTCGGGCACTCGGCCAGAGGTCGCCGCCAACCTCGTCGCCCTGCTGAACGCCGGGATCACCCCGGTGGTGCCCGAGCACGGGTCCCTCGGGTGCAGCGGCGACCTCGCACCGCTGGCGCACGTCGCGCTCGTGTTGATGGGCGAGGGCGAGGCCGTCGGGCCCGACGATGCCGGTCGCCTCGACGGTGCCGCCGCCCTCGCGGCCGCGGGTGTCGCGCCGTTGGAGCTGTCGGCCAAGGAGGGACTCGCGCTCGTCAACGGCACCGACGGGATGCTCGGAATGCTCGTGCTCGCGTGTCACGACACGGCCGGGCTCCTCGCGGCGGCCGACATCACCGCGGCGATGAGCGTGGAGGCGCTGCTCGGCACCGACGCCGCCTTTGCTCAGGATCTCCTGGCGCTGCGGCCGCAGCCCGGGCAGCAGTCCAGCGCCGCGAACCTGCGCCGGCTCCTGGCCGGATCGGCCATCGTCGCGTCCCACCGCGACGGAGATCCGCGCGTGCAGGACGCCTATTCGATGCGCTGCGCGCCGCAGGTGGCCGGGGCGGCGCGGGACACGTTGGCGTTCGTGCGAGGGGTGGTCGATCACGAGCTGGCGGCCGCGATCGACAACCCGGTCGTGTTGCCCGACGGGCGTGTCGCGTCGAACGGCAACTTCCACGGCGCACCGCTCGCCGCCGCGGCCGACTATCTCGCCATCGCGGCGACATCGGTGGGCTCGATCGCCGAGCGCCGGGTCGACCGCCTGCTCGACCGGACCCGTTCGCAGGGCCTACCGCCCTTCCTCGCCCCCGACGCCGGTGTCGACTCCGGTCTGATGCTCGCCCAGTACACGGCCGCTGCGCTCGTCGCCGAGAACCGCCGGCTGGCGGTCCCTGCCAGTGTGGACAGCATCCCGACGTCCGCCATGCAAGAGGACCACGTGTCGATGGGGTGGGCCGCGGCCCGCAAGCTGCGAGTTGTGCTCGCCAATCTGGCCCGGATCTTCGCGGTCGAACTGGTCGCCGCGGCCCGCGCCCTCGACCTCCGGGCGCCCCTCACGCCCGCGCCCGGGACGGCCGCCGTCCTCGACCGAGTGCGGCGCGACATCGCGGGTCCGGGCCCGGACCGGTTCGTCGCGGCCGAGCTGGCGGCGTCGGAGGCCCTCGTCCGCTCCGGCGACGTCGTCCGCGCCGCCGAGTCCGTAGTCGGCCCGCTGGCGTAAGGCTGCCGCGTTCGACCGGGCCTGTCGCGCTTCGCCGGATCATGTCCGGCTGGACGCGGCAAGTACGGGGCAGCGCGACAGGCTCAAGCGGCACGGGTATCCCACGCGCGATCGAGCGATGCGCGCAGCGCGCGCTCGCCTGGCAGCAGGTCCACCTTGTCGGCATGGAGGAGATGCCACCCGCAGGCCTCGATCGCGGCGTGGCGGGTCTCGTCGTGGAACCATCGCCGCGGTCCGTGCCACCGGATGCTGCCGTAGTCGATGCCGATCGTGCGCTGCGCCCAGCCGAGGTCAGCCAGCGCGACCAGGTTGCCCGAGGTATCGCGGATCGCGACCTGGCGATCGGGCGTCGGAAATCCCCACTCGGCTACGAGCCGGCGCAGGCGCATCTCCGCCGGACTGTCGGCGCGGATGGGACCGGTCCAGTCCGCGAGCGCGGTCCGCAGCAGGGCCGGCCCGGCGCGCCCGATGGTGCCGGTCCTCGCGAGCACGGCCTCGACCGAGGCGACGCTCGCCTTGCCCTCACACAGGGCGACGTCGACGAGATTCGCAAGGCCGTCGCGGTCGAGCACCGACGCGCAGTCGACGAGCGTGCGAGCCACCTTGGTACAAGGGATGCCGTCGACGGTCGTGCGATCCTGTGGATCTACGCGCCCGTAGTGGACCTTCGCGATTCGCAGTCGCCCCGACCGCCCGCGGGGGACGATGACGTGGGGCAGGACGGGAGGCGGGCAAAGGCTCGCGAGCGCGGCTGCCGTGAGGTGCGAGGCCACTGTTCCCGGGGGACCCGCCAGGCACGCGGCGCGAGCGGCCTGGCGCCACGTCCATCGGGCCCCGGCGGTGACGTACACGGTTGACGCCACTCGCGAGAGCCAACGACCGAGCTGCCAATCGATCTGGTCGTCGGTCAGTCCGAAGCTTTGGAGCTGGGACCGGGTCAAGAGCGAGTCCTGGCGAGAAGCCAGGCCCAACGCTCGCTGCAGGGGCGTGCGTTCGTAGTCCATCGCACGAGTATCCGCAGGGGGTGTGACAACGAGGAGCCTGTCGCGATTGGCCGGAGCTGTCGCGCTCCGCCGGATCATGTCCGGTTGGGCGCGGCAAGTACGGGCCAGCGCGACAGGCTCGGCGCCAGAACGGGCGCGTCAGATCAGCTCGGCCCAGAGTTCGCGGGTGGGGCCGTCGGGGTCGTGGGCGAGGGCGGCGGGCGTGTCGAAGAGCATCGTGGCCCTCTGCTCCGCGTCGTAGCGGGGCCAGTCGGGGAGCCCCTCGTGGTTCGGGTCGCCGTGATGGGCGAACGCGAGCCACGCACGCGACATCGCCCGAGCCAACGCCTGGACCTCGTCGGTGACGGGGCCGATGAACTGCTCGACGCCGCGGCGATGCAGATTGTCGAACACGAACGGGATCTCCACTGCGTGGCAGGCGCGAAGCGCTCCGCCGAAGGCCTTCGACGGCTGATCGAATCGGTACATCCACGTGTCGGACTGTCCTCGGGCCGCGAGCGTCTCGGCCAGGCGGATGCTCGGCAGGCGGAAGACCTGATCGGTGAGCACCGCGCACCACACGTCGCCGTTCGAGCCCGCCGAGCCAGCCGCAGTCGCAGCCGCTGACCGGTAGCGCTCGACCGCCTCCCGACCCCGCCCCGCCCCGAAGATCCGCTCGCACCGAGCTTCGAGCTTGCCGTCGGGCAAGTCCCCGGACGCCTGCGCCATGAGCAGGAAGAGGGTGCACTCGTCGTGGGTCGTGCCGGTGAGAACGGCGACCCCGTCGGCAGAGCCATTCGACACGGCCTTGATCGGCGCCTCCGGCACCACCATGTCGTCGACGACCGGGACGAGGCGGAGCGCGAGCCCGCTCGTGGTCGCCGTGTCGAACGACGTATTGGTGCCGACCATCGCCTGCTGCGCTTCGAGCAAGCGGTCGGTCGGCACCTCGAGCAGGTCCCGCGCGTGAGCCGCGTCGAGCCCGACGTGCTCGAGCAGGACGAGGGCGTTGGCCTCTGCGGCCTCTCGCTTCAGGACGTTGCGCGCCGCGCCGCTCTGCGCGATGGCGCCCTTGAAGAGACCCTTCGCGGCGGGGAGACCGAGCAACGTGCCCACGCTCATACCGCCCGCGGACTCGCCGAAGATCGTGACCTTCGACGGGTCACCGCCGAAGGCCGCGATGTTGTCCCGCACCCACTCGAGGGCGGCGACCTGATCGAGGATCCCGTTGTTGCCCGAGCCGGCGAAGGCGTCACCGAGGAGGTGCTCGAGATGCAGGAACCCCCACGCGCCGAGGCGGTAGTTGATCGTGACCACGACGACGTCGCCACCGACGGCGAGGCGGGCGCCGTTGTACCACGGCACCGATCCGCTGCCGCTCACGAAGGCCCCACCGTGGATCCACACCATCACCGGGCGGGCGGCATCGTCGGCGGCCGGCGTGAACACGTTCAGGTAGAGGCAGTCCTCGCTGGTGGGGATGCGACTCCCGCTGCCCCCGAGGAACGCCTCCATCCCGCCGACGTCCTGTGTGGCACTGGCCCGGTGGGCGGTGCAGTCGAGGACGTCGTCCCACGGCACGGTGGGCGCCGGCGCCTTGAAGCGCAGCTGGCCCGTCGGGGGCGCGGCATAGGGGACGCCCCGGAACTGGACTGCTCCGTCCTTCTCGAATCCCTGGACCTTGCCGCTGAGCGTCGAGACGAGCATGGGCGGAGAGGTTACGACGGGTGCGCGAATTGCACTATCCCGGCGTGGCGAGCGCGGCACTGATCGCGGCGCCTACGGCGCGGGCGCCGTCGTCCCCCAACAGGATCGTGTAGTGGTTGGCACCGGGCACGGCCTCGACCACCACGTTCGGGTGGGTGCCGGCGAACGCCGCCGCGTCCTCCGCCGGGATCAGCGGGTTCGGCTCGTGGAACAGCCCCCATTCGGCCCGGAGCAGATGGGTCGGCGCGGTGACGAGCGCTGCGGCCATGCGCGCCTCGTCGTCGACGATCAACTCGGCGCCGTCGGTGCGCACCGCCCGTTCGGCGACCTTGGGCCGCAGCGCCGGCGGCGAGCCGTCGAGGTCCGATCGCACCCAAGCCTCGACGTCGTCGTTCCACACGCCGCTGTAGGCGAACGCGGGATGGGCACGCCAGAACGCGACGTACTCGTCCGCCGAGGCGAACGTCTGGTTGAGCCGCGCCACGGCCGGCCCCAGGAGCGTGTCGATCACCGCATCGGGGTCGACGTCGACGGGCGCGGGGATGGGAAGACCGCCGTCGACGAGCACCACGGACGCGGTGCGCTCCGGCGCGACCACCGCGAGCATCGCGACGACGAACGCACCCATCGAGTGGCCCACGGCGACGACGGTGTCCAGCCCGAGATGATCGAGCACGGACTCGAGGTCAGCCGCGTGGGCCCGCATGCCGTACGGCCCGGGCAGACCGGCGCTGCCCCCGCGCCCGCGAAGGTCCGGGGCCACGAGGGTGAGCCCGTGGCCGACGTGGCGGACGACGCGCCCGAAGGCGAGGTGGTTGCTGGTGATGCCGTGCACGCACACCACGACTGGGGCGCCGGCATCCGGTGGCTCCCCGGCCAGGCCGACGCACAGCTCGCCGCCGGCGACCGGGACACCGATCTCCTGGGTGAACATCGTCACGGAGGGCCACCGTAACCGCGCTTCTAGGATCCATCTGTGGCTGGACCGGACGCGAGGGTGCCGCAGGGCTACCCGTCGCAGTGGGAGGCCGACGTCGTCCTCGCGGACGGCGGGCTTGTCCACGTACGGCCGATTCGGCCCGACGACGCGCCCCGCGTCGTCGCGTTCCATGGGCGGCAATCGGCGGAGAGCATCTACTTCCGGTTCTTCAGCCCGCGGCCCCGGCTCTCAGAGCGCGACGTCGAGTACATGACCCATGTCGACTACTCGGACCGCATGGCCTTCGTCGCGACGCTGGGTGAGGAACTGGTGGGCGAGGCGCGGTACGACCGCTGGAAGGGGACGAGCCACGCCGAGGTCGCCTTCTTCGTCGACGACAGCCACAACGGTCGCGGGGTGGCGACCGTTCTGCTCGAGTACCTCGCGGCCCGGGCGCGGGAGGTCGGCATCGACGCCTTCACCGCGCAAGTGTTGCCGGCCAACCGCAAGATGCTCGGCGTGATGAGGCGGGCCGGGTTCGCGGTGCGCAGCCGGTTCGCCGACGGGGCCATCGAAGTCGACATGGCCATCGATCCCACCGCAACGGCCTTGGCGGCCATCGAGGAGCGCGCCATGCGAGCCGACGCCCGATCCGTGCAACGACTGCTCGCCCCCTCGTCGATCGCGGTCGTGGGCGCCGGCCGGGACCCCGGCACCGTCGGCCACGAGGTGCTGCGGTGCTTGCTCGGGCATCACTATGCGGGCGAGCTGTACGCGGTGAACCCCTACGCGGACAACGTGGCCGGCGTCCCCGTCCACGCCCGCGTGCTCGACATCGACGGTCCGGTCGACGTGGCGATCGTCGCCGTGCCCACCGACGTGGTGCCGGCCGTCGTCGACGACTGCGCGGCTAAAGGCGTGGCCGGCCTCGTGGTACTCACGGCCGGCTTTGGTGAGACCGGACGGGCTGGCCTCGAAGCGGAACAGCGCCTCGTCACCACCGCTCGCCGCCATGCCATGCGCGTCATCGGGCCCAATGCCATGGGCTTCGTGAACACGGCGCCCGCCGTCCATGCGAAGGCGTTGTTCTCACCGGTTCCGGTGCGGGCCGGACGGGTCGCGCTCGCTTCGCAGTCGGGGACGATCGCCGCGGTGATACTCAACGAGATCCACGCCGGGGGCTTGGGCGTGTCGACCTTCGTGTCGCTCGGCAACGGCGCCGACGTGCGCGGCAACGACCTGCTGAGCTACTGGGAAGGCGACGACGACACCGACCTCGTGCTGCTCTATCTCGAGTCGTTCGGCACGCCGCGCACGTTCAGCCGGGTGGCGCGGCGCGTCTCGGCCACCAAACCGATCGTCGCCGTGCGCACTGGTACGACGCCCGCGCTCGATGTGCTGCTCGGCCAGACGGGTGTCGTCCGCGTCGAGACGCTCGAAGAGCTCGTCGACGTGGCCCGGGTGTTCGGCTCTCAACCACTACCCGAAGGGCGACGAGTGGCGGTCGTGAGCAACGCCGGCAGCCCCGCCCTCGCCATCGAGGCGTGCATCGGCGCCGGGCTCGACCTGGCGTCGTTGACCGCCGCCACCAAAGAGCACCTGCGGACGTTCTTGCCGCCCGGCGCCGGCATCGCGAATCCGTTGGAGCTGACGCACCGAGCGGGCCCTTCCGACTACGAGCGCGCCGTCGCGGCCTTGCTCGCCGACGAAGGAGTCGACGCGGTGCTCGTCCTTTACGCGCCGCCCGTGTCGCCGCGTACCGCGGCAGTCGCCGCCGCCCTCGGCCAGGTCGTCGCGTCCGCGGCCACGAGCGAGAAGCCGGTCGTGGCCTCGTTCGTGGCCGATGTTCCCCTCGAGGGCCTCGGCACCGTGCCCAACTTCCGGTTCCCCGACGCCGCGGCGCGCGCCCTCGGCCGGGTCGCTGAATACGCGGCGTGGCGGCGGATGCCGGAGGGTGCGCTGCCGGTGTTCGACGGCATGGATCTCCCCGCGGCGCGCGATCTGGTGGCGGCCGCGATCGCGGAAGGTCCGGCGTCCGGGCTCCTCGATCCCGCGGCCACACTCGTGCTCGTCGCGAGCGCGGGGGTGTCGATCGTCGAGCAACATCTCGCGAGCACCGAAGAGGAGACGGTGGTCGCCGCCGACGCGCTCGGCTACCCGGTCGCCCTCAAGGCCACCGGTCTCGAGCGTCTGGCCAAGACGGAGGCGGGCGGCGTCGCGGTCGACGTGCATGGCGCGCGTGAGGTGCGCGCCGCGTACCGCCGGATGGCCGATCTGCTCGGCCCCGCGATGGTGCCCGCGGTGGTGCAGCACATGGTCGATCCAGGCACCGATGTCAGGGTGGGTGTGCGCTTCGATCCCACGGTCGGCGCAGTGATGTCGATCGGGACCGGTGGTGCTGCGGCCGTCGTCTCGGACACCGACCCTCACGGTGTTCGCATCCTGCCTCTCACCGATCGCGACGCGGGCCGGCTGGTCGCGTCGTCGCCGATCGCGCTGTTGCTCGACGACGACGATCGCGTCGCGCTCGAGGACCTCCTGCTGCGAGTGAGCGCGCTCGTCGACGACGTCCCCGAGATCGTCGCGTTGGAGCTCAACCCGATCATCGTCGGCGGCGGCACGGCGTGGGTCACCGACATGCGCGCCCGAGTGTCGCCCTTCCCCGAGGACCCGCTCACGACCGTGCGCCGGCTGGGCGGCTAGTGCCTGCCGCTGCTGCAGTGGGCCACGGCTGGGTCGTCCACACCGGCGTCGGGCCGTTCCGCTCTCGCTCCGGAGCCTGACCCCGGCGTTAGCGGGGGAGGCCGAGGACCCGCTCGCCGATGATGTTGCGCAGGATCTGCGTCGTGCCGCCCATGATCGTGTAGCCGGGGGCGTAGCAGATGTTGCGGGCAATACGACCGGCGAGCCCGTTTTCGGCTCCCCACAGGAGTGCGGCGGGACCCGCGACCCGGGCGCAGAACGACGCGACCCGTTGTTCGTACTCGGTGCAGAACGTCTTCGTCGCGGCCGAGAAGCTGCGAGGGGCCTGGTGCAGCGTCTCGCGGAGCACGAGCAGGCGACCGATGCGGTAGCCGGTCTCGAGTTCGGCGACCGCTTGGCGGATCCGGCGGTCGGAGCCGTCCACCAGACCCGAGGCGAGGACGTCGCGGTACATGGCCCGGTTGCTCACCAAGCGGTCGATCCCACCCCGCTCGTGCTCCATCTGCCTCATGAGTTGACGAAAGCTGCCGTTGAGCTCACCGACGAGGTGGTCGGCCGGCACGCGAACGTCCTCGAACAGCACTTCGCAGAAGTGGCGATTGTCGGTCATGTCGATGATCGGGCTCACCGAGATCCCCGAAGCGCGCATGTCCACGACGAACTCGGACAAGCCTTGGTGCGGCGGTGCATCCGGATCAGTGCGGGCGACGAGGTAGCACCAGTCCGAGAACGCGGCGCCGCTGGTCCACACCTTCTGGCCGTTCACCACCCACTCGCTGCCGTCCCGAGTGGCGCGGGTGCGCAACGACGCGACGTCGCTGCCCGCGTCGGGCTCGCTCATCCCGATGCACCACATGGACGTGCCGGCCACGATCCCTGGTAACCACCGGGCCCGCTGTTCGGGTGTTCCGAACTGGAGGAGGGTCGGCCCCATCTGGCGATCGGCGAACCACGCCGCGGCGACGGGCGCACCCTCAGCGATGAGCGCCTCGAAGACGACGAAGCGCTCCAACGCGGTGCGACCGTGCCCGCCTTCCTCGGTCGGCCACGTCATGCCGAGCCACCCACGGTCGCCGAGCTCGCGTGCGAACTCCTTCGAGTGGCCGACGATCCACGAATCCTCCGGGAACTCGACGTCGGCCGCCGCCTTCGCTGCGACCTCAATCGCCTCCCGTTGGAGGGCGAGCAGCTCGGGGGCGAACGTGAACTCCACGGCCGCGGCAAGCTACCAGCGTGCAGATCCGGGAAGTCGAGCCCGCCGAGTACGAGCCACTGGGGGCGATCACGCTCCAGGCGTACACGGCCCTCGACGGCCACGTCCACGAGCCGGATTACGAAGCGGAGCTCGCCGACGTCGGGACCCGTGCCACCGCAGCCGGAGCGCGAGTGCTCGTCGCCGTGGACGACGACCGCTCGCTGCTCGGCGGCGTGACCTACGTGGGCGACCACAGGTCGCCGTTGGCCGAGGACGTGCCGGTGGACGGGGCCAGCATCCGCATGCTCGCGGTCGGCCTCGACGCCCAGCGCCGCGGCGTGGGAGAGGCCCTCACTCGAGCCTGCATCGACCGGGCCCGAGCCGAGGGAAAGGGCCAGCTCGTGCTGCATTCGACGGAGTGGATGACCACCGCGCACCGTCTGTACCAGCGCCTCGGCTTCGTGCGCGATCCCACCCATGACTGGGAAGCTCTCCCCGGCCTGACCCTCCTCTACTTCCGCCTCGCGCTCTGAGCCCTCGCAACGGCACGTTCTGGCGAGATTCACTGGTCGCCACGACAAGCCACGCTCGCCAGAACGACGCAGGTTAGGTCACGAGGACGATCTTGCCGAGCTTGCCGCCGGCGGCGAAGCGGGCGTATGCGGCGTCGGCGTCGGCCATCGGCAACGCGGCCTCGACGGGAACCCGCACCGATCCCGAACGGACCAGCGGCAGGACGTGGGCCTCCATCCGCCGGGCGGCGATGGCCTTCTCCTCGAGCGGCCGGGGGCGGAGCGTCGATGCGTGGATCCGGCCCCGTTTGGTCATCAGCGCGTGAAGGTTCAGCTCGGCCACGGCCCCTCCGCCCACACCGATCACGGCGATGCGGCCCCAGGTCGCGAGGGCCTCGAGATCGGCGGCGATGTTGGGCGCTCCGATCAACTCGAGGATGACGTCGAACGGGCCGTGGGCGACGAACTCGTCAGGTTCGATCGCGGTGGCGCCGAAGGCGGCGACGGCGGGACGCAGGCCGGGATTGCGCACCGTGGCCACGACCTCGCACCCGGCCGCGACCGCCAGTTGCACCCCGGCGAGCCCGACGCCGCCGGCCGCGCCGTGGACGCACACCCGCTCGCCCATCGCGAGGTGGCACTGGCTGAACAGCGCGTCGTGGGCGGTGGTGAACACTTCGGGGAAGCCGCCGGCCCCGGGCCACTCGAGCTCGTCGGGAACGGGCATGGCCATCCGCTCGTGTATGACTGCCAGCTCGGCTTGGCCGCCGCCGCCGACCACGGCCATCACCGGCGCGCCGACCGCGAACCGAGTCGCGCCGGCGCCGGCGGCAACGACTTCGCCCGCGAGCTCGAGGCCGGGGATGTCGGGCGGTGAGCCCGGCGGCGCGGGATAGAAGCCCAGCCGCTGCATGAGGTCGCCACCGTTGAGACCCGCGGCCCGCACCGACACGAGGACCTCCCCGAGGCCCGGCACGGGATCCGGGTGCTCCCGCCACTCGAGCTGTCCGTCGACGATCGTGACCGCGTGCATCAGGGCCTCGCCGGCGGCGGAATGTCTTCAGTGCCCGGCGAAGGCGGGCGCCACCCAGCTCGCCTGAAGGAAGCGAGCGAAGCGAGCGAGTGACGGCGAAATGTCACGGCAGGTCGTTGCAGTCGCCGGAATCAGGATCGGGTTCGCCGTCGTCGTCGACGTCGGCGATCTCGTGGTCGTGGGTGCCGACGAGCGCGCAGATGGCGACGGCGTCCGAGGGCCGGTTCTCGATCTTGAAGAAGTCGTCGAAGACCGGCGAGTCGCCCGCGTAGGCCAGCCACTCACCGGGTGCGGGGTCGCCGTTCGTGCCGGCCGTCTCCCTCGGCGTCGTGTCCCAGAAGAAGTGGACGTGGAAGGAGCCCTCGTCCATCGACGGTTCGAAGTTCTCGGCCGTGAACTCGACCTTGTAGTGGCCATCGGCCTCGAAGATGTTGTCGACGACCACGAACGGGAGGTCGTCCGACGGCACCGTCGTCGTTTCCTCGAACGTTGTGGTGGTCGTGTCTTCGAACGTCGTCGTGGTCGTGTCCTCGAAGGTGGTGGAGGTCGTCTCGTCGGTGGCGACTTCGGTGTCACCACTGTCGCGGGTGAGGAAGAACGCGACCAGCAGGATGAGGACGACCGCGGCGCCGATGATCACCGGCAATCGCGACTTGCGTTGGGGACCCGAGGCATCGCCGCCGGGCGGCAACGGCGCCGGCGGCGGGGGCGGCGCCGGTGGTTCCGCCGGCGGCTCGTACGCGGCGGTGACGACCTGGGTCGGTGGCGGCGGAGGCGGTACTGGGACCGGCACGGTCGGAGGGAGAGAAGGCGGCGGTGGCGGCGGCGGTTCGGCCGGGGGCATGGGTTCGTAGTCGGCCGCCTCGGGCTCGTCCGGCGGTTCGACGACGGCGGTCGGTAGCGCGCCCGCCGTCGTCGCGGACAGCGCCGCGCCCAACGCGATCGAGTGCTTCGGGTGGGCGTCGACGGCCACCGGCCGGCCCAGCTCGGCCGACACCAGTTGCGCGACCAGCGGGATGCGGGACGAGCCACCCACCAGCAGCACGCCGTCGACCGCTTGGGGTTCGAGCCCAGCCGTGCGCAACGCCCGGCGCAATGCGGCGACCGTGTCACCGAGCGTCGGGCGGATGAGCCCCTCGAGCTCACCGCGGGTGAGGCGCAACTCCGTCGAAAGGCCGGGCAGCATCACGGCGATCGCGGTGTCGGTGTCGGTCGACAGCGCCTCCTTCGCTTCGATGCACTCCTCGCGAAGGCGGGCGACCGCGGCGACGGCGACCGGGTCGTCGGGGTCCAGTTCACCGAGTGCGCCCCCGAGCGAGCGGGTGACGTAGGAGAACACCGCCGCGTCGAAGTCCACCCCGCCGAGTCGCTCGATGCCTTCCGGTCGACCGAGCATCTCGAAGCCGCTCTCGCTCGTCTTGCGCAGCACGACGGCGTCGAACGTGCCCCCGCCCAGGTCGTAGACGGCCAGCACCGTTCCCGGCTCGACCCGCTCCTGGCTGGCGTAGTACATCGCCGCGGCCTCGGGCTCGCTGAGCACGGAGGTGTGGTCCAGGTCGGCGAGGCGCAGGGCATGGACGAGCAGGTCCTGCTTGTAGGCGCCCCAGTTGGCCGGGTGGGTGACCGTCACGTGCTCGGGCGGCCCGCCTTCGCGCTCGGTGACGGCATCGCACACCCAGCGCAAGAGCTTGGCCATCAGCGACTCGGCCGAATACGGGGTGCCGCCGAGCAGGAGCGGGGTCGGGTCACCCAGCCGGCGCTTGAACTCGCGGGCGACGCGATCGGGCTCGGACAGCGCTCGCCGGTTGGCGGCCTCGCCGACGAGCATCGTGCCGTCGGCCCGCAGCACCAGCACCGACGGGATCGCCGCGGCCCGGTTGCCGAGCGTCACGATCTCCACCCGCCCACCGCGGGCGATCGCCGCCGCGGTATACGTGGTGCCCAGGTCCACTCCGAGCCGGTAGCTCACCGGCGGATCATACGGGCGGAGCCCGACCCTGCCGTGGTAGGAGTGCCGCGCATGCCTCGAGTGCCGGTCGGCCCTTGCGGCCCTCGACCGCATCGCCCGCGCCCGTCCGGGACCGGGTGCCGCTCGCGTCACCGCGACATCGAGCGGGTCGAGACCAGCGCCTCGATCTAGCTCCCGCCGGTCGACTGCGACATGGTTGTCGTGCCGGCCGCTGGGCCGCCGCCGCAAGAACTCGAACGGAGAGGCTCCGCCTCTCCGTTCGCTGCGCTAGCGGTCGGCGACGGGCACGTAGTCGCGTGCTTCGGCGCCGATGTAGAGCTGCCGGGGGCGCGCGATCTTCGAGTCCTGCTCCAGCAACTCCTCCCAGTGGGCGAGCCACCCCGACGTGCGCGGAATGGCGAAGAGCACCGGGAACATGTCGATGGGGAAGCTCATCGCCTGGTAGATGAGACCGGAGTAGAAGTCGACGTTCGGGTACAGCTTGCGGCTGATGAAGTAGTCGTCGCGGAGGGCGACCTCTTCGAGCTTGAGCGCGATGTCGAGGAGCGGGTTCTTGCCGGTGACGCTGAAGACGTCGTCGGCGGTCTGCTTGATGATCGTGGCCCGCGGGTCGTAGTTCTTGTACACACGGTGGCCGAAACCTTGGAGGCGGCCGCCGCTGCCTTCCTTCACGCTCTTCACGAAGTCGGCGACGTTGTCGATCGAGCCGATCTCCGTGAGCATGCGCACGACTTGCTCGTTGGCGCCGCCGTGGCGCGGGCCGTATAGCGCGGCGCACGCCGCGGCGCACGCGGTGTAGGGATCGGCGTGCGCCGAGCCGACCGTGCGCATGGCGGTGGTGGAGCAGTTCTGCTCGTGGTCGGCGTGGAGGATGAAGAGGACGTCGAGGGCCTTGGCGAGCACCGGGTCCTGCCACGGCACATCGGCCAGCGGATCGAACATCATGCGCAGGAAGTTGGCCGCGAACTCCATCGAGTTGTCGGGGTACACGAACGGCATGCCGACGCTGAAGCGGTGGGCGCACGCCGCGATCGTCGGCATCTTGGCGATGAGCCGGACGATCTCCCTGCGGCGGACCTCGCCGTCGTCGATGTGCTTCGCCTCGAGGTAGAAGGTCGACAGCGCCGCGACCGCCGATACGAGCATCCCCATCGGGTGGGCGTCGTAGTGGAAGCCCTCCATGAAGCGCTTCCGCATGTTCTCGTGGATGAACGTGTGGTACGTGATCTCGTGGACCCATGCGTCGTACTGCGTCGTCGTCGGCAGGTCGCCGTGGATGAGGAGGTAGGCGACCTCGAGGTAGGTCGAGTGCTCGGCCAGCTGCTCGATGGGGTAGCCGCGGTAGCGGAGGATGCCGTTCTCGCCGTCGAGCTCGGTGATGGCGCTCGAGCAGGCAGCCGTCGTCATGAACGCGGGGTCGTAGAACCACACGTTCGGCAGGAGCTTGCGCCACTGGGCGGCGTCGACGCCGCCATCCTGAATGGGAATCTCCAGCGATTCCCCCGTGCGGTTGTCGGTGATCGTGATGGACTCGGTCACGTTCCCCGAGCGTAGCCCCGCCGTCACAGCGGCATGTTGTCGTGGCGGCGGGCGACGAGGCGCTCTTGTTTGGTCGCGAGGACCTCGAACGCCGCCGCTACCGCCCGGCGGGTGTCGGCGGGGTCGATGATGGCGTCGACCGAGCCGCGCTCGGCGGCGTGGTAGGGGTTGAGGAACTGTTCTTCGTACTCGGGCTCGCGCGCTCGACGCTCGTCCGGTGTGACCTTGCGATGGAGGATCTCGACCGCGCCCCTCGCGCCCATGACGGCGATCTCGGCGGACGGCCATGCGAGTGCGAGGTCGTTGCCCATGTAGCGCGAGTCCATGACGATGTAGGCGCCGCCGTAGGACTTGCGGAGCGTGACGCACACTCGGGGCACGGTCGCCCGGGCGTAGGCGAACGCCAGCTGGGCACCGTGGCGGATCATCCCCCGCCATTCGAGGTCCTTGCCGGGAAAGAACCCGGACGTATCCACCAGCGTGAGCAGCGGCAGGTTGAACGCGTCGCAGAAGGACACGAACCGGGCGCCTTTGTGCGACGCAGGGATGTCGAGCGTGCCGGCAATGGCGAGAGGCTGGTTGGCGACCACACCGACAGGCCGGCCCCCGATGGTCACCAGCGCGGTCACCAGGTTCGGGGCCCACGCCGCCCGCAACTCGAGCATCTCGCCGTCGTCGGCGATGCTGGCGATGACATGGCGCACGTCGTACGCGCCGGTGGTCGCGACCGGGATCACCGCGCCCGCTTCGGGCGTCGGACGATCGACGGGATCCGACGTCGCCCAGCGGGGCGGCTCGTCGTCCGCGGTGGCGGGCAGGTAGGCGAGCACGTGCGCGATCGCCTCCTCCACGCCGGCGGCGTCGGGCGCGACGAGGGCCGCCACGCCCGACCAGCGCGCTTGCGCCGCCGCCCCGCCCAATTCCTCCGGCGAGATGGCGACGCCGGTGAACTGGCGGACCATGTTGGGTCCGCTCACGAACGCGTACGAGTCGTTGCTCATCACCACTTGGTCGGCCAGCCCGAGGAGCAGCGCCGGCCCCGACACGGCCGGACCGGTGACCCCGAACACCAGCGGGACGGCACCGGAGCAACGGGTGATGGCGGCGGCCGCGCGGCCCCAGCTGTGGGTTGCGGCGAGTCCCTCCCCGACGTCGGCCCCGCTCGACGCGATCAACACGACGAGGGGCATCCGCTCCGCGAGCGCGTACCTCGCCGCGACGGCGAGGGTCTCGCCCGCCGGCGAGGTGATCGCTCCCCGGTGCTCGGTGGGGTCGAACCGAGCGACCACGGCCCGGATGCCGTGGAGGTCCTCGACGCGCGCCGCGACCGGCCCGGGGGCACGGGCGCGCAGGCCGACGGTCGCCACCGAAGGGACCTTACGCGTGGTCGAGGTAGAGGCCCGGATGGCGCGGCACCTGCTCGGCGACGACGTTGGTGAGTACACCCCGGATGGCGCGGGTCGCGGCCGAGGGGAGCCCGCGGCGCCGCCACGCCAACCCGACGGTGCGCCGGGTGACCCCGTCGATCTGGACCCGTTGCCATGTCGGCGCGGAGCTCTCCACCACGGCGGAGGCCGGCAGCACGGCCGGCGCGAAGCCCTCGAAGGCCAACGACGCGACGAGGCGCATGCCGTCGAGCTCGGCCCGGGTGTGCAGCACGATGCCGGCCGCCCGGGCCTGCGCGTCGAGGTCGTCCCGGAAGGCCGTGCCCTTGGGCTCGAGGAGCAGGTCGTACTCGGCGACCTCCGGCAGCGTGACGCGGTCGCGCGCGGCCAACGCGTGACCGGCCGGGGCCACGACGACAAGGTCCTCGTCGAAGAGGGGCTCGGTGTCGACGTCGGGGTCGGCGGCCGGCAGGGCGATCACTCCGAGATCGAGCCGGCCGTTCGCGACTTGAGGGAGCAGCGACGTCGTCGTCGCGTCGACCACGACGATCTGCACCGCGGGATAGGCGGCGGCCATCGCCTCGAGCAGGGGCGGCACCAGCCAGCGAGCCGTCGTGCCGATGACCCCGATGCGAGTCGTGCCGGCCACCTCGCTGTGCACCGCGGCGACGTCGGACACGAGGGCCTCGAGCTCGGTCTGGATGCGCCGGGCCCGCTCGACCACGGCCTCGCCCTCGGGCGTGAGTGTGGCCGACGCCCGGTCGACCAGGGTGACGCCGAGCTCACGCTCGAGCCGGGCGACGTGACTGGAGATGTTCGACTGCACGGTGTGGAGGGCGCGGGCCGCGGCGGAGAACCCCCTGTGGTCGGCGATGGCCACAAGGGCCGAGAGCTGGCGCACGTCCATCGCCCGACATGATGACAGGTATCGACTAGAACTGTTGGACAGATGGCCGGGCTGGGGGGGACAATCACACCTGACAGCGATCGCAGAGGCTGACTCTGTCCCCCTGGAGCGCCTCGAAGCGGTCGAGGGAGCACATTCCCCCGTAGCTCCCCATCCTGTCCGAAGGGACCGGCCAACCGCCGGTCCCTTCGAGCTTTTCGGGCGAGTAGCGTCCGGTTCATGGCCGAGGGAGCTGCGTTCTTCGATTTGGACCGCACGCTGCTGCGGGGGGCGAGCGGGCCTGTCATCAGCGACGCGCTGCGCACGGTGGGCGTGCTCGCCGATCGTGGTATCCCGGGCGAGCGCCTCGTGTACCGCGTCTTCGACCTCATCGGCGAGACCCGGCCGAGCATGGCCATCACCCGCCAAGCCGCCCGCTTCGCGTCTGGTTGGGCCCGCGATGCGGTCCAAGCGGCCGGCGACCAAGCCGCGAAGGTGCTCGCCGATCTCGTCCAGCCCTTCGCCCGGCCGCTGATCGACGAGCATCGCGCCGCGGGGCGACCGCTCGTGTTGGCCACGACGACGCCATACGACCTGGTGAAGCCGCTCGCCGACGCGCTGGGGTTCGACGACGTGATCGCCACCCGCTACGGCGAGCGGGACGGGAAGTACGACGGCACCATCGCCGGGGAGTTCGTGTGGGGCCGGGGCAAGCTGCGGTCCGTCGAGTCCTGGGCTGCGAAGCACGGCATCGACCTCGCCGACAGCTGGGCCTACTCCGACAGCTGGTACGACGCGCCGTTGCTCGGCGCCGTCGGCCATCCTCACGCCGTCAACCCCGACCCGCGCCTCGCGTTGTTGGCAGCCGTGCGGCGCTGGCCGATCATCAGCTTCGACTCACCGCCGGGCGTGCCCAAGCTGCTCGGCATCGAGCCGCAGCACATCCTCATGGCGTTCGCCCGGCCCGAGCTGGTGCCCTACGCCCGCTTCGACATCGCCGGCGTCGAAAACCTGCCCGAGGCCGGCGCCGCCATCATCTGCGGCAACCACCGCAGTTACTTCGACCCGATGGCGATGGGGCTGGCCCTTTCGAAGCGGGGACGGCCCGTGCGGTTCCTCGGGAAGAAGGAAGTCTTCGACGTCCCCGTCGTCGGTAACGTCGCTCGGGCCTTCGGCGGCATCCGGGTCGAGCGGGGCACGGGATCCGACGAGCCGCTCGAGGAAGCGGCCCGGGCGCTGGAGGCGGGGGAGTTGGTGGCGCTGATGCCCCAAGGCACGATCCCGCGCGGCCCGGCGTTCTTCGATCCCGAGTTGAAGGGACGGTGGGGCGCGGCGCGGCTGGCCGCCATGAGCAAGGCCCCGGTCATCCCGGTCGGGCTGTGGGGCACCGAGCACGTGTGGCCCCGCAACGCGCGGGTCCCGGCGGTGTGGAACGTCACCAACCCGCCGCTTATCACGATCCGGATCGGGCCCGTGGTGAAGCTCGGCTACCGCAGCGCCGACGCCGATACGAAGAAGATCATGAAGGCGATCGTCGACCTGCTCCCCCCCGAAGCCCACGAACGCCGCGAGCCCACCGAGAGAGAGCTGGCCCGCACGTACCCGCCCGGCTACACCGGCGACCCCGACGCCGAGACGACCCGGCGACCGGGTACCGACTGAACCCCGCCGTTCTGTCGGCAGTTATCGGCGTATAGACCCCGTAACTGCCGACAGAACGGGTGGGTCGGGCTCAGCCCGGGGGCTGGCACTCGGCTTCGCCTTCGGTGGAGCGGGTGCCGGCGATGGTGGCGATCGTGCCGTCGGTGGCCACGCGGCGGATGCGGTCCGAGAACGTGTCGGCGATGTAGACCCGGCCGGCGGCATCGACTGCGATGCCCTCCGGGTAGCAGAGCTTGGCCGCGGCGGCCGGTCCGAGATCGCCGTCGAACCCGACCTCGCCGGTGCCGGCGAAGGTCGTGATGATCCCAGCCGTGTCGATCCTGCGGACCCGCTGCGTGTCGACGACGTACAGGTTGCCGACGGTGTCCACCGCCAGCGCCGCGATATCGGTGAACTGGGCGGCCGTCGCAGGGCCGCCGTCACCGCCGGTGCCGTCCTCGCCCGTGCCTGCGTAGGTGGTGATGATCCCGCTGGGGTCGATGCGCCGGATGCGGTTCCCGGTCGCTTCGCCGACGTACACGTTGCCGGCCGCGTCGACGGCGATGCCCGTGGGGCCCGCGAGCGACGCGTCGGTTGCGGCGCCGCCGTCGCCGCCGTCGCCCTCCAGCCCGTTGCCCGCGAACGACGTGCTGGTGCCGGCGGCGTCGATGCGGCGGACGCGGTTGTCGACGGGCTCGGTCATGTAGACGATCCCGTTCGCGTCGACGGCGATCGCGTGCGGGTGGTGCACGTCGTTCCTGGCGGGGTCGATGAGCACGGCCAGCTTGTCGTCGGGTCTGATGCGCACGACCTTCTCGGTGAGCTGATCGAGCGTGTAGAGCGTGCCGTCGGCCGTGATCGCCATCGACGCCGGGTTGCCGACGTCCTCGGTCTCGACGAACCGGTCGCCCTTCCGGATGGGCGTCCCCTTCGCCGGCACGGTGCCGGCGAAGAGCTCGACCCGGCCGTCCTCGTTGATCACCCTGATCCCCACGAACGGGGCGTTGCCTCCGAAGTACACGAGGCCGTCGGCGCTGACCGCGACGCCGACCGGGTTGCCCGCCGGCACGTCAGTGGCAAACGGCCGCGGTGTCTTGCTGCACCCGGTCGTGAGCGCCGCCAGCGCGCACAACACCGCCACCCCTGTACGTCCCGTCCGCATGCGGGCGGACACTAATCGCCCTCGCTTCGGCCGATCAGCTTCGTCGACCGGTCCGACGGCGGCCCCTGACGGAGCCGCAACAGCAAGGTCCTCCCGCGGCCGCAGGCCGTCAGGCCCTTCGGAGTTTCGCCAACAGACTCAATCGCCGACGGAACCGTCGAGGCGCTCACGCAGGAAGTCGGCGTGACCGTTGTGACGGGCGTACTCCTCGACCATGTGGACCATGATCCACCGCAGCGAGATCTCCTCCTCCGCAGGTCCGCCAAGGGGCGGGCGGCGCCGGCGACGGATGGCGATGGTCTCCAGCGGCGCGCCCGCCGCGAGAGCCCGGGCGCGATCGACCTCCGCCCGGTAGGTGGCGAAGTCCGCCTCGACGTCGGCCCCGTCGACATCGTCGAAGTCGCCGTCCTCGTTGTCGTCGGTCCAGAACAATCCCGGCACGTCCTCGCCGCCGAGCACGCGGCGGAACCAGTTGCGTTCGACGTCGGCCATGTGCCGGACGAGTCCCAGCAGCGAGATGGAGGATGGCGGGACGGCCCGTTCCCGGAGCTGCTCAGGCGAGAGGCCGTCGCATTTCACGAGCAGCGTGGCCCGGTGGAACTCGAGCCACGCGTCGAGCATCGCCCGCTCGTCGGCGATGTACGGGGGAATGGGGCGATCGTCCGTCAACGGTCGGCGGCTTGCTGCTGGCGGATGATGTTGAGCGCGCCGCCGGCCCGGAACCACTCGATCTGCTCGTCGTTCATCGTGTGGGTCGCCTCGAAGTCCACAACGCTGCCGTCGGGGTGATGGATGCGGCAGTGCACGGGCGTGTCCGGCGCCAGTGACGCGAGGCCGACTACGGAGATCCGATCGTCCTCGCCGATCTCGTCGTAGGTCGCCGGATCGGCGAAGGTGAGGGCGAGCATGCCTTGCTTCTTCAGGTTCGCCTCGTGGATGCGAGCGAACGACCGGGCGAAGATGGCCTTGCCGTTGCGGTAGCGGGGCTCCATCGCAGCGTGCTCGCGGGACGAGCCCTCGCCGTAGTTCTCGTCGCCCACCGCGACCCACCCGATCCCTTCGTCGGCGTAGTGCCTGGCGATGTCGGGGAAGGGCCGGGTATCGCCGTCGACCTGGTCCTTGCCTTCGCCCGCGGCGTCGGTGAACGCGTTGACGACACCGAGGAACAGGTTGCCGCAGATGTTCTCGAGATGGCCGCGGTACTTCAGCCACGGGCCCGCGGCAGAGATGTGGTCGGTGGTGCACTTGCCCTTCGCCCTGAGCAGGACGGGCAGCTCCTCGAAGTCCTTGCCATCCCACGCCGGGAACGGCTCGAGCAGCTGGAGCCGTTCGCTGTCGCGGTCGACCTTCACGTCGACGCTCGACCGGTCGTCGGGCGGTGCCACGAACCCGCTCTCGCCGGGATCGAATCCCCGCGCCGGAAGGTCCTCACCGACCGGCGGGTCGAGCCGGACCTCCTCGCCCTCGTCGTTGGTGAGCGTGCCCGCCAGTGGGTCGAACTCGAGCGTTCCCGCGAGTGCGAACGCGATCACCATGTCGGGCGACGTGACGAACGCGAGCGTGTTGGAGCTCCCGTCGTTGCGCTTCGGGAAGTTGCGGTTGTAGCTGTTGACGATCGTGTTGAGCTTGGTCGTGTCGAGGTCGGTGCGGTCCCACTGGCCGATGCACGGTCCGCACGCGTTCGCCAAGACCTCGCCCCCGATGGCTTCGAGATCGGCGAGCAACCCGTCTCGCTCGATCGTGGCCCGGACCTGCTCCGAGCCGGGCGTGATGAGCAGTTGCGTGCGGGCCCGCAGGCCCTTGGCCGAGGCCTGCCGGGCGATCGACGCGGCGCGCGTGATGTCCTCGTAGGACGAGTTCGTGCACGACCCCACCAGGCAGCTGGAGATCTCGACCGGCCAGCCCTCGGCCCTGGCATGAGCGCCGACCTCGCTCGCCTTGTGGGCGAGGTCGGGCGTGTGCGGACCGTTGATCAGCGGCTCCAGGGTCGACAGGTCGATCTCGATCACCTGGTCGAAGTAGCGCTCGGGGTCGTCCCACACCTCGGCGTCGGGCCGGAGGTCGCTCTCGACGCCCGCGGCGAGGTCGGCGATCGCCTCTCGTCCGGTGGCCTTCAGGTACGCGGCGGAGTTGGCGTCGTACGCGAACAGCGACGTGGTCGCCCCGATCTCGGCACCCATGTTGCAGATGGTGGCCTTGCCGGTGGCGGTGATCGTGTCGGCGCCGGGACCGAAGTATTCGACGATCGCGCCCGTACCGCCCTTCACCGTGAGGATCTGCGCCACCTTCAAGATGACGTCCTTGGGCGCGGACCACCCCGACAGCTCACCGGTGAGATGGACGCCGATGAGCTTGGGGAACCGGACGTTGAACGGGTAGCCGGTCATCACGTCGACCGCGTCGGCGCCGCCGACGCCGATCGCCACCATCGCGAGGCCGCCAGCGTTCGGCGTGTGGCTGTCGGTGCCGATCATCATCCCGCCGGGGAAGGCGTAGTTCTCGAGCACGACTTGGTGGATGATGCCGGAGCCAGGCTTCCAGAAGCCGATCCCGTACTTGGCCGACACGGTGCGAAGGAACTCGTACACCTCGCTGTTGATGTCGAGCGCGAACTTCAGGTCCACGTCGGCGCCGGCGCGGGCCTGGATGAGATGGTCGCAATGGACCGTGGTGGGGACCGCGACCTCGAGCAGGCCCGCGGTCATGAACTGCAACAGCGCCATCTGGGCCGTGGCATCCTGCATGGCCACGCGGTCCGGATCGAAGTCGGCGTAGGCCCGCCCCCGTTCCATGTCCTGGCCCTCGGCGTCGCGGAGGTGATTCACGAGGATCTTCTCCGCGAGCGTGACGGGGCGCCCCAACCGCCGTCGCCCGAGGGCGACGCGCTCGGGGAGGCGGTCGTACACGGCTTGCACGAGCTCGAGCGGCGTGCTGGCGGTCACGGCCATCGGCGTCTCCTCTTCTTGCACTCGCGTCAGTTGTAGACAACTCTATGACAAGTGAGGACGATCCGCTATCGGGCGATCGCCGACGAATTGCGTCGTCGGGTCGAGGCGGGCGAGTTCGCGGCCGGTCGGCTGCTGCCGAGCGAGTCCGAACTCTCCGCAGCGCATAGCGCGAGCCGAATCACGGTCCGCAAGGCCCTGGAGCTGTTGCGGGATGAGGGACTGGTGGACGCCCGCCAGGGTCTGGGATGGTTCGTCGCCACCGATCCGCTGCGCCAGGTGCTCGGCCGGCTCGGCACGGTCGAGGCCCAGTTGCTCGCCTCCGGCATCGAGTCCGAACGCCGCGTGCTCGACTTCGCCGTCGTCGACGCGCCGCCCCGGGTCCGCCAAGTCCTCGGCGTCAAGCGCGTGCTCGAGGTGCGCCGGGTGAACCTCGCCGACGGGGAGCCCTTCGCCCGGGTGACGGTGTGGTGCCCTCGCCGGCTAGCGGCCGGACTCCGCCGCGCCGACGTGGAGCGGTCGTCGTTCTACGAGTTGCTGGACGAGCCGCTCGGGGGCGCGGTGCAGACGATCGGCGCGGCGGCGGCGGGGCCCGAGGACGCCGAGTTGCTGCAAGTGCCGGTGGGCTCGCCGGTCCTCGTGTGCGAGCGGACGACGATGTCGCTCGACGGCGAGCCCGTCCTGCTCAGCGTCTACATCTTCCCCGGGCACCTCACCGAGTTCGTCGTCGACCTTCCTCATGCCGACGTCTCGATCGCGCCGAGCGGCCTCCGCCTGGTCGAGTGAGGCGGGCGGCGATCAGTTGTTGTTGACGACGCTGTTGAGGACGATGATCCCCACGATCAGGTCGATCGGTCCGAGCACCACGCCGGTGATCGCCATCCCGCGACCTTTCAAGGCTCCGTTGGAGCCACCGATCTTGCTGAGCGACACGATCCCGAAGATCAACGCCAGCGGACCGAGGATGACGTTGGCGAAGAGCACGCCGACGATGCCACACACCAGCGCGGCCACGGCCAAGCCGTGCGTCTTCGTCTCCGTCGGACCGACGCCGTAGCCGTAGCCCTGCTGGACGTACCCGGCCCCGGATGCGAACGGCTGCTCGGCGGGCGGAGGCGGTGCACCGGGAGGCGAGGGCGGAGGCGGCGGTGCTCCTCCCGGGCCGCCCGGCGCCGCCCAGCCCGATGCGTTGGGGTCGTTGGGGTCGCTCATGGCCTCGTTTCCTCCCCGATGTCCGGATTAGGCCGGTCGAATTGCGCCGAAGCATGCCAGACCGCTGCAGGAAATCCCGCACTCGGCTCGCCGAAGTCGTACCATTCTGCCGCTGGGGACGCAGTAGAGGAAACGGATGGACCAGCAAGAGAGCAGCCCCGAAAACGAGCGCGTCCTTGCCCGTCTCGACGACCGGTTCTTCAACCTGTCGCTCGATCCGCTGGCCGTCGCAGGCTTCGACGGGTTCTTCCGCCGCGTCAATCACGCCTGGTCGCGGTTGCTCGGCTGGAGCGAGGAGGAGCTGCTGGCCACCTCCTATCTGAGCCTCTTCCATCCCGACGACATCGCAGCCAATGTCGACGAGATCGGCCGGCTGGCCAAAGGCGTCGACACGATCTCCTATGAGACCCGCTTGCGTTGCCGCGACGGCTCGTACCGGTGGGTGCTGGGCAGCATCCGGCCCGACGTCGACACCGGCCTCATGTACATGGTGATCAAGGACATCCAGGCCCGGCGGGAAGCCGAGGAGACCCTGCGCGGCGCCGAGGAGAGTCTGCGAGTGCGGGTCGCGCTCGAAGGGCTGGTCACGAACTTGTCGACCCGGTTGCTCGTCGAGCCACCGTCCGGTGTCGGCGACGCCATCCGGCAAGGACTCGCCGGGCTCGGCACCGAGCTCGGCCTCGACCGGGCCTACGTGCTCAAGATCGCGGACACCACCGGCGTCTTCGATCTGTTCGAGCAGTGGTGGGCCGACGGCATCGAGCAGAAAGCCACGCCCTTGCTCGAGCTACCGCGGGAGGCACAGCGGTTCTGGATGCGGAAGCTGCGGGCCGCGGAGGTCGTTCACCTCCCCGATCTCGAGCCGCCCCCTCCGGGCGGCGAGGAAGCGGTGCTCGCGATGCAGGCCGACGGCGTGCGGTCGATCCTCTTCCTGCCGTTGCAGCTCCGCGATCAGACGTGCGGCTTCATCGGCTTCGAGTCGCGCACGAAGCGCTACTCGTTCCCCACCGACGCGGTCGCCCTCATGCGAACGGTCGGTGAGTTGGTCGTCAGCGCCGTGGAGCGGGCGAAGGTCGAGTCGGCCCTGGCGGCCACGGCGGATCAGCTCGAAGCCCGGAACCTCGATCTCGAGCGGTCGAACCAGGACCTGGAGCACTTCGCGTCGATCGTCTCGCACGACCTGAAGTCGCCGCTCCAGGTCGTGCGTGGATTCGTCGAGTTGCTCGGGCGGGTCGCCGCGGACGGGCCGCGCCGCGAGGAGAGCCAGACCTATCTCGACGCCGCAGTGCGGGGCGTCGAGCGGATGGATCAGCTGATCGAGGATCTTCTGTCGTACGCGAAGGCGGGCCGCCCGCCCGACCATCTCTATCCCGTCGATCTGGCGACGATCGCCGAGCAGGTCGTCGCCGACAGCGCCGCCGCCATCGACGCCGCGGGCGCGACGGTGACCATCGGTGTCCTGCCCGAGGTCCTGGGGGACGCGACGCAGCTGCGCCAACTCCTCCAGAACCTGCTGTGCAACGCGGTGAAGTTCCGGGAGCCCGACGCCGTCCCGGTCGTCACCATCACCGCCGAGCGGGACGGCCAGCGCTGGCGGATCGTCGTGGCCGACAACGGGATCGGTGTGGCGCCCGAGAACGCCGAGCGCATCTTCGGCATGTTCAGCCGCCTGCACAGCAACGACCAGTACGTCGGCAGCGGCATCGGGTTGGCCGTGTGCGCTCGGGTCGCGGCCCACCATGGCGGCGCGCTGTGGGTCGAGCCCAACCCGGGCGGTGGCTCACGTTTCGTGTTCACGCTTTCGGCGTCGAACCATCGGTTCGACGGCGCGCCGATCGAGCCCGCCTCCGGCGGGCGCTGAAACCTGGTCGCCGACCGGCCGGCAAAGCCGGGCCGGCCGGAGCCGCCCCCCTCGGGCCCCCCCACCTATTGCTTCACGTCGCCGTGCGCGGCGCGAGCGTCGCTATCCCCTTCGCCGTTGGTGCTGAGGCCGCCCTTCAGGAGGGACCGCGCCATCTTCAGGCCGGTGACGCCCTGGCTCAGCGCTTGCGCCAGCGTTTCGGACACGCCCTGCGCGCCGTTGAGGACGATCAGCTGGTCGATGGCGCCGAACGGCTTAGCCGCCGCCTCGACGATGGCCGGCCATTGCTCGGCTAACTGCTGGCCGATCACCGCGTCCTGGTTCTGGGCGAGGGCGTCGGCGCGGGCCTTGATGGCCTCGGCCTCGGCCATGCCTTTCGCCCGCACGGCCTCGCCTTCCGCCAGGCCCTTCGCCTGGGTGGCGTCGGCCTCCGCCTGACCGATGCTGCGTGTGGCTTCCGCGCGAGCGATCGCCTCAACCCGGACGTGCTCGGCGTCGGCGATGGCCGCGAGCCGCACCCGTTCGGCCTCCGCTTCCGCGGTGAGCTTCACCTTGTGGGCGTTCGCCGCCGCGTCGAGCTCGACCTCTTGGCGCTTGGCTTCGGCCTGGGCCACTCTCGCGTCGCGCTCGGCCTTGGACAGCGTGACTTGCTCATAGGCCTTGGCGTCCGCGGGCTTGCGGATCGTCGCCTGGAGACGCTGTTCCTCGCGCTGGGCCTCGAGCTCGGCGACCTTCGTTTCCTCGACGACGACGTGCTGGCGCGCCGTGGCGTCGGCCAGCGGGCCGGCTTGCTTGGCGTGCGCCGACGCTTCGTCGACCTCGGCCTGGTAGCCGGCCTGCTTGATGAGGCTGTCGCGCCGAGCTTCGGCCTTGAGGGCGTCGGCCTCCTGCTCCTTCTGGGTCGCGACCTGGTCGGCTCCGGCTTGGGCGATGCGGGCCTCACGTTGCACGGCCGCGGCATGGGGCCGGGCGAGGTTCGTGATATAGCCCGACGGGTCGTCGATCTCCTGGATCTGGAGCGAGTCGACGATCAGGCCCAGCTTCTCCATCTCGACCCCGGACGACTCTCGGGTGAGCTGCGTGAGCTTCTCGCGGTCGCGGATCATCTCCTCAACGGTCATGTTGCCGACAATGGCGCGGAGGTGTCCGGCGAAGAGGTTGTGGACCCGGTGGTCCATCTCGCCCTGCTGGTCCAGGAAGCGCCGCGCGGAGTTGGCGATCGACGCATAGTCGTCGCCCACCTTGTAGATGACGACACCGCGGATGCCGAGCGGGATGCCCTGATGGGTGACGCACTCGATGGCCAGTTCGGCCTGCCGCAGATCGAGCGACAGACGCCGCACCGTCTGGATCCCGGGGACCACGAGCGTGCCCTTGCCGGTGATGATCTTGAAGCCGAGCGTCTGTTCGAGGCCGTCGGGCGTCTCCTGACGCCAGCCGGAGATGATGAGCGCCTCGTTCGGCTCGGCCACTCGCCACATCGCCTTGAAGACCGCCACGAAGAGCACGATCGCTGCGGCAATCCCGATGGCGACGTACAACCCTGTTCCTTCCACGTCCCCCTCCTCTACATGGGGGTAACGACGACCGTGCGCGGCGGGAAGTACTCGACCACGACGACGCGGGTGCCGGTGGAGATGGTGTCGTCACCGTCGGCGGCGTAGGCGTGGAACGCCTCGGTGCCACCGCGGATCGAGATCATCACCTCGCCCAGCCGGCCCGGCCCGATGATCCCAGTGACCCGGCCGATCTTGCCGACCATCTGCTGGTCCGCCACGAGCGGTCTCCTTCGGCGCACTGACCGATGGGTTCAGGCTGCGCCGCGGCCTCGAACCAGGCGTCAAGTGTGTCAGGTGCCCGGTTCGTTCGCTCTCGGCCGGTCGCCGGTGTCATGAAAGCGCAATCAGGAACGGGGGCTACGCCCCCTCGATAGTCGGGTGGCTGGTCTCGAGCAAGCGGCTGTTCGGCATACGCGGCGGGGAGGCCGCGCTGCACGAGGGCATCGACTGGGACGCCGTGCTGAGTCCGCCCCGCCCGTCAACCGAGGTCCGGCCAACGCCGCCGCCGGCGGCGACGGCGTCCCGAACGCTCGGGTAACGACCACGCCCGTCGCCACGACGGGCCGCCCGGACCGGTGAGCGCAGGCGTGGCGCCGGAGTGCGCTCGGCGGCGGGCGGTGTACCAATCGGTCGACGCTTCGTCGGCCAGCGCGGCGACGGTCCGCTCGACTCGGGCCGAGAAGCGGCGCGAGTCCTCGCCGTCATCGGGCCGCATCGGTGCGCCGAAGGTGACCCGGGTGGCCGACGGGTTGAGCGTCTTCGAACCCTTGCGGAGGATGCGTCCGGTGCCCTCGACATGGACGGGGACGACCGGCACGCCGCACCGCAGCGACAGGTAGGCGGCCCCGCCCCGGAACGGCTGGCCCCAGCCGTCGGGACTGCGGCCGCCCTCGGGATAGATCAGCATGCTCCACCCGTCGGCGACGAGTTCGGCCGCGAGATCGGCCGAACGGCGGGTCACCCGCGTCCGTTCGATCGGGATGGCGTTGAACGCGAGGGCGCTGATCGCGCCTGCGGCGCGAGACCTGAAGAAATAGTCGGCCGCCGCGCCGACGATCAGGTGGTGGCGCCAGGGTTCGGGGATGGTGGTGAGCAGCAACGGGGTGTCGGTGTGACTGTGGTGGTTGGCGGCGAAGATGGCGGGGCCGGTGAGGCTGTCGAGGCGGTCGACGCCGTCCACCGCGGGGTCGGCGACGGCGCGCATCATCGGGCGCATGACACCCTCCACGAGGGCCACGCGGGCCAGGCGCGCCGGATACTTCCGGGCCCACGTGGTGTCGTAGTCCGGCCCGGTGCGCCGCTCCTGTTCCGGCGGCTCCACCCCGACCGGCACGGTCGGCGCCCGGTACGGAAACGACAACCGCCCAAGGCGCGTTCTGGCGAGAGTTTTCGCGCTCCAACGTCGAACCTCCTCGCCGGAACGGGCGGTGAGGCTCATGTGACGTCGGCCATGAGGACCGGAGGCGCGTGGAAGTGGGTGATGGAGGCGTTCGGGCCGACGACGTCGGAGGCCATCTCGAGCGCGTCCTCGAGCGTCGACGCCGGCCGAAAGCCCAGGCGGCGCACGGCGTTCGGGTCGCCGCCGACGACGATCACCGCGCCGAGGTGCTGCAGCGCGTGCGCACCCCAGTACCACATGTAGAAGGGATGAACGCCGTGGTACGCGTAGCTCGTCCGGTACAGATGCCGATACCACTCGTCTTCCGCGTACTGCTTCTCGTACCGGGCCTCGATCTCGACGGGATCGGTCGTGTCCGCCAGCACCTGCTCGAAAAAGTCGATGTAGCTCGGATGGTGGACCGGGTGGAACTCCCACGGCGTGGGGTGGCTCATCACGAGCACGCCGCCCTCGCGCACCAGGGGTCTGCCACGGTAGAGGTTGAAGAAGTAGCCGAGCCCGAGGCACATGACGAGGATCGGGTTCATCACCGAGTTGACGTTGTACGGGCAGATGTAAGGCAATCCCATCGTCAGGATGTCGCTCTGGCCTTCGACGGCGACGAGGTGCTGCCGGTACACGTTGGCGGTCGTCACCTTGTGGACCGCGCCGACCTCGCCCGCCTGCACACTCGTCATCGCGTGGGGTGACCGGATCGAGTGGAAGATCTCCCGGGCGACTTTGGGCGGGGTCCGTCGCAGCGCCTTCGACGTGGTGATGAACGTGGCCCGGTCGCGCGCCGTCCACTCCCACTCGCGCTTCATCAGGAAGTCGAACGGCTTCGGGAACGTGTTCGTGTTGAGCGTGGTCTCGATCTGGAAGACGTTGACCCCCGCCTTGCGGATCACCTCACCCATGCGCCAGTTGGACGAGTGCAGTTCGGACGCGTGCTGATCCATGAAGCTGCGGCTCTGCTGCATCGTGCGGACGTTGTGGTGATGGCGGAGGCTGCGATAGCTGGCGAGCCCGGTGGCGGTCGACTTCCAGCCGCCGTCCATGGCGACGAGGTTGATGTTCACGTAGACGAGGAGATCGCTCTCGGCCGCCCGCTTGCTGATCTCCACCTCCTCGCCCTTGTCGGTGGTGCCGAGGAACGCCATCGCATCGGGGTCCTCGGCGTCGTGGTTGTAGAGCGCGCCGCTCGGCGCGAAGGCGTCGTACACGCGGTCGCCGAGCGCGTGCCGCAACTCGGCCTCGGTCATGCGGCGGTGCAGGGCGAGCGCGGCGATCAGGTGGACGTCGTCGACGCCAGCCTCGGCCGCCATGTCGAGCACGGCCTCGATGACCCGCTGGCGCACGTCGGGCCGGCGCATCGGCGGGAGGGGAAGCGACACGTCGTCGAACGCGATCGTCAGCTTCATGCCCGAGTGCAACAGGGCGGGCAGTGGCTCGCTGTCGATGGGGTGGAGGAGGGCGTTGCGAATGGCGCCGTCGGGATCGTCGAGGGCGTCGAGGGGTTCGGCCGGGTAGATGACGCGGGTGCGGTCGGGTGGCAACCGCTCGAGGCGGAAGCCTTCCCCGTGGTTGAACAGGATCGGCGGCGTGTTGCGGTCGACGTCGAGGACGAATCCGGGGCGCGGCATCAGCGGTTTCGCTCCTTCTCGCCCCGCAGGTCGAACGCGACCTTCACCGCGCCGCGGCGGCCGGCGTTGGCGGCGTGCTCGATCGCCTCGCGATAGCGAGAGAGCGGATAGGTGGCGGACACGAGGCGCCCGAGGTCGGCGGCGCGCACGAGGGCGATCGCGGCGTCGAAGTCGGACCGGGTGTACGCGTAGGACCCGCGCAGCGCGGCCTCCCGGTGCCACAGCGACGTGAGGTCCAGCGTCGTCACGCCGGGCATCCCGACCACGTGGACGACGCCGCCGGGTCCGACGGTGGCCAACGCCTGTGACAGCGAGGCCTCGCTGCCGACGCAGTCGACGACGGCCGTGGCGCCGTCGGTCAGGCGACCGTCGACGACCCACGAGCCGGTGAGGCTGCGGATGTGGCGGGCCAGTTCACGGGGCGCGCACACGGTGTCGGCGCCCAACGCCTCGGCCAGCCGGCGCTGCTCGCCGTGCTTGGCCGCGACGACGAGGTGGGTGTCGCCGATCGAGCGCAGCGCGGCGGTCACGAGCAGCCCGAGCGTGCCGGCCCCGATCACCGCCACCGTGCCCGCCGCGACGCTACGGGCGGCGTGAACGGCGCACGCCGCGGGCTCGACCAGCACGGCCTGCTCGTCGGTCAGGTCGTCGGGGACGTCGACGAGCTGGGACTCGTGGGCGACGAGAGCGATGCCCCAACCACCGCCGGTCGACTCGCAGAAGCCGGTCTGCAACCCCGCCCCGAGGTGACCGAACGCCGTGCGTTCGCAGCGGTTGGGTTCGCCGAGCGCGCACCATCGACACGCCGGGTCGATGCCTCGGACCGCGCAGGTGAGAATTGGCACCACGACGACGCGGCGACCGTCGTCGGTGTCGCCCACGACCTCGTGGCCGGGCACGAACGGGAACGACACGATCGGCTCGAAGTAGCGGGACGAGTGCCCGTCGATCGTCGCCAGATCGCTGCCGCAGATACCGGCCAGCCGGGGCCGGACGCGCGCCCAGCCGGGCGCGGGCAACGCCGGCTCGTCGATGTCCTTCATCGAGAGCGGCCCGACGCGCGCCCCGCTGCCCGCGACCATCCGCCCGGCCACGGCCGCGGCGGCGTACCGCGCCACCTTCCGCTCGAACACGAGCGCCTTCACGGCTTTCCTGACGCAATAGCCCGGCGAAGCGACGGGCTATTGCGTCGAGAATGGGTCATGGGGCCGATGGGGAGAAGTTTGGTGGGTGCGCCGGAGGCCTTGTCGAAGTGCTCGACGAGCCAGCCGCGCTTGCGGGCGATCGCGGCGAGCCGGGTCTCGGGATTGACCGCGACGGGAAAGCCCACCGCCTCGAGCATCGGGAGGTCCGACGCGGAGTCCGCGTACGCGACCGACTCCGACAGGTCCAGGCCTTCGGCGGCCGCGTAGTCGTACATGGCTTGGGCGCGGGCCTCGCCGGTGGGCGGCACGGTCGTCAGCTCGCCCGAGTAACTGCCGTCCGCCCGCACCGACAGCTCGGCGCACACGATGTCGTCGAAGAGCGGACGCAGGGGCTCGATGACGAAGTCCAGCGCGCCGGTGATCAGCACGGTGCGATGGCCGAGGGTGCGGTGCTCACGGACCCGGCGCACCGCGGCCGGGAACGACTTGGCGAGGATCAGGTCGCTGAACAACTCGGCGGCGTCGTCCTGGATCTGCGCGACGGGCGCGTCCTCGTACCGACGATAGAAGTGGCGGAGGAAGTCGCCCCGGTCCTTGCGATCGAGGGCGAGCAACGACGGCGCCTCCCATAGGGTGCGGAGGACGAAGCGCAGCCGATCGTCTCGGGACAGGCGGCGAGTCGCCAGCCACGCGTACGACGCGACCACATTGGACGCGATCAATGTGTTCTCGAGGTCGAACGCCGCCAAGTGCCGAGAGGGCGACAACACCTGGGCGCGCAGCCGCTCCTCCCGGTTGGCGCCGGTGCGGCCGCCGCCCGTCGTCCGGACCCGGGCGTGCAGCACGACCGACGGGAGGTGGACGTCGTGGACGTAGCTCGTCCAGTCGATCACCCGGGGATCAAAGTTGAACCGCTCGCGGTCGTCGGCGTCGAGCGACGCGGACAGGGCCAGCAGGCGGTCGACCCCATAGATGGCTTCGCACTCCGCGTACGCCCCGTACAGCTCGACGTAGGTGAGGGCCCGCTCGGCCTGCTCGCGCTTCTCCTCCAGGCGGGCGGACAGCTCGGCCTGCTTGCCGCGCAACGGCAGCATCGACAGGAGCTTCTCGGCCCGTTCCAACGAATTCTTGGCTCGCAGCAGCTGGCCTTGGACGCGACCGCGGCCCGGGAACCCCCACTCGGGCACGACGATCGGCTGACCGTCGGCGTCGTAGAGCGGTCGCTCCGTGAACCAGTCCCGGCACAGGTCGACCAGGCGCCGGTACTTCAACGGATTCACCGACCCCGACGCGACCTGCACCACATCCGGCCCGCCGCCCTCCACCGGACCCCGGGCGGCGATGGCGCAGATCGCGGCCGCCGCCATGTCGACCGGGATCACGTCGACGGTGCCCTCGGGGACGCCCGGGAACTCCGTCAGCAGGCCACGGGCGTACGAGATGATCACTGGCTCGGCCATCCGGAAGCCTCGGATCCAGCCGGGCGAGGGCTCGGCCAACGCCGACTCGATGATCGACGGCCGGACGATCGTCACCGGCACATCACCCCTGGACTCGGCCAATGCCCGTTCGCCGAGCGCCTTCGTGTACGCGTACGCGTCGGGCCACCCGAGCGAAGCGGCCCGAGCCCGGCCGATCGTCACGAGCCGGTCGTGCACCCACTTCGAGCGGCGCTGCTCGGTCTTCTCGGCCAGCAGCGGCGTGCCCGCGGCTCCGAGCTCGGCCCTGGCTTCCCGCCGGAACCGGGTGAGCATCTCGGGCGCCCGGCTCTCGGCGTCGGCGTCCGAGCGCGCCCGCCGGGCCGCGGCCACCTCGCGCTGCCAGTCGACGTCGAGGAAGAAGGGGGCGTCTATCAGCAGCTGCTCGGGCGCCGCGCCCCGCCGGTTGCCGGCCACATAGCAGGTCGACACGGCGACGAGATGGGGCGTGACGCCGAGGTCGTGCAGCAGCCGGGCGATCCGGCTCGGCCCGAGGAGATTCACCTCGACGGCCGAGTCGATCGGCGAGTCGAACGCCACCGTGGCCGCCGAATGGACGAAGACGTCGCAGCTCTCGATGGCGGCCCGGCCGGCGGCGTCGAGCCCGAGCCCGTCCGTGGCGACGTCGCCCGCGATGACCTGGACACGACGGGCGAGGAGCTCGTCCAGGCCCTTTTCGCCCCGCTCGGCTCGCAGCCGGTCGAACGCGTCGTTCTTGAAGATCTCCCGCCGCGCCCGCTGCTCGACCGAGGCGCGGCGGCCCGGACGGATCAGCAGCACCAGCTCGCACTCGGGGACCGCCCGGAGCAGCCGCTCCACCAGCGCGGTGCCCAGAAATCCGGTCGCGCCGGTGATCGCGAGGCGACGTCCGGCCAGTCGTTCAGCGATCACGCCACCACTGTCTACCAAATGGTAGAGACTCTTTCGAGCCGACCCACCGACTCGTCGGCGGTGCCCAGCGAGGTCGCCTGTGCGATCCTCTTGCTGTAGGGGTCGCGTCACGGCTCCGGTGTGGCCGGCAGCCACGGTGCTGTGGATGTTGCGGGCGGCATCGAGGAGCGCGAGCGCGGTCGGAGAAACGCGTCACATGACGCGCTCATGCGTTGGCGATCGCCTCGCGGCTGCGGTAACGGGCGTCGAGGATCCGGTAGACGCCGAACATCAGCAAACCGAGGGCGAGGAGCCGGAGAAGATCCGGGCCGTAGTCGGCATCGGCAACGCGCTTCAGAGCTGAGTCGAGGCCGCCAGCATCGTTCGGGTCGTGCGTCACTGAGGCCTGCACGAGGAACCAGCCGACCAACCCAAAGGCCACGCCCCGAGCGAGGTAACCGGCAGAGCCCGCCGCGAGCACCGCCGTCCGGGTCATCTCGCTCGCGTCAGAGAGGTCGAGGTCGTCCTCGAACGATCGAGTGAACACCTTCCGCGCGTGCCAGACGCCGACACCGGCCACGACGACTCCGGTCGCCGCGACGAGGAACGGACCGGTAGGCCAGCCGAGCACGGTGGCCGTAGCCTTCTGCGATTCCTGCGACCCGCCCCCACTCGACCGAGTGTTGAGGAGCAGCCTCGTGGCGACGACAGTGAAGCCGCCATAGAGCACGCTCCGGCCGAGCTGGCCGATTCGCTTGGCGATCGTGGCCGCGTCATCGCCGACGACGTCCCCCCGAGCGGCGAGCACGAGCCGCCACACGCAGTGGAGCGCCAAGCCGACCGCCAGGACGAACAAGAGGAACCGCCCGAATGGTTGGCCCGCCACTGCCTCGATAGCGCCGGTCTGGTCCGGCTGCTCCTGACCGTGCCCCGACGCCACTTGAAGGGCGAGGATGGCGACCACTCCGTACAGCACGCCTTGGGCGGCCAGCCCGACCTTCCCGACCGGCGCGACCCACGACGCCGTGTGCTGTCGAACCGCAGCCTCAGCTCGGCCGGGCGAGCGGGCTCGGGAGCGCGTCGCCATCGGCTCATCGTTCCCGGCGAGGACCAGGCCGTAACCGCCAAATCGTCACGCTCGGACCGGGACCCGTGAGACCCCGCGTAGCGGTGCTGAAATCGGCGCCGCCTTCCTCCCTGAAAAGCAGCGGCGGCTGTCCGACCCGGGTCTTGAACTTTCGTCGAGTATCGCCTATAGCTCGCTACTAAGTCACGGCGCAAGCCGGCGCTTGCGAGGGAGTCTCCATGGAGACGACGGCACCGCTCGTCACTCGGTCGGTCGACGTCAGTCGGGGACGGTTGCGCATCGTCCGGCGGTCGTCGGTCCTGCTCGGCGTGGCCGCAAGCGTGCTCGTGCTCATGACGGGCACGACGGTGCCGGCTGGAACGCGCCAGGGGCTGGGAATGGCGCAGACTGATGCGTCCTCGTTGCGTGGCTTGTCTGGCTTGCCGCTCGCGGCGCGAGCGCTCGTCTCTCGCACGGTGGCGGAGGACGATCCCTCATACCGGGTGACGACGTCACCGCGTGGCCTGACGGCCGCGAACCGAAGTCAAGGGCTGACGGCTCGCTTCACCGAGCGAGGCGTGGAAGTGCGTTCGGGCGCAGGGCGCGTCGCCCTCAGGCTTGCCGCTTACGGTCGCGGGCAGGCGCTTCGCCCGGTCGCGGCGGTGGCGCCGTCGGCGCGGGCGAACCGGGTCGAGTACCAGCGCGGCGGGGTGGTCGAGTGGTATACGAACGGTCCGCTCGGACTGGAACAGGGGTTCACTCTGACCTCGCGCCCAACGGTCGCAGGGTCCGAGCCGTTGACACTGAGCCTGGATCTCTCGGGGAATCTGTCGGCGTCACTTGAGGGCCAGCAAGTGCTTGCTCTGGTGGGCGCCGGCGCCTCACTTCGTTATGCCGGCCTGGTCGCGAGTGACGCCCTCGGGCGAGACTTGTCGGCCTGGCTTGAACTGCGCGGGCCGCGGGTGTTTGTGCGCGTCGCTGACGCCGGGGCGCGCTACCCGCTGACCGTCGATCCACTCGTGCAGCAGGCCAAGTTGACCGCCTCCGACGGGGCTCCGTACGACCACCTGGGCTTCAAGGTGGCGGTGTCGGGCGACACATTGGTGGTCGGCGCTCCACACGCCGACGTGGGGGCCAACGCCGACCAGGGGGCGGTCTACGTTTTCGTCACGCCGGCGAACGGGTGGGCGAGCGGCACCGAGACGGCCAAGCTGACCGCCTCGGACGGCGCGGCGGGCGACTTGCTGGGCTGGGGGGTGGCGATATCGGGCGACACGGTGGTGGCCGGCGCCCCCGGCGCCGCGTTCACCAGCCAAGGGTCGGCGTACCTATTCGTCAAGCCCGCGGACGGCTGGGCGAGCCGCACCCAGACAGGGAAGTTGACCGCCTCCGACGCCGCTCCGTACGACCACCTGGGCGTGTCGGTGGCAGTGTCAGGCGACACGGTGGTGGCCAGCGCCGCGTGGGACAGGTTCGGGGCCGACGGCAAGGGGGCGGTGTACGTGTTCGTCAAGCCCGCGGACGGGTGGGCGAGCGGCACCGAGACGGCGAAGCTGACCGCCTCCGACGGTGCGGAGGGCGACCTGCTGGGCGAGTGGGGGTTGGCGGTGTCGGGCGATACGGTGGCCGCCGGCGCTTCCGAGGCCGCCAAGGTATCGGGCGGCGACACGCAGCACGGATCGGTGTACGTGTTCGTCAAGCCGGCCGACGGCTGGGCGAGCGCCACCGAGACCGCCAAGCTGACCGCTTCCGACGGCGCCTTCTTTGACCTCCTGGGCTGGGGCGTGGCGGTGTCGGACGACACGGTGGTGGCTGGCGCCTACCAAGACGACGTGGGGGCCAACATCGACCAGGGGTCGGTGTACGTGTTCGTCAAGCCGGCGGAGGGCTGGGCGAGCGGCACCGAGACCGCCAAGCTCACCGCCTCGGACGGCGCAGCGGGCGACCTGCTGGGCTGGGCGGTGGCGCTGTCGGGCGACACGCTCGTGGCCAGCGCGTACGAAGACGACGTGGGGGCCAACGACAGCCAGGGGTCGGTGTACGTGTTCGTCAAGCCCGCGGACGGCTGGGCGAGCGGCACCGAGACCGCGAAGCTGACCGCCTCCGACGGCGCCCGGTGGGACCTGCTTGGCGTTTCGGTGGCGGTGTCGGGCGAGACGGTGGTGGCCGGCGCCTGGTGGGACGACGTCGGGGCCAACGTCGACCAGGGATCGGCGTACGTGTTCGGCCCTAATCGGCCGCCCCGTTGCACGGGGATGAGCGCCGCTCCGAACACCATCCAGCCGGCGACCTCCGATCAGATGATGCTCATATCGCTTGGGGGCGCGACCGACCCCGACGGCGATCCGCTCAGCTTCCACATCGACGCGGTCACCCAGGACGAGCCAGTCTCCGCACTCGGTGACGACACCTTCCCCGATGCGGCACTGACCGAAGCCGGGGCGACCTCGAACCAGGTGTGGGTGCGCGCCGAGCGCAACCCGAAGGGCGACGGGCGTGTCTATCGCATCGCCTACACCGTCTCCGATGGCCACGGCGGCAACTGCTCGGGCACCGCTGGAGTCGGAGGCAACACCAACGTCGAAGTATCGGTGCCGCGAAAGAAGGGCCAACCCGCCATCGACGGCGGTGACACGAACAGCTGGGACTCCTTCACCGGAACACAGGTGTCGGGCACGCTGCCGTAACCCGCATACGTGCGAAGACTCGATTGGTCCGATGACGTGTCGTCTCGTCACCCCGGTGTCGGTGCTTGCTCGGCACTGCGCTCATCCTGTGCGCTGTCGCCGACGAGGTCTTGCGCACCGGCATGCGGACCGGCGGGACGCCGGCTGCACGGCGTTTCGGCTTGACGCCTGACCACAGAAGTGACACTGCCCACGGGCCGTTGGTTGTGCGAATCCGCAGGTCAAGCCGATAGATCTCGCACCAAGCGGTACAGAGCCGGGCGTGGCCCAACGTAGGATCAACCGCCGTGGCTGCCGTCTCGACCCGTGACCGGGTGCTCGACGCCGCGTTGGGGTCCTTCGGTGGCCGGGGCTACGACGGGACGTCGCTCGACGCGCTCGCGGGCGAGCTCGGGCTCCGCAAGCAGACGATCCTGTACTACTTCCCGTCCAAGGAGACGCTGCTCGAAGCCGTGATCGACCGCAGCGCGGTTGAGCTGGCGGAGGCGCTCGAGGCCGCGCTGGCCCGGGCCGGGGGAGGGTTCGCTCGGATCGAAGCCGTCGTCCGCTCGGTGTTCCGGCTCGCCGCCCGGCGCCCGGAGCTCCTCGGTCTGCTGCGGGAGGTGAGCCGCCTGGGACCGCCCGCGTCGGACCGGCTCACCGGCCAGCTCGAGCCTCTGGTGAAGCGGGCCCAAGGCTTTCTCGAGGCCGAGATGCTCGAGGGCAACCTGCGCCGTCACGACCCGAGCCTGCTCCTGCTGTCGGCGTACTCGACGGTGATCGGCGTCGCCACCGAGGTCGAAGTCCTCCGCGCCCTCGGCCACGAGCCGACGGTCCGCTCGCTCGTGCGGCGCCGGCGGGAGCTGCTGTCGTTCCTCCGCTCCGCCCTCGTTGCCGGCTGACCGGCCTACTCCGGGAGCGCCTCGCGACCGGTGGCGAAGCGTTGGCGCCGGGCGTGGCGGTCGAGCGCGAGGCTGACCAGCTCGTCGACGAGCTTGTCGTAGCTGATGCCCGACGCCTCCCACAGCTTCGGGTACATGGAGATCGGCGTGAACCCGGGGATGGTGTTCAGTTCGTTGACGAGCAAGCCGCGGCCCTGCTCCTCGTAGAAGAAGTCCACGCGCGCCATGCCGTCCACCCGCAGGGCGCGGTACGCCGCCACGGCCAGGCGGCGAACTTCGTCGGCCACGGCGTCGGGTAGGGGCGCCGGGACCAGCAGTCCGGCCTGGCCGTCGACGTACTTGTCCTCGTAGTCGTAGAACTCATGACTCGGCACGACCTCGCCGGGCACGGAGGCCCGGGGGTCCTCGTTGCCGAGCACCGCGCACTCGATCTCGCGGCCGACGACGGCCTCTTCGACGACGACGTACTCGTCGTACCGGAGCGCGACATCGACGGCCGGGCCGAGTGCGGCAGCATCAGCCACCTTGCTCACACCCACCGAGGAACCGAGGTTGGACGGCTTGACGAACACCGGCCACCCGAGCTCGGTGCCCACACGGTGGAGAAAGTCGTCGTCCACGTCTACGTCACGCGCGCTCAGCCATCGGGCTTGCGGCAACCCGTGGGACGCGAGGACGTCCTTGGCCGCCGCCTTGTCCATGCACAACGCCGACGCGAGCACGCCGGCGCCGACGTAGGGGATGCCCGCTAGTTCGAGCATCCCTTGCACGGTGCCGTCCTCGCCCATCGGCCCATGCAGGAGCGGCAGCACGACGACGGGCGCGTTGCCATCGGCCATGACGGCGGGAAGGGGGTCGACCTCGTCGCCGCGGCTGTTGTCGGGAGACGGGAGGGCACTGGCGCCGCTGCCCAGGGCGGCCACGGCCTCGCTCGACTCGACCCATCGGCCCTCGCGAGTGATGCCGATCGGCTCGACGTCGTAGCGGGTGGGATCGACGGCTCGCAGCACGTGCAGCGCGGAGACGCATGACACCTCGTGCTCCGCCGACCGGCCACCGAAGAGGACGACGAGCCGGATGCGGTCCGAGGGCGCCATCGTGCCGAGTGTAAGACTCGACCGATTCGGCTTCGTACCTCTGACATCGCCGCCGCGGCTGGCGGCACCGTGGTCGGCGACGACGTCGTGGTCTCGGGCGCCACGATCGATTCGCGATCCGTCGCCGGCGGCGAGCTGTTCGTCCCGATCGTGGCGGCCCGGGACGGCCACGACTTCATCGGCGATGCCGCCCGCGGCGGCGCGGCGGCGTATCTGACCGCGCGCGGGCCTGTCGACACTGCCGCGGCCATCACCGCGGTTGCGGTCGCCGACACCGCCGCGGCGCTGCTGGAGGCGGGGGCGCTCGCCCGGGCTCGTCTCACCGGACCCGTGGTCGCGATCACGGGGTCGGTCGGCAAGACGACCGTGAAGGACCTCGCCGCGGCCGCGCTCGAGAGCATGGGACCCGTGGCCGCCAGTGCGCGGTCGTTCAACAACGAGCTCGGGGTGCCGCTCACGCTCCTCAACGCGGGGGACGACACGCGCGTCGCGGTCGTCGAGATGGGGGCGCGTGGTCCCGGTCACATCGCGTTGCTGTGCCGTGTCGCCCGGCCGACGGTCGGGGTCGTCACGAGCGTGGTGCCCGCGCACACCGAGCTGTTCGGTTCGCTCGAGGCCGTCGCCGTCGCGAAGGGCGAGCTGGTCGAAGCGCTGCCGGCATCGGGCACCGCGGTCCTCAACGCGGACGCGCCCCTCGTCGCGGCCATGGCCGCGCGGGCCACCGCCACCGTCGTCACCTTCGGTGTCGACGGCGGCGACGTCCGCGCCGAAGGAGTCGCCCTCGACGACGAGCTGCGGCCGTCGTTCCGTCTCGTGTCGGCGTGGGGGAACGCTGAGGTCCGGCTGGGTGTGCACGGCGCGCATCAGGTGACGAACGCGCTGGCCGCGGCGGCGGCCGCGCTCGTGTGCGGCGTCGCGGTCGACCCGGTGGCCGCCGGGCTCGGAGCCGCCCGCTTGTCGCGTTGGCGCATGGAATTGGTGCGCGCGCCGTCCGGAGCCCGCATCCTCAACGACGCGTACAACGCGAACCCGACGTCGATGCAGGCCGCCCTCCGCGCCCTCGCCGCGCTGCCGGGCGAGAACCGGATCGCGGTGCTCGGCATCATGGCCGAACTGGGCGCCGAGCGGGCTGCGGAGCATCGCAGGGTGGGAGACCTGGCGCGCGCCTGGGGGATCCGGGTCGTGGCGGTGGCGACCGACATGTATGGCGGCGAGGTCGTCGATGACGTCGCGGGCGCGGTCGAGGCGGTCGGCGCGGTCGGCCCCGACGACGTCGTGCTCGTGAAAGCGAGCCGGGTGGTGGGGTTGGAAGCGGTGGCCGAGCGACTCGCCACTCGTCGCTGACGCTCCTCGTCGCCGGCTCGGGACGCAGGCCCGGCCTTCGGCCGGACAGTTTTGCAACCCCGCCGTTAGTACGCTCCGGCGGCAGTGCGGTATCGCGCCTTCGGGGTCACGGTGGAGTCGGAGCTGGTTGTGGCCGGGATGTGCCCCCATGCCCGAAGCCGCGGGGCCGGTCGTCCGCTTGCACCAGGTGGCCAAGGCCACTCTCGCCGACCCCGACGACAGCGAGCTCGTCTGGGCGACCGAGGTCGACGGACAAGAGGTACGCCTCGTTCGCCGGCACGACGATGCGCATGTCATCGACTACGGAGCTCAGGCGCGGTTCGTGATCGGCCCCGAGCGCGACGAGGTGGTCGCGGCCGCGGCCGACGAGGCATCAGCGGCGTGGCAGCGGTTCATGTTGGACACGGTCCTGCTCGTCGTCAGCCATCTGCGCGGTCTCGACCTCCTCCGGGGCGGGGCCGTGGACCTCGGAGGGAGCGCGGTTGCCATTCTCGGCGGGACCGGCAGTGGCCCGTCCGCGATCGTGCCGGAGTTGGTCGCGTTGGGTCATCCCTTCGTCGCCGACGGAGCGATCGCGTTGGAACGATCATGGCGGCAGATCGTGGTCCACCCTGGCCCTCCGGTGATGAGCGTGCCCTCGGGAACGGACTTGAGCCGCCTCGGTCCCGCGTCCGCGTTGGCGTCGATCGGTGACGACGTGTGGATCTCCGTCCCGAGCCACGCGGACCGACCGTTGGCGCTCGGCGCGGTCGTCGTGGTCCGGCGCAACGAAGGTGGCCCGCCATCGTTGGAGCGCACGCCCGCGACCGTGGTCGATCTCCTGGGCTTCAGCGTCGGGTTCGAGGAGTCGCGGGAGCGCGACGAGCGCCGGTTCCACCTTGTCGCCGACGTCGCGTCGAATGTCCCCGTCTTCGCGCTCGACGCGCCGTTCGAGACCTCGCCGGGGGGGATCGCGGCGATGATCGAAGGGGCCGTGCTCGACGGAGCCGGCGTTGCACGGGCCGACCCGTGACGCGAGCGCCTGCACGCCGACGCCACCGCCGGGGCCGTTGCCGCCAGCCTGGCCCACGACTACGACGAGCCCGTCGAGCGAGTCCTCTGCGACCTCGTGGCGTTGATCGCTGACCTCGTCGGACGCGATCTCGCCGAAGTCGACTACAGCCCCGCCACTCCGTAGCGGCCGCGCCTATCCCAGCGCCGTTTCGAGTTCTGTGTGCTCGAGACCGAGGGCGTGGGCCACGGTCTCGTGGACGACGGCACCGCCCAGCGTATTGACCCCTGACGCCAGCGCAGGGTCGGTGCGGCACGCTGCGGTCAGTCCGTGGTCGGCCAAGTCGAGCAGGTACGGCAACGTGGCGTTGGTGAGCGCGTACGTCGAGGTGTATGGAACCGCCCCCGGAATGTTGCCGACCGCGTAGTGGATCACGCCGTGCATCTCGTACACGGGATCCGTGTGCGTCGTCTCGTGGATCGTCTCGACGCAACCGCCTTGGTCGATGGCGACGTCGACGATGACGGAGCGATCCTTCATGCCCTGGACCATGCCGTCGGTGACGACGATCGGAGCGCGGTCGCCGGCGACGAGGACCGCGCCGATGACGAGATCGGCGCCGGCGACCGCTCGCTCCACCGCGCCCCGGTTCGATGCCAGCGTCATGATGCGACCCTGATGGATCTGGTCCACCCACCGGAGCCGGTCGATGTTCTTGTCGAGGAGGATCACCTCCGCCTCCATGCCCGCGGCGATCCACGCTGCGTTCCAGCCGACGTTCCCCGCACCGAGCACCACGACGCGACCCGGCCGCACACCCGGGGCGCCGCCGAGGAGCACGCCCCGACCACCGTTCTCACGCTCGAGGTAGTGAGCGCCGATCTGGGTCGCCATGCGCCCCGCGACCTCGCTCATCGGCGCGAGCAGCGGGAGTGCGCCGGATTCGAGCTGAACCGTCTCGTACGCGACGCCAGCGACCTTGCGCGCCAGCAACGCCTTGGCCACCTCGGGGTAGGCGGCGAGGTGCAGATAGGTGAAGAGCACCAAGCCCTCGCGCATCAGGTCGAACTCGTCCGGCTGGGGCTCCTTGACCTTGCAGATGAGCTCGGCCCGCTCCCAGACCTCGGCCGCGGTGGCGACGACTTCCGCGCCGGCCGCCGCGTACTCGCTGTCGGCGATGGCGGAGTTGCGGCCGGCCCCGGTCTGCACGAGCACCGTGAGCTGATGCTGCGACAGCTCCCGCACACCATCGGGGGTGATCGCCACCCGGTATTCGCTGTTCTTGACCTCGGCAGGAATCCCGACGACGAGTGCCATGACCGCCAGCCTTGCATTCGCATTGATGGTGCGCCGGGTTGATGCTCGGGCGGCGGGGGTTCGTGGCCGGCGTCGCCGCGGCACTCGGCGTCGCGGTGGCGGCCTGCCGCGCGGATCCCCATTCACCCGCGGGCGTGTTGCGGTTCGCGAACCGTCCGTTCTTCATCGACGGCGACACGCTCCCTGCGTTCGAGCGGGCGACCGGCATCGCGGTCGAGTATCACGAGGATCAGCTGGACGACGCGGTGTTCGAAGCCGCGCTGCGAGAGGTCGGCGGGGCCGACCTCGGGCGCGATCTCGTCGTCGTGAACGACCAGACCGCGGCCCGGCTCGCCGCCGACTCGCTGCTCGAGGCGTTGCCGCGCGACACCGACATCACCACGATGCGGACCGCGCTCGAGCGCGGCGGCCCGCGCCGGCAGGTCCCGTGGGCGGTGGGGGTGACCGGGCTTGCGTTCGTACGGGGACGAGTTCCGGGCGACGTGCAATCGGCCCGTGACCTGCTGGCGCCTGACCTCGCCGGCCAGGTCGCGTTCGTGCGTGACCCGATGGAGTCGATCGGCATGGTGCTGCTGGCGATGGGCGTCGAACTCGAGAGGGTCACCCCGGCGGCGCTGGCCGCGGCCGCGGACCGCGTCGCCGGCGCCCGGGAGGCGGGCGCGGTGGTGGTCGACACGGTCTTCGACGCGGACCTCGGCACGGCCGACGGCCCGTGGGTGGCGGTCGGCAACGCCGGCGACGTCGCCCAACTCCAGGCCGAAGGCGTCGACGTCGCCTTCGTCGTGCCCGAGGAGGGCGGCGTCCTCTGGAGCGACGACCTCGTGATCCCGCGCGGCGCCCGGAACGCCGCCGCGGCCGCGCAGTTCGTCGAGTTCGTCTACCGGCCCGACGTCTCCCGCCGCCTGTTCGCCGCGCTGCGCTTCACGTCGCCCGTCGAAGGCGTCGGCTCCCTCCCGCCCCGTTTGCATCGCCTCCGCGACCTGACCGCCGAGGAAACGGCCATCGTGACCGACGCGCTGGCGTGAGGCTGTGGCGCTTGTGGGTCCAGGAGCCACCCGAGCACCCAATCCCGCCCAACCACCACAGCCTCGGCGCGTGCCGTCGGTAGCCTCGCCGCGGTGAACGGACCGCGTGTCGCCGTCGTCCCGGAGGGCGTGAGGCCGTGGCTGGCCGACGCGGTGACCGCCGGAGGCGGCGAGGTCGTCGCCATCGACGACGCCGAGGCCCTCGTCTGGACGGAGACCGGCCGGGCCGGCGAGCTGGCGTCGGTGCTGGCCGCGGCGCCACATATCCGCTGGGTGCAGCTGCCGTGGGCCGGCATCGAGCCCTTCGCGTCCGTGCTCGACCCGGAGCGCATGTGGACGTGCGGCAAGGGGGTGTACGCCGAACCGGTCGCCGAGCACGCGCTGGCGCTGCTGTTGGCCGGGCTCCGCCACCTCGGCGCGTACGCCCGAACGGACCGATGGAGCGCGCCGAGCGGCCGCAACCTCCTGGACGGGCGGGTGACGATCCTCGGGGGCGGTGGCATCACCGAGTCGCTATTGCGCCTCCTCGGCCCGTTCAACACGACGACGACCGTGGTGCGCAAGCGGGTCGCCCCGCTCGACGGCGCGGCCCGGGTGGTCGGCCTCGACGACCTCGACGACACGCTCGCCGATGCCGACGGTGTCGTCGTCGCGCTGGCGTTGACGCCCGAGACCGCGGGCGTCATCGACCGCGTCCGGCTCGCCCGAATGCCCGACCACGCGTGGCTCGTCAATGTCGCCCGGGGCCGTCACGTCGTCACCGACGATCTCGTCGCCGCCCTGCGCGACGGGGAGATCGGCGGCGCGGGGCTCGACGTCACCGATCCCGAGCCGCTGCCTGACGGTCACGCCCTCTGGACCTTGCCCAACTGCATCGTCACGCCGCACACCGCCAACACACCCGAGATGGCGTTGCCGCTGTTGTCCGCCCGCATCGCTGAGAACGTCCGTCGCTACGCCAGCGGCCGCCCGCTCCTCGGCCCCGTCGACCCCGCCCTTGGCTACTGACCCGCCTACGTCCCCTGACGCCGCGGGGCTGGCCGGTCTGCTCGCCGAGCCGGACCGGCTCCGGGTCGTCGCCGCCCTCGTCCTCGGCGCGTCGACGGTGGACGAGATCCGCGCCGCAACCGGACTCGGCGTTCGGTCCATCGGCAAGGCTCTGTCCCGACTCATCGACGGCGAGCTCGTCGAGCGCAGCAAGGACGGTGCCCACTACTTGCTCGAGCACGCGTTCCGCACCGCCGCGGTCGCCGCGGTACCGGCCGAGGTCGACGAGCACGCCGGAGTCGAGGCGGAGCGAGCGAAGGTGTTGCGGGCGTTCGTGCGCGGCGGGCGGCTCGTGTCGGTGCCGACGCAGCGGTCGAAGCGCCTCGTGATCCTCGACCTGCTGGCGCAGGACTTCGAGCCGGGACGGCAGTATCCCGAGCGCGAGGTCAACGGCATCCTGCGCCGCTGGCACGACGACACCGCCACCCTCCGCCGGGCCCTGGTCGACGAGCAGTTCCTCGAGCGCGACCACGGCCATTACTGGCGAGCCGGCGGCTCCTACGAGGTGTGACGGGCGCAAGCCATCGGCGTTCTGGCGAGGAGTCAGGCGTTGTCGACGAGGACGCCGGGGTTGAGGATGCCGGCGGGGTCGAGGGTCTTCTTGGCGGCGACGAGCGCGGCGGCGAAGGGGTCGGGACGTTGCCGGTCGTACCAGGGGCGGTGGTCGCGGCCGACGGCGTGATGGTGCGTGATCGTCCCGCCGTGGGCGAGCACGGCGTCGGCCGCGGCCGCCTTGATCTCGTCCCACATCTGGATCTCCGAGCCCGCGCGGCCGGGCGCGAGGATGCTGAAGTACGGCGCGGGGCCGTCCGGGTACACGTGGGTGAATCGACACGTGAGCCAACCGGCGCCGCAGACCTCAGTGACCGCCTTGGTCACCGTCTCGGTGACGCCGGCGTGGAGCGCCTCGAACTGGTCCCACGTGCACGCGGTCTCGAACGTGTCGGCGATGACACTCATCGCCACGAGCGCGTCGCGTGTGTACGGCGCCCGCAGGAACGAGTTGCGCCAGGCGCCTACCGCTCCCTCCCGACCCGCGGCTCCGTCGTCGGTGGGCCCGGTCGACGTGATGCCGTCGGGGACGTCACCGCCGTGATCGCGACACAGCCCGACGGCGCGCTCGATCCACACGTCGACGGGATGATCGGCGGACTCGAACCCGAGCACCAGCAAGGTCGACCCGTTGACGATCCCCGCCGACAGCGCCGCTTCGCCTGCGTCGAGGAGACGGCAGTTGGTGGGAAACAGCCCGGACTGCGCCACCGCCCGGGTCGCGGCCACGCCGTCGGCGTACGCGCCGAACTGCACGCCCGCCGACGCCTTCCAGCGCGGGCGATCCTGCACCCGCATCCACGCTTCGGTGATCACGCCGAGGATCCCTTCGGACCCGAGGAACAGGCGGTCGGGTGACGGCCCCGCGCCCGAGCCCGGCAGGCGGCGCGACTCGCTCACGCCCGCGGGGGTGACGACCCGCATCGATTCCACGAGATCGTCGATGTGCGTGTAAACGGTGGCGTAGTGCCCACCCGACCGTGTCGCCAGCCAGCCGCCCAGCGTCGAGAACTCGAACGACTGGGGGAAGTGGCGCAGCGTGTAGCCGTGTGGCCGGAGTTGCTCCTCGAGTACCGGCCCGAGGGCGCCGGCCTGGATGCGGGCGGCGCGCGACGTCCGGTCGACCTCGACGACCCGGTCGAGGCGGGTGAGGTCGATGGTGACGACCCCGGCGTAGTCGGCGGCCCACGGTCCGCCGGTCTCGACGCCACCGACCACGGACGATCCGCCTCCGTAAGGGACCGCCGCCAAGTTGGCGCCCGCGCACCAGTCGAGGACGGCGATCACCTCGTCCTCCGAGCCTGGGAACGCGACGACATCAGGCGGGTTCGGCACCTCGCCACGGACCGCCCGCACGACGTCGCGGTACGCCTTGCCGTACGCGTGGCCGGCCCGGTCGTAGGGGTCGGCCGAGAACAACGGCGCGATCGCGGCGGGCGGAACGACGCGGCTGGCCGGCAAGGACACGTCCGACAGGGACACCGGGCGGCGCACGTCGACGTCGTGACCCAAGCGGAGGGTGACCGCATCCGCCAATTTCCCGATCTGGTCGGGGGTGAGGGCCTCGTCCTCCCAGCCCCAACCCCACCACGAGCGACGCCGTTCGGTCACGGCCCGGCAAAGTAGTTGGGTTGGTGGCCTCCCACTACGAAACGCTCGGTGTCCCGCCCGATGCCGACGTCGCCACGCTTCGCCGCGCCTACCACGACCTTGCTCGCCGGCTGCATCCCGACCGCGTGCTCGACGCCGACGCCGAGGCGCGGGCGAGCACCGCGGAGAGAATGCGCGCGATCAACGAAGCGTGGCGCGTGCTCGGCGATCCCACACGGCGGCGCGCCTACGACCTCACGCTGCGAGCTGTCCCACGCCGTGAGGAGCCGGAGATCGGCGATCGCGCCGTCGACACGCCCGTCCGGGCCGTCCGGGGGTTGCCGTGGGCTCTCCTCATCGGCGTGTTGCTGTTCATCTTCATCGTCACCGCCTATGCGGGCGGAGGTGGGCCGTCGGACCGGAGCGAGTGCGTGCTGGTGACGAGCGGTCCGTCGACGACGGCGGCGCCGTGCGATCGAGCGGACGCACGGCGGGTCGTCGCGCACGTCGACGCGGGCGCGCCGTGCCCGCAAGACACGGAACGGCTGCAACTGGCCCGCGAGCCCGAGGCCCTCTGCCTCAGCGTGCCGTGAGCCGCAGCCGGACCCCGAAGTTGTCCGCCGGTGCGATCTCGAAGCCGCCGTCGGCGTCCGGCCGCGCATCGGATACGGACTCCGGGTCCTCCACCCTGAATGCGACGTGGTGGAGGAGACCTGGCTCGTGACCGACGAGGTCGGGCAGCTCGACCAGCTTGATCCGGCCCGGCCCCGTCCACGAGAGCTCGACCCAGGGGGCCTCGCCGTCTGCGTTCGTTGCGGTTCGACGGCCGCGCAGGATCCGTTCGAAGACGTGCAGCCCCGCGCCCAGCGACGGGACGGCGTGGACGATCTCGGTGAGGTCGGCCGGCTGCGGTGGCGTGGGCGCCGGCAACCGGGGCCGGCGCGGCGATCGCCACTCGCCCCTCGCCTGGGCGATCTGGACGACGATCCCGCACGCGTCCTTCGGGTGCAGGAAGGCCTCCTGCCAGTCCGGGTCCGAGAGGTCGACGCTCACCGGATGGACGCCGGCGTCCTCGGCGTCGGCCATCGTCGCGTGGATGTCGGCCACTTTGAACGTTAGATGGTGGGCGCCCGGCCCCCGCCGGTCGAGGAACCGCCGCAGGAAGTCGTTGCGCTCGACGGCGTGGGGCTGGAGCAGCTCGACCTTCATGCCGTTGGCGTACTGGAGCTGCGAGGGGGCGAACCCGTACGCCAGCCCACCACTGAGCCAGCGCCCGCCGAGCTCGCCGACGTAGCGCGGGTACACGTCCTCGTGCCGTTCGACCGCAACGGCGATGTGGTCAAGGACCGGTTGGTCGGCAGTGGGGTCGGGCACGAGCCGCGCTTCCTAGCATGGGAGGCCATGGTGCGAGCAACTGCGGTGGACCACTACGTCCTGACCGTGCCCGACGTGGAACGCACGGTGGCGTGGTACAGCGAGCACCTCGGGCTCGACGTGCTCCGGCTCGAGGAGTGGCGACGCAAGGAGGTGCCGTTCGTGTCGCTGCGGGTGAGCGGTAGCACGCTGGTGGACGTCCTCGAAGGCGAGCGGACGGGAGAGAACGTCAATCACGTCGCCTTCGTCGTGGACGACATGCCTCTCGAGGATGTCGCCGCGTCGGGCGAGTTCGACGTCGTCATGGGCCCGGCCGACCTGTTCGGCGCCCGGGGCGTAGGCCGCGGCTTGTACGTGCGTGATCCCGACGGCAACGTCGTGGAGTTGCGCACCTACCCGTCCGACACCGCGTGATCATGGACTTCCGATCCGAAACCGTCAGCGAGCTCGCCGCTCGGGTCGCGGCCAAGGAGATCTCCGCCCGCGAATTGACGGCACACGCCCTCGCTCGCATCGACGCCCTCAACCCGGAGGTGAACGCGTTCGTCGCCATCGATCCCGAGACGGCGCTGGTCGACGCCGAAGCGATCGACGCGCGGATCGCCGCGGGGGAGGAGGTGGGGGCGCTCGCCGGCATCCCCATCGGCGTCAAGGATCTCGAGGACGCCGCCGGGTTCGTCACCACCTGCGGGTCGGTCACCCACGCGAGCGACCCGGCCGCGGCCGGCGACTCGGTACTCGTCGAGCGGCTGCGGGCCGCGGGCTGTGTCGTCCTCGGGAAGACGAACACGCCGGAGTTCGGTTGGAAGGGCGACACCGACAACCGGGTCTTCGGCGCGACGCGGAACCCATGGGATCTCTCGCGTTCAGCCGGCGGTTCGTCCGGAGGCAGCGCCGCGGCGATTGCCGCAGGGATGGTGCCCTTGGCCACCGGCTCCGACGGAGGCGGCTCGATCCGCATCCCAGCAGCGCTGTGCGGCCTCTCGGGCATGAAGCCGTCGCTCGGACGAGTGCCGACCGGCGATACGTCGCCTCCGGGCTGGCCGCACCTCTCGACCCGGGGCCCGATGGCGCACCGGATCCGTGACGTGGTGCTCGCCCTCGACTCCGTCGTCGGGCCCGAACCCACCGACCTCCGATCGCTTCCGATGCCCGAGGCGTCATGGTCACGGTCGCTCGAGGATCCCCGCCCGCCGCGGCGCGTCGCGTGGGCGCCGACGCTCGGCTACGCCCCGGTCGACTCCGCCGTCCGTGCCGTGTGCGAAGCGGCGCTCGGTGTGCTGGAGGGCCTCGGCACCGAGGTGGTCGAGGTCGACACCGTCTTCGACGAGGATCCGATCCTGCATTGGCTCACCCTCTCGTCGACGTTCAACCTCCGCACGCTCGAGCCGTTCCGCGACCGGTGGTCGGAGATGGACCCGGGTCTGGTCGCGACGGCCGAGTGGGCCGAGCAAGAGGTGCGGGGGGTCGACTTGGCCCGGTCGGAGGACGCGTGCCACAGCTTGAACCTGCGGCTGATCGAGCTGTTCCATACGGCGTCGCTCCTCATCACGCCGGTGTGCGCGGGCCAGACGCCGCGGGTCGGTGAAGCGGGCTCGATCGAGGGCACGCCCGACCTCAACTGGGTCCGCTTCACGTACCCGTTCAACCTGACCCGATCACCGGCAGGCTGCGTGTGTGCCGGCCTGACGCCCGACGGCATGCCCGTCGGCCTGCAAGTCATCGGGCCCCAGCACGCGGATGTGGCCGTGGTGCGGTTCGTGGCTGTCCTCGAGGACGCGCTCGGTGTGCACGTGGCGCCGTTCGGGATCGGATAGCCCCGGGCGGGTTGATTACCCTGGCGCCCGTGAGCGGGGCGCCCCACGCGCCATGGGTGTTGGAGGGGGAGGCCATCGTGTGCCTCGTCCGCTGGCGTGGGCGCCGGGTGCTGCTCCCGCCCGGGATCGAGCCGGTGCCGGGGCCCTCGCTCCTCCTCGCCACGTGCTACTCGTCCTCGCCCGTCGGGCCGTTCCTCGAACTCGTCGTGGCGCAGCCCGCTCGCCTCGGTCTCCGCGTGGGCTGGTGCCAGTCCTGCAGCGTGGTCGACAGCGCGTCGGCCCGAATGGGGGGCCGCCTCAACTGGGGCTTCCCGCACGTGCTGGGCTCGTTGGTCTGGAGCGCGGATGGCGACGCCCGGTCGCTGCGATGGTCCGAGCGAGGTATCGAGGTGCGCGGGACGCGAACGGGGCCGCCGGTGCCGTGGCTCCTCCCGATGCGCGCGCTCCAGCAGCGCCGCGGCGGCGGCGTCATCGTGCCCAGCCGGTTGCGAGGCCACGGCCACATGGCGGCGGTCGACGTCTCGGTCGATGATGCGGAGCCCGGCTCGGACCATGAGTTCGACGGCCTCGCGGGTTTGGCGGGCCGCCATCACGGCCTCGTCGTCGGCAGCCTCCGCTACCGCCTGGCCCGGGCCCGCACGCCGGGCGGTGCGACCGCAAGCTTCGTCGCGCCGCTCCGTGTCCCGGAGGGCGCGATCGGCGCGTAGCTGGAGGCATGCCCGCGCTACGCTCCTCCCTCCCCCCGGGCGCATAGCTCAGTTGGTCAGAGCGCTGCCTTCACACGGCAGAGGTCCACAGTTCGAGTCTGTGTGCGCCCACCGCATTTAGCCTGGTCAGAGGGCAATTTCCGTGGCTCGCCTCATCGGCCGGATGGTAATGGTGATGGTCGGTGGTAATGCCGAGCGGGTAATCTCGCTCAGCAATGCGAGGGCACATTTCCCGGCGAGGAGATGCGTGGCGCGTCCACGTGTATCTCGGCCGCGACGCTCGCACGGGCAAGCAGCGGTACCTCACGCGCACGGTGCGCGGGACGAAGCGCGAGGCCGAGGCCGTGTGCGCGGATTTGGTGTCGCAGGCCGGCCGGGGCGAGTTCGGCGACACGGCGCCCGGCACGCTCGCCGAGCTGATCGAGCGGTAGCTCGAGCACCTCACGCCCAACGTGTCGCCCCCGACCGTGTCGGCGTACGGCGTGTATCTCCGTCGGTGGATCCTGCCGGAGCTCGGGTCGAAGCGGATCGCCCGACTGCGTCCCGCCGACATCGATCGGTATTACGCGTCACTCCGTGGCTCACTCAGCCCGGCGAGCATCCGCAAGATCCACACGATCCTCC
>WNFV01001479.1_pt1 | contig 61944 bp, 67 predicted proteins | sample 5400101 | NCBI WGS metagenome assembly WNFV01 (sample SAMN13153361, study PRJNA577476) | soil metagenome | isolation source: 115 cm soil or saprolite under grassland replicate 1 | place: USA:California | collected 2016-06-15
CCGCAGAGTCCCGATCACCGTCCGGGACGGAGCGCGAGGGCCGGACACTAGACCCAACGGCCGAACCGAATAGCCCGCGACCGGCCTCCCCGCGAGCGTCAGCGGAAGTCTGACTCACGGGAACGACCTATATCAGCCCCCGAACAGCCCCCGAACGAAACCCACCAGCGCATCCCACCTCGCCGCCCAATAGGCCTGCGCGCGCGGATCGAGGAGCACGAACAGACCTGTCGCCGCCGCGGTGGCGACGACGGTCATGGCCAGGAACGAGAACACGCTCGCGCGCGCGGTCAGGCGCCGGTCGGTCACGCGCGACCGCTCTTCAGACGAGCGACGAGGTTATCGAGTCTCGCGCGCGAGATCGTGAGGAACTTCGCCAGATTCTGTCGATCCCCTTCCGGGATGGTCGGCTTCCCGTCCTCGCCGACCGCGCGCGAGAGATCGCTCAACGATTCGTTCAGCTTCCGGGTCGCGGTGATGAGTGCGTCGTCGCGCAGCGCGGGGATCGCGGGCTCCGCCTTCTCGGCCCTCTCCCGCGGATTGAGGATCCGGTCGACGCGGTCGTGGAGCTTGATGAGCGTCAGCTGGCCTGCGAGGACCTGCTTCGCGAGTGCCTTGCGGCGGCGGCGGTCCTCGAGCTTCATGAGCTCGTACGCGGCGGAGAGCGTGTCGTAACGCTGCGCGACCATCTCGCGGACGTCATCCGGCGCATTCGCGAGCCGCAGACGGTTCTCGACATACCCCTTGTCCTTGCCGAGCTTGCCCGCGAGCTGGCGGATCGAGTAGCCGAGCTCGTCGGTCATCTTCTTGTAGATCACCGCTTCATCGAGCGGGGACAGATCCTCGCGCTGCAGGTTCTCGATGAGCGCGATCTCGAGCGCGGTCGCGTCGTCGAAGCGCTCGATGATCGCCGGTATGGTTTCCTTGCCGGCGAGCTTCGAGGCGCGCCAGCGGCGCTCGCCGGCGATGATCTCGTACTGCTGGCCCGCCGGCCGCACGAGGATGGGCTGTAGGACGCCGTGCTCGCGGATCGAGGCCGCCAGCTCCTGGAGCGTGTCCTCGTGCCAGGTCATGCGCGGCTGCGTCGGGTTCGGGACGACCTTCTCGAGCGGGATCTCGCGGACCGCGGTGGGCGTGCGGGCCGCGAGCAGGCTGATGATCCCGGGCTGCGCCTCGGTCTCCTGCTGGAAGATGCGGCTGCCGGCGTCGCGGAAAGACTTGCTCCGCGCGCTGGACGGACTACTTGTGAGCACCGATGACCTCCTTCGCGAGATCGGCGAAGCTCTTCGCCGCCTCGGAGCGCGGGTCGTACACGCTGATCGGCACGCCGGCCGTGGGCGCCTCGCCGATCTTCACGGATTGGCGGATGACGGTGTCGAATACCTGGTGGTCGCCGAGCTGGCGTAACGCGTCGAGCATGTCGCGCGCGAGGATCGTTCGACTGTCGTAGAAGGTCGGCAGCAGGCCGAGCACTTTCAGCTTCGGATTGAGTCGCCCCTGCACGGTCTTGATGATCTTCAGCAGCGCGGCGACACCCTTGAGTGCGTAGTACTGCGTCTGCACGGGGATGATCACGCCGTGCGCCGCGACGAGCGCGTTCAGCGTGAGCAGCCCGAGCGTGGGCGGGCAGTCGATGAGGACGTAGTCGTAGCGCTGGACGATGTCCGGCGTGAGCTTGTCCCGCAGCGCCATCTCGCGGCCGATCGCATTGAAAAGCTCGACCTCGGCGGCGGACAGCTCGAGCGTGGCGGGGGCGATGTCGAGGTTCTTGGTCTGGGTCGGGCGGATGATCGACGCGATGCTCAGGTCGCTATCGACGAGCACGTTGGCGATGTTCTGGTCGACCGTATTGAGGTCGATTCCCAGGCCAACGGTGAGATTCGCCTGCGGATCGAGATCGACGCAGAGGACACGATGACCGAGCGACGCCAGCGCGCCGCCGAGGTTGATCGTGCAGGTCGTCTTGCCGACGCCGCCTTTTTGGTTCGCGACCGCGATGATCTGTCCCACGTTGCCTCCCGTGGCGCTTCGTCCCCACGACGACACGCACGTGCGGAAGCGGCACGTGGCTCCCCTCGCGACGTCCGCGCCTAGCATAGCCCCCGCGTGACCGATTTCCGACTGGCAGGGCTTCTTCTGATCGCTTCCGCGATCGCCTCGACCGCCGGCGCCACCATGCCGCCGCTGGCGCGCACCAAGGTTTGGATCCTGCCGCTGCCCGATTACCTCCGCGTGATCCGCGAGCACGAGCTTGCCTGGCGGGCGCATGCCTGGGGGTTCGCCGTCGGCACGGTCCTGATGGGCATCGGGCTCGTCGTGCTCGCTCCCTCGCTCGAGAACGCGACGGCGCTCGCGGCTGCGGCGCTCTACGTGATCGTCGCGCCCCTCTGGCTTTGTGCCCTCGCGTTCCGGCTGGACATGACCGTCGGCGCCGCGCGCGACGCCGACCCGGGTGTCTTCGACGTCCTCGGCCGCTGGGTCGGTTCGCTCTACACGGTGTTCATGGTCGGCGGGTTCTACGCGATCGCGCTGGTCGGCGTGTCGCTGCTCGACGGCGGACCCGTCCCCGCCTGGACCGCCTGGGTGCTCGTCGCGTTCGGTGTCGCCGCCGGACTGTCTCACGGCTTCGGCTACCCGCGCCTCATGGGGATGCGCAGCCCGTTCGACCTGCCGGTGCTGGTGCAGCTCGTGCCGCTGTTCGTCGCGATACCACTCGCGTTCGCCGCGGGGTCCTAGTGATTCGCGACCGTACCATCGACACTGTCGGGCCCGTAGCGCTTCGCGCTCCAGGCCCGTCGTCGCCCGCGCGAGCGCATTGCGATGCGCTCTGCGGGCTCCTAGGGCCTGTAGCTCAGTGGTAGAGCGGCGGACTCATAATCTGCTGGTCCCAGGTTCGATCCCTGGCGGGCCCACAAGGAAGGCCGAGCGGACGATGGCCGTAGGAGGCATGCGATGACGCCGCTCTTTTCCTCTCCGATCGAAGAGGTCATCTTCTGGGCAGTCCTGGTGGCGTATTTCGCTAGCGTCCTGATGTGGGTCGCCGGGCATCGAGGACGACATGGGAAGCGCAGGCGCGACCTCGTACCCTTGATCCTGTTAGCGATCCCGGTAGTCATATGGATCGGATACGCACGGATCGGCCCTCTTCCGCATTGGCTGTTCTATCCGGGGGAGATCCTCTTCGTTGTTGGGGCCGCTTTCACGGCGTGGTCCTATGCGATCCTCGGGCGCTACCTCTCACCGTATGCGCAGGTCTATCCCGAGCACAGGGTGATCGAAGATGGGCCATATCGTCACATAAGACATCCCGGGTACCTTGGTCAGATCGTCGCCTTCATTGGCCTCGGACTGGCCCTGCAGTCGTGGGTTGCGCTGGTGGCACTGCTGATCGTTGCGGGTAGCTTGCTCGCGTACCGTATTCGAATCGAGGAAGAGCTCATGGCCGCCGAGCTTGGAGACAGCTACGTGAACTACATGGCGAGGACCAAACGTCTGCTGCCTTCCATCTGGTAGGCGGGCTCGACCTGACCGTCACCCTCGCGGACGTCGAGCGGGCCCGCGCGGTCGTCGCGCCCCACATCTTCCGCACACCCCTTCTCACGAGCCGCGCTCTCGGTGAGCGCATCGGCGCGGTGGCCTATCTCAAGCCCGAGAACCTCCAGCGGACGGGGTCCTTCAAGCCGCGGGGCATCGTGAATGCCGTCCTCGGCCTCTCGGCCGAGCAGCGGGCCAAGGGGATCGTGACGATGAGCGCCGGCAACGCCGCGCAGGCGGTCGCGTACGCGGGGCGAGCCGTGGGCGCGCAGGTGACGGTGGCCATGCCGGAGAGCGCGCCGCGCACGAAGGTCGACGCGACGCGCGGCTACGGTGCCGAGATCGCGTTCGCGCCGGACATGGGCGCGCTCCGCGCGCTCGTTGCCACGCTTCAGGAACGGACCGGCGCGCACTTCGTCCATCCGTACGACGACGAAAGCGTCATCGCCGGCCACGGCACCTGCGCGCTCGAGGTCCTCGAGGACCTTCCTGACGCCGACCTCTTCGTGGTGGGCGTGGGCGGTGGCGGGCTCATTTCCGGGATCGCCGTCGCGGTCGCGGGAAAGCGGCCGCGTGCGCGCGTGGTCGGGATCGAGCCCGACGGCGCGAACGCCATGCGCCGCGCGCTGGACGCCGGCAAGCCGGTGGCGCTCGAGCGCATCCAGACGATCGCCGACGGCCTCGCCGCGCCGATCGCCGGCGAGCGCACGCTGGAGATCGTTCGCCGCCTCGTCGCCCACGTCGTCGTGGTCCCCGACGACGTCATCGCCGAAGGCGTCCGCTTCCTCGCGGGGCGCGCACGGCTCGTCGCCGAGCCTGCCGGCGCCGCCGCCGTGGGCGCGCTCCTCGCCGGACGCGTTCCCGTGCGGCCGGGCGAGCGCGTCGTCGCCATCGTGTCTGGCGGCAACGTCGATGCAACGCGGCTCGCCGAGATCCTCAAGGAGTGAAGCGCGCGGTGCTCTATGCCGATGGCGCGGCCCGCGGCAACCCCGGACCGGCGGGATCCGGCGCGGCGCTCGTCGACGAGGAGGGTCACGTCATCGCCGAGGTGATGCGCGACCTCGGCCACGCGACGAACAACGTGGCCGAATACACGGCGCTCATCATCGGTCTCGAGGAAGCGCGTCGGCGCGGCGTCGAAGACCTGGACATCCGTATGGATTCGAAGCTCGTCGTCGAGCAGATGAACGGCCGCTGGAAGATCAAGCATCCCAACCTGCGGCCGCTCGCGCTCATCGCGGGCGAGCTGCTCCGCGCGTTCCCCAAACGCACCATCCGTCATGTGCCGCGCGCCGAGAACGCGATCGCCGACGCGCTCGCGAATCGCGCGATCGACGAAGCACCGTGAACGACGATCCCCTCGGCGCTCTCGTCGCGCGCAGCGTCGGCGGGGACGTCTCGAACGTTCGCGCGGAAGAGCTGCCGCCCGAGGGCACAGTCGAGCGCAAGCGGCTCCACTTCACGCGCGACGGCCGCACGACGACGGCTCTGTTCGAGCGCAGCGCTCCGGGGCCGGCCACGGAGGCGCAGCTGCTGCCATTTCTCGCGCGCAAGACCGAGCACGTGCCGCGCGTCTATTCGCGCGGGATCCCGCCGCCACACACGCCGCGTGGGCCGTGGCTCCTGCTCGAGGACGTCGCCGACAGGGCGAGCGCGTGCGGGAGCGATCCGGTCGCGATCGTGCGCGCGAAGCTCGCGATCGAACGCGCCGTCGCCGGAGACGGACCGGCGCTCCGCGCGCTCGGGGTGCCGTCGCTCACGCCAGGCGAGCTCGTCTCGCGCGTCGCGCCGCGGATCCTCGACGAGCGTCGCGTCATCGGCGCCGCGGTCTCCGCGGAGCGCCTCTCCTCCTGGCCGATCGCTCTCGTGCACGGTGATCTTCAGTGCGTTCGGACGGCGATGACGGAACGCGGCGTCGTCGTCAGCGCCTGGCGTCACGCCTATCTCGGATGTGCCCTTCTCGACCTCGCGCGTCTCTGCGCGGACCTGCGGACGCACGGTCGCGGAGCGTCCGCCGATGCCGCGGCCGCCCTCTACGTCGCGGAGGCGACCGGCGCGGAAGGAAACGAGCGGCTGCGCGACGCGGACATCGTCGACGCTCTTCTCCGCGAGGCGTCGGCGACCTACAATTGATCGTCCGAGCAGGCCAGACGGTCGCGGCGGCGCAAGCCGTCGAGGAAAGTCCGGACTCCACAGGGCAGGGAAGCGGGTAACACCCGTCCGCCGCGAGGCGAGGAATAGCGCCACAGTGACGAACCCGCGCGAGCGGGGTGAAACGGGCAAGCTCTTCCTGGAGCAAGATCAAGTAAGGGGACCATGGCGTGGCCCGCGCCGTCCCCGGGTAGATCGCTAGAGGCGGAGGGCGACCTCCGTCGCAGAGAGATGACCGTCCACGCCCGAATCCGGCTTATAGGCCTGCTCGGAGCCTCGCATCATCCAGAATCCTCCCCGCCGCGTATCTCACGTGTACACGGCAGGGAGGTATCTATGCGTCTGCTCGCTGGACTAGCTGTCACCGCGCTCGTGCTGGGCGCCTGCGGTGGCGCGGCGACCGCGCCGTCTCCGTCTCCGACGGCCGCGCCTACGACCGCAGCCCCGACCGCGACACCCGCGCCGACCCCGCAGACGAAATTCGTGTTCACGGCGGACCTCAAGTCATCGAATGAGGTGCCACCCATCGCCAACGCCGAGGCAAGCTGCAGCGGAAAGGGCACGTTCACGCTCGAGACGACCGTGGACGCGACCGGGAAAGTGACCGCGGCCAAGGCGGCGTTCGAGACCGACGTCACCGGTTGCCCCGCCAACACTCCGATCAACATCGGGCACATCCATCGCGGCCCCACAGGTGTGGCCGGACCGGTCGTCATCAACTCCGGACTCGCTGCCGGCGAGATCACGCTCGCCAGCGGCTCGGGGAAGATCAACAAGACGCAGCCGACGGTCGACCCGGCCCTCGCCACGGAGATCATCGCGACGCCGGCGGGCTTCTACATGAACTGGCACACGACGCTCAATCCCGGCGGCGTGATCCGAGGTCAGCTCGTCAAGGGATAGGAACCGTCCGTCCTCCGCGGAAACGCCCCTCGGGTCTCGTACCCGGGGGCGTTTCTCTTTGCGTCATGGCCGGCCGAAGACGCGAGCGGCATTGACCTCGAGCCAGGCGAGAACGAGGGCGAAGCGCTCACGGATCTGATAGACGACGGCGCGGTCGCCGGTGAACTCGGCGGCGACAACGCCGTCGGCGTCGAGCCCGAGCCGCCGGCACGTGTACACGGCGCGTGCCACGTGCTGCTCCTGGCTGACGACGAGAATTCGCAGCGCGCGGAACGTGTCGCGCGCCTGGACGCAGCTCGCGAGCGTCCGCTCTCCGCCGGCATCAAGGAGGATGGCGTCCGCGCGCACGCCGCGTGCGATCGCGTAGGCGCGCATGGCGCCGATCTCGAACGTTCCCTTGCCGCCGCTCATTAGCAGGGTCCGCACGCGGCCGAGACGGACGAGGTCGATCGCCACGTCGAGACGATTCGCGAGCGCCGGGCTCGGACGTCCACCGGGGTAGACCTCCGCTCCGAGGACGAGCGCCGTCGGCGCCGCCGGCGCGCCCGCCGAGGCGGCGTACAGGTGCCCGAGTAGCTCCACGCGGACGCTCAGATCGATCACGAGAAGCAGCGCGAGCGCTAGAGGGCCGCGAGGCAGGCGACGACGAGGAGCGCTCGGTGGAGCCGGCGGCGCATGGCGCTGGAGGGTACTAGGCTGCGGGCCCGATGGAGGCGATCGAATTCGTTCTCGGCGTGCTCGTCGTGCTGGTCATGCTCGTCGACGTCTTCCAGACCGTCGTCTTGCCGCGGCCGATCATCGGCAGCCGCATCGGCATCGCGCGCGCGTTGGTCTACCTGACCTGGCGGGCGTGGCGACGCTTCTGCAACTCCATCCCCTCACCGAACGTTCGCGAACGCCGTCTCGGCCTGTATGCGCCGGCCACGCTCATCATGCTGCTCGCGCTCTGGATCGCCTTGCTCATCGTCGGATACGGCCTCGTTCTCTACGCGATGCGCGATCAGGTGGATCCCGTGCTGCGGAACCTGTGGGAGGCGTTCTACCTCGCCGGCACATCGCTGCTCACGATCGGCTTCGGCGACATCGTCGCGAAGAGCGCGGCGGCGCGCACGGTCGCGGTGATCGCCGGCGGCACCGGACTGGTGATCGTCGCGCTCGCGATCACGTTCGTGTTCTCCCTGTACGCGTTCTTCCAGCGCCGCGAGCTACTGGTGACGACGCTGGACGGGCGCGCGGGCGCGCCACCCTCCGGCGTCGCGCTGCTCGAGACGCACGGGCGCCTCGGCATGGTCGACGATCTCGCGCGCATCTTCGCCGCGTGGGAGCTGTGGTCGGCCGAGGTGCTCGACAGCCATCTCGCGTATCCGCTCCTTGGCTTCTTCCGCTCCTCGCACGACAACGAGTCGTGGGTGTCGGCGCTGGGCGCGCTGCTGGACGCCGCGACACTGTGCATGACGACGGTCGAAGATGTGCCCGTCGGCCCCGCGACGATGATGCGCGGCGTGGGCGCGCATCTTGTCGAAGACGTAACGGCGTACTTCTCGATGACACACGAGCACGGCGCGGGCGTCGAGCGGTCCGAGTTCGACGAGGCTCGTGCGCGCCTCACTGCGGCCGGCTTTCGATTGCGCGAGCCGGAGGCCTCGTGGAGCCAATTCAGCACGCTGCGGGGCGAGTACGCGGGCGACCTCAACGCGATGGCGAGCTTTTGGTCCGTACCACCCGCGCAGTGGATCGGTGACCGTTCGACCCTGCGCCACACCGAGGGGTGATCCCCGAACAAGCGGACGCTAGGCCGCGCATGGCACGTTCTTTGCGTTCCTTCCCGTACCGGAAGGAGGTGCCAACGATGCTGTGGACCATTGTCGTGGTCCTGCTCGTCCTCTGGCTGCTCGGTGTGGTCGCGCTCCCGACCGTGGGGTCGCTGATCCACCTGCTGCTGGTCCTCGCGCTCATCGTCCTGATCCTGCAGCTGCTGAGCGGCAGACGCGTAGTCGTCTGACGAGAACGGGCGAGGTCGAAAGACCTCGCCCGTTTTGTATGCCGCCGGGCATTGACGTAGACCTCGGTTGGTGGCTATCGTTCGCACCCGCATGCCGTGGCATGACGCTTTGAAAGGAAGTGGCGCAGTGCTCGTGAATGCATTTACCCGCAGTGGCGCCGTCGAGGGGCTTCCTCGGCGCAGCCTGCCCACCTCCTGGATGGCTTAGAGACCCTTTCCCGCGCGCGATTCCAGGACCGTGGGCAGTGCCCACGGTCTTTTTGGTTTCCAACGACAACGACGGGAGAAGGGACATGGCCATCGACATCGCGACCACGTCAGAGCGAATAGGCATCACCGACCGCCCCGGCCGCGACGCGCTCGTGGCCGAGTCGGTCACCAAGACCTTCCGCACCGACCGCGAGGGTGTGCGCAGGGCCGTCGACGGCGTCTCGCTGCGCGTGTCGCGCGGTGAGATCTACGGCTTGCTGGGCGCGAATGGATCGGGAAAGTCGACGCTCATCCGCGTCTTCTCGACGCTCCTGACGCCCGATGCGGGCGGCGTGCGCGTGTTCGGCCACGACATCCGAGCCGAAGAGCTCGAGGTGAAGCGCCTCATCAACCGCGTGTCGGTGGAGGCGTCCTTCTTCAAGAAGCTCTCGGCGATGGAGAACCTCGTCTACGCGGGGCGCCTCTACGGTGTCCAGCCTGACGAGGCGCGGGCGAAAACGCTCGCGATCCTCAAGCGACTGGGCGTCGCCATGGACCGCGTGAACGAGCCGCTGGAGAAGCTTTCGCGCGGCATGCAGCAGAAGGTGGCGATCGCGCGCGCGTTCCTGACCGCCCCGATGCTGCTGCTCCTCGACGAGCCGACCACGGGCCTCGACATCCGCAGCAAGCGCGAGGTGCAGACGTTCGTGCGCGACCTGCGCGACGAGCACGACGCGACCATCGTGCTGACGACTCACGACCTCGACGAGGCGGAGCGTCTTGCCGACCGCATCGGCGTCCTCCACGACGGACGGCTCGTGGCGGAAGGCACGGCGGACGAGCTCCGCGCGCGCTACGGCGCGTCGGCGCTGGAGGACGTCTTCATGACGGCGACTGGCAAGCGCCTCGACGATGCCGACGAGCCGGAGCGGGCGAAGTGACCGACTACGTCCGTGACGAGGCGTTGCCGGGACGGGAGGACATCCTCGCCCGGCTCGCCTCGCATGACCGCGATGTCGTGCTGCGCATGCTCACGCTCCTGTGCCCGTGTCGGAATTCGTGCTACGACGTGATGATCTGGGCCGAGCTGCCCGACATCTGGCGCAGCCAGTGGGACTTCGAGGTGCGCGAGGCGGCGCACCACGCACTCATGACGTTGCGGGAGCGCTCGCGGGGTGGATGTCCGTTCGCGCGAGCTGCTCGATCGCCTCGCCGACACCATGGGTGACGGCGTATACGCCCCGTGGCTCCGCCGTCAGCTGCGGCGGGTCCCCAGGGAGCGCGTTCGGTATCCGAAGGTCGCGCTTCGCGACGTGCCTACGCTGATCGAGGCCCTCGCCTCAGGTGAAGTGGGACAGATACGGGACGCGATCGCTGCGCTCTGTCCTGCCGACGGCCGCCATCCGTCGAAGAAGGTGTGGCGCGCGATCCGTGAGCAGCAGCGCTCCGCCGATGGGGACGCGCGCGCGAAGGCTCGCGCGGCGACGGTAAAACTGGATGAGCACGCCCGCCGGTGCGTGCGGGACCACGAATGATCGCCCAGCTGAACGGTCAGATCGGGCTCGCCTACGCCTTCGTCGAGCGTGAGATCGCGCTCTCGAAGCGGTACTGGGCGTGGGAGCTGGTATGGCTCGTCTACGGGATCGTGACGTCGCTTTCCGTCGCGTACATCGGCCTCGCCGCACCTGCGATCAGCGGTGGCCAGGTCGACGAGGCCGCGGTATCGCACTTCGTCCTCTATCTACTCGTCGGAACGATCGCCTGGCGCTTCCTCGGGATCATCTTCGAGAACATCGGCGAGGTCATCGCGTGGGAGCGCTGGGAAGGGACGATCGAGTACACGTTCATGTCGCCGGTCCCGCGCTTCACGCATCTCATCGGGATGTGCGCCGCGACGCTGGTGCGGGCGCTCGCATTCAGCATCGCGATCCTCGGCGCGGTGACGCTGTTCGTGCCGGTCGACCTTTCCCACGCGAACGCGGTGTCCGCGCTCGTGCTCCTCGCCGTCGGCGCGATGGCGTTCGTGGGGCTGGGGATCGCCTCGGCGTCGTTCCCGCTGCTGTGGACCGAGAAGGGCCTGCAGATGGCGTACATCGTCCAGGCGGTCGTCCTGCTCGTCTCGGGCGTGTACTACCCGGTCGAGGTGCTGCCGGGATGGATGCAGCTCCTCTCGACCATCTCGCCCGCGACGTACGTCATCCGCGGCATGCGCGCCGCGCTGCTCGACGGCGCGGATCTCGCGACGCTCTGGCCGGAGGTCTGGCCGGCACTCGTCGTCGGCGTGATCTCGATCCCGCTCGGTCTGCGCCTCTTCGTCTTGGTCGAGCGATACGCGAAGCGCACCGGGCGTCTCAAGAGGAGCGGCTGATGGGTCGTCTGGACTTCGGTGCGGCGCGGCCGGAGGACGCCTCGTTCTGGGCGGACGTGCAGACCGCGGTGCGGCCCAGCGCGCCGGTCGATCCGGAGGTCACTCGGTATTGGTGGGACAAGACCGCCGACAACTGGATCGTCGAGCGCTCGACGATCGAACGCGACGGGGCGCCGATCGGGCTCGCCGTCTGGGAGCATCCGAAGTGGGAGATCGCGCGCGACCGGTGGGGCGGTGTCGGCGGCGAGCTGGTCCCGGCGCAGCGGGATGCCGCGACACTCGGAGAGGTGCTGCACGAGATGGAGCGGCGGCTCGCGGCGCAGGGCGCGGTCCGCGCGCGCACGCGGGCGAATGAGGACGACGACCTGCGCATCGGCGTGATCGGCGATCTCGGGTATCGAGAGAGCCGGCGCAGCCGGCGTTGGGAGCTCGACCTCGTCGCGTCGCGCGAGCGCATCGTCGCGATGACGCGCGAGAGCCGCGCGCGCATGGAACGCGAGGGCATACGGCTGCTCACGCTCGCGGACGATCCCGACCCCGATCGCTATCGCAAGGTCTGGCGCGTGAGCGAGGAGGCGACGCACGACATCCCGACGGACGAGCCGCACGTCGAAGAGACGCTCGAGGATTACATGCGGTGGTTCCGCGCGCCGGATATCCGCGAAGATCGCTTCTGGGTCGCGCGCGCGGGCGAGGACATCGTCGGCGTCTCGGTGCTCGACTATCCCCCTGTCCGCGGGTTCGTGGGCACCGCCTGGACAGGGACCGGCCGCGCGGTGCGCAGACGGGGGATCGCGCGAGCGCTGAAATGCGAGACGCTCATGCAGGCCATTGCGCTCGGCGTGGACCGCGTTCGCACCGGTAACGACGCGGCGAACGATGCGATCCTGCACATCAACGCGACGATGGGGTATCGCCCGATCGCGGGCGCGATCGGCTTCGTGAAGGACCTCGCGACCCGCTAACGCTCCGTCTTGCTCGGGACCTGCGGTCGCGAGCCGTAGGGAACGGGGATGAACTCCACGCCCGGACGCTGCTGCCATGTCTGAGGGTAGAAATCCATGAGGTCATACACCTCTCGCGGCGGCTCTTCCCTCACGTTGAGGCCGAGCTCGCGCAGCTCCTCCACGTCGAGCGGATAATCGTGCGTCCATTTTCCGGAGGTCAGCGCGTCGGCGATGCGATCGGCCGCCGCCTCATCGTGGTGCTCGCGCAGCAGCCGCTTCACCGTGTCGCGGACCTGGCGCATCGCTTTTTCGGCGAGGTCCCCGAGGATGAGCGTGCTGTCGTCGCGGTTCGGGTTGGGCTGAGCCAGCGCCTTGAGGATCGACGCCGCGGCGTACGAGGCCTGCCCGGTGCCGAGCTGTGGATCGACCGGGCCGAGCACGGCGTTGGGATCCATGAGGATCTCGTCGGCCCCGAGCGCGATGAGCGTTCCGCCGGACATCGCGTAGTGCGGCACGAATACGGTCACCGTGCCCGCATGTCTCTTCAGCGCGAACGCGATCTGCTCCGACGCGAGCACCAGCCCGCCCGGCGTATGCAGGAGAAGGTCGATCGGCATCTCCGGCGGCGTGAAGCGGATCGCGCGCAGCACCTGCTCGGAATCCTCGATGTCGATGTAGCGAGCGACCGGAAATCCTAGGAAGCTCATCGTCTCCTGGCGGTGGATCATCGTGATGACCCGCGAGTGCCGCAGCTGCTCGATCGCGCGGATCGCCATCCGCCGGCGCGCTTCGAGCCACCGCTTCTGGGTCAGCGGGATGAAGAACTGCGCCAGGAGGAAGACCCACAGGAGCCAGGAGAGGTCCGGCACGCGCACATGATGCGCGCCGCACGGCGGGACGCGGGCTCGGCGGCAACGGACCATGCCGGCGCACCGATCCAGCCGTTCGGTAATCTCGACGCGTGGCGCTTCCTCCGGCTCCGGCGACGCCGCGCGAAGAGATCACCGACGTCTGGCATGGCGACCGGATCGTCGACCCGTATCGCTGGCTCGAGGACACCGAGAGCCCGCGGACGCGCGCGTGGACGGACGCCGAGAACGCGCGAACGCGGGACGCCCTGCGTCGTGTCCCGCAGCGTTCTGGGTTCGTGTGGCGCGCGCGCGAGCTGCTTTCGGTCGGCCTCCTCACCACGCCGGTCCCGGTCGCGGGTCGCATCTTCCACACGCGCCGAAGGGCGGAGCAAAAGCAGGCCGTTCTCTTCGTGCGCGATGGTGTCGCCGGCGAGGACCGGGCGCTCGTCGACCCCGATCGCCTGGACGCATCGGGACTGATCACGATCGACTGGTATTACCCCTCGGTCGACGCGCGTTATGTCGCGTACGGCCTGTCACGCGGTGGCGACGAGATGTCGACGCTGCATGTCATCGACGTGACGACCGGTCGCGACCTGGAGGATCGCATTCCGCACACCCAGCGCTCGACCGTCGCCTGGGCCGACGACGGCTTCTATTACACGGTGCATCCGGCACCCGGGACGGTCGCGCCCGGCGACGAGCACTACTTCAGGCGCGTGCGCTTCCACCGTCTCGGCGACGATCCGGCGAGCGACGAGCTCGTCTTCGGCGAAGGCCGGCCGAAGGAGGACATCCTCGGCGTCAACGCATCGCCCGACGGACGCTGGGTCCTCTTCTCGGCGTGGATGGGCTGGCGTCGCACCGACCTCTATCTGATGGACCGTACCGCGTCTCAGCGCGGATCGGTGACGATCGTGGAGGGCGTCGACGCGATCACGTCCGGCTTCCCGCTGAACGACGAGCTGTGGCTGCGAACGAACCTCGACGCGCCGAACTACACGATCGTGCGCGCGCCGTGCGCGACGCCGACGCGCGAGCACTGGCGCACCGCCGTTCCGGAGAGCGAGCACGCCATCGAGTCGTTCGACCGCACGCGGGACCACCTCGCGGTCGTCACGCTCGAACACGCCACGTCGCGACTTGCGCTGTGGACGCTCGACGGTCGCCGCGAACGGGAGGTCGCACTCCCGGGGATCGGAACGGTGCCCGCGGTCCAGGCCGACAACCGCGCCGACCTCGGCGCCTACCTCTACGAGTCCTTCACGCAGCCGCCCGCCGCCTTCGCCGTCGATGCGCGGTCGGGCGAGACGACCGAGCTCGTCAGCTTGCCTCCGCCCGCGAGACTGGACACGGACTCGATCGTCGTCGAGCAAACGACGTATCCGTCCAAGGATGGGACACCTATCACGATGTTCCTCGTCCACCGCAAGGACGTCGTCCCGACCCACGCCGTGCCGACGGTCCTGACGGGCTACGGGGGATTCAACGTGTCGCGGACGCCGCAGTACTTCCCGGGCGCGGCGCTGTGGGTCGAGGCGGGCGGGCTGTGGGCGCTGCCGAATCTCCGCGGCGGGGGCGAATACGGCGAGCGATGGCATCGCGACGGAATGCTGGAGCGCAAGCAGAACGTGTTCGATGACTTCCACGCCGCGGCCGAGGCGCTGATCGCCCGTGGCTGGACGAACCCCGAGACGCTCGCCGTCTCCGGCGGATCGAACGGCGGCCTGCTCGTGGGTGCGGCGCTCACGCAACGGCCGGACCTGTTCCGCGCGGCGTACTGCGCCGTGCCACTGCTCGACATGCTGCGCTATCAGAACTTCCTCATCGCGCGCTTCTGGATCGCCGAATACGGGAGCGCGGAGGATCCGGAGCAGTATCGCTGGCTCCGCGCATATTCGCCGTATCACCACGTGCGCGCGGGAGTCCGCTATCCGGCGGTGCTGTTCACGACAGCGGAGGGCGATAGCCGCGTCGATCCGATGCACGCGCGCAAGATGGCCGCGCTCCTGCAGGCGCGATCCGCCGAGGATCCCGAGGCCATCGTCCTCTTGCGAGTCGATCGCGACGCGGGTCACGGCGCCGGCAAACCGCTCGACAAACAGGTCGACGACCTCGCGGACCAGTATTCGTTCCTCGCCTGGCGGCTCGGTCTTGGGGCGGACGGCTCGGCTATGCTCGATTGAGGTGAACATCCTCAAGTTCCTGCGCGAACAGGCGAAGGAATTCGACTGCAGCGTGTGCGGGGCCAACCACGCGCGCTCCGACATCCGCCTGCTCGGCAAGCTGGACGCGGCTTGGATCGTCCGCGTCACCTGCGCGAAATGCAAGACGTCGTTCAAGCTGCTCGTGTACGTCGACCAGCAGCGCGCGGCGATCAGCCCGGTGAAGGAGGACAGCCACCGGGGGGACTCCGTCCCCCCGAGAACCCCCCGACGGCAACCCGTCACCTCCGACGAGGTGATCGACGCGCACGACTTCCTCGAGTCATTCCACGGCGACGCCAAAGCCCTGTTCGCCACCCGAGGAAAGGTCGGCCGCCCCACCGACGCCTAGTTAGATGGCGAAGAACGCGGTCATCACCGGATGGGGTTTCTACGCGCCGTCGCGCGTGGTGACCAACGTCGATCTCGAGCGCATGGTCGACACCACGGACGAATGGATCACCTCGCGCACCGGTATCAAGGAGCGGCGCTTCGTATCAGACGGCGAGAGCACCTCCTCGATGTCGGTCCGAGCGGCGCGCGCCGCGCTGGATCGCGCGAAGCTGCGTCCGCAGGACGTCCAGATGGTCATCGTCGGGACGTGCTCGCCCGACTATCTGTTCCCCGCGACCGCCTGCATCGTACAATCGGAGATCGGCGCGACGAAGGCCGGGGCCTTCGACATCGAGGCGGCGTGCACGAGCTTCGTGTCCGCGCTCGCGATCGCGCGCGGGATGATCGTCTCGGGCGCCATCCAGAACGCGCTCGTCATCGGTGCCGAATGCCTGTCGCGGCTCCTGAACTTCAAGGACCGCACCACCTGCGTTCTGTTCGGCGACGGCGCCGGCGCCGTGGTCGTCGAGGCGACGAACGCGTCGGTCGGGATCGAATCGGTGGTGCTGCACAGCGAGGGCTCGAAGGGCGAGATGCTCATGGTGAAGGCGGGCGGCTCACGGGTCCCGGCATCGAAGGAGACGCTCGAGCAGGGCCAGCACTTCATCACGATGCAGGGCGGGGAAGTGTTCAAGCTCGCCGTGAAGTCGATGGCCGACGCGGCGGAGGAGGCGCTGGCCGAGGCTGGCCTCGGCCTCGACGACATCGCGCTCATGATCCCGCACCAGGCCAACATTCGGATCATCGAGGGTGTCGCGAAGCGCCTGCACTTCCCGATGGAGAAGGTGTTCGTGAACATCCAGCGCTACGGCAACACCTCCGCCGCCTCGGTGCCGATCGCGATCTGCGAGGCCGAGGCGACCGGACGGATGCGGCGCGGCGACAAGGTGCTGCTCGTCGCCTTCGGCGGTGGTTTCACCTGGGGCGCGTCGGTGATGGAATGGTTCGGAGCGCACGACGGCGTGCGTCCGGCGAGCCCGCTGGACCGAGCTCGCGAGGCGCTCGAGGATGTCGTGGAGCGCGTCCGGCCGGTCTGAGGCGGTGGGCGACGAGAGCGTCGCCGCCTTCTATGGCGGCTGGCGCACCTACAACACTCGTCTCGTCGACAGGCTCCGCTCGCTGTCCGACGAGCAGCTGGGACTGAGGGCCGCGCCGGACAAATGGCCGATCTGGGCGATCGCCGCTCACACCGCCGGCGCGCGGGTCTATTGGCTCTGCGGCGTATTCAAAGAGAGCGGGGCCGAGACGACGCCGTTCGCCGACCCCTTGAGTGGCCGCGCCTGGGAAGACGACGAGACGACGCCGCGCGGCTCGGCGGAGCTCGTCATGGCGCTGGAGTCGTCATGGAGCATCGTCGAGCGGTGTCTGGAGCGCTGGACGAGCCCGATGCTCGGCGACGTGTACACGCGAGAGATCGGCGGGACGACGCAAGAACACACACGCCAGGCCGTGCTCATGCGGCTCATCACCCACGACGCGTATCACACGGGCGAGATCTCGCAGACCCTCGGCGCGCATGGCCAGCCGGAGATCGATCTCTGGAGGCCGTCACCGGCGTAGCCGTCATCGATCGCCCAGCTCCGCCAGTCGCGCCGCCGCCGCCACTCCGCCGGGACTCCGACCGTGTCAGCCCTGTCGCGGACGCGATTTCCCTATTGACAGGACGCCCGTGTGGTGCAAAATGCCCACCGCGTGGTGAGTAGTGGGGAAGGGTGGGGCACCCTCCTCCAAGACGAGAAGGGTAAGTGGAAGGCTTCTTCGCGGGCGAATTCGCTCACTCCCTGGACGAAAAGGGCCGGCTCGCGATCCCGGCCAAACTCCGTGGCCGCTTCAAGGAAGGGGCGGTCGTGACACGTTGGGTGGGCGAATGCCTCGCAGTGTTCCCGGCGCCGGAATGGGAATCCATCAACGCCGACATCCGCAGGCGGCCACGCACCGACCCGGCCGCGACGCGCTTTCGCCACTTCCTGCTGGCGGGCGCGCATGAAGCGGACCCGGATGGGCAGGGGCGGCTCACGATCCCGGCGCATCTCCGGGAGTACGCCGGCCTCACGAGCGAAGCCGTCGTCATCGGCAACTCCGACCACCTTGAGGTCTGGGAGCCCACGCGCTGGAAGAACAACCTCGCGCAAGTCCAAAGCGAGATCGCGGGCGATCTCGCCAACCTCGGGATTTGAAGACGCTCGGCCACCTGGGGGGTCCTCGGGGGGCGAAGCCCCCCGGTTGCGTCGTCATGAGCCGGTTCTCCTGGCCGAAGTACTCGCCCAGCTTGATCCCCGCGAAGGTGGCCGCTTCCTCGATGGCACGGTGGGAGCGGGTGGCCATGCCGAGGCCATCCTCGAACGCACCGCGCCGTCCGGCCGGCTTCTCGGTCTCGACGTCGATCCCGTCGCGCTCGCCGAGGCACGGCGCGTCCTCGCGCGCTTCGGTGACCGCGTCGTCCTCGTTCGGTCCAACTTCGCGGTTTGCGACGTCGTGGCCCGCGAGCATGATCTCGCGCCGGTCGACGGCGTCGTCCTCGACCTCGGCCTCTCATCGATCCAGCTCGCTGACGAGGAGCGTGGCTTCAGCTTCCGCTCCGCGGGCCCCCTGGACATGCGCGCCGACCCGGACCTCCGCCTCACGGCGGCGGACATCGTGAACAGCTGGGATCCGCGCGAGCTGCGCCGCGTCTTCGCCGACTACGGCGAGGAGCCCGAGGCCGGGCGTATCGCGGCGGCGATCGCGCGGCGACGCGTGCGTGAACCGTTCGTCGCCGCGGACGACCTCGGCCGGTTCGTCGCCGGCGTGAAGGCGCGCCGCCCGCGCGGGATCGATCCGGCGACGCGCGTTTTCCAGGCGCTGCGCATCGCGGTGAATCGCGAGCTCGACAACCTGCAGCAGGGCCTCGAGGCGGCGCTGCGCGTCCTTCGTCCGGGTGGACGCCTCGCCGTCATCTCGTTCCACTCGCTCGAGGATCGGATGACGAAGCAGTTCTTCATCCGCGAATCGCGCGATTGCATTTGTCCTCCCCACCTCCCCACCTGCGTCTGCGGGCATCGCGCGGGTCTGCGTGTCGTTACCCGGCGTCCGCTTCGTGCGGACTCGGCGGAGGTCGCACGCAACCCGCGCGCCCGCAGCGCAGCCCTACGGATCGCGGAGAAGATCTCTTGATCGCGTCGCAAGCCGTCCGGGTGGCGCCGGTGCGCCACCCGGCGAAGCCGCGTCCCCGTCACACGCACGCGATGACGCGCCGCGCCGCGCACTCCGGCACGACCTGGGAAGTCCGGGCGTTCGTGACGTCGTCGGTCGCGATCTGCGCGGTCTTCCTCCTCGTCGTCCTCTATCTGGCGCAGGCGACCGCGGTAGCCGCGCGCGGCTACGAGGCGCAGCGCCTCGAGCGCAACCTGGCGGAGATTCGCCGGCAGAACGCGCTGCTCGAGGTCGAGAACGCGCGTCTCGACGCCCCCGCACGGATCGAGGTGGAGGCCCGGAAGATCGGCCTCGTCCGACTCGCCACCATTCCCGTCGTCCAAGCGGAGCCGCTCGCCGCCAATCGCTGACGCCGTCACCGCGCGGGGTGTTGCTGGGGAGCGAGCACCTCATGAGCTGGAGGAAGGGCCTTGACCGTGGGCGTGTCGCCGAACCGTCTTCGCGCGCTGTTCGCGGTCTTCGCCATCGCGACCCTGCTCCTGACGCTGCGCGTCGGCTACTGGCAGACGTTCGGCCGCGCCGAGCTGCTCGACGGCGCGACCGACCAGGTGCGCAGCGAGCTCGTCGTCGGTGCCCAGCGGGGTGTCATCCGCGATCGCAATGGCGCGATCCTCGCGACCACCGTCGCGCTGCGCTCCCTCTACGCGCTGCCGCGGCGCATCCCGAACCACGCCGACGCGGCCGCCAAGCTCGCGCCGATCATCGGGCAGCCCGCCGACGCGATCCGCGCGGCCCTCGATTCCGGCGCCGAGTGGCTCTACCTGCGCCGCCGCCTTCCTGAGGAGACAGCGCGCGCGGTCGAAGCGCTCGGCATCGAAGGACTCGGCTTCGAGCCCGAGCCCAAGCGCCTGTATCCCAACGACAAGGTCGGCGCGCACCTGCTCGGCTTCGTGAACGACGACGGCGCCGGGCAGTACGGGGTCGAAGGTCTTTACGACCAGGTCCTGCGTGGCGTCCCGGGTCGCCTCGTCGTGGAGCGTGACCCGAAGAACCGCGAGCTCGCGATGGGTCTGCGCACCGCGGTAGCACCGCAGAAAGGCGTCGACCTCACGCTGACCCTCGACCTCGTCGTGCAGAGCGCGGCCGAGCGGGAGCTCAAGGCGGCGATCGAGCGCGAGCGCGCGGCGAGCGGAAGCATCGTCGTCCTCGATCCGCGTGACGGCGCGATCATCGCGCTCGCGTCCTGGCCGACGTTCGATCCGGCGCGTGTCGCGTCGGCGGATCCAAAGGCGCTGCTCGATCGAGCGATCTCGTGGGAGTTCGAGCCGGGATCGACGATGAAGGCGATCACGATCTCAGCCGCCATTGACCAGCACGTCGTCGGTCCGAACACGACGTACGACGACAAGGGCTACGCGATCATCGGCGGGCGGCGCCTGAACAACGCGCTCGGCAAGGCGTATGGGCCGACGACGGTCACGCAGATCCTCGAGCGCTCCGCCAACGCGGGCGCGGTGTTCGTCGCGTCGAAGCTCGGGTCCGATCCGTTCTACCGCTACCTGCGCGACTTCGGGTTCGGTGCGCCCACCGGCGTCGATCTCGCGGGCGAGGTCGCGGGTCACGTGCGACCGCTGGCGGAGTGGTACCCGGTCGACCTGGGCACGATCGCGTTCGGTCAAGGCGTGGCGATCACACCGCTGCAGCTCGCCTGCGCGTACGCGGCGATCGCGAACGGCGGGACGCTGTACCAGCCATACGTCGTGGCGGCGCGGCGCGATGCGGACGGGGAGCACCGCACCGCGCCCGTCGCCGTGCGGCGCGTCGTCACGCCGGAGACGGCGGCGACGCTCCGCACCATGCTCGTCTCCACCGTGGACCGCGGCATCGCGAGCGGCGCGAGCCTGGCCGGCTACAGCGTCGCGGGAAAGACGGGCACGGCGCAGATACCGAGTCCCGACGGCAGATACGCGGACGACGCGTACATCTCCTCGTTCGCGGGTTTCGCGCCGGCGATCGATCCGCGCTTCGTCACGGTCATCGTGCTCGAACGGCCGCAGTCGGGGTTGCTCGGGACCGTCACGGTGATGGGCGCGTTCAAAGGTCTCGCGATGGACGCGCTCCGGAGCGCGCGCATACAGCCGGACCGACCGTGATCGGTCGGTACCATTCGCTGGTGTTCACCCTCGATCAGGTTCTGGACGCGACGGGTGGACGTGTGATCCGCGGACAGCCCGAGCGCGATCTGCGCTTCTCGGGCGGCGCGTTCGATTCGCGGATCGTGCGGCCGGGCGAGGTCTTCTTCGCGCTACGCGACCAGCGCGACGGGCACGATTTCGTCGCCGACGCGTTGTCGCGCGGAGCGCGCGCGGCAGTGGTCGAGCGCGTGGTCGAAGGCGTTCCCGACGATGCGCTTCTCGTGCAGGTACCGCGGTCACTCACCGCACTGCGCGAGCTCGCGGACGCGCTGCGCGACGCGCATCCGATCCCCGCGGTGGGTATCACCGGCAACGTCGGGAAGACGACGACCAAGGAGGCGACCGCGGCCGCGCTCGGCGCGCGGTATCGCGTGCTCCGCTCCGCGGCTTCGTACAACAACGAGATCGGCGTGCCCCTCACGTTCCTCGCGCTCGAGCCCACCCACGATGTCGCGGTGATCGAGCTCGGCTTCTACGTGCCCGGCGAGATCGCGGATCTCTGCCGGCTGGTACGACCGCGCATCGGCATCGTCACGGCGATCCCCGAGCGTCCGGTCCACTTCGCGCGCACGCCGAGCGTGGAGGCGATCGCCTCTGGGAAAGCCGAGCTCATCGAGGCGCTCCCCGCGGACGGGATCGCGCTCCTCAACGCCGACGATCCTCGCGTCCGTGCGCTCGCGGCGCGAACGCGCGCGCGTGTCGTGCTGTTCGGTGAGAGCGCGGACGCGACGCTGCGCGCGCGCGACGTCCGCGCCAGCGGCCTGGACGGACTGCGCTTCGTCGCCGAATACGAGGGCGACCGGGCCGAGGTCACTTTGCCGATCCCCGGCCGCCAGGTCGTGCCCGCGGCGCTCGCGGCGCTGGGCGCGGCGCGGGCGCTCGGCGTTCCGCTCGCGGAGGCCGCGGTCGCGCTCGCCACGCTCGACCGTCCCGCACATCGCATGGAGGTGCGGACCGGGAACGGGATCACCGTGATCGACGACAGCTACAACGCGAGCCCCGCCGCGGTCGAGGCCGCGCTGGCCGTGCTGCGCGACGTACGCGGCCGCCGCATCGCCGTGCTGGGGGACATGCTCGAGCTCGGCGCGCTCTCGGCCGACGCGCACGAGGCCGCCGGACGCGACGCGGCACGCAGCGCCGACGTGCTCGTCGGCGTGGGCGAGCTGGCGCGGACGATCGTCGATGCCGCGCGTCGCGAGGGCCTCGCCGAGTCGCACTCCGTCGGCGACGGCGGCGAAGCGCTGGTGCTCCTCCGCCGCATCCAGCGGAGCGGCGACACGATCCTCGTGAAGGGATCGCGCGCGCTCGCGCTCGACCGGCTCGCCGACGCGCTGGTGCGGCCGGTGGCCGTCTAGTGGCGATCCTCGCGCTCGGCGTGCTGCTGTCGGCGTTCCTGCTCGGCCTCATCCTCGGTGCCCCGTACATCCGCCTTCTTCGTCACTTCCGCGTCGGTCAGAACATCCGGCCCGAGGGGCCGCAGTCGCACTACGTGAAGCAGGGCATCCCGACGATGGGCGGCGCGCTGTTCATCGGCGTCACCGCCCTCTTGTGGCTTCTCGTGCTGCTGCTGCTCCCGCCGGACGAGCGCGACGATTTCATACCGCAGACGATCGTTCCCATCGGCACGCTGCTGGCGGTCGGCGTGCTCGGTGCGATCGACGATCTGGTGAACGTGCGCTACGGGTTCGGCATCCGCGGCCGGCACAAGCTGGTCTGGCAGACGATCGTCGGGCTCGCCGCGGCGCTCTACATCCAGCGCCACTTCGGCGTCACCGGCGTGTACGTGCCGCTCTTCGGCGAGGTCCAGATCGGTGCCGCCGCGTTCGTGGTGCTCGCGCTCTTCACCATCGTCGCGATGTCGAACGGCGTGAACCTGGCGGACGGGATGGACGGACTCGCGGGGGGCCTGTCGGTGTTCGCGTTCCTCTCGGTCGCGTTCATCGCCGCGGCCCGTGGCTTTCCGTGGCTGGTCGTGCTCTCGGCCGCCATGGTCGGCGCGCTCCTCGCGTACCTCTGGTTCAACGTCCACCCGGCCGAGGTGATCATGGGCGACACCGGCGCGCTCGCGCTGGGCGCGACGCTCGCGGTCGTGACGCTCACGACCGGGTTCGTCCTGCTGTTGCCCGTGCTCGGCGTCATCTTCGTCGCCGAGACCATCTCGGTCGTCATCCAGGTCGGCAGCTTCAAGCTGCGCGGCAAGCGCATCTTCCGCATGTCGCCCCTGCACAACCACTTCGAGCTCATCGGCTGGCCCGAGGAGAAGGTGACTATCCGCTTCTGGCTCATCGGAGCGCTCGCGGGGATCGTCGCGGCGATCCTCGCGTTCGCCACGCCCAAGTGAGCCTGGCCGCCGCGGCCACCTGGACGGCGCGGGATCACATCCTGTGGTCGCCGCTCCTCGGATCGCTCGGCCTGACCGCCGGCTTCACGACGCGCGCGCTCGGCAGCATGGCCGGCTCGCGCCATCCGCTCGAGGAGCAGGCGCGAAACCGCGCCGTGCTCGCGCAGCGCCTCGGATTCGACGGCGTCGTCCGCGTGCGGCAGGTGCATGGCCGCGACGTGGTTCGCGTCGACGCGCCCATCGAACCGTGGCCGGTCGCCGACGGCCTCTGGACCGACCGCGCGGGCGTCCTTCTCGGCGTCGCGGCCGCGGACTGCGTGCCGATCCTGGTCGCCGACCGGGAAGGACCGATCGGCGGCGCGCACGGGGGTTGGCTGGGCACGAGCCTCGGCGTGGCGGGCGCGCTGATCGATGCGATGGTGGGTGGCGGTGCTCGCGCCGATCGCCTCGTCGCGGCGATCGGCCCGTCCATCGGTCCGTGCTGCTACACGATCGACGCGGAGCGCGCGGCGATCGTCTCGGAGCGGATCGGCGATGCCGGGCTGCGTCGTGAGGGCGACCGGTTCGTCTTCGACCTATGGGCGGCGAACGCCATGCAGCTGCGCGCGCGTGGCGTAGATGCGATCGAAGCCGCCAACATCTGCACGCTGTCCGGCGGCGCGGACCTCTGGTCGTACCGCGGACGGGGGCCGGACGGCATGTACGGCACGCAGCTCGGCTTCATCGGGAGGCCGAGAGGATGAAGGGCTGGTGGGCTCATTCCTCGCGGCGGAGCCGCTCGTCATGAGCCTCATCTTCGACGCCGAGCTCGACCGCGACGACTTTCGCGACCGCCGAGTGACGATCATCGGGCTCGGCAAGGGCCGTATGGCCTCAGGGCTCGCCCGCTTCCTGGTCGCGTGCGGCGCGCGCGTGACGGTGACGGACGCGAAGAAACGCGAGGATCTCGCGGAGGGGATCGCGCGCCTCGGCGATACGCCGGTCGAGCTCGTCCTGGGCCCGTCGAGCGACGACGCGGCGCTCGCCGATCCCGACTATGTCTTCGTGAACCAGGGGATCCGGCCGCGATCGGCCACGATCCTGCGCGCGCTGCAGCGCGACGTCCCGGTCCTCACCGAGATGGGTCTGTTCTTCCGGCTCTGTCCGGCGACGATCGTCGGCATCACCGGCACGAAGGGGAAGACGACCACGACCACCCTGACCGGGGAGATCCTCTCGCGGGGTCCCCGGCGCGTCGTCGTTGCGGGGAACATCGGGCGCGCCGTGATCCAGGAGCTCGACACGCTCACCAAGGACGACATCGTCGTGCTCGAGCTGTCGAGCTTCCAGCTCGAGACGCTCGGACACAGTCCGCACGTCGCCGTGATCACGAACGTCACCGAGGACCACATCGACCAGCACGGGACGCGAGAGGCGTACGTCGCCGCGAAGCGGAACATCATCGGTTGGCAGGGTCCGCACGATTTCGCCGTGCTGAACCTGGACGATCCCACGGTCCTCGCGATGCAGACCGGCGCGGAGTCGCAAGTGCGCGGCTTCTCACTCACGCTGCGGCCGCGCCGCGGCGCCTACCTCGACCGGGACGGAATGCTCGTCCTCGCTGAAGGCGACCGTCCCATTCCGATCTGCGCCGCGGCCGAGCTCCGGATACCGGGACGTCACAACGTCGCGAACGCCCTTGCGGCCGCGATCGTCGCGCGGATCTTCGACATCCCCGCGGTCGCCATCGGCGAGATGGTCCGTGCGTTCGAGGGCGTGCCGCTGCGTCTGGAGACCGTCGGCGAGCGTGACGGCGTGCTGTGGGTGAACGACTCCGCCTCGACGACGCCGAGCGCGACGCTCTCCGCGCTGGCGGCCTATGACCATCCCGCGGTCGTGATCCTGGGCGGCGTCGCGAAGGGCGCCGACTTCACCGAGCTCGCGCGGGAGCTCGTCCTGCGTGCGCGCGGCGCCGTGCTCATCGGTGCCGCCGCGGACGAGATCGCGAGCGCGCTCGATGCGGCCGCGCCAGGGCCGGGAGCGGGGAAGCTCGAGGTGCAGCGCGCTTCGTCGATGGAGGATGCCGTCGCAAAGGTACGTGCCATCGCGCGCGCCGGCGACATCGCGCTTCTCTCGCCCGCGTGCGCGTCCTTCGACATGTTCTCGTCGGCCGACGAGCGAGGGGAGCGCTTCGCCACGCTCGTCCGCGAGTTCACCGAGCCGGTGAAGCGATGAAGCGACCGCACCTTCCGCGCACGACGTCGTACGACCTCACGCTGGTCGTCGTCGTGCTCGCACTGACCCTCCTGGGGATCGCGATGGTCTACAGCGCGAGCGGCATGCGTGCCCTCGACGCTCTCGACGATCCGCGCTACTTCCTGCTCTGGCAATCGGTGTGGGCCGGGCTTGGGCTCGCCGGGATGCTCGTCGCGGCGCGCGTCGACTATCACCGCTATCGCGCGGTGGCGCTGCCGCTGCTCGTCCTCGCGCTCGTGCTGCTCGTCGTCGTGCTCGTGCCCGGCGTGGGCACGCGTGCCGGCGGCGCCGCGCGCTGGCTGCGCGCCGGCGCGGTCGGTCTGCAGCCGGCGGAGCTCGGGAAGCTCGCGCTCGTCCTCTATCTCGCCGCGTGGCTCGCGGCGCGCCGGGAGCGGATCGCGTCGGGATCGGTGATGGTGGCGTTCCTCGCTATCACCGCGCTCGTGACCGGGCTCGTCTTCGCGGAGCCCGACCTCGGTACCGCGATCGTCGTCGCCGTGATCGCGCTCGCGATGTACTTCGTTGCCGGCGCGCGACTGCGCGTGTTCGGTGCGCTCGCGCTCCTCGCGGTGGTCCTCGGCGCGGCGGCCGCGGCAGCGCAGCCATACCGTCTCCAGCGGATCCTGACCTTCCTCGATCCGTGGAGCGACCCGCGCGGCGCGGGATTCCAGACGATCCAGTCGCTGTACGGGCTCGCCCTCGGCGGCCTCTTTGGAGAAGGGCTCGGCGCGGGACGCGAGAAGTTCGGCTTCCTGCCGGCGCCGTACACCGACTCGATCTTCGCCGTGCTGGGCGACGAGCTGGGGCTCGCCGGAACGCTCGCGGTGATCGCTCTGTTCCTCGTCATCGCGTATCGCGGCGTGCGCATCGCGCTGCGGGCGCCGGACGCGACCGGAGCGCTCATCGCGACGGGCCTGACGACGTGGCTGGTCTTCCAGGCCTGGGTGAACATGGGGGTCGTCGCGAGCCTCGTCCCGATGACCGGCATCACGCTGCCCTTCATCTCGTACGGCGGATCGTCGCTCTGCGTCGGCCTCATCGCGGTAGGTATCCTCCTTAACGTTGGACAACAAGGCAGGGGCTTCGCCCCCGCCGACCCCCAAGCACGCCAGATGCCGAGTGCTCCTCGTCGGCGGCGGGACGGGCGGGCACGTCAGCCCGCTCCTCGCGATCGCGGAGGCCCTGCGCGCGATCGATCCAGAGGTCCGCTTCCTCTTCCTCGGTGGTCGTCGCGGACTCGAGGGTAGGCTCGTGCCGGCCGCCGGCATCACGTTCCACGCGACACCGATGGCATCGCTCCGCGATCCGGAATCGCGCCTCGCTCTGATCGGCTCGATCGTCCGACTGCCGCTGGCCTTCGTCGACGCATTCGTGCGCATCGCGATCTTCCGTCCGCGCGTCTGCTGCACGAGCGGCGGCGTGATCTCGATCCCGATCGCGATCGCCGCGCGCCTCCTACGCGTGCCGGTGTACCTGTGGGAAGGCAACGCGATCCCTGGGCGCGCGAACCGGCTTCTCGCGGGCTGGTGTACGAAGATCGGCGTGAGCTTCGACCAGGCGCGACGCTGGCTCCCGCACGGGCGCACGGTCGTGCCGGGAACGCCGATCCGTGCCTCGATCCTGCGCTGGTCGCGCGACGAAGGGCGGCGCGCGTTCGGGATCCCCGACACCGCGAAGCTGGTCACCGTGAGCGGTGGGAGCCAGGGCTCGCAGCGGATCAACGACGCGATCTTCGGCGCGCTCGCGCGTGTCCTGCGCAACGCGCACGTGCTCCACATCACGGGCGAGTCGACCTTCGCGAAGGCCGAGGCGAAGCGCGAGGCGCTCTCGGCGGAGCTTCGAGACCGGTACGTCGTGCGTGCGCGCCTCGACGACGACATGGGCGGCGCGCTCGCGGCCGCGGACTTCGTGGTGGGCCGTGCCGGCTCCTCGTCGATCGCCGAACCCCTCGCGCTCGGCATCCCCTGCGTGCTCGTGCCACTCGGCGTCGCGATGGACGCGCACCAGGACGCGAACGCGCGCTCGGCGGTCGAGGCGGGGGCGGCGATCAGCATGCGCGAGAGCGAGCTCGACGCGGATCGGTTCACGGCGCAGATCAACGGTCTTCTCGGCGACGCCGCGCGGCTCGCGCGCATGGCGAAGGCAGCGCGCGCCGCGGGCCGGCCCGACGCGGCACGCGAGATCGCGCGCGACGTCCGCGCGCTGGGCGGCTGCGCTTGAGGTTTCACATCGTCGGCATCGGTGGCGCGGGCATGTCCGCCATCGCGCGCGTCCTGATGGGCCGCGGGCACGACGTCACGGGCTCCGACAACGGTCCGTGGCCGCTGGCCGAGGCCCTCGCGCGCGACGGCGCCGCCGTGCACGAGCGGTTCGCGGCGGAGCACGTGCCTGGTAGCGACGTCGTGATCCGCTCGAGCGCCTATAGAGAGGACAACGTCGAGGTTCGTGCCGCGCTCGATCGCGGGATAGTGGTCTGGAAGCGCGACGATGCCTGGAAGTTCCTCGCGGAGGGGCAGCGTGTGGTCGCGATCGCGGGCACGCACGGCAAGTCGACGACCACGGCCCTCGTGTGGTCGGCCCTGCGCGCGGGCAACATCGACGCGTCGCTCATCTGCGGCGCGGTCCTCCGCAGCCTCGGCACGAACGCCCACGCCGGGCGCGCGAAGACGCTGGTGATCGAGGCGGACGAATACGACAACGCGTTCCTCGCGCTGCATCCGGACGTGGCGGTCGTGACGACGGTGGACCACGATCACGTCGACGTGTTCCCGACGCGCGAGTCGTATCGCGACGCGTTTCGGGCCTTTGCGCGCGGCACGGCCGCCGGCGGAACGCTGATCTGCTGCGCGGACGACGAGGGCGCGCGCGCTCTTGCGGAGTGGACAAGAGAAAACACGACGGTCTGTCTACTTACGTACGGGCATCTCGACGGCGCCACGTATCCGGTCTGGCAGACGGAAGACTCGAAGGATCGCTATGTTGTCGCGGCAGCGTCGCGTCGGCGGTCGGACAGAACGGAATACGGACTGCAAATCCGCGGCTGGCACAACGTTCTGAACGCGGCAGCTGCACTGCTGGCAGCGGAACGAATCGGAGTATCTCGGGAGCGCGCGCGCTCAGGCGTCGAGGAGTTCACGGGCATCGAGCGACGACTCGAGCTCCTCGGCTCGGTGGGCGGGATCGACGTGATAGACGACTATGCGCATCACCCGGCAGAGATACGCGCAGGACTTGCGACGTTCGGCGAGCGATGGGGACGCACGATCGTTGTATTCCAACCGCATACGCCGAGCCGACTCACCGCGTTCTTCGACGAGTTCGCTGCCGTGTTGCGCGCTGCGGACGCGGTTGTCATCGTCGAGACGTTCCGGTCGGCCCGCGAGCCCGCCGATTCGAGCGGACGCGCGCGAGCACTGGCGAATGCGGTCGGCGGCCGATATGCCCCCGACGGCGATGCCGCCGCGCGTATCGCCGCCGATCTGGCGCGCAGCGGGGACGTCGTGCTGGTCATGGGCGCGGGCGACGTGCGGCCCGTCGGCGAGCGCATCCTCGAGCTCCTGCGGGCACCGGTATGAAAGTGCGTGCGTTCGGCGTCCGCGACGAGCCGATGAGCAAGCACACCTCGCTGCACATCGGCGGGCCCGCCGACTACTTCGTCGCGATCGCCTCCGAGCGCGACCTCGTGGGCGCGATCGCCGTGGCGCGCGAGCACGAGCTGGCGGTGTTCATGCTCGGCGGCGGCACGAATCTATTGGTCTCCGACCGTGGGATCCGCGGCGTCGTGCTGGAGAACAACTGGAGCGAGACGTCCGTCGAGGGGACGACGATCACCGCCACGTCGGGGACCCCACTCGCGTCGGTCGCGGCCGTGGCCGCGCGGAACGGCATCGTCGGCCTCGAGTGGATGGCCACGGTGCCGGGGACCGTCGGCGGCGCGGTACACGGGAACGCCGGAGCGTTCGGCAGCGAGACAAAGGACGTCCTAGTGGACGCCGAGCTCATGGATCTCAACGGAGACACCTGGCTGGTCGCGAACGCCGATCTTGGATTCGCGTACCGCACCTCGAAGCTGCAGAAGACGCCCATCGTCGTCGTGCGCGCCAGGTTTCGCGGGACGGCCGGCGATCGCGATACCGCCGTCCGGCGCATCAAGGAGATCGCGAACGAGCGCATCGCGAAGCAGCCGCTCGCGCAGCCGAACACCGGCTCGATCTTCCGTAACCCGGCCGGCGATCACGCCGGCCGGCTCATCGAGGCGGCCGGCCTGAAGGGCGCGACCGTCGGCGGCGCGATGGTGAGCACGAAGCACGCGAACTTCATCGTGAACGTGGGCGACGCGAGCGCCGAAGACGTGCGCGCGCTCATGCGACGCTGTCAGGATGAGGTGCGCGAGCGCTTCAGCGTTGAGCTGGTACCGGAAGTGGAGCTTGTCGGCGAGTGGGACTGATCCGCAAGGCGCGGCGGGTGACGGGGCGAGTGGGTTTCTCGCGACCGAGCGTGGAGGGACCCGCCGCAGGTCGGCGTCGCTCACACGGAAGGGCGGGAGTACAGCGAGGGAGCGAGAAGCCCCAAGCCCCGGCAGGACCCGCCGCGCCACGGGCATCGAGACCGTGAGCCGGAAGAAGATCCGCGTCGGCATCCTCACCGGCGGGGCGTCGGCGGAGCGCGACCGCAGATCGCGGACAGCCTGCCGAAAGACCGGTTCGAGGCGGTGCTGCTCGATCCGCTCGCACTGATGGTCCGCAATCCGGCCCTGAGCGATGCGCAGCGCGAGGAGGCGCGTGAGCTGCTCGAAAAGGGCGGTGTCGTGCATCGACCGCGCGCCCTGCCAAGAGGCCTCGAACGGAACATCGCGGACGCGGAGAAGGCGATCGCTCCCGCGACGACGGCGATGTCGTCGGGTGGGCGACCGGTCGATGTCGTCATGCTCTCTCTTTACGGCACCTGGGGCGAGGACGGCCGGATCCAGGGACTCCTCGACACGCTCGGCATCCCGTACACCGGATCTGGCGTCCTCGCGTCGGCGCTCGCGATGGACAAGGTCATGGCGAAGACCGTGCTCGCGGCGGCCGGTCTGGACGTGCCGCGCGGCGTCGTCGTGTCGTCCTCGTCCGAGGCGGATCTCGAACGAGCGAGATCGATCGGCCTTCCGGCGTTCGTCAAGCCGGTCGCGCAGGGCTCGAGCGTCGGCGCGTCGATCGTCGAGAAGGTCGAAGCGCTCGCGCCGGCGATCGCGGCGGCGCTCAAGTACGACGACCGCGCCCTCGTGGAGGAGCTGATCCACGGCACCGAGCTCACCGTCGCCGTGATCGGCAACGACGAGCCGATGCCGCTTCCGGTGATCGAGATCGTCACGAAGCGGCGCTTCTTCGACTACGTCGCGAAGTACGATGCCGGCGAGAGCGAGGAGATCGTCCCCGCGCGCGTTCCGCACGCCGTCGCCCGCGCCGCGCAGGACCTCGCGCTGCGCGCCCACGCCGCGCTCGGCTGCCGCGGAATGTCGCGCGCCGACTTCGTTTGGACCGGCGAGCGCATGGTCGCGCTCGAGGTCAACACCATTCCCGGGATGACCGCGAACAGCCTGCTGCCGAAGGCGGCGCGCGCGGCGGGCATCTCCTTCAGCGACCTCGTGGCCAGGCTCGTCGACTGGGCGCTCGAGGACGCCGAGCGGCGCCGAACCTGAGCACGCGTTCCCGGAGCTCGTCGCGACGAGCGCCGCAACGCTCGCGCCGCGCCTTCCGCATCGCCGATCCTGCGGGTGCGTTCGCAGGTCTCGTCGCGTTGGCGTGTGCCGCCGCACTGCTTCTGGTCGCGGCGGCGAATCTCGTCACGATCGACCAGGTGACCGTATCGGGCGCGCGACACGTGTCGGCCGAGGCGGCGGCCTCGCAGAGCGGGCTCGCCGGCGCTACGACGTTCCTAGCGAGCGCCGCTGAGGCGCGTGCACGGTTGCGCGCGCTGCCGGCGGTGCGCGACGCGCGCGTGGAGATCCTCCTGCCATCCACCGCGCACGTCGTCGTGATCGAGCGCGGGGCGGTGGGCCGCTGGGTGGCATCCGACAACGTCGAGTGGTTCATCGACGCCGGCGGCATCCTCTTCCCGTCGCTCGATCGCGCGTCCGCGCCGGAGCTCCGCGTGTTCGACGAGCGCGGCCCGCGCATGCCGGGAGAGCGGATCGAACCCGTGCTGGTCGACGCGGCGCTGCGCCTCGCGGCGCTCGCGCCTGGGGAGCTCCGCCCCGATGCGACCGGCCTGCGCGTCGTGGTCACGGGCGGGGCGGATGGCCTGGTGCTGCGCACCGCGGCGAAGTGGGAGATCCGGTTCGGCGGCGCCGATCGCTTCGACGAGAAGCTGTCGCTCGCGCGGCGGTGGCTGCGGGAGAACGCGCAGCGCCGCTTAGACTACGTCGACGTGCGCAGCCCCGATCGCATCGTCTTCAGTCCCAAATAACGCCATTGCTGCTTCCGCTCCTCGGCCTGCTCGCCGGGGTGCTCCTCGGCCTTGCGCTGCGCTTCAACCTTCCCATCGAGTGGGCGCGCTACACCGCGGTGGGCATCCTGGCCGCGCTCGATTCGCTCCTTGGCGCCTATCGGGCGGAGCTGGAGGGCCATTTCGACACCAAGATCTTCCTCTCCGGCTTCTATACGAACGCCCTCCTGGCCGCGGCGCTCACTTTCCTGGGGGACCGCCTGGGTATCGACCTCTACCTGGTGGCCCTCTTCGCATTCGGGTGGAGAATCTTCCAGAATGTCGCGGTCATCCGTCGGCATTTCCTTTGATGCGGCGAGGGCGGTCCCGCGGGCGCAGGTGGGGAACTAGGGAGAGACCGGGAAGGCGGGTCGTCCGTGGCTGACCAGACCGTGCTCGTCGCGATCGACATCGGGACCACGAAGGTCTGCGTCCTCATTGGTGAGGTCGGCGGCCGCGGCGCGGTCGTCGACGTCATCGGCATCGGCCAGGCACCCTCGGATGGTCTGCGCAAGGGCGTGGTCATCGACATCGACCGCACGGTGCATTCGGTCGCGACCGCGGTCGACGCGGCCGAGCGCCTGTCGGGGCTCAAGGTGCGCTCCGCGTTCGTCGGCATCTCCGGCAGTCACATCGGCTCGCAGAACTCGCGCGGCATGGTCGCGGTCTCCGGCCGGCAGCATGACGTCACGCGCGAGGACACCGTGCGCGCGATCGAGGCGGCTCGCGCCGTCTCGATCCCGAACACGCGCGAGATCCTCCACGTGATCCCCCGCGGCTACGTCGTCGACGGGCAGGAGGGCGTGCGCGACCCGATCGGGATGAGCGCCGTCCGCCTCGAGGTCGAGACGCATATCGTCACCGCGTCGACCACGAGCGTGCAGAACCTCACCAAGTGCGTCCAGCGCGCGGGCATCGAGCTCGACGAGCTGGTCCTCGCCCCGCTGGCGACGTCCGAGGCCGTCCTCACCGATGAGGACCGCGAGCTCGGCGCGATCCTCTGCGACGTCGGCGGTGACACGACCGACGTCGCGATCTTCCAGGACGGCTCGATCTCGCACTGCGCGACGATCCCGATCGGAGCGCGGAGCATCACCAGCGATCTTGGCCTCGTCCTCCGCGTCACGCCGGACGTCGCCGAGAGCCTGAAGGCCAAGCAGGGCACCGCCCTGCCCCTCGAGGTCGACCCGGACGAGGTCATCCAGATCACCTCCATCGGCGAGGACGTGCCCCGCCCGGTGACGCGCCGTCACGTGGCGCAGATCATCGAGGCGCGCACGGCGGAGCTCTTCGATCACGTCGCGCGGGAGATCGAGGCCGCCGGCGCGACGAACCGCCTCCAGGCCGGCATGGTCCTGACCGGCGGCGGGGCGCTGTTGACGGGCATCGCTCGCGCCGCCCGGGACCAGCTCGGGATGAGCGCTCGCGTCATGGCTCCGACCGGGGTCGGCGGGCTCACCGACGCCATCTCGTCGCCGCCCTATTCGGCCGCGAGCGGACTCCTCATCTGGGGGGCCCGGAACTGGTCGGCCGACGACGAACGCGCCTCGGCTCGCTCCCTCGACGGGGTGGGAGGCAGGCTCGCGCGACTCTTCCGGTCGTTCATGCCATGAGCCGACGGGTCTTCGACCCGAGCGGCGGTGTCTTGGTTCGACCCTGACGCGATCTTCCGCTCGCCGCGCTCGACAAAGGGGCCTATAGTTCCGCGCAACAACGGAATAAGCCATGAGCGCACCGCAAGGGGAGGGGCAGCGGCATGGACGAGGTTTGGAGGCTGCCCATGCCCCTCCGGAGCGATATAGAGAACTTCGCGCTCATCAAGGTCGTCGGCGTCGGCGGCGGCGGTTCGAACGCCGTCAATCGCATGATCCGAGCGGAGCTCATGGGCGTCGAGTTCATCGCGGTGAACACCGACGCCCAGGCGCTCCTCCTCTCCGACGCACCGCACAAGATCCGCATCGGCGACAAGGTCACGAAGGGCCTCGGTGCGGGCGCCGATCCCACAATTGGTCGCAAGTCCGCCGAGGACGACAGCGAGAAGCTGTACGAGGCGTTGAAGGAAGCCGACATGATCTTCGTGACCGCCGGCATGGGCGGCGGGACGGGGACCGGCGCGGCTCCGGTCATCGCCGAGATCGCGAAGGACATCGGCGCGCTCACGGTGGCGGTCGTGACGAAGCCGTTCGCGTTCGAGGGATCGAAGCGGAAGCTGCTGGCGGAGCAGGGCATCAACGATCTCGTCGACAAGGTCGACACGCTCATCACCATCCCGAACGATCGCCTGCTGCAGGTCGTCGAGAAGCGCACGAGCATGGTCGACGCGTTCCGCATCGTCGACGACGTGCTGCGTCAGGGTGTGCAGGGCATCAGCGATCTCATCACCGTGCCCGGCCTCATCAACCTCGACTTCGCCGATGTGAAGACGATCATGACCAACGCCGGCTCGGCCCTCATGGGCATCGGGCACGGCAGCGGCGAGGCGAGGGCGGCGGAGGCCGCGCGGCAGGCGATCATGTCGCCGCTCCTCGAGCAGTCGATCGATGGCGCGCGTGGCGTGCTCTTCACCATCACCGGCGGTCCGGACCTGACGCTCTTCGAGGTGAACGAGGCCGCGGAGATCATCCACGCCGCCGCGGACCCCGAGGCCAACATCATCTTCGGCGCGGTCATCGACGACCGCATGGGTCAGGACGTGAAGATCAGCGTGATCGCGACCGGGTTCGACAACGCCCGTCCGCTGCGCCGCATCGAGCAGCCGATCTACAAGCGGCAGGTCGAGTCACGGCCTGCCGACCGTCCGGTGTCCGCGACCGCGGCGAGCGCGATGCAGACGCCCGTGCCAGTGACGGCCGGTAAGAGTGCCGAAGAGAAGAAGTTCGATCCGAACGATCTGGAGGTCCCGAGCTTCCTCCGCAGGCGCTAAACGCCGCCTGACCGCCGCGTGCTATGGCACGATCTCTGCACCTTCTAAGGCTGCTGGGCGTTCCGCTCGGCCGATCATCTTCTTGTTCCTGCTCGGGGTCGGCCAGTAGGTCGATCCCTTCAGGCGTATCGATGGCGCGGATAGGCCCCGCGTGCTGACCCTCCGACGGACAGCACCGGGGCCGTTGCGTGCCCGCCACTAGATTTCGGGAACTATCCCTTCGACGGCGGTACAGTGGGGATTCCTTGACAGGGACGTGGCGCGCCCGGAAGGGGGCGCGCCGTGACGCGCTGGACGAAGCCGCCGTCAGCGTCAACCAGGTGGCTGCTGGAAACGCTGCGGCGCGTCGTGGCCGAAGGTCGCTCCGAGCGTGTTCACCACGGTCTTGACGCTTTCGACCATCAGATCAACCCGGCGGGAGAAGATGTCCCAGTCGTCTTTTGGGGGCGGCGGCTCGTTGACGGCTATGTCGATCATCACATTGGGATTCGCGTAGATTTCCATGCCCTCACTCCAACCGGAGAGCGCGAAGGTGGCAACTTCGTGATCGTCATCGAGGAAGAAGCCCTCGCTGCCGACTTCCATGCTGAGCAACTCGACGCCGACCGGCAGGCAGAGGATCGGCGTGCGCCCGGCGGCGCGCGAGCCGACGACGTGGAGCATGCGGTGGCGGTCCTTCCGCGCCCAGTCGTTGAGGATGCCGAGCGACTCGTTGACGAACCGCATGTCTGGGTCCATTCGCTGAGCGTTGTACGGCTGTACCAATTCGATCAGACGCCGACGCTCGTTCGTGAGTGGCCCCATCTTCCAACCCACTCGCTTGAACGCGTTGGCGTCGGCGGCGATCGGGAACTCCAAGCGGTCTTCGTTGGGCGGTGGATCCTGCCCGGTCTCGATGACGACGGTCGTATAAATCAATCCATCGAGGGTCGCGCGGAGCTGATAGAGCATCTCTCCGAGGTACAGCGCCCACGTCGGCGGAATTCGGACGCGATAGATTTCGATGCCACCCCGCCCGTCGGCGTCTACATGAACGCGCGCGCCATAGGGCTCGTCTTCAAGAAAGGCGTTCCATTCGTCTACCAGCGTGTTTCGGTGACCCTCTGCGCGCCTGACACGCTGCCACAGCGGTTCGAACTCAAAGGGCGTCGTCATGGCGCATAGGATGGTGAACAAGTGCCACGCAAACAGGAACCACTCGCGCGCAAAGGCGAGCCGACGCAGCGCACGCGCTCAGGCTTGGAGATTCCAATACCCAAGCGCGGCGAGTTCTTCGACGGACTCAACAAGGCCGCCGCTACGCCTTCTGCGGCTTCGCGGAAGCGCGGTCAAGGAAAGCCTCGAACATCCCGCGCCCGGTAGCCTCGCGGTTGTTGTAGCGGAACACGTACTCGTCCACGTAGGACTGAAGGTGCCTCGTGGACACGCCGTGGTAGACCCCGCTGATTCCGCGACGCAGCAGCGACCAGAACCCCTCGACCGTGTTCGTGTGAACGTCGCCCTCGACGTAGATGCGCCGCGCGTGGTTCACGCGCTTGTGCGTGTACCCACGTTGGCCCATCTTCTCGTACGCCACGTAGGAGTCCGTGAACAGCGAGGATTTCGGCAGTACGCGAACGTGGACGGATGCCTCCACCTGCTCGCGCCAGTTCTTGTCCGGCACTTCAGGCAGGACGCGCGCCGCGATCTTCGCTGGCCGACCCTCGCGCTTGCGCTGGACGAAGCCGTGGACCGGCATCTTGGGCACAGCGCCGCCGGTCCAGCCGTTCCCCCGGTTGGACTTGCGGCCGTGGTTGCGCCACTTCGACAGGCCACCGATGAACGCCTCGTCGGCCTCCACGATCTCGCCCTCGCCCCCGAGCGGCGCTTCATCCTGCGTGAGCAGCGAGCGAATCTGGTGGAACATGCGCCACGCCGTCTTGTAGGTGACGCCGAGTTCCCGTTCGAGCTGCTTCGCAGAAATGCCGCAGCGCGTGCTCGCCATGAGGTAGATCGCGTAGAACCACAGGCGCAGCGACGTAGCCGAGTCCTCGAAGATCGTGCCGACCATCGGGTGGACGCGGTGCCCGCAGAACTCGCAGGACCAGGACGGACGCGCCTTCTCGCGGTAGTGCTTCGTGACCTTCTCGCACTTCTCGCAGAACACGCCGTCCGGGTACCGCTCGTCCATGAGGTAGGCGAGGCAGGCCGCGTCGTCGGGGAACTGCTTCTCAAACTCGAACAGCGCGTAGCGGGACTCCGACGCCGTACCTCGCTTCGGAACGTTGCGATTGACCTTCGACATGGCACCCTCCGGCGCGTACTGCCTTCTGCTACATACAACCTAGCCGAAAAGCGTACCGCCGTCAAGGGGATAGTTCCCTAGATTTCGTACCGCTCACCCCTATATCTTGTGTCGATGCGCTGTCCTGCCTGCGGCCATACCGAGACTCGCGTCGTCGACTCCCGTGAGGCGGACGACGGCTCCGCCATCCGGCGCCGCCGCGCCTGCGACCACTGCGGCGAGCGCTTCACCACGAAGGAACGCTCGGAGTCGGCGCGCATCCAGGTGGTCAAGCGCGACGGCTCGCGCCAGGAGTTCGACCGTCGCAAGCTCGCGAGCGCGATCGGCAAGGCGGCCGGAAAGCAGCTGGGCCCTGACGCCGTCGACCGGATCATCGAAGAGATCGAAACGACGATCCGCCAGAGCGGCGCGTCCGAGATCGCGTCCCAGCGCATCGGCGAGATGGTGCTGGAGCGCCTCGCCGAATCGGATCCGATGAGCTATGTGCGCTTCAAGATCGTGTACGCGGGCCTCCAGGACCCCGACGCGCTCTATGACGAGCTCGAGCGGCTCGTCCGCCTGCGTCAGGAGGCGCGCGATCGGCAATTCGCCGAGCAGATCACGCTTCCGATCGAGGCCGCCGCGGCGGCCACGGGTCGGCGCCGCCGGCGCTGACGCGCCGTGCCGGTCCGCGCGGTCCTCTGGGATCTCGATGGCACGCTGACCGACAGCGTCCGCTTCGTCGTGGATACGGCGAATCGCGTCATCACCGCGCACGGCGGTGCTGCGCTCGAGTTCGACCGCGTCGGCGCGATGACCGGCCTGCCGCTGTCGGAGGTCTTTCACCTGGTCTGGCCGGATCTCACCCCGGATAGCGCGCGCGATTACCTCCGCGAGTACCGCCAGATCTACGAAACCGACGTCATCCCCGCGACGCGGCTTTATCGCGGCGCGCGCTCGACGCTGCATGCGTTCCACAAGGCCGGCCTGTTGCAGGCGACGGTCACGGGAAAGCGAGCGGCCGACTGCGAGCGCATCCTGCGCGGCCTGCGCATCCGGGGCGAGATCGACGTCTACCTCGGAGGCGATTCCGTGACGCGCCACAAGCCGGCGCCCGATCTCGCGCAGCACGCGATGGCGCGACTGGGCTGTGCGCCGGACGAATGCGTCGTCGTCGGCGATGCTCCCGCCGATATCGAGATGGGACGCGCCGCCGGGGCGGGGACGATCCAGGTGCTGTGGGGATTCGCGCGCCAGCCGCTCGAGGGTGCCGACCGCTTCGTGCGTACGTGGCGCGAGCTGCGGGACGCGGTCTTCGCGCTCTCGGCGCCGCGCGAACCCATACTGCGCTGACGATGGTCCTGAGTGACCGCGACATCCGTGCCGCCGTCGCGTCGGGCAGGATCGGCATCGATCCGTTCGATCCGGCGTGCGTGCAGCCCGCCAGCGTCGATATTCGCCTCGACCGCTTGTTCCGAACCTTCCGTTCGAGCCGCCACGCGTACATCGATCTCGCGCGACCGCTCGACGACATCACCGAGCTGGTGGAGGTCGCCGACGGGGAGTGGTTCATCCTGCATCCGGGAGAGTTCGTCCTCGGTTCGACGCGCGAGCGCATCCGGCTCTCGGACGACATCGTGTCCCGCGTGGAAGGGAAGGCTCTTGCCCTCGATACCGCGGTGCCAACACCGCTTGGCTGGAGGCGGATCGGCGAGATGTCGCCCGGTGACTTCGTCTTTGACGACGCCGGCCAGCCGACGCTGGTCGTCGCGGTCTCTCCAGTGATGGTCAGCCGACCGTGCCACGAAGTCGTTTTCTCTGACGGCACGAAGGTCGTGACTGATGTCGATCATCAGTGGCGTACGAGAGACAAGCGCGGGCGCTGGGGGCGCACACGAACAGCCTCGGTTGTGACTACGGGCGAGATCGCCCGGACGCTTCGTGTCGGGCGGGAACGCAATCATCAGGTCCCCCTCGCCGGTGCCGTCTGGTATCCGCGTCGTGATCTTGCGATCGATCCGTACGTGCTCGGGGTGTGGCTGGGCGACGGAACGAGCGCAGCGGCCGAAGTCACGTGCGCTGACGAGCCGATCCTTCATGAGGTGGCGCTCGCTGGCTACCGGGTGGCTGCGCAGCGGACGAGGCCACTCCTGTACCGGATCGGTGGGACAGGACATTCGCGGAGCGCTGCAACGGGCCGATACGAGGGCAACACCTCGCTTTCCAGCACGCTCAGGCGGCTCTTGTTACTTGGCAACAAACACATTCCAGAGGAGTACTTGCGGTCCTCGGTCGAGCAACGCGAGGCACTGCTCCAAGGCCTCATGGATACCGACGGATATGTCGACCGATACGGTCGTTGCGATCTGACCACCGTAAGTTCGCGGCTCGCCGAGGACTACTGCGAGCTGGTTGCGAGCCTCGGATTCAGGCCGAAGCTCGCGCGGAAGCGCGCGATGCTGGATGGAATAGATCATGGTCCCGCATTCGAGATCCAGTTCACGCCGGATCGCCCCGTATTCCGGCTGCCGCGCAAACGCGCGCGTCAGAAGATGCGTGGCCTCTTCCACCGCTTCCGCGCGATCGTCGACGTCAGAGAAGTCGCGAGCGTGCCCGTGAGGTGCATCGAGGTTGCGTCATCGAACGGCCTCTTCCTCATAACGCGCGCATTCATTCCGACGCACAACAGCTCATTGGGCCGCCTCGGTCTGCTCATCCACAGCACCGCCGGCTTCATCGATCCCGCCTGGGATGGGCACATCACGCTCGAGCTCTCGAACGTGAACACGATCCCGATCACCCTCTACCCGGGCATGCGGGTGGGCCAGCTGTCGTTCTTTCCGCTGTCGAGCCCGGCCGAGCGCCCTTATGGCTCGCCCGAGCTCGGCTCCAGCTACCAGGGCCAGACCGGGCCGACGCCCTCGCGCTACCGGCTGGACCTGCCGAAGAGGAAGTAGATGTGCGCGTCGTGTCTCCTCATCGTGTTCATCGAGGCGTTCATCAACATCCTCGCGCAGGCGCTCACGCTCGCGATCTTCGTCCGAGTGATCCTGTCGTGGATCCAGGTGCAGCTGCCGTTCGGCCTGAGCGAGTTCGCGTGGAGCGTGACCGAGCCGATCCTGTCGCCGATACGCCGTGCGCTGCCGTTCATGGGCGGAATCGACTTCTCGCCCTTCATCGCCATCCTTCTGCTCCAGGCGATCCAGAGCATCCTGCTCCGCATCCTGCCGCCGACCGTCCCGTTCGGGCCGTGATGCTCGCGCTGCGAGATGCCGCGGGCCGTGTCTCGTTCGAGGTACGTGTGACGCCGCGCGCGTCGACGAACGCGATCGGCGGCGAGCGCGAGGGCCGGCTGCTGGTCCGCGTGACGGCACCTCCGGTGGAGGGCGCCGCGAACGAGGCGGTCGTCGCGCTCCTGTCGGCATCGCTCGGCGTGGCCCGATCCGACGTGCGTGTCGAGCGCGGAACGGCGGCCCGGACCAAGCGCGTCAGCGTCCCGGCCCGCGCCAGGGAGGCGCTGCTCCAACTGGTGAAATGAGGCCCTCAGGCGGGGCGTATAGGGGGAGGATGGCGATCCATGCCGCGTTCTTCCCGGCCATGGCCGTTCGCGTCGAGCGGGTGACGTTCGCCGAGGCCGTTCGAGACCACCAGGACGAGATCTACGGTGTCGCCCTGCGCATCCTCGGCGACCGTGACGCGGCGCTCGAGGCCGCCAGCGCCACGTACGTGAAGGCTTACCGCGGCTGGGACCGCTACGATCAGTCGCGGCCGGTGCGTCACTGGCTGCTGCGCATCGCCGCGAACGAGGCGATAACGATCGGCCGCGCGCGGTCGCGCCAGCGGGCGCACACCGCGAACGTCGAGGAGGCGGCCGCCGTCGCCGATCCCGCACGCACGCCGGTCGATCAGGTCGTCGCGCGCGAGGAGCGCGAGCGCGTGCGCGCGGCGGTCGCCGCGCTGCCCGAGCTCTACCGCGTGCCGGTCGTGCTCCGCTACTTCAGCGAGCTGTCGGTGGAGGAGATCGCGTCGATGACCGGACGACCCGCCTCGACCGTAGGTGTCCAGCTGCTTCGCGCACGCGCGATGCTCAAGGGCACGCTGGAGGGCCGGACATGAACGATCGCCACGAGGATCTCGTGGACGAGGCCGTCCTGCGCCGCTCGCTCCGGCTGGAGCCCGACGAGCGTGCGCCGCGACTGGATCCCGCCGCGCTGGCCGCGGCGGCCGAGCGGCGCGCGCCCTGGCTCGCGATCGGCGCGAGCGCGATCGCGGTGAGCCTCACCGCCGTTGTCGCCGCGTCGGTCTGGACCATCGTTGCCATGTTCGCGCCATCGCTGCTCGCCGACGCATTCGACACCGCGCTCGCCACGCTGGCGCAGGTCGCGGTGCCGCTCGCGGGCATCGTCGAGACGGCGCAGGCACCCGTCGTGCCGGCGAGCATCCTCGCCGCGCTCGCCATCGCGATCGTCTTCGAGCTGCGCCAAGGAAGGGAGACCCGTCATGCCGTCGCGTCTTGAACGGAGCACCACCAATAAGGTCATTGCGGGCGTGTGCGGCGGGATCGCCGAATACCTCGAGCTCGACGCCACGCTCGTGCGCGCATTCTTCGTGTTCGCCGGCATCATCACCGCCGGCCTCGCGATCCTCGGCTACATCGTCCTGCTCGTGCTCATGCCCCTGCCGGGGCGACCCGCGCCATTCACCACGCAGGCCGGCACATCGACGACCACGGCGGAGCCAACCGCTGAGGGCGCCGAGCCAACGGCGCCGCGGCCCGTGGTACCGCCGGATCCGGCCCAGGCCGAACGGCGGCGCGCCGCCTTCGGCTACTTCCTCATCGCGCTCGGCGTCATCTTCCTGCTCGGGAACGTGGGCGCGTTCCGCATCGTGCGCTGGGACTTCATCTGGCCGCTCGTGCTCGTCGGTGTGGGCGTGCTGCTGCTCGCCCAGAGGGTGCGGCGATGACCGGACGACGTGGCGTCTTCTGGCCGCTCGTGCTCATCGCTCTCGGCCTCGTGTTCCTACTCGCGAACTTCGGATACATCCCATCCGTGTCGCTGTTCGCGCTGCTGAGCCTGTGGCCGCTCCTTCTCGTGCTCGCGGGCATCGATCTCGCGTTCGCGCGCCGGTGGCCGCTGCCGACCCTCGCCGCGGAGCTCGGCGTCATCGCGCTCGGGCTCGTGCTCGTCGCGGCCCAGCCGCCACTGTTCCCCGGCGGATGGTTCGGCTTCGCCGTCTCTGGTGGCGGCGAGAGCGACATCACGGTCCCGCGGGACGGAGCGGCGAGCCTCTCCCTTCGTATCAACGGCGGGGCGGGCTCCTACCGGTTGAGCGGCGGAAGCACGCAGCTGGTGGAGTCGCACAGCGATCGTTCCGATCTGCGCCTTCGTCGCAGCGAACGCACCACGAAGGGCGTCGAGGTGCGGATCGACCAGGGGGCCGACAGCGGGCCGCGCTTCGGTCCACGCGGGTCGGCGACGGTCGACACGAAGATCGCGAGCGACGTGCCGACATCTCTCGACCTGAACTACGGCGCGGGCGAATTCGTGATCGACCTGCGAGACGTCCGCGTCACGGACGCGCGCATCAACGCCGGCGCTTCCTCGCTCGATATCACGCTGCCGCGACCGACGGAGGAGGTGTCGATGACCATCAACGCCGGCGCATCGAATGTCGTGGTCGTCGTCCCGGACGGCGTCGAGGTGCGCATAACGACGAGCGGCGCGATCCTGTCGCTGCGCAGCGAAAATCCCCGGGTCAACGCGTCGGGAAGCACCGCGGAAACGTCGGGCTACAGCGCGGCGCGCGGCCGCGTGACGCTTCGGATCACGGCTGGCGCGAGCTCGGTGACGGTGCGCTAAGCCGGTAATGGTTCGCTAGGACGCCCGGCGCTCCGAGCGCCGTCGGGCGTCCTAGCGTTCCTTGGTGCGCATCGTGCATGATTCGCGCGCGTGATCCGCAAGCTGCTCGCGCCGATCATCGACGCCCAGGCGGTCTGGGCCGACCCGCTGGGAGATCTCTTCCAAAAGATCTTCCGCGCGATCTACGGACCATTCCCACCGCTGCGGGATCTGCTGCACGGCACGTGGCTCGGACATCCGCTGCATCCGCTCATCACCGACGTGCCCATCGGCGCGTTCATCGTGGGGTTCATCCTCGATCTCGCCGGGGAGCCGACCGGCGCGACGTGGGCGACGACCATCGGCTTCGTGACCATGCTCGGCGCGGCGTTGGTCGGCTACGCCGACTACATCGATCTGAGCGGCCAGAGCAAGCGCGTCGGCAGCATGCACTCGACGTTGATGCTGGTCGCCGCCGTCTTCTACTTCATATCGCTCGGCATGCGCTATTTGAAGTGGCCGCCGCTCGTCCCGAACGGTGAGGTGTGGTTCGCCGGCATCGGCCTCCTGCTGGTCACCGTCTCCGCCTATCTGGGCGGCGAGCTCGTGTTCAACATGGGCAGCCAGGTCGACCGCCACGCCTGGCGGGGCGGTGGGGCGAAGTGGCAGGCGCTCGACGTCAGCGACATCCCCGAGGACACGCCGACGAAGGCGAGGGCCGGCGCGCAGACGCTCGTCGTGGTGCGAAAGGGCGAGCGCATCTACGCGCTGCACGACGCCTGCGCGCATCAGGGCTGCTCGCTGTCGGAGGGCAAGCTGGTGGACGGCGGGACGCGCATCGAGTGCGGCTGTCACGGCTCGCGGTACGAGCTCGCCGACGGCAGCGCGAATCGCGGGCCCACGGTGTTCCCGCAGCCCGCGTACGAGACGCGTCGGGCGGAAGGCAAGATCGAGGTGAAGCGGGCCGGCTGAGGCCGTGCGGCGGCTCGGCGCTCGGTCGTTCGGCGATACTTCGCGCGTGCTCGCCGATCTCGGCCGCGCGCTCGGACGATCGAACTTTCCGCTGATCCTCGGCGCTTCGTTCGCGCTGTTCGTCGCCGGCGCGATCTTCGTGACCGTCGCGGAGGCTGGTGGGCGCGGCAACATCCAGAGCCTCGGCGACGCGGTCTGGTACACGGTCGTGACCATGGCGTCGGTCGGCTACGGCGACTACGTGCCGGCGACCGCGGCGGGCCGCATCGTCGGCATCGTGCTCATCCTGGGCGGCGTGACGCTGTTCTCCGTGCTCACCGGCACGATCGCGTCGGTGCTCGTCGCCCAGCGCATCAAGGAGGAGAGAGGGTTGGAAACGCTGAAGCTGAAGGACCACCTGCTCGTGTGCGGCTGGAATCCCTACGCGGAGCGCGTGCTCGATTCCGTGTTCGCTGGCGACGCGACGGGCGACGTCGTCCTCGTGAACGAGCTTCCGGAAGAGTCCGCGGCGGAGGTGCTGGCGCGCCAGCGTGGGCGCCCGGTGCGCTTCGTGCGCGGCGACCCGGCGTCCGAGGCGGTCCTGGATCGCGCGAACGTGCGGCAGGCAAAGGCGGCGATCGTCATGGCCGATGCGTCACGCGGTCTGGCGGTCGCCTCCGACGACCGCACGACGCTGGTGACGCTCACGCTGAAGAGCCTGAAGCCGGACCTGCGCGTGACCGTCGAGGCGCTCGACATGAAGAGCGAGACGCATCTGCGCCGCGCCGGGGCCGACGACATCGTGGTCAGCGGGGAGTTCAACGGATTCCTGCTGTCGTCGGCCGCGGTCGCGCCGGGGATCGCACAGGTCGTGCGGCCGCTCCTGTCCACGTCGGGGAGCGAGCTGCGCCGCGTGAACGTTCCGGCCGAGTACGTCGGTCGCACGTATGGTGAGGTGGTGGCGGCGCTGCGCGCGAAAGACGGCTTCCAGGCGATCGCGGTCGTCCACGAGAATCCAGGCCTGACGCTCGACCAGCTCCTCTCGGACGACACCTCGATGGTCGACCAGTTCATCAAGACGCAGTTCACCGAGGCGGGACGCGAGTTCCTCCGCTTCGAGGGCGAGGCGACGCGCGTCATCGTCAACCCGGCCGACGCGTACGAGATCGGTCCGCACGACGCGGTCGTCGGGATCGGGAGATCGGCGTGACCGACCTCGCGGCGGTCCGATCGATCCCGCTCTTCGACGGGCTCGACGATGCGCAGCTCGCCACGGTCGCCGCGGTCCTGCGCCGCCGCGTCGTGGCCACGGGGAAGGTGATCTTCGCCGAGGGAGAGCACTCGAGCTCTGTCTACATCTTGGTGCGCGGCTCGGTCGGGACGTCCAAACGCCTGGGTCTCGCGGTGCGCGCGCCCGAGGACAACCAGAAGCAGAAGGTGCTCGTGCATCTGGCGGCGCCGCAGTTCTTCGGGGAGATGGGCATCATCTCGGATCTCGAGCGCTCCGCGACGATCACGACCGACGGCGAATGCGAGCTGCTCGAGCTCTCGCGTGCGGACTTCGACCGGATCGCAGGTCAGGACCCGGCCCTGGCGTATCGCCTGATCCGCAACATCGCCGCCGTGCTCGCCGAGCGGCTGCGCCGCACCGACCTCGATCTGCTGAAGCTCACCACCGCGCTGAGCCTCGCGCTGGGAAATCGCTAGGCGCCGGTGATGACCAGGCGCGTGCTCTCGCTCGTCGCCGCGGGCTTCGTCGTGCTCTCGCTCGGCGCCGGCCTGACGGCACGCGCGGCGGACACCGGATGGGTGATCGAGCGCTTCGCGTCCGACATCGAGATCCTGCGCGACGGCCGCATCGCGGTGAACGAGGCCATCGACGTCGACTTCCAGGCGTTGAACGACCGCCACGGCATCTTCCGCGACATCCCGATCCGTTACCGCTGGGACCCGGACCCGACGCAGGAGCGCGTCTACGACCTGAGCGTCCAATCGGTCCGCAACGCCGCGGGGCGCTCGCTGAAATACGAGACGAGCACCGATGGCGCGAACTTCCGCATCAAGATCGGCGACGCCGACCAGATCGTGACCGGCAAGCAGACCTACCGCATCGCGTACACGGTGCGCGGCGCGCTCAATGGCTTCCCCGATCACGACGAGCTCTTCTGGAACGTCAACGGCGGCGAGTGGTCCGTCCCGATGCGCGCGGTGAGCGCGACCGTTCGGGCGACCGCCGACGCGTTCACGAAGGTGACCTGCTACGAGGGCCCGGCCGGCTCGACGACGAGCTGCCAGAGCGGCATGACCTCGCAGCGAGCGGAGTTCGCCGCAACGCGGCAGCTCGAACCTGAGGAGCAGCTGACGATCGTGACGGCGCTGCGCAAGGGCGTGGTCCCGGAGCCGACGCCGATCCTCGAGCGCCGCGCACGAGATCCGGAGGAGTGGTTCGACGCGACGCCCGCCACGCTCGGCGCCGCGGTGGTCGTGATGGTCGCCGGTCTCTGGGCGGTCGTCTGGCGCTGGTGGACGGCCGGTCGCGACCAGCGCGAGCGCGAGACCATCGTGGCCGAGTTCGAGCCGCCCGAGAAGATCCGACCGGCGCAGGCCGGCCTGCTCATCGACGAGCAGGCGGATCCCAAGGACGTGACCGCGACGATCGTCGACCTCGCGGTGCGCGGTCATCTCCGGATCACCGAACAGGCCGGACAGGGGCTCTTAGGAAAGAAGGACTGGCTGCTCACGAGGCAGGTCGGTGTCGCGAAGGATCCTCTGCTGGAGCTGTACGAGGGAACGATCCTCGAGGGGCTGTTCGCGAGCGGCGACGAGGTGAAGCTGTCCGACCTGAAGCAGCACTTCTATCTGACGCTCCACAAGGCGCAGCGCGAGCTGTACGGCGACTCGGTGACGCGAAAATGGTTCGCCGGCGACCCCCAGCGCGTGCGTCAGCTGTACGTGGGGGCGGGCATCGTCGCCCTCGGCCTCGCGGCCGCCGCGATCGGCGGTCTGGGCACGATGTTCGGAGCGGGACTTGTTGGCGTGGGTGCGATCGTTCCGGCGGTCGCGCTGCTCGCATTCGCGCCGCGCATGCCAGCGAAGACGCGCGACGGCGCGGAGCTGCTTCGCCGGACGCTCGGCTTCCGCCGCTATATGGAGGTCGCGGAGAAGGATCGCCAAAGGTTCGCTGAGAAGGAGAACATCTTCTCGGAGTACCTGCCGTACGCGATCGTGTTCGGCTGCGTGGAGAAGTGGGCGCGCGCGTTCTCCGGGATCAACGCCGCGGCGGCGACGGCCGGCTGGTACACTGGCAGCTCGCGCGGAATGTTCCAGGCGATGGATCTCTCGAGCAACCTGTCGTCGTTCTCGAACCAGGTGTCGTCGACCATCGCCTCGACGCCGGGTGGCAGCGGATCGAGCGGATTCAGCGGCGGCGGCTCGGGCGGTGGTGGCGGTGGCGGCGGGGGAGGAAGCTGGTGAAATCGATCTCGGTCCGCGCTGGAGCTCCGGCTTCCTCTCATCGATCGTCGTGCGCCTCGGCCATTACGCCGTGTGGCACATCGTGTATGGCGACCTGATCTGCCGCTGTTGACCCGACGCAACGCCGTCGCAAGGCGCGAGATCGCTTCGCCACTGCTGATAACGGGGTCGAGCCTGTTCGACGGGACGGGCTCAGCGCCGCTGCGCCCCGGCGCCGTGCTCATCGAAGACGACCGCGTCGTCGCGGTCGGCGGACGCATCGCGGCGCCGCCTGGCGCGACCCGCGTCGATCTCGCTGGGGCGACGCTCCTGCCGGGGCTCATGGATTGCCACGTGCACCTTTCGGACGAGGGCTTGCCCGATGCCAGCGTCCGCGACGCCGAACCGGCGGCGCTCCGCGTGCTCCGGATAGCCGAGCATGCCCGGCGGACGCTCGAAGCGGGGTTCACCACGGTCCGCGACGTCGGCGGCCGCGATCATCTCGAGTTCGGCCTGCGCCGCGCCGCGCTCGAGGGGATCGTGCGCGCGCCGCGCATGATCCTGGCCGGGAAGATCGTGTCGATGACGACCGCGGGTGCGTCGTCCTGGCGCGGGATGTACCGACAGGCCGACGGGCTATCCGAGGTCGTGAAGGCGGTGCGCGAGCAGGTCGCGGCCGGCGCCGACGTGATCAAGCTGATGGCCACGGGAGCGGTGCTCGCACCGGCGCAGGAGGAACCCGGCGCGGCGCAGTACACGTCGGCGGAACTGCGCGCCATCGTGGAGACGGCGCACGGCCTTGGCTGCCGTGTCGCGGCGCATGCGCACGGCATCGCCGGCATCCGCGCCGCCGTCACCGCGGGCGTCGATACGATCGAGCACGGGACACACCTGCACGAGGACCGAGCGGTCGCGCGCGCGATGGCGACGCGCGGGGTCTTCCTCGTCCCCACTCTGAAGGCACTCGCGAACATCGCCGATCCGCCGAAGCCCGGTGTCCCCGCGGAGATCGTCGCGAAGGCGCGCGAGCGACGCGCCGATCGCGACGCGTCATTCCGCGTCGCGCTCGCCGAGCGCGTGCCGATCGCGATGGGCACCGACGCCGCGACGCCGTTCAACCGGCACGGCGAGAACGCGGAGGAGCTCTGCCTCATGGTCGAGCTCGGGATGACGCCGCGCGACGCGATCGCCGCGGCGACGAGCGTGGCCGCACGCGCGCTCGGTCACGAGGAGATCGGCGTGCTCGCAGCCGGAATGCTCGCCGACATCGCGGCCTGGGACGGCGATCCGCTCACTGACATCACGGTCTTGCGACGGCCGCCCCGCGCCGTCTTCCTGGGAGGTACGCGGGTCGTCTAGGTCGGGCGGCTCACTTGACGCGCGTCATGGTCAGCTTGTAGCCGCCACCCGGCCATTCCCATGCGCCCGTGAGCGTGTTGCCGTCATCGCTCCACTGAGCCTTGAAGACCCCCGGTGAGCCCTTCTCACCGAACCAACTCGTCACTCGCTTCTCGTCGACTTCGTGCGTGTAGTTGAGGGTGTCGCCTCGACTTGTGTGGAGGCGAGAGGTCGTGGTGCTGGCTGGCTCGGATCCGGGAGCGTGGTCATACCCGATGATCTCCATGTGTCTGGTCTTCTTGCCGCCCTGGTCGATGTCGCCGCGCGCGATCATGAAGAAGCCGCCATCCAACCATTCGTACGTGATCGTGCCCTGTGTCTCTCCGGAGACTCTCCACGTGCCGACGAGCCTGTCGAGGACCTTCAAACCCGCGGGCCGGCTCGGCGTCTCCGGCTCCGTCTGACCATTGCTCCGGTCGGTCGCCGCCTCGCGCGCCATTTCCATCCTCCTTCAGTTACACACCCGCGTGGCCCGCTGCATGACCGGTGCCTCGCACGCAGAATGGCGCGGCCAATGATCGCGGGCAGGGACTCATGACCGATCTTCTCGTACGGCTGTACGCGCTGCCGCCAGTTCCGGCTCCTCCTGAGGGGGTCGAGATCCGGCGCGCGATCGCGCCCGAGAAGGCGCGCGTGCTCGACTGGGTCACCCGCGACTTCGGCGATGCCTGGGCGAGCGAGTGCGACGTCGCGTTCGCGCACGTTCCAGTTGGCGTGTTCTTCGCGGTCGCCCAGCGCGAGCTCCTCGGCTTCGCCTGCTTCGACGCGACCGCGCGCGGCTTCTTCGGTCCGACGGGTGTGAGCGAAGCCGAGCGCGGGCGCGGCATCGGCACGGCGCTGCTGTTCGCGACGCTGCTCGCGATGCGCGAGGTTGGGTATGCATACGCGGTCATCGGCGGCGTGGGACCAATCGCGTGGTACGCGCGCACAGTGGGTGCGATCGAGATCCCGGACTCGACGCCGGGCATCTACCGCGGGATGCTGCGGAAGTGAGTCGCGCCTCGTTCGCGCGGTGTTGGAACCGCACGCGTCGGCGCACGTCTACTCGCCATGCGGATGCTCGTCCTGGCCGCCCTCATTCTGGCCGCATGCGGCGCTCCCGCGCGCGAGCCGGACATCACTGGGCGGGTCACCCGGATCACCGAGCCGGCCGAGGGCCGGCTGGTCATGCTGGTCGAGGACCGGCCCGGAGAACAGTTTGGCAACAAGATGTCGGTGACTGTCGACCGGAGCACACGCATCTTCCGAGAGAGTGCTAACGGCAGGCTCGACGCGGCCATCGGCGACCTTGCGACCGCCACCGTCGTGTCGGTCTGGATGCATGGACCGATCCTCATGTCGTACCCCGGTCAAGGGAAAGCGGAGGCCGTTCTCATTCGTGCGGGCCCCATTCCGTTGGTGCCGCTACCGAGCCGATCGCCCTAGCGTCGGGGGAGCGCGCCGCGGTCGGCGCTCTGCGTCTTTAGCGTCGCGCCAACGAGCACCCGATCTCACGTCGATCGTCGCGCGGCCCGTCCGTAGACGTCCTTTCGGTGGAGGATCGCGAGTATCCACACTTCGGCGGCGCTGACTTTGAAGACGACGCGGTAATCGCCGACTCGTAGCTTCCAGTAACCGCGCAGCGAACCACTAAGCGGAACGCCAAATCGCTCGGGGCTCGTAGTGAGACGCGACTCGATCGATCGCGCGATCCGGCCGCGGGCTTGGGCGGTGATCTTCGGCAGGTCGTCGTCGGCTACCCTCGGGTGATAGCGGAGCGTGTACGGCAATCAGCGCTGCTTCGACCGCCGACGCCGCCAGACGGCTTCATGGCTAAGGCCCGCCGTTCGATTGAGCGTTCGCGCTCGCTGTTCCGCGATCTTCGCAAGGCCGAGATCCTCGTGCGTTTCGATGGCATCACGCAGCAGATCGCGCGCCTTCGTCGATAGCGAGGCGCCCTCGCGTCTCGCCAGCCGGCCGAGGGCGTCGTACAAGGGGCGTTCGAGAACGACGTTGACGCGCGGGTTCTTTGCAGGCACGTGAGGAGTGTATCAGAAGTGACACACCTAGAAAAGACCAGCCGTAAAGAATAGGAGAGGTTTACGGTTCCCGCAGCGCGTCGGGGTGGAGGATGCGAGCCCGGGATCGCGGCTTCGGACTGCGCGCCGGGGCATATACGGTGGGATGCTGCGGAAGTGAGTCACGGCCCGGACAGGTACGCCCTCTTCCCGCGGCGGCCATAATCGTGGCGTCACCGACGGAGTCTTGCGCGGAGGATGTGACGTGAGACGCTTCATCGTCGTATCGCTGGGACTCGTGCTCATCGCGTCCGCGTGCCAATCACAACCGGCGCCGCAGGGCGGCGGTAAGGTCGGCGGAACGTGGACCATCGCGGTCACTGAGGAGCCGGACACGCTGGATGCGCACAAGTCGACGACGGCGCTGTCGGACTCGATCCTGCGCTATGTCGGCGACCCGCTGATCTTCAAGGACCCCGAAGGCAAATACGTACCCGGCCTGGCGAAGAAGTGGACGGTCTCGTCCGACGGGCTCACATGGACGTTCGAGCTGAACGATGGCGTGAAGTTCCATGACGGGACGCCGTTCGACGCGGCCGCGATGAAGGCGACGTTCGATCGCGCGCTCAACCCGGCGACGAAATCGCCGATCGCGGGTGGTCTTCTCGGGCCGATCACGGGCGTCGAGGCGAAGGACGCGAAGACGCTCGTCCTCATGCTGAAGCAGCCATTCTCGCCGCTCCTGGACAACCTGAGCGATGCGGGGCGACTCCTCCCGCTCAGCCCAAAGGCATTCGATCAGGCGGACTTCGGTCGCAAGCCGATCTCGACCGGTCCGTGGAAGGTCGCGGAGTGGCGCAGTGGCGACCGGATCACGCTCGAGCGCAACGCCGACTACAACTGGGGACCGGAGTTCCTGCACAAGGGCGCCGCCTACCTCGACAAGATCGTCTTCCGGATCATTCCGGAGTCGGCGACCCAGGTGTCGGCGTTCGAGAGCGGCGAGGTCGACCAGCTCGGCGTGCCGCCAGCCCAGATCCAGCGCTTCCTGGACGAGAAGAAGTTCGAGGTCAAGAAGGCGTATCGCAACGGCGTCGGGCTCTTCATCGAGTTCAACGTGACAAAGCCGCCGTTCGACAACCTCGCGCTGCGGCGGGCGCTCAACTACGCGATCGACAAGGACGCGATCGTGAAGACCGCGCTCAAGGGGTTCGGGGAGGCGGCGTACGGCCCGTTGCCACCGTCCATCCGCGGCTATTGGCCGGGCATCGTCGATTACGCTCCGCACTACGACAAGGCGAAGGCCGCCAAGGCGCTGGACGATGCCGGATGGAAGCTCGTGAACGGCGTGCGAACGAAGGATGGGAAGCCCCTCGCGTTCACGATCTACAACGCGCCGATCGACACCTGGAAGGACAGCGCGCAGCTCGTGCAGGCACAGCTGAAGGACCTCGGGATCGACATGCAGATCCAGCAGTTCGAGTTCGGCACACTGCTCGCGAAGGCCAAGACCGGCGAGCAGCAGACGCACCTCATGGGGTACACGTACACGAACCCGGACATCGCCTACGTCTGGTTCCACTCATCGAATATCGGGACCGGGTTGAACCTCTCGCACTACAACGACCCGCAGCTCGACAAGCTCATCGACGACGCGCGCCTCGCGGTCGACGATGCAAAACGAATGAAGCTGTACGAGGACATCCAGAAGCTCATCGTGGACAAGGCGCTCTGGGTGCCGATCTGGACGAACTTCATCTACACCGCCTACCAGCCGCGTGGAAAAGGAGTCAGGCTCGATTCGGAGGGCCGCACCATCCTGACCGACGCGTACGTGCAGTGATCGCCCGGTAGCCTTCGTTTCGTGCTCGCGTACATCGCGCGGCGGCTCGCCCAGGGCGTGCCGGTGCTGTTCGGCGTGTCGTTGCTGGTGTTCGCCATGGTGCACCTCGTCCCGGGCGACCCCGTCTCGATCATGCTCGGCGAGAACCCGTCCGCCACGGACGCGGAGGTCCTACGAAACCAGCTCGGGCTCGACCGGCCGCTCCCGCAGCAGTACCTGGAGTTCGCCTCTCGCGCGCTGCAGGGCGACCTCGGCGTATCCATCCGCAGTCGTCGCCCGGTCTTCGACGAGATCGCGGATCGCGCGCCGTCCACCATCCAGCTCACGGTCGCCGCCGTCGCGCTCGCGGTCCTGCTCGGGATCACCGCCGGCGTGCTCGCCGCGTCCGGTCCATCGCCGCTCCGCGAGGCCGCGCAGATCCTGTCGCTCGCCGGCCTCTCGCTCCCGACGTTCTGGCTGGGCCTGCTCCTCATCCTGGTGGTCGCGTCGTGGCTGCGACTCCTCCCGGTCACCGCGAGCGGTCCCGAGGGTCTCGTTCTGCCGGCGATCACGCTCGCATCGCCGGCCGCGGCCGTGATCGCCCGCATGACACGGTCGACCATGCTCGAGACGCTGACGACGGACGCGGTGCGCACGGCGCACGCGAAGGGGCTGCCGGAGCGCGTGGTGCTCATCCGCCACGTCCTCCGCGCGAGCCTCATCCCAGTGGTCGCGATCGTCGGCCTCCAGTTCGGCGGGCTGCTCGCGGGGTCGGTCATCGTCGAGAGCGTCTTCGCGCGCCCGGGCATCGGGCGACTCGCCGTGCAGGCGATCCTTCAGCGCGACTTCCCGCTCGTGCAGGGAGTGGTGCTGCTGGTCTCGACCACGTACGTGCTCGTGAACATCGTCGTCGATCTTCTGTACGCGTTCGTGGATCCGCGTATCCGCTATGCGTGATCCGCGACTTCGCCGTCCGCACGTCCTGGTGGCGCTCGCGGTCATCGCGCTGTTCGCGCTCGCGGCGCTCCTGGCGGATCGCCTCGCGCCGTACGACCCGCTGCGCGTGTTCCGCGACGCCGCGCTCGAGCCGCCGAGCTCGCGGTTCCCGCTCGGGACCGACGCGATCGGCCGCGATCTCCTCTCCCGTGTCCTCTTCGGCGCCCGCGTGTCACTCACCACTGGAGTCGTTGCGGTCGGCATCGCCCTCACCATCGGCACGACGCTCGGACTCATCGCCGGCTACACGCGCGGCTGGGCCGAGGTGGTCATCATGCGCGGCGCGGACGTCCTTCTGGCGTTCCCGGGCATTCTCCTCGCGATCGCCATCGTCGCGGTCCTCGGCCCGGGTCTGACGAATGTGATGATCGCGGTCGGCGTCGCCGCGGTACCGGTCTACGTGCGGACGGTGCAGGCCGCGACGCTCGCCGTCTCCAGGCTCGACTACATCCTCGCCGCGCGCGCCATCGGATTGCCTGCGCGGCGGATCATCTTCCGTCACGTGCTGCCCAACGTGACCGCGCCGATCATCGTGCTGGCGAGCGTCGGCATGGGGGCGGCGATCCTCGCGTCCGCGGGTCTGAGCTACGTCGGCCTCGGCGCGCAGCCGCCGACCCCGGAGTGGGGCTCGATGCTCGCGGAGGCGCGGAGCTACATGCGGGAAGCCTGGTGGCTTCCCACGTTCCCGGGCCTCGCGATCATGCTGGTGGTCCTCGCCTTCAATCTGACGGGAGATGCGGTGCGGGATCTGCTCGACCCGCGCCTGCGACGGCTGTGACGGTGGTGCTGGGAGCGGCTGCTGGCGACAGGTTCGCAGATCGAAAGTACGTGCGAAGGTACGGTTAGACGTACAATGCTCGAATGAGCGGCGAGTTCGTGACCGTGGCCAAGCTGAGAGCGGAGATGGCGCACATTCTGGCGCGCCTGGGCCGTGGCGGGGGACCGCTGTACCTCACGCAGCGCGGTCAGCCGCGCGCGGTCCTTCTCGACATCGATGAGTATCGCGGGCTCGTCGATCAGTTGGAGCATCTGGACGATTCGGTGGAGGCGCTGCTCGCACGAGAGCGAAGGGAACAAGGGCGGGAGACGACTCGCCCGCTCGCCGAAGTGATCGAGGGCCGCGGCCGTGCACCCAAGTACGCGCCAGGAAAAGCGACAGTCCGACGCACGCGTGCCCGCATATCGCGTTGAGGTCCAGCGCTCCGCGGAGCGCGACCTCGGTCGCTTGTCAGCAGGGTTGTTCGAACGCGTGACCGCCCGATTGGCGTCTCTTTCGGAGGATCCTCGCCCTCCCGGAACCGAGAAGCTCGCAGGACTCGAGGCGTACCGAGCGCGCCTCGGGGACCACCGCATCATCTACGAAGTGGACGACAGCAGACGGGTCGGCACAGTCACACGGGTGCGACATCGCCGCGAGGTCTACCGAAAACTTCGCTGAGGGCCTTGGAGGTGGCGCGGACGACGGGAACCTCGGCCACGTCAAGACTGTATCCGTCACGTGTGGATCAACGGTTCTTTGGCGGTCGCCATACTCCTGGCGTCGTGTGCATCGTCCGCGGGCGTGACGACGTCGAGCTCCCCGGCTGCGCTGCCCAGCTCGACCACCGAGATCGTCACGTGCTCGCGGGCGCGGCTCGTCTTTCTTGTCGAGCAGTTCTTCGCCCGGTACAACGACCGCGATCTCGATGGGTTCTTGGCGCTCTTCAATTGGTCGGCGCCAGCGGCAGGTGGCGGGTTCGGTAGCTACGACGACAACCCTGGCCAGCGTCATCAGCTGATCGATCGCGCGTCGCTCTCCGACTACGTCCGGGGCCGTTGGGCGATCGGTGACCGTTTTTCCGTCGTTCGCATCGACGCGCCGGAAGGACTCGCGTTTCCGAACGCGAATCCGATAGTGGAGTTCACACGCTCGTTCTCCGGACAGAACCAATCGGGCAACGCGAAATTCGTCTGCAACGCCGGGCTTGTTGTGGGGGTCGTGATGTCGTCGGCGCAGCGGTAGGTCAGTGCTGACGGCTGACGACTTGCGCTGAGCGCCCAGAGGCTTCTGTGGGCGATGCTGGATTCGAACTTTCATCGTGCGCAGGCGAGTCAAATCGCGAAATACATTCGCGATCTCGCGAGAACGCTCCGGCGGGCAGGCCCCAAGCTCGCATGAAACAGTGACCCGCTCCCACAGCGCGTTCCTGAGTCAGCGCTTCTACCGCTTCGGATGCCGAGGCGATCCTGCTTACTGATCTGATCTTCGCGAGGACGCCCGACGAAGTTCGCCGGGCGTCCTGCGCGTGGTTGCCGAACCGCTAGCGAGCGCTCGCGAACGCAGGCTGCTTCGCCGCAGTCTCGGGCATCGGGACGACGCCGATCTGCTGCATCAGGCTGAGCTGGTCCCAGAGCGACCAGGTCTCGACGACCTTGCCGTCCTCGAACTTGCTGATGATGACACCGGTGACGTTCGTCTTCTTGCCGGTCGGGGGGATGTTGCCAAGCGGGCCGCTGTGCGTACCACTCGTGCTCAGATACTGCACGACGTAGTCGCCCTCGGCGATCTCGCGCTCGATGGTGAGCTTGGCGTCTGGGAAGGCTGTGCTGTAGACCCGCATCGACTCTCTCGCGCCCTCGGGGCCGCGGGCGAGGTTCGGCTGCGAGGGGTCGTGGCTGATGGCGTCCTTGGCGAAGGTCTCGTCGATAAGCTTCGCGTTCTGCTTGTTGAACCCCTCCTCGACAAGGCGGCGTACGGTGAGCTTGTTCTGGTCAGTGGTCATTGCGCTCCCCTTTTGTTCGCGGCGGAAACAGGACGAGGTTCTCAGGGGACCTGGTGGGCATCTCGCCGGCACTGGGGCTCGGACGGTGCGCTTGGTCCGGAGAGAACGTTCTCGTCCACGAGACTTAGGTTGTGCTTGTTCAGGCCCCGGCGATGGGGCGGCATGCAATGACCTTGCTCTGCTTGCTAGACATTGGCGCACCCCCTCGTTCGCGAATCGGAACGCTGGCTCACAGGGGGCCTGTGGGGCACCTCGCCGGCACTGGGGGCTCGGACGGTGCGTCGGGTCCGGAGGAACGACCTCACTGTGCTCTCTTCCCAGGCGAATACAAGGGCCAGTTATGAGGGCAGGTGCCACTACACGAAAGGCTGCCAAGAGCGTTGAATCGATGCCTCAGGCCGACGGGACCATCGGGTTTCCAGTTGCCGACGTCGTGGCGAGCTGATTCGCGATCAGACGGTGAGAGGGCACTGATTCGTTCTTAGTGACTGCGCGTCATCAGTAGCCGGCGCACAATCCAGGCGTGCGCTGGCGACCCCACTATCTCTCGAGGATCGAGCTCTTCATCGCCGGGATCACCCTGAGCGCTACGTTTGGCTATGCACTGAGTGGCTCGGTGTATGGCGTCGCGGCGCGGGTACGCCGCGAAGAAGGCGAAGGGCCAGCACATTGGCTCGATCCCGTGGGGCTACCGGCGCGTCGACGGCGCGCGCCTCGAGCCGATCGCGCCGCAGCTCGCGGTGCGCCTGCTCGCGTGGCGGCTGTACGCGACCGGCGACTACACGCACGCGACGCTCGCTGCCGATCTCAACGGCCGCGGCCACCGCATCGACTACCGCGGCACGGATCGCCCGTTCACGCGGTTCACGGTGACTGAGATCCTCCGCTCGCGCTTCGACCTCAAGCTCGGCGGCCTCGAGCGGGATGTCTACGACCGGGCGCTGGAGGTCGCGGCGCGGCACAGAATCAATGAGCACGTCGGGCAGCGCCGCCACGAGTACCTCTTCGCCGGGCTCGCGCGCTGCGCGGAGTGCGGCGAATCGTATTGGGGACGGACCCAGGTGACGAAGGCGGGCCTGCGGCGCCGCCAGCTCGTCCACGCGCCGCGCGGCTGCCGCCGCGGGATGCCGAGCGAGGAGCGCCTCGAGCGGATCGTGGGCGCATGGCTCGCGACATGGCGGCTCCCGACCGACGCGCGCGCGCGGGTCGCGCGCTACCTCCGCCGATCGACGAGCGACGCGGTCCGCGACGCGGAGCGATCGCGCGTAGAGGCTGAACTCGAGCGCCTCCGCAAGATGTTCCGGTGGGGCGACGTCGGCGAGGACGAGTACCGGCGCGAGTCCTCGCGCCTGCGCGCGCGCGCTTGGGCGAGCTCGGGCCGCAGCGCATCGAGATCCCGCCGGGCGACGAGGCGCTACGTCTCGCGTCGCGGATCGGGCTCGCGTGGTCTGTGGCGTCGCTGCCGGCGCGCCGCACGTTCCTGCGCGAGTGGGTGGCTGAGGTTCTCATCCGGCGCGACGGGATCCTCGACGTCGTCCCGCGTCCTGCGGTCGCGGCCGTCGTGTTCGCGGCGCAGATGGTCGGCACCGTGGGCGATGCTGGATTCGAACTTTCGTCGTGCTGATTTCGAGCTGAATGTGGCATTCACTTGCGATTTCGCGCTGACGGCGTGGCGGGCAGGCCCCAAGCGTGCGTGAACCAGTATCGCGTTCGGAGCATCGCGGCTGACGTGGGACGACGCTACATCCGCACCGTCGGCCGGCGCGGCTGGGTGGACGGACGATGGTCTGCCGTTAGGCCAGCCCGCGGCCAATTGCGGAGCCCCAGCGCCGACCCACGGGGACGGCTGCCCCCTTTAGGCCCGCATACCGTCCAGCACGGCCTCGACTTTCAGGTCCAGCGCATCGCCAGCCTCCTGGGTCTCACGGCCTCGATTCCTCGCGTCGCTTCTCGGGATCGTGTACGCGCCTTCGTGGGCCCAGCGCCATTTGGTGGAGGCCTGTTCGGGGGCCGTCAAGAGCCAGTATGCGCAACGACACCGCACATGTTGCAGACCATTGGCGCGTGAATCTGAGCCTTTTTGGGTAAGAGATCCCCATAAACCGGGGCACTTTGAGTCTCCGTGTCATGGGAGATGTTGCACAGCGCGTGTAGCATCGCCCTCCGTGACGGTGACGATGGATCAAATCGCCCGTGTGGCCGGCGTTTCGAAGTCGACCGTCTCACGCGCACTGAATGACGACCGACGGATCTCCGCAGCGACGAAGACGCGTGTGCGGGACGCGGTGCTCTCGAGTGGCTACCGCGGCGTTGGCCGCGGTGCAGCCTCTCGCAGCTGGACGGCGGCGCTCCTGATCAGCGATCCGATCGGCTCTGTAGAGGACGACCTCTTCTTCAGCGAAATCATCCGAGGCATATCGGAGCATATGGAAGCACAGCACTACCACGTGCTTGTCTCGACGAGCGACGGCGAACTCCCTACTTCGTCGCGCCTCCCATCGGTCGTGCATCGCGCGGACGGTGTCATCGCCGGCGGGGTCCGGCTCCAGAGCTCGCTGGTACGTGCGCTGATTGACGGACCGGTGCCGACCGTCTTCCTTGGACGGTATCTGCGGGGGCGGGAGATGAACGCGATCCTCCCGGATAACCAGGAGGGCGGCCGCATCGCGACCGGCCACCTCCTCTCACTCGGTCGCAAGCGGGTCGCGTTCGTCGGCGGACCGTTCGATGCGAATGTGTACCGGGACCGGCTCGCGGGGTACCGCGAGGCCTTCGACGAGGGGGAGCGACCGATCGAGGAGCGGTGGATCCGTTCGACCGAGCGGACCGCGGCTGGCGGTTTCGCCGCGACGGAGCAACTGCTCGACGAAGCCAGGCGATCGAAAGGTCATCCCGACGCGATCTTCGCCGCCGACGACTGGATCGCGATCGGTGTCCTGCGCGCGCTGCGTCAGCGGAAAGTGCGCGTGCCCGATGACGTGGCCGTCGTCGGCTACTCGGACCTCTCGCTCGCCGCGATCGCTGACCCGCCCCTCACGACGATCCACGTTCCGAAAAGGCGCATGGGACGCACCGCCGCGAAGCTGCTCCTGGATCTCGTCAGGGGCGACGTCGAGGGGCCCGTCCAGCTCGTCATCTCGCCACACCTCGTTGTGCGGGAGAGCACCGAGATCCACGGGAGTCGCCCATGAATGGCCGGGCTGACGCTGACGTGACGTACGACGTCGCGGTATGCGGGGGCGGGCCCGCTGGTGTGGTCGCGGCGGTCGCGGCGGCGCGGGCCGGTGCGCGGACGCTCCTCATCGAGCGCTACGGTTTCCTCGGCGGGAACTCGACCGCGGCGGGGGTCAATCCGTGGATGTCCTTCCACGATTACCGCGGACAGCAAGTGATTCGCGGCATCGGCGAGGAGATCGTGCGCCGGCTCAGGGACTTGGGTGGCACGCCTGGGCACGTACGCGACACGATCGGATTCGTCAGCCGTTTCGTCCCCCTCGACCACGAGGTCGTCAAGTTCTTGTTCGACGTGATGCTGAAGGAGGCCGGCGTCGATGTGCTGCTGCACAGCTTCCTCGTCGAGACGGGCACGAGCGATGGCCATCTCGAGCGCGTCCGCGTCGCCACGAAGGCTGGTTACATCGACTTCCGTGCGCGCGTGTTCGTGGACTGCACCGGCGACGCGGACGTCGCACATCAGGCCGGTAACGCGACGTGGACGGGCCGCGAGGCCGATGGGCTGACGCAGCCCATGACGATGAACTTCCGCGTCGGCGGCGTTGAGGCTCGACCGATCGCGGACTACATGCGCGAGCACCCCGAGGACTTCTTTGAGAAGACCACATGGCACGACCTCGAGCCTCTGACCGGCGTATTCGGGTTCCGCCGGATCTGGAAAGGCGCGGACTTGCCGATCCCGCGCGAGAGCGTCCTCTTCTTCTTCACTCCGCGGCCGGGCGAAGTGAGCGTCAATACCTCCCGCGTCACGCACGTCTCGGCAACGGACCCGTTCGACATGACAAGGGCGGAGCAGGACGGGCGGAGACAAGTGGCGCTCCTCGTCGACTTCTTCCGCTCGCAGGTCCCCGGCTTCCGGGACACGTTCCTCGTATCCACGCCCACGCAGATCGGCATCCGCGAGAGCCGGCGGGTCGTGGGGGACTACGTCCTCTCCGATGAGGATGTGATGGCGGGACGAGAGCAGCCGGATGCGGTCGGTCGTTGCGGCTATCCGATCGACATACACAGCCCGACCGGCCGTGGGACCGGCCACGGGACGACCGAGCAACCCGTTTACGACGTGCCATATCGCGCGCTGATCGCGCGCGATGTGGACAACCTTCTCGTCGCGGGCCGCTGTCTTTCGGCCGAGCACGCGGCCCACTCATCGATCCGCATCACGCCCGGGTGTTTCCTTACCGGCCAGGCGGCGGGCGCCGCCGCCGCGCTCGCCGCGCGCAGCCGGATCTCGCCGAGGGAGGTATCGATCGAAGAGCTGCAGCGTCTATTGCTCGACCAAGGCGCGGATCTCGGACCCGCGCGGGCGCGCTCGCTCGCGCGCCAGTCGGCGAGCTGATCCGTCACGCGATCTACTGGGAGGTGGAAAGATGAAACTCGCACGCACGTTCCGCGTCGTCGTGATCACGGCGCTCGTCGCTGTTGCCTGCGCGCCTACCGCCACACCGTCGGCAGCTCCGACGACGCTGGCAGGTACCGCAGCCGCGGACCTTCGCTTCACGCTCTGGAGTGGGGCGGAGGCACACCTGCGGACGTTCAACGACATCGCGACGGCGTACCGACAGATCCGCCCCAACGTCACCGTGAAGTTCGACGTGATCCCCTTCGAGGACTACATCTCGAAGCTCACGCTCCAGCTGAGTGGCGGGTCCGCGCCGGACGCCGGCTGGCTCGTTGAGACGTCGGCTCCGACCTTCGTCGGCGCCGGCGTGCTCCAAGATCTCGGCCCGACGGTCAAGCAGGCAGCGGGCTACGACTTCGCGGACCTGTCGCCTGCGGCGATGCAGCTGTGGCAGAAGGGCGAGGCGGTGTACGGAGTACCCTTCTCCAACTCGCCCTTCTTCATCCTCTACAACCGGGATCTGTTCGAGAGCGCGAGCGTCGAGACGCCGACGCAGCTCCTGGCCAAGGGCGAGTGGACCTGGGAAGCATTCGCACGGGCCGCGAAGGGTATCGTCGCGAAAGCACCCAAAGGCACCTACGGTTTCGAGAGCATCGATGCCGGAGTGTTCGGATCACGGGTCTGGCACAACCTCGTCCCCATCATTCGCGGGTACGGCGGCGACGCCTGGGACTCGACCGGCAAGCGGTGCCTCCTGAACACGAGCGGATCGGTCGCGGCAGTGAAGCTGTTCCATGGGATGGTGTTCACGGATCGCAGCACGCCCGCGCCTGGAGAGCAGGCGGACTTCTACTCGGGCAAGGCAGCGATGACCATCGCACAGCTCAGTCGGCTGACAAAGCTCGACAGCGCTCCCTTTAAGTGGGACATCGTGCCCCTGCCGAAAGGACCCGCCGCTGACGCCCAGATCGTCGGGCAAGCGGCGATCGTCGCCTTCAATGCCAGCCGCAACAAGGCCGCGGCGGCGGACTTCGTCGCCTTCCTCACGAA
>WNFV01002750.1_pt1 | contig 61931 bp, 65 predicted proteins | sample 5400101 | NCBI WGS metagenome assembly WNFV01 (sample SAMN13153361, study PRJNA577476) | soil metagenome | isolation source: 115 cm soil or saprolite under grassland replicate 1 | place: USA:California | collected 2016-06-15
TCTGGAAGCTGCCGTTCGTGCGCGGGCTTGCGCTGATCGGCGAACAGCTGCACCTGGGCATGAAGTCGCTGATCTGGTCGGCCAACATGAACGCGGGCGCCAACAACGTCGAGATCGGCAAGAAGGAGATCACGGGCTCGGTGGCGATGGCCGGTGTCTTCGCGCTGGTCCTTTTCATCGGTCTGCCCCTGTTCCTGGCCGGTCTGGCGGTCCAGCGCAGCGGGAGCTTCGCCTTCGTGGTGGTCGAGGGAGTGATCCGCGTGGGCCTCGTCCTCGGTTACCTGGCCGCAATCTCGCTTCTGAGGGACGTCCGGCGCGTCTTCCAGTACCACGGCGCCGAGCACAAGACGATCAACGCGTTCGAGTCGGGCTGGGCCCTCGATGTGCCGTCGGTCCGCCGCGCGAGCACCCTGCACCCCCGCTGCGGCACGGGCTTTCTGCTCGTGGTGCTAGTGGTCAGCGTGATCGTGTTCAGCATCGTCGCCATCTTCCATCCCAACCTCTTCTGGCTCGTGATGAGCCGGGTGCTCGCGATCCCGATCATCGCGGGCGTGGGCTTCGAGCTGATCCGCTTCATGGCGCGCCACCGTTACAACCCGATCGTCAAGGTCGCGCTGCTGCCGGTGCTCGGCACCCAGAAGTTCACTACTCGCGAGCCGACCGACGACATGCTCGAGGTCGCGATCTGCGCGTTCAACAGCGCCCGCGAAGGTGAGGAGGCAACCGCCGGAGCAGCCGCATGATTGACCGTCTCGAGTCAATCGCGCGTCGGTATCGCGAGATCGAGAACGAGATGGCGCGCCCTGAAGTCGCGACCGACCACGAGAAGCTGACCCGGCTCGCCCGCGAGCAGCGATCGATGCGAGACATCGTCGAGGCCTACGACGCATACCGCCACGCGCGCAACGAGATGGAGTCGGCGCGCGAGCTGCTTCGACACGAAAAGGACCCCGAGATGCAGGAGTACCTGCGCTCTGAGGAGCGCAAGGCGTCGGAGCGACTGGCCGAGCTCGACGAGAAGCTGAAAGTGCTGCTGCTGCCCAAGGACCCGAACGACGACCGCGACGTCGTGGTCGAGATCCAGGGCGCCGAAGGCGGCGACGAGGCCGCGCTGTTCGCGGCCGACCTCTTCCGCATGTACACGCGGTGGGCGGAGAAGAAGGGCTGGAAGGTCGACGTCGTGGACTCGTCGCCGACCGGGATCGGCGGCTACGACAAGATCACCTTCGAGGTCCACGGCCACGGTGCGTACTCGCAGTTGAAGTACGAGGGAGGTGTGCACCGCGTGCAGCGGGTGCCCAAGACCGAGGCGCAGGGACGCTTGCACACGTCTGCGGCGACGGTCTCAGTGCTGCCCGAGGCCGATCCAGTGGAGGTCGAGCTCAAGCCGGAGGATCTGGAGATCAAGGCCTCGACGTCAACTGGTCCCGGCGGCCAGAGCGTGAACACGACCTATTCGGCGATCCGGATCACGCACAAGCCGACCGGGCTGGTGGTCAGCATCCAGGACGAGAAGTCCCAGCTTCAAAACAGAGAGAAGGCACTGCGTGTCCTGAGGGCGAGGCTGTACGAGATGAAGCTCGCCGAGCAGCAAGCTGCCATCGGAGCCCAGCGGCGCGGCATGGTCGGCAGCGGTAACCGCTCCGAGAAGGTCCGCACCTACAACTACAAGCAGAACCGAGTCACCGACCACCGCATCAACCTGGACCTGCACAAGCTCGACCAGGTCTTGAACGGCGACCTGGATGAGCTCGTCGCGGCCTTGGTCGCCGCGGAGCGGACGGCGCAGCTGAACGCCGCGACAGCGTGACCATCGTTGAGGTCCTGAAGCTCTCCGCCGATTACCTCCAGAAGCGTGGGTCTGACTCCGCCCGCCTCGACGCCGAGCTCCTGCTCGCGCACGCGCTGAAACTTCGCCGGCTCGACCTCTACCTCAAGTTCGACCGGCCTCTCAGCGAGGCGGAGCTCGGCGTCTACCGCGGCCTGGTCGGACGCCGCGCCAAGGGAGAGCCTGTTGCGTACCTCGTCGGGCACAAGGAGTTCATGGGCCTGGACTTCGAGGTCACGCCGGACGTGCTGGTGCCAAACCCGGACACGGAGGTGCTGGTACAGCGGGCGGTGGCCATCGCGCGTGACGTGGAGGGACCGGTACGCGTCGCGGACGTGGGAACCGGTAGCGGCTGCATCGCAATCTCCATCGCGCACTACGCGCAGAACACCGAGGTGTGGGCCTCCGACATCAGCCGCGAGGCGCTCGAGGTGGCGGCGGGCAACGTGGCTCGTCACCACCTGACCGCACGCGTGCACCTCGAGTGCGGCGACCTGATGCAGCCGCTGGGCGGCGGATTCGACCTCGTGTGCGCGAACCTTCCATACCTGGCCGTGGGGGCGAGCCTGCCCGTCGAGGTCGTCGCCCAGCCGTCCCAGGCGCTGTACGCCGAAGACGGTGGCGCGGCCCTTGTCGGCCGGCTGCTCGCTGAGGCGCCGGCCCGCCTGGGACCGGGCGGTCGCATCCTGGCCGAGCTCGACCCGGCGATCGCCTCCTCGGTCGTCGAACGGGCGTCCCGCGGCTTCGCCCACTGCCGCCTGCACCGCGACGCCGGCGGTCATGAGCGCGTCCTCGAAGCATGGTCCTGAAGCCGAACCTCGAGGGTCTCCAGAGGGCCGCGCAGCTGGTCCGCAGCGGCGCGGTGATCGCTTTCCCGACCGACACGGTCTACGGGCTGGGCGCAAGCGCCGACGACGAGGTGGCGCAGAAGCGGATCTACCAGATCAAGGGCCGGCCCGTCGGCATGCCGCTGATCCTGATGGTCGCCGCAGAATCCCAACTCGAAGGCCTCGTCCACGTAGATTCGCGCGCCGAGGCGATGATGCGGCGGTGGTGGCCGGGACCGCTGACCCTGATCCTCCACGCAATGGGCGGGGGCACGCTGGGCGTGCGCATCCCAAAACACGAGGTGGCGCTTGGGCTGCTCCGCCACGCCGGCCCTCTGATGACGACCAGCGCCAACCTCCACGGCCGGGAGCCGGCGATGAACCCGGAGGAGGCTCAGCTGCTCTCGGGCGTGATGGCGGTCGTCGACGGCGGCGTCGCACCCGGCGGCACGGCGTCGACCGTGCTGGATCTCACCGGACCCGAGCCCCACGTGCTGCGGGAGGGGGCGATCCCGACGCCGGAGCTGCTCGGACCTCCGCCCCCACGGGCCGGATAGGATCACTTTCATGAGTCCTTCGGTCACCACGATGTCCTTCCGCGCCCTCGACCACGAGGATCCGGACGTCGCGCAGCTGATCCGCAACGAGTTCAAGCGCCAGTCGGAGACCCTCGAGCTCATCGCCTCCGAAAACCTGACCAGCCCCGCCATCCTCGAGGCGCTGGGCACCTTGCTCACCAACAAATACGCGGAGGGGTACCCGGGCCGGCGCTACTACGGAGGCACGGGCGAGGTCATCGACAAGATCGAGACCCTGGCCGTGGAGCGCGCCAAGCAGCTGTTCGGCGCCGACTACGTCAACGTGCAACCGCATTCGGGCTCGCAGGCCAACGCCGCGGTGTACATGGCGGTGTGCAAGCCGGGAGACCGGGTGATGGGCATGGACCTGTCTGCGGGCGGCCACCTCACGCACGGCAGCCCCGCCAACTTCAGCGGCAAGTTCTACGAGATTCATTCGTACGGCGTCGACCGAGAGACCGAGAGGATCGACTACGACGCCGTCCAGAAGCTGGCCGAGGAAGTGCGGCCGAAGATGCTCCTCGGCGGGTTCTCCGCCTACTCGCGGATCATTGACTGGGGTCGCATGCGCCAGATCGCCGATTCGGTCGGCGCGACCTTCTTCGTCGACATGGCGCACGTCGCGGGACTCGTGGCCGGCGGTGTGTACCCGTCACCGATCCCGCACGCCGATATCACGTCGACGACGACGCAGAAGACACTGCGTGGTGCGTGGGGCGCGATCATCCTCTGCCGCAGCGACTGGCAGAAGGCGATCGACTCCGCGGTCTTCCCGGGCACCCAGGGCGGTCCGCTCATGCACGCCATCGCGGCCAAGGCCGTCTGCTTCGGCGAGGCGCTCAAGCCCGAGTTCAAGGAATACGCGAAACAGGTCGTGGCCAACGCGAAGGCGATGTCAAACCGGCTCATCGAGCGCGGTCTTCGCCTGGTCAGCGGGGGCACCGACAACCACCTCATGCTCATCGACCTCCGGCCTCAGAAGCGCACCGGCAAAGAGGTGCAGGACATCGCGGACACCGTGGGCATCACGCTCAACCGCAACTCGATCCCCTTCGACGACGCGTCGAAGTTCAACCCGAGCGGGGTCCGGGTAGGCACGCCGCTGGTGACCACCCGAGGCATGCGCGAAGGTGAGATGGTCGTGATCGCCGACTGCATCGCCGACCTGGTCGAGCGCATCGACGACCCCGCTACGCTGGATTCGGTCCATGAGCGCGCGCTCGAGCTGTGCCAGAAGTTCCCGATCCCCTATGCATTTGATTGAGTAGCGACTTCTTCAGCGACGAAGCGCTCAACAACCTGACCAAGCACCTGCTGCCGGGACTGTGGCCGTTCATCGTCGCGCTCGTCGCCTGTGCGGTGCTCGTCCCGCTGGTCGTCTGGCTGTCGAGACGCTTTGGAGTCCTGGCGCAGCCTGGCGGCCGGCACGCCCACACGCTTCCGACACCCTTGCTCGGAGGCCTGGCGATGTGGGGGGGATTTGCGGTCGCGTGGCTGGTGTTCATGCCCCGCGACCTGTCGACGCTGGGTGTCGTGAGCGTCTCGTTTCTCGCCATGGTGCTGTTGATCGTCGACGACAAGCGCGGGATGTCGCCGCTCGTCAAGCTTGGGATCCAGGTCGCCCTGGCGCTGATCGCAGTGCTGGTGTTCGGTGCTCAGATCAATTTCGTGAGCCTGCCGGGAGGGCACATCGTCGACTTCGCGCTGCCGATCGCAGTCGCCGTCAGCATCTTCTGGCTCGTCGGGATGCAGAACACGGTGAACTTCCTCGACGGGTCCGACGGGCTGGCTGCCGGGGTGGTCGCGATCGTGGCGATCGTCCTCATGCTCGCGGCCGGCCAGAAGAAACAGGTCGAGGTCGTGGAGCTGAGCGGTGCCCTGGCCGGCTGCTGCGCGGGCTTTCTGATGTTCAACTTCCCGCCGGCCCGCGTCTTCATGGGCGACTCGGGGGCGCACTTCCTGGGTATCGCGCTCGGGATGATCTCCATGCTCGGCGTGGCGAAGGTCGCGGTGGCCTTCGCCCTCGCGGCGCCCGTGCTCGCGCTTGCGGTGCCGATCGCGGACACGGGCTGGGCGATCCTGCGCCGGAGGCGCCGGGGCGCGTCGGTCGCGACGCCGGACCTCCTCCACCTCCACCACCGGCTGCAGTCATTCGGGCTGGACCCCAGGCAGACCTGCTACGTCTTCTACGCGGCCAGCGCCGTCCTGGGCGCGCTTGGGCTGACCCTTTTCGGGCACGGCCGCATCCTGGCAGGGGTCGTGGTGGCGGCCGCGGTGCTCACCTCGACGGTCGCGGCCGACCTGCTTCAGCACGCGGGCTGGCGCATCTCCGCGCCGTGGCTGCGCCGCCTGCTGGCCGAATCCGGCACCCGATAGAATTCGAGGGGGCAATGAAGCCCACTCCGAGTGAAAGCCCGACCGTGGCCGACATGGCCGGGATCGGGATTTACTTCGCAGCCTGCGTCCTCTTGCCTCTACTCGGTGGTGTGGCCCTCGACAACGTGCTCCACACGGCGCCCGTGTTCGTTCTCATCGGTCTCGTCGTGGGTCTGGCGGCTGGCGCGGCCGGCATCTGGTTGAAGGTGAGGGAGTTCACGAAGTGACGTCCGGCGGACTGCTGCGGAAGACTTTTGTCGGCTGCCTGGTCCTCGCAACCGCGGCGGGCCTGGCTGGCATCGCGTCCGGCTACCCCAGGGTCGGCGCAAGTCTGGCGGTGGGAATGATCCTTGGCTCGCTGAACGGATACCTGATCCAGGGCCTGCTGACTCGAGGAGCGCCCTTCGTCGCCGCGAGCCTCCTCCGGATCGTTTTCTTCAGCTCGATCGTCCTGTTGGCCGCGCTCGCCCTGGGGGACAGCGTCTGGGCGCTGGCTCTGGGTTTGGCGTTGGCGCAGCTGGTGATGGTCGCGTTCAGCGTGCGAGCGGGACTCCGATCGTGATCCTCCGCGAAGAGCATTTCGGCACTCACCCGACGGTCGACCTCGGATGCGGAACGCTGTGCACGTTCAACTACGACAGCGTGATCTCGAGCGTGGTTGCTGTCGTGGTCACGCTCGCGGTCGCGTTCTGGATCCGCTCCAGGCTCAAAGACGGCGAGCCTGGCAAAGTCCAGGCGGTCTTCGAGTGGGGCTACGACCAGCTGCGCTCGCTGATCAGGACCAACGTCTCGGACGAGGCTCTTTTCATCATCCCGCTCGCGCTCACGCTCTTCCTTTATATCCTTGTCGCCAACTGGATCGAGATCCTGCCCCTGGCGATCTTCCCGATCCTGCACGGGGCCAACGCCGACCTCAACCAGACACTGGCCATGGCGCTGATCGTCATAGGGGTCGTGCAGTGGTACAGCGTGCGCGTGCTCGGCTGGCGCGGCTACTTCCGTCGGTTCACCAAACCGTTCGAGATGCCGCTCGCCTTTCGGATCGGCTTCATGCCGTTCAACATCCTCGAGGAGGTCGTCAAGCCCGTCACCCTCTCACTGCGGTTGTTCGGGAACATCTTCGCCGGGGCCGTGATGATCGCCCTCATCGCAGGTTTCGGATCCCTCGCGTTGCCGGTCGTCGGGACGGTTGGTGGCACCGTCCTCGGTACGATCCTGCTTTCGATCTGGAAGGCGTTCGACGTCATCTTCATCGGTTTCATCCAGGCGTTCATCTTCATGTTGCTCACGGTCATCTACTTCGGCATGGCGCGCGAAGGCCTCGAGCACGAACACCACTAGGAGGGGATAAATGACAGATCACGGACTCGTTCTCGCCGGAGCCCTGGTTGGGTTCGGCCTCGCGATCGGACTCGGTGCGGTTGGCGCCGCGTTCGGCGACGGTCTCGCCGGAAACGCCTTCATCAGCGGCGTGGCCCGCCAGCCCGAGGCTCAGGGCCGGATGATCCCCTGGCTGTTCACGATCGTCGGCCTGGTCGAGGCGATGTACTTCATCAACCTCGCCTTCGGGTTCGTATTCCTGGCCAACGTCCCGGCCAAGTAATCGCGATGATCCTCCTGGCGACCGAAGGCACCGCCGGCGTCATCGATATCAACGGGACGGTGATCGTCGAGCTGCTGACGTTCCTGCTCATGCTCGCCGTCCTGGCCCGGTGGGTGTACCCGGAGATCGTCAAGGTCGCCGAGGGGCGCCAGCGAGCGATCGCGCAGCAGCTTGAGGACGCCGAGAAGGCGCGCGCCGACGCCGAAGCCCGCCTACAGGAGGCGCAGGCAAAGCTCGAGGACGCGCGCAAGACCGCTTCGCAGCTCGTCGAGGCGGCCAACAAGTCTGGCGAGCAGGTCCGCCAGGACCTCCGGCAGAAGGCCGAGGAGGAGGCGCGCCGGATCGGCGAGACGGCGCGCAAAGAGATCGAGGCCGAGCGCGAACGCGCGCTGCAGTCCGCGCGCGACGAGGTGGCGACCCTGGTCGTCGTGGCCACGGAGAAGGTGATCGGGGAGACGCTCGACGAGGGCCGGCACCGGCAGCTCATCGAAAAGGCCATCCAGGAGGTCGCGAGTGCCGACGGGCGCCGCTAAGAGGTACGCACGGGCAGTTTTCGAGCTCGCGCAGCAAGAGGGAAGCGTCGACGAGTGGGCGCGCCGGACGGCGAAGGTCCGCGAGCTCTTCGCCGACCCGGAGGTGGCCGCCGTGCTGAGCAACCCGACGATCGCCATTGAGCAGCGGGAAGGGTTCGTGGCGACGGCGCCGAAGCTGTTCGACGACCAGGCGACCAACCTCGCTCGGCTGCTCATCGAGTCGGGCCGCATCGACGAGGCGCGGGAGATCGACGAGGAGTTTCAGCGCCTGGCCGACGATGCCGCCGGGCGGGTGCGGGCCACGGTCACGACCGCGGTCGAGCTCGAGAGCGAGGAGCGCGACCGGATCGCCCGCGAGCTGTCGAAGCGCCTGAACAGGGAGGTCAAGCTCAGCGTCGTCGTCGACCCGCGCATCCTCGGCGGGATGAAGCTTCAGTACGGCGACCGCGTGGTCGACGCAAGCGTGGCCACGAGGTTGGAGCAGCTCCGCCGCCGGCTGGCGGCCTCTTAGGGAGAAGACATGGGCATCAGCACGAAAGAGATCTCGGAAGTCATCAAGGAGCGGCTCAAGGACTTCGACGCTAGCCTGGTCTCGGCGGACGTGGGACGGATCGTTGCGGTCGGGGACGGCATCGCCCAGATCTACGGCCTGCAGAACGCGATGGCGGGCGAGCTGCTCGAGTTCCCACGCGACACGTACGGCCTCGCCCTCAACCTGGAGGAGGACCAGGTCCGATCGGTCATCCTCGGCGAGTTCGGCCACCTGCACGAGGGCGACGAGGTGCGCACGACCGGCCGACTGCTCGAGGTCCCGGTCGGAGACGAGCTGCTCGGCCGCATCGTCAATCCCCTGGGTGTCCCCCTCGACGACAAGGGACCGATCAAGACGAGCAAGACGCTTCCCCTCGAGCGCATCGCCCCAGGTGTGATCACGCGTAAGCGCGTGGACAGCCCGGTCCAGACGGGGATCAAGGCGATCGATGCCATGATCCCGATCGGCCGCGGCCAGCGCGAGCTGATCATCGGCGACCGCTTCACGGGCAAGACGACCGTGCTGCTCGACACGATCATCAATCAGAAGGGCAAGGACCTCTACTGCATCTACGTGGCGATCGGGCAGAACGCGGCCTCGATCGCGCGCGTCGCGGCGACGCTCGAAGAGAACGGCGCCATGGACTACACGATCATCGTTGCCGCCTCGGCGGCGGACCCCGCCTCGCTGCAGTACATCGCCCCCTACGCAGGCTGCGCGATGGGCGAGTACTTCATGGAGAACGGCAAGGAAGCCCTTTGCTGCTACGACGACCTGACCAAGCAAGCCTGGGCGTACCGCCAGCTGTCGCTCACGCTGCGCCGGCCGCCGGGCCGCGAGGCCTACCCCGGCGACGTCTTCTACCTGCACTCGCGACTGCTCGAGCGTGCGGCCAAGATGAACCAGGCGCGCGGCGGCGGCTCCCTGACCGCGCTGCCAGTGATCGAGACCCAGGCCAACGACGTGTCGGCCTTCATCCCCACCAACGTGATCTCCATCACCGACGGCCAGATCTACCTCCAGGCCGACCTTTTCAACGCCGGCCAGCGACCTGCGCTCAACGTCGGCATCTCGGTCTCGAGGGTGGGCGGCGACGCGCAGACGAAGGCGATGCGCCAGGTCGCCGGCAAGCTTCGTCTCGACCTCGCCCAGTACCGCGAGCTCGCCGCGTTCGCGCAGTTCGCGAGCGACCTCGACACCCAGACCCGCAACCAGCTGGAGCGTGGCGCCCGCCTGACCGAGCTTTTGAAGCAGGACAAGTACCAGCCTGTGCCTCTGTCCGAGCAGGTGGCGGTGCTCTACGCGGGCACCCAGGGCCACGCAGACAAGGTCCCCGTCGCCCGGGTGCGGGAGTGGGAGGTGGGGTTCGTGCGCTTCCTGAAGAGCGAGCGCGCCGGGATCCTCCAGGAGATCGACAAGCAGAAGGCCCTCGACGATCACACGATCGCCCGCCTGAACGCGGCCGTCTCGACCTTCAACCACCAGTTCGGGATCGAGGGCTACAAGGACGAGCCGGACCCGAAGGGTGAACCGGTCGACGCGGGCAAGCAGGACAAAGAGAAGAAGGAGAAGTAGTTGCCCTCGTTCCGCGACATCGTCCGTCGCATCGACTCGATCAAGAACACGCAGAAGATCACCAAGGCGATGCAGGTCGTGGCCGCGACGCGCTTGCGCAAGGCGCAGGCCGCCGTCCAGGCAACGCGGCCGTACGCGGACAAGATGATCGAGGTCCTGCAGACCGTCGGTGAGCGAGCGACCGAGTACAAGCACCCGTACCTCGTCCGCCGCGAAGGCAAGCGCGCGGTGATGATCCTCGTCACCACCGACCGCGGTCTGTGCGGCGCGATCAACGTCAACAACATCCGAGCTGCGACGCGTTACATGAACGAGCACTACACCGAGCAGCAGCGCTACGTGACCCTGGGTCGCAAGGGCCGCGACTTCCTGCTTCGTTATCGCCGCAACGTGATCGCAGAGGTCTCCAACCTGCCCGACCGGCCGAGCCAGGCCCAGGTGCTGCCCGCGGTAACGGTGGCGCTCGAGGAGTACGCGAAGGGCGAGACAGACGCGGTCCTTCTCTGCTACGCGAAGTGGATCTCGACCATGCGCCAGGAGCCGGCGATACGGGTCCTGATCCCCGCCGAGATCCCCAAGCGAGAGAGTGGTCAGGAAGGCCCCCGCGCCGACTACATCTACGAACCCGAGCCGGAGGCGGTGCTCGACGGACTTCTTCCGCGCTACGTGGAGACGCAGGTCTTCCAGGCCGTGCTCGAGAACAAAGCGAGCGAGTACTCGGCAAAGATGATCGCGATGCAGAACGCGACCAATGCCGCGGGCGACCTGATCGACTCCCTGACGCTCTACGCCAACAAGGTGCGTCAGGCAGGCATCACCACGGAGCTGATGGAGATCGTGAGCGGCGCCGAGGCCGCGAGCAGCGCGGGATGAGGAAGGAGTGATGGCGAAGACAAAGGCAAAAGGCGCCAAGGCAGAAAAGAAGGCTGCACGCGAGGGTCGGATCAGCCAGGTCATCGGCGCGGTCGTCGACGTCGAGTTCGACCCCGGCGATCAGCCAGAGCTTTTCGAAGCATTGGAGGTCACCGTCGAGGGACGAAAAATCGTTCTCGAGGTCTCGTCCGACATCGGTGACAACGTCGTGCGTTGCATCGCGATGGATGCCACCGACGGCATCCGCCGCGGCGACCCGGTGCATGCAACCGGCGCGTCAATCTCGGTGCCCGTGGGTGTCGAGACATTGGGCCGCATGTTCAACGTGGTCGGCAACGCAATCGACGACGAGCCGACGCCTGAAGGGACGACGAGATGGCCGATTCACCGCGCGGCTCCACCGATATCCGAACAACAGGCGAAGGTGGAGATCCTCGAGACCGGGATCAAGGTCATCGACCTGATCTGCACCTTTGCCAAGGGCTCCAAGATCGGGCTCTTCGGCGGTGCCGGCACCGGCAAGACGGTCATCGTCCAGGAGCTCATCCGCAACATCGCCTACCAGCACAAGGGCCGCTCGGTGTTCGCGGGCGTGGGGGAGCGGACGCGCGAGGGCAACGACATGTACGTCGAGATGCAGGACGCGGGTGTGCTGCCGCAGACGGCCCTCGTCTTTGGCCAGATGAACGAGCCGCCCGGCGCGCGAGCGCGAGTGGGACTCACAGGCCTGACCATGGCCGAGTACTTCCGCGACGAAGAGGGCGCAGACACCCTCCTGTTCGTGGACAACATCTTCCGCTACCTGCTCGCGGGCTCCGAGGTGTCGGCGCTTCTGGGCCGCATGCCGTCCGCCGTCGGTTACCAACCGACCCTGGCGTCCGAGATGGGCGAGCTGCAGGAGCGGATCACGTCGACGCGCAAAGGCTCGATCACCTCGGTGCAGGCCGTCTACGTGCCGGCGGACGACTACACCGACCCCGCCATCCAGACGGTTTTCGCCCACCTCGGCGCAACGCTTCGCCTCGAGCGCTCGCTGGTGGAGATCGGCATCTACCCCGCGGTCGACCCGCTGGGTTCCTCGAGCCGCTTCGTGGAGCCGTCGGTCGTCGGCCAGGACCACTACGACGCCGCGCAGGGCGTGAAGCGGACGATGCAGCGCTACAAGGACCTTCAGGACATCATCGCCATCCTCGGTATGGAGGAGCTGTCGGAAGACGACAAGCTTGTCGTGACGCGGGCCCGCAAGGTGCAGCGATTCCTCTCCCAGCCGTTCAGCGTCGCCCAGCGGTTCACAGGCCGCGAGGGCAAGTACGTGCCCATCCGCGAGACCGTGCGGGGCTTCAAGGAGATCCTCGAGGGCAAGCACGACGATCTGCCCGAGCAGGCCTTCTACATGGTGGGCACGATCGACGATGCGCGCGCGCAAGGCGAAGAGATGAAGAAGAGGGAGGGTCGATAGTTGCCTTTCGCCTTACGAGTGGTCAGCGTCGAGCGAAGCCTCTTCGAAGGCGACGTCGACTTCATGATCGCCAACGGGGCGGATGGGGAGCTGGGCGTCCTGCCACGGCACGCGGCGCTGATGACCATCCTCAAGCCGGGCACGCTCACCATCCGGCACGGCGGGGAGGAGGAGCAGCTGCTCGTCGGTGGCGGATTTCTCGAGGTCCTGCCGGACCGGGTGACAGTGCTGGCGGACGTGGCGGAGCACGCCGAGGAGATCTCCGTCGCCCAGGCCGAAGAGGCTCGGCGCCGCGCCCAGGAGAAGCTCGCCGGCACGCTCACCGCCGACGAGGAGGTCGAGTTCCAGAACGCCCTCGCCCTGGCCGAAGCGAGGCTGCGACTGGCGCGAACAAGGCGCGGCTAGGCTAGCTTTAGTCCCGGCATGAAGGGACCACTCGGCCGGCGCGACCGGGCGCTGCAGATCACCGGCGGCGCGCGCCTGTCGGGGAGCATCTGCGTCAGCGGCTCGAAGAACGCGGCGCTGCCGGAGATGGCGGCCGCCCTTCTCACCACCGAGCCGGTCACGCTGCAGAACGTGCCGCGCGTGACCGACACCGCGGTCATGGCCGAGATCCTCGGCCTGGTGGGCGGCGAGGCCTCGGGCGATGGCACGGTCGTGATCGACTCCGGCGCGGCGAGCCGCTCCGAAGTCCCCGACGAGCCCGGCCGCCGCATGCGCGCGACGATCGTCCTCCTCGGCGCCCTGCTGGCGAGGTTCGGGCACGCGCGTGTGCCCCGGCCGGGGGGCGATGACATCGGGGCGCGTCGCGTCGAGCAACACCTTCGCGGCCTGCGGCAGATGGGCGCGCTGGTCAACGAGACCCACAACGAGATCGTTGCCACGGCCGAGCGCCTGCGCGGCAATCGCATCGTCTTCGACCTGCCGACGGTCACCGGGACCGAGAACATCCTGCTCGCGGCCGTGACCGCGGAAGGCAGGACCGAGATCTTCAACGCGGCGCGCGAGCCTCACGTCTCCGATCTCTGCCGGCTGCTGATCAAGATGGGGGCGAAGATCCAGGGTGTCGGCACCGAGCGGCTGATCGTCGATGGCACCACCGACCTCGGTGGCGCCGAGCACACGGTGATCTCCGACTATCTCGAGGCCGGGACCTACGCGATCGCCGTCGCCGCGGCCGGGGGCGAGCTGCTCATCGAGTGCACTCGCGCCGAGGACCTCCAGCTGCTGCTCCTCAAGCTCGAACAGGCGGGCGCGCACGTCGACGTGGGGGACGGGTGGTTCCGCGTCGGCCGCGACCCCGCGACTTCGCTCAAGCCGATAGACATGTCGACCTGGACGTTCCCGGGCTTCCCCACCGACCTGCAGGCGCAGTACATGGCCATGATGACCCAGGCGGAAGGGGACAGCGTCATCTCCGAGTACGTCCACGAGAATCGCTTCCAGCACGTGCGCGAGCTGGCGAAGATGGGCGCCGGGATCACGGTCGAGGGACGCCTGCACGCAATCGTCCACGGTCCGGCGCGCCTGCGAGGCACCGAGCTTGCGATCCCGGATATCCGCTCCGGCGCCGCGCTCGTGATCGCCGCCCTGTGCGCCGAGGGCGACAGCGTCCTGCGCAACGCCTGGCATCTGGAGCGCGGATACGAGGACATGGCGGGCAAGCTCGGGTCTGTGGGGGCAAGGATCAAAAGCGTCAGCGTCGACCCCGAGACCGCGGCGGGCCACCGCCTGTACGAGTAAAAGATGCTGTCTCGGAAGATCGGCATCGACCTCGGCACCTCGAGGGTCCGGATCTTCGTCAAGGGAGAGGGCGTCGTCCTCAACGAGCCGGCGCTCACGACCGGGGATCGCGACAGCACACAGGTGCTGCATCGACTGATCGGCAAGGCGAAGGGGCGTCCACGGCTGTTCAAGCCGGAGGTGGTCGTCTCGGTGCCATCGAACGTGACCGCGACGGAGCGGCGAGCGGTGACGGAAGCCGCGATGGCCGCGGGAGCGCGCCAGGTCTGGCTGATCGACGAGCCGCTCGCTGCGGCCATGGGCGCCGGCCTCCCAATTGGCGAGCTCCGCGCGAGCGCGATCTGCGAGATGGGGGCGGGCACGACCGAGGTCGCGGTGATCTCCCTCTCCGGAACGGTGGCGTCACAGTCGATCGCGGTCGGGGGCCGCTCGCTGGACAAGGCGATCGCGGAGGCGCTGGGAATCGCGGAGCGTGAGGCCGAAGAAGTGAAGATCGCCGTTGGCTCGGCGGTCGTGATGGAAGAGCCCCTGGTCACGTCCGTGGGTGACCGTGAAGTCTCGTCGAACGACATCGCGAAGGCGGTCGAAGGTCCCCTGCGGGCGATCACCGCCGCCATCCGCAAGGTCCTGGCGGAAACTCCGCGCGAACACATCCAGGCGCTCGCGCAGCGTGGCATCGTGCTCTCGGGCGGAGCGGCACAGCTGCGCGGCCTGGCCGAGTTCGTCGCGGCCGGTGCCGGAGTGCCCGCGGTGGTGGCGGATGACCCGCAGACATCGGTGGTGCGGGGCACCGGACTCGCGCTTGATCACTTCGAAGTCATGCGCCGCAACCAGAGCTACCTGCGCTGACAGGCCTCCAGCTTGTCGTCGACGGGTCCGGCCTCGTGCGGCCCCGTGCGGGGGTCGGCGTCTACACGAGCCAGATCCTCCGCGCGATGTCGGTCGACCGCCCGGATTGCCGGCTGGTCGTCTTCGGCCCGCGCCGCGCCTCCATCCACGTGCCCAACGCGACGTACCGGTTGCTCCCGCAGACGAGGTTCATCGGCCGGCACCTGCAGTGGCCGTCCGCGATCCGGAGACTGAAGGCGGACGCCTACTTCGGGCCGGCGGGCGCGCTGCCGCTGGGCAACGTCGGATGCCCGGCAGTGATCACCATCCACGACCTCGCGATCTACCGGAACCCGCGATGGTTTCCAGGCCGGCAGCCCCTGAGCACGCGCTTCGTCGTCCCTCGCTCGGTGCTGCGAGCCGATGTCGTGATCGCCGTCTCCGAGAACACCGCGCGTGACATCGTTGACATCTTCGGCATCGAGCGCGGGCGGATCGAGGTCGTTCCGCACGGCGTGTCGGCCAAGTTCCATCCCATCAGTGCCGACGAGCGGGCGGAGGCCCGCGCCCGGCTCAAGCTGCCGGAGCGCTTCATCCTCTTTGTCGGCACGGTCGAGCCACGAAAGAACCTGGAGACTTTGCTCGACGCGTGGGTGATGATGCGAGATCGCCCTGACCTGGTCGTCGTCGGCTCCTGGGGATGGCTGTACGAATCGATCCGAGAGAAGATGGCGCGGCTCGGACCCCGGCTACACCACCTGGAGTCGGTCGACCCGGACGAGCTGCCCGCCATCTACAGCCTGGCCAGGGTCGTCGCCCACCCCGCCTGGTATGAGGGCTTCGGCCTTCCACCGCTCGAGGCGATGGCCTGCGGCACGCCCGTCGTGGTGTCGGACAGGTCGAGCCTCCCGGAGGTCGTGGGCGGCGCAGCGCTGGTGGTGCCGGCCGATCAGCCCGACGCGTGGCGCAAGGCGTTGGAGCAGGTGATATTCGACACCGACCTGGCGGCGGACCTCCGCCACCGTGGGATCCTGCGCGCGGCTCAGTTCAGCTGGGAGAGGGCCGCTCGGCTCACCTGGAGGGCGATCGACCGCGCCGTACTGTAGCGGGGGAGCATGTCCCTGTGCCTTCCGAGGTCACAGTGCCTCGTTGATCACGTCTGCCACGGCCCTGGCGGTGCGGTCCCACGAGAACGTCGCAGCGCGGGCCAGAGCCGCCCTGGAGATCGTGCTTCTCAGCTCGTTGTCGCCGAGTGCGACCTCGAGGACGCGTGCCATGTTCTCGGGATCGGCCGCGTCGTGGAAGTAGAGCGCCGCCTCGCCACCGACCTCGGGCAGGGACGAGCTTTTCGCCGCCACGACGACCTTGCCGCGCGCCATCGCCTCGAGCACCGGCAGCCCGAAGCCTTCGTACAGGCTGGGCACCACGACCGCGTCGGCCTGCCTGTAGAGGAGCTCCAGCGTCGGCGGATCGACCATGCCGAGCACGCGGCAGCGCGGCGAAGCACGCAGGTTCTCGGCAAGACCTCGGTCTCGCTCGGGCCCGGCCACCACGAGGAGGACGCCATCCAGGCGCTCGACGGCAGCAAGTGCCGTGGCCTGGTTCTTGCGCGCCTCGACGCGACCCACCTGGAGCACGAACTTCCCGTCCACACCCAGCTCCCCGAGCCGTGACGCCGGGGCGGCTGCTGCTTCATCCGGGTGGTCGATCCCCAGCGGCACCACCCGAATCTGCTTCTCAGGCACCCGGTAGTGCTCCATGAGGTCTTGCTTGGTTGACTCCGAGACGGCGATCAGTGGTTTGCTCCGATTCGCCGCGAGAAGGGTGCTGAATCGCAGGTACACACGATCGGTGTACCGATAAGCGTCGGGAAACTTCTCAAACGCCAGGTCGTGGACCACGGTGAGCGCCTTGCCGGGCCAGGCAAATGGCAGGACGTGGGCGGGCACGAACAGCAGGTCCGGGTGCTCAGAGGCAAGAGCGATCGGAAGCCTGACCTGCGACCAGCCACGGCGGAACGGGAGGACCATCACGTCGACGCCGAGCCCCCGGCGTGGTCTCGAGGCGAAGAATCGCCACCGATACTCGGGAGCGATCACGGGCAGGCGACGGCAGACCTCGCGCGTGAAGGTCTCGGTGCCAGTGACGACCGCGCGGGTAGCGGGGTTGATGTCAACAGCGACGGTCGGCTGCCTCGTCATCGGGATCGACCTTAAGGTATCGATCGTGGCGGACACCGTACGCGTCCTCGGAGTCCGCGTGGACTGCCTCGGTATGGCGAACGCGATCGAGCGGATCGAGCGCCTCGTCGACAAGCCAGGTCCGCATCTCGTGGCGACCGTCAACCCGGAGTTCGTCATGCACGCCCAGAAGGACCCCGCCTTCGCTCGGGTGCTCGAGGCCGCTGCGCTCTGCCTTCCCGACGGCATGGGAGTCGTGTGGGCGGCGCGCCGGCAGGGCTGTGGCCTCCGGGCGCCGGTGACCGGCGTCGACCTCGTCGAGCCACTCGCATCAATGTGCGCTCGGCGCGGCTTCCGGCTGTTCCTGCTGGGCGCTGCACCCGGAGTCGCCGCGGACCTGGCATCGAGACTGCGCGAGGCCCACAAGGAGCTCGAGGTTTCGGATCACCCCGGCTCGCCCGATCCGACGCACGACGAGGAGACCGTCCGCCTGATCCGCGACCACCGCGCGCAGGTCCTGCTGATGGCATATGGCGCGCCGGCCCAGGAGATGTGGTTCGAGCGGCTCAAAGACCGGCTGGGCGTGTCGGTGGCGATCGGTGTGGGCGGGGCCTTCGACTACCTCACCGGTCGTGTGCCGAGGGCGCCGGCCTGGATGAGGAGCGCGGGCCTGGAGTGGCTCGGGCGCCTCGCCCGGCAGCCGTGGCGCATCCGCCGGATGGCGGTCCTGCCCGTGTACGCGCTCAAGGTTCTACGTTCCGGCAAGTAACATCCGCCTCCGTGCTCAGCATCGTCATCCCGTGCAAGGACGAGGAGCAGCGGCTGCCCCGCACCATCGAGCAGATCCACCGCTACCTCGATGGCAAGAACGTTGAGTACGAGCTGATCCTTGTCGACGACGGCAGCGTCGATGGGACCCGCCAGGTCATGGATGAGGCGGCCCAACGCCACCCGTCGGTCCGCGTCGAGGCCCTGCCGCACAACCGAGGCAAGGGACGGGCGCTTGCCACGGGCGTGGGCGTCGCCAGGGGCGACGAGATCCTTCTCACCGACGCCGACCTCTCGACGCCGATCGAGGAGTTGGAGAAGCTGCAGGCGGCGCTCGACAAAGGTGCCGGCATCGCGATCGGGTCGCGCGCCCTGCGGGCTTCGAAGGTCGAGGTCTCGCAGCCGATCTACCGCGTGCTGATGGGCAAGGCCTTCAACCTGATCGTCCAGGCCGTCCTGCTGCCTGGCATCTGGGACACACAATGCGGTTTCAAGCTGTTCCGCGCCGATGTCGCCCATCGCCTCTTCGCCGGCCTGGTCACCGATGGGTTCGGCTACGACCCCGAGGTCCTGTATCGCGCGCGGCGGCAGCGGGTCAGAATCGCGGAGGTCCCGGTGGTCTGGCGCAACTCGGCGCCGACCAAGGTGAGCCCTATAAGCAGCTCTTTCGACATGCTGCGGCACGTGATTTGGATCAGGCTCCGGAAGTGAAGATCACCGAACGCAGTACCGCCCCGACGGAGGTGCTGGTGGTGCTGCCGACCTTCAACGAGAAAGACAACCTCGAGCGGGTCGTCGGTGGCGTGCGCCACCTCGGACACGACATTCTGATCGTCGACGACGCGTCGCCCGACGGCACGGGTGAGATCGCGGACCGCCTCGCGGAATCGGACCCCGGTGTTCGAGTCCTCCATCGCGAGCGCAAGCTCGGCATCGGCAGCGCGTACGTCGACGCATTCCGGATCGGTCTCGCCGAGGGCTCGAGGCTGTTCGTCGAGATGGACGCCGACGGTTCGCATCGCGCCCAGGACCTCGACTCGATCGTGGATGCGGCGCGAGGCTGCGGCGGGCTGGCCATCGGCTCGCGCTACATCCGGGGCGGCCGGATCGTCGGCTGGCCGCCGCACCGGCTGCTTCTCTCCTCGGGCGCCAATGTCTACTGCCGCACGCTCCTCGGACTTCGGGTGCGCGACTGCACATCGGGCTTTCGCTGCTACACACGGGCGCTCCTGTCGGCGATCAAGCTCAAGGAGGTCGTCTCGCAGGGCTATTCCTTTCAGATCGAGATGGTCCACCGCACTGTCCGCCTCGGTTACCCGGTGATCGAGGTGCCCATCCGATTCGAGGACCGCATCGCGGGCGCCTCCAAGGTCTCGCAGGGGGAGATCAGGCGGGCACTGTGGACGGTCCTGCGGTTGAGGATGTCTAGATGACGGTGCTGGAGACGGAGTCCCCTCCGGCGCTGCGCGCCACCTCCCCACGGGGTGGGGAGGAGAAGTTCCTCGCGGAGTGGAGGCTTCCTCTGCTCATGGGGTTGGTGCTCGCCGTCGTCACCGCGATCCCCTACGTCTACGCCTACGCGGTCCAGTCCCCCGGCCACGTCTTCATGGGCTTTTTCTACCTGGGCGACGACGCCAACACGTACCTGGCCAAAGCCCGACCGCCTTTCTATTCATGTTCTGGATCTTCCTCGGGCACATTGCTGGGTTGACCCACCTGCCGCTGCTGGCCGTCTTCCACCTGGCCCGCTTCGCCGCCGCCTTCGCCCTGATGGCCGGCGCCTGGCTGTTCATCAGCCACTTCATCCAGGACCACTCGGCCCGCCGCTTCGCGTTCCTTTTCTGCGCGATCGGTCTCGGCATGGGATACGTGATCCAGGCCCTCGGCCACCCGGTGATCCTTGGTAACCAGACCGACACCCTCGACTGGCGGATGCCAGAGTTGACCGCTTTCTATTCGGTGCTTGCACTCCCGCACTTCGCGTGGTCCGGAGTCTTCGCCGCGGTCGGAGCCGCGCTCACGCTGAAGGCGATCCAGCGCGGAAGCCTGACGCTCGGCGCCGTGGCCGGCCTGGCCTGGCTGGGGCAGGCCTCGATCCATCCCCAGATGCCGATCTTGATGGGAGGCGCGGCCGGCCTCGCCCTGCTCCTGCGCCCGGCGCGGCCCCGTGGTTGGGTCGCCGGCGCCGTCGCCTTCGCGATCCCGGCGCCCTACATCCTTTACTCATACCTGGCGTTCGTCGGCAATCCTGAGGTCCAGCGCTGGACGTTCCACTCGAAGAATGCGCTGCCGCCCGAGAGCTTCAGCCTCTTCTTTGCGATCGCGCCCCAACTGCTGCTCGCGCTGACCGGCATACCGGGAGCGCTTCGGCGCCGTTCGCGCGAGGACCTGTTCCTCCTGGGGTGGCTGGTCCTCCTGGCTGTCATCCTCTACCTGCCCAACCCGGCAGGCGACCTGCGCCGGCGCTTTCTCGACGGGCTGTACTTGCCGCTCGTCGTGCTTGGTGCGCGGGGGCTCTTCGAGGCGATCCTGCCCAGGCTGCGCAGCCTTCGGGCGCGCCGGCTCATTCCTTTTTCTTATGTGGCGTTCGCGGCGGTCGGAAGCGCTTTCCTCGTCCTGGCGCCGCTGGCGGTCGCCGCGCAGCCCCAGTACTCGGTGCCGACGGCGATGTACGACGGCCTGAATTGGCTTGGTGGACAGCCTGCCGGCCGTGTGCTCTGCATGCCGGGCGTCGGGCTCTACGTCCCGGCGTACAGCGCCGACACCGTGTACGTAGGTCACTACGACGAGACCTTTGACTACGTGAACAAGACCCAGACCGCGCTGAAGGTGCTGACCGGGCGGGAGGACATCGAGCAGTTCACCGTGGCCAACGACATCCGCTACGTGGTCTGGACGGTTGACCTTCAGTCGCCGCCGCCTGCCGTCCTCGGCCCGCCGGCCTACGATACCCCGGACTTCAAGATCTGGAAGCTCTTCTAGGAGTGAATTAGCTGCCTCTCCCCATCGGGGAGAGGGGCTTAAGCAGGTTTCTGCCGCACATAGATCACCGCCACTTTGTCCTCGTAGACAAGCCTCCAGTCCGGCTGCGTCGCGAGGAGGTTGGGCAGCGGGTCGCCCCGGTTCTCGACGACGTAGTCGACGCCGTACTTGTCCAGCACCTGCTTCCAGTTGGAGCGCACGTAGTAGACGTCCGCGTACTCGTTGAGCAGGTCGTCGCCCATGAGCGCGGCCTCGCCGAAGATGAACACGCGACGATTGGGGTCCGGGTAGAAGCGGTAAGCCAGGTAGCCGCCGAAGCCGTACTGGTTGAACATCCTGGTCCCGACCTCGGGATGGGCGGCGAGCCAGTCGGCGGCGCCGACGGGGTAGTTCGCGACGTCAACCTGCTGCTGCCTGGCCGGGCTGATCGTGCTCGCCACCCGAAGCGACGTGACTCCGACGATCAGCAGCAGCGCCGCCGCGGTGATGGCTGCAAACGCCGGCCGCGGAGGCACCGTGAGCTTCCAGTTGCGAGCAGCGGCGAATTCCGTCCACCACTCGCCATAGGTGTTGATGAGCACCGGCGTCGTGGCGGCGACGAAGAGGGCGACGTTGCGGACGTTCTGAAGGGCAAGGCCGAGGCCCGTCAGCACCAGCAGCACGTCGTACAACGAGGGGCGCCTCAGGGCAAACCCGATGACGATCAGAAAGATCATGGCTTCGAACGGTCGGAGCTCGATGCTGTGGAAGTTAGGCGAGGCCCATTCCACGATCAGCCTTTGCTGGGCCTCGCTGCCCTGCGTCTGGAAGGGGTAGGGGTACAGGCTGAGGAAGTGCGGCGTCGCGGCGACGGCGATGGCCGACGCGGCGCCGATGACCGCCAGCCGCCTGGCGTGCATCCGGTGGGCGGGGTTGTCCTGGTCCCAGGCCCAGCTCAGGAGCTCCGAGGCGAGGGCGACGCCAAGCCAGACGAAGCCGATGACCCAGCCGCCGTGGAGGTTGGCCCAGGCCACCATCACCAGCGGGAAGAAGTTGATGGCCAGGCTGCGCCCGCTCAGGTACTTGCGGAGCCAGTAGAGCTCGAGGCAGCTGAGGGCGAAGGTGATCATCTGCGCTCGCGGCCCCCAGATCGGCGAGCCGGCGACCGCCGCGATCGTGATCCCCAGGCCGACGAAGACGAAGGGTTGCCGGCGGACCTCGAGGAAGATCAGCCAGAAGCCGGCCCAGGTCAAAAGGCCGAACGCGATGCACAGGAGGGCGATGCCGAACGTGCTGTAGGTCAGCCACATCAGGACCTCGGTCAGGTACTCGTGGTCGGTCCAGGCGTGGTTGCTGGCGGTGAAGGTGAAGATGTCGAAGCTCGGAAGCCTGCCGTTGTCGACCATCCACCTGCCGATCCGCAGGTGCCACCAGAAGTCAGGGTCCTGCTCGACGCCGATGAGCAGGGCCAGGATGACGATCATGACCCCGCCGAGAAGCAGGGTTCTCGCGCTCAGCCGCTCCGTGAGCCGGAGGCGGTCAGCCGCGAGCGAAGGGGTTCGGTAGGTAGCGGGGGACGCTTCTTGCATAGTCCGGGTACTCGTCCGGGAACGTGGCGGCGAGGATGCGCTCCTCCCAGCGGATGCGCAGCAGCTCGCAGACGATGAAGTAGGCGATCGCGATCGCGCTCAGCCAGCCGGCGGTGGCCAGGTTGACGCCGATCGCGGTTGCCACCTCGCCCAGGTAGACGGGGTGCCGGCTCAGCCGGTACGGGCCGCCTGTGACCAGCCGGCGCGCCTCGGGGATGATCGAGAACGAGCGGCGCAGGTAGGCCAGGCCCCAGACCGAGTAGGCGAGGCCGGCCGTGGCCAGGATGTCGGCGAAAAGCACGAGGCCTTCGCGGCGGGTGCCGCCGGGCAGGAAGCTGGCGGCGATGGCGGAGAAGGTGCCGCTGAAGGCGATGAAGATGACGGCGAGCCGGTGGTCGGTCCCCCGCCTCGGAAGGCGGACCGCGTAGAGGACGACCAGCATCGTGAAGTAGGCCAGCGCCAGCAGCTGCTGGACGACGAACAAGGCGTCCATCGGGGTGCGCACGCCCTGAACTCCGCCCCACAGGAGGACCAGCCCGCGGGCCAGGAAGAGGCTGAAGAAGAGGGAGGGGAGGAGGCGGCTGAAGACGAGGTCCCGCCAGTACGCTCCCGAGCGCGTGGGCACATGCTCTGCGACGCCCGAGACCGCCATTTCCAGTGTCCCGCCACCGCTGCCCTGCGCAGCTTCGCGGTCTGGGCGGCCGGGCGCCTTCGGCGCCGAAGCCAGCGTCAAGGGGCCCGACGCTTCCTCGCCGCCCCCGCTACCCACGGCGCGGGGACCCCTTAAGGTGGCGCTCCTCGTCGCGCCACCCTTGCCTTGGCTCCGGCCGCCCATGCTCGCGGATCTGCCTCAGGGCCCAGCGGCGTGACACTGCGGCGAAAGGGTAGCGATCAGGACCCGGCCGACGGGCGTTTTGGCTAATGAATTGACCTGCCGGGTACCACTCAGTACCATCCTCGTCCGCGAGAGGTCCCGCTACTGCAAGAAACCGTACCGGGCGGCGTCAAGCAGGTTCAGAAGCCTGTAGTTCAGGAAAAAGGAGGTGAAATCGCAGAAATGTTGAGCCTTTACTGGAAGCTCCGCAGCCTTACGACTCGTCAGGAAGGCCAGGGCATGGTTGAGTACGCTCTGATCCTCGTGCTGGTCTCAATCGTGGTCATCGTGATCCTTCTTACGATGGGCAACCAGATCAAGAACGTGTTCTCGAACGTCGTAGCCGCTCTCGGAGAAGGCCCCGTCCCGGCGGGGGTCGACTCTTCATCATCGTCGGACTGTTGCTCGCGGTCGTCGCGTTCGGCTTGGTCTTTCTGCTCGGCAGCGTGGGGGGCGGCGGCGCGATCGGTGGCCCCAGCACGACGGTCGTGATCGCCAAGCAGGCAATCTCCCTACGTCACCAGATCACACCGGCTGACCTCACCACGGCCAAGATCGCGTTGACCGGCAACGAGTCGTCGCTGGCCAACATCTACGGTGAGCCGAAGGATGTGGTCAACCTCATCGCCCAGATCAACATCTCCAAGGGCGCCGTGATCACGTCCGACATGCTGGCCAAGGACATCAACCTGGTCCCGGCCGGCGCGGCTCCGGCCTACCTGCCCCTGGCCAAGGGCTACGTGGCGATGACGATCCCGACCGGTGAGCAGCAGGGTGTGGCCGGCCACATCTCGGTCGGCGACTACGTGACGGTGATCGTCTCGGGCAACGTCGCCACCTTCAACACCAAGACCGGACAGCAGTCGGGACCGACCAAGATCGTCAGCAAGACTGTCTTCACCAACCTCCGGATCATCGGCCTCGGTCCAGCGTCGGCCAACGTGCAGGCGGCCAACAGCGGTAGCAGCACGACCGCGCAAGGCAATGCGGCCACGACCGGCATTACGTCTAGCCTCACGGTGGAGCTGACCCAGTGCGACGCCGAGTACCTCACCTGGTTCCTGAACAACACCCAGGTCCGCTACACGCTGGAATCGTTCAAGGACTACGGGACTGCGCCCACCGATAACCAGGACCCGGCGTGCCCTGAGATCACGCGAGCCGGAGGAGTGACGCAGAGTCAGGTCGAGGCGCGGTACCACTTCACCGCCCTCTAACCCGGAGTTCGGATGGGCCTCCTCGATAGGGTCAAGCAGAACCAGACGGTTCCGCCGGGGAGCGCGGGCAACGGCCCCGCGACCGCGACTCTTCCGGGGGCGCCCTCATACTCGCCGCAGGCCGCGATACCGCTAGCGCAGCCTGCGGCGACCGCTCCGCCGCAGCCCTCTTCGCTGTCCCAGCGCGCCGCCGTCGCGACCGGCGGCGAGGTCTCGCCCGCTTTCACCGCCGCCAAGGTGCAGATCCACGCGCGGCTGATCGAGAAATTCGCCGACGAGATCGACTCCAGCAACAAGGCCGGCGTCCGGGAAAAGATCTTCGAGCTCGCCGAGGAGTACTTCCGCTCGACGGCGATGACGATGACCAAGAACGACAAGGAACGCCTTGTCGAATCGGTCCTCGACGACGTGCTCGGGCTTGGTCCGCTCGAGGCCCTGCTGGCCGACCCCAACATCACCGAGATCATGGCCAACCACCCCAAGCAGATCTACGTCGAGAAAAGCGGCGAGCCGGTCCTGTCCTCGGTCACGTTCGAGTCCGAGCGCCAGATGCGCCAGGTCATCGACCGGATCGTGAGCCTGGTCGGCCGGCGCGTCGACGAGTCGACGCCGATCTGTGACGCGCGCCTGAAGGATGGCTCCCGTGTCAACGTCGTCATCCCTCCCATCGCCCTCAAGGGTCCTGCGCTGACGATCCGCAAGTTCGCCAAGGAGAAGTGGGGGCCGGCCGACGTCGTCAACCGCTTCCGCTCGTCGAGCCCGGAGATCATGACCTTCCTGCGCTCGTGCGTACGTGCGCGCCTCAACATCCTGGTCTCCGGAGGCACCGGCTCAGGTAAGACGACGCTCCTCAACATCCTCTCCTCGTTCATCCCCGAGAACGAGCGTCTGATCACCTGCGAGGACGCAGCCGAGCTGCAGCTGCAGCAGCCGCACTGGATCCAGCTCGAGTCGCGCCCGCCCAACGTCGAGGGCAAGGGTGCGGTGCCGATCCGCGAGCTGGTCAAGAGCTGCCTGCGCATGCGCCCGGACCGCATCATCGTCGGTGAGTGTCGTGGCGGCGAGGCGCTGGACATGCTCCAGGCCATGAACACCGGACACGATGGCTCGATGTCGACGCTCCACGCCAACAACCCGAAGGAGGCCCTCGTCCGCCTCGAGACCCTGGTCCTGCAGGCCGGACAAGACCTGCCGTCGCGAGCCATCCGGGAAACGATCGGCTCGGCGATCCACCTCATCGTCCAGCAGTCGCGCCTGCGTGGTGGGGTGCGCCGCATCGTGAGCGTGGCCGAGATCGTCGGCATCAGGGATGGCGAGGTTCAGTACCAGGAGCTCTTCCAGTTCAAACAGGTCGGCGTCAACGCCGAAGGCAAGGCGGTCGGTTACCACGTCGCCATGGGCATCCTGCCGATGCGCATGGAACACCTCAGGGCCGAGGGAGAGGATGTACCAGAGCAGATTTTTGTGGCTGGCAAGCAGCCACCGCCGGATAAGCTGTACTGACCTTTAGGAGGATCTGATGCCATCCCTTCCCATCGTGTTCGGGCTGATCGCCTTCGCGGGCGTCTTCCTGTTTTTCCTGGGCATCAGCCAGATGCGCCGCAGCGCTGGTGGTGCGGAGGACTTCCAGGCCAGGCTGGCGGCATACGGCGTGACCACCACCGCCGGCGCGCAGACGCTGCCTCCGGCGTCCGGCTTGCGCGAGTCGCTGAACCGCCTGTTCTCGCCGGCGGCCGAGCGCATGGGACGCGGCGACGCCAAGAAGGGCAAGCCCTCGGTCGCCGAGCAACTGCAGCGTGCCGACCTGAAACTCCGACCCTCGGAGTACTTCATGATCCAGCTCGGGACCGGCGCCCTCGTCGGCCTGATTGGTTTCTGGCGATGGGGCCCGCTGTTCGCGCTGCTCTTCTTCGCCGGCTACCTGATCCCAGGCTTTTACGTCAAGTACCGGATCGGCCAGAGACTGAAGAAGTTCAACTCCCAGCTCGGCGACACGCTGACTCTGCTGTCGAACGCGCTGAAGGCCGGCTACTCGTTCGCCCAGGCCATCGACACCGTGGCCAAGAACGCGGTGGCGCCGATCGGCGACGAGTTCGCCCGCGCCGTCCGCGAGATGAACCTGGGTGGCTCGCCGGACGAGGCGCTCTCCAACATCACCAAGCGCATCGCCAGCGCCGACTTCGACCTGGTCGCGACCGCCTATTCGATCCACCGCACGGTGGGTGGCAACCTGGCGGAGATCCTTGACAACATCGCCTACACGATCCGCGAACGCGTACGGATCAAGGGCGAGATCCAGACCTTGACCGCGCAGGCCCGAGCGTCGGGCACGATCATCACCGCGCTGCCCATCCTGCTCGCGGCATTCATGTTCTTCGTCACGCCGAGTTACTTCCAGCCGATGTTCGGCAACATCATCGGCTGGATCCTGCTCGCGATCGGCGCGTTCATGATCTTCATCGGCAACCTGATCATCCGCCGCATCGTGGCGATCGAGGTCTGATCCATGAGCACCACACTGCTCCTGGCGTTCGGCGTCGCGATCGGGGTGCTGATGATCTTCATCGGACTCGCCCGCACGCCTTCGTCCAGCACGGCGATTAACGTTCAGCAGCGCCTGGCTGCGTACGGCGGCGAGAAGCCGCTGAGCATCGAGGAGATCGAGCTCCAACGACCGTTCAGCGAGCGCGTGCTGAGGCCGGCCATTGAACGGCTGGGCTCGCTGCTCTCCCGGTCGACGCCGCAGAAGGCGCGCCAGGACCTGCTGAACAAGCTGGAGCTCGCGGGACGGCCTGGCAACCTGACCCCGGAAGACTTCGCCGCGGTGCGTCTCGTGGCAGCGGCGGTGCTCGCCGCGGTGGGCCTGCTGGTGGGGCTGCTCATGGGCAATCCGGTCTACCTCGTCATCTCACTGGTTGCGGCCACGATCCTCGGCTACTACCTGCCGGTGATCTGGCTCAAGCAAAAGGTCGACGGCCGCCGCAGCGAGGTCCAGAAGGGGCTGCCCGACGCGCTCGACCTGCTCGTGATCTGCGTCGACGCCGGACTCGGATTCGACGCTGCCCTCGCCCGGGTCACGGACAAGTACAAGAACGCGCTCTCCGAGCTGCTGAGCAAGGCCTTGCGCGAGGTCAGCCTGGGCCGGCCGCGCCTGGAGGCCCTCGACGAGATGGGCCGCAACAGCGGCGTCGAAGACCTGCACAACTTCATGCAGGCGGTCATCCAGTCGGAGCAGTTCGGCACCGGGATCGGCAAGATCTTGCGGATCCAGGCCGACGAGATGCGACGGAAGCGTCGGCAGCGCGCGCAGGAACGAGGCGCCCAGGCGACCTTGAAGATGATGCTGCCCATGGTGGGCTGCATCTTCCCGACGCTGTGGATCGTGCTCCTTGGCCCCGCCGTGCTGATCCTGATGCAGCCGAGGTAAAGCCGGCAAACGCTGTCCTCGCTGCTGCCAGGAGTCCCGACATGGGAGCTCGTGATCCGCGGCGTGCTCGCGTACGCGGCTTTGCTGGTTGCCTTGCGGATATTCGGCAAACGCGAGGTCGGGCAGTTCACGCTTTACGACCTGGTTTTCATCCTGCTGGTCGCCAACGCGCTGCAGCCCGCGATGACCGGCCCCGACAACTCGATCGTCGGCGGGTTCGTCCTTATCGCAGCGCTCGTCGCCGCAAATTTCGCGGTCGGCAGGCTGGACCGGCTGCCCGTTTTCCATCGGATCTTCGGATCTGCGCCGGCGGTCTTGATCAAGAACGGGAAGCCCGTGGCGGCGGCGCTGAAGCGCGAAGGCGTGACCGAGGACGAGCTCGAGATGGCGATCCGCGAGCACGGCATCGAGGACCTGAACGATGTGGCGCTCGGGGTTCTCGAGCCCGATGGCACGATCTCGATCGTGCCGACCGAATCGAAGCTACGTCGGACCAGGCGCAGGGTCCGCTTTCTTCATCGCATTTAGCGGCTCGGCCTCTAGCCTAGGAACTCCACGGCGGCGCGCTTGAAGTCGCGTGCCGGCACGGCGCTCATGTGGTCCCGGCCGGCGATCGTGACCAGCCGCGACGAGGGGATCAGCTCGACCAGTTCCGGCGCGCCGCGAGCGATCTGGTCCTGGCCCCCGACGACGATGAGGATCGGCGTCTTGATCGCGGCCAGCCGCGCCGGGTTGGCGTCGGGCTGGAGACCTTCGATGCATGCAGCGAGGGCCTGTAGGTCGTTGATCGGCCGCGCAGAGGCGAACTTGTAGAACGTCTGCGCCACCGGGTCATCGGTCGGTTCGCCCGCGCGCAGCGCACGGGCGATCGCGCCGGCGCGATCGATCGCCCCGGCGGCGCCGATTCCCCCCAGGACGGCGCGACTGACGCGATCCGGTGCATCGAGCACGACCTCCAGTCCGATGCGCGCACCCATCGAGTAGCCGAGGTACGAAGTGGTGGCGACGTCCAGGTGGTCGAGCAGGCGGGTCACATCGCCGGCCATGACGTCGACCGCATACGCGGCGGGGTCGTGAGGCTTGTCGCTGCGTCCATGGCCCCGACAGTCGAGACCGATGACCCTAAACCCGGCGTTGGTGAGCGTCTCCTGCCACCGCGAGCCGACCCAGTTGAGCTGGTAGTCCGACGCGAAGCCGTGCACCGCGACCAGCGGCATGCCGCGCTCGGGTCCGTCGACCTCGAAATGAAGGCGCACGCCATCGCTGTCGAAATCCATGTGCCGGGGAACTAACCTATCGGATCGGTTTGAGAGGGCGGAGCGCGGTGCACGAGCGGACCGGCAAGGTTCTCGCCGAGGAGCTCGAGATGCCGGGCACGATGTTTGGACGGGGACTCGGCCTGATGTTTCGTAAGGAGCTCGCGCCGGGTCGGGGCATGTGGATCAACCCGTGCAACGGCATCCACATGATGTTCATGAACTTTCCGATCGACGCCGTGTTCCTGGACAGCAGGGAGCGCGTGAAGACGGTGTACCGCAAGCTGCCGCGGTGGTACGGGATCGTCGTCTGGGAGATCGGCGCGCACAGCGTGCTCGAGCTCCCGCCGGGCTCGACGGCCGACATCGACCTCCAGCCCGGCGACCAGATCCTGATTCAGTAGCCCCTCCGGCCCTGCGGGCCACCTCCCCAGGAATGGGGGAGTTGGGTGTTAAGAAGCCCTTGACCCCGTCCATACGCTGGTCGTGTGCACGTGCTCGATCTCGTCCTGCCGCCTCGCTGCGGCGGCTGCCGCAGGCTCGGCTCGTGGCTCTGTGAAGGGTGCCGGGCGCGCATCCGCCGGCTCGAAGAGCCGCTGTGCCGGCGGTGCGGGGTGGAGCTGGACTCGGCGCGCCGCGAGTGCGGATGTCGCGCCCGCCTGAGATCCCTGAGCCGGCTCCGCTCGGCGGTGGCGTTTGAAGGACCGATCGAGAGCGCGGTCCATCGCTTCAAATACGAGGGCTGGCGGCGGCTGGCGGGGCCGCTGGGACAGCTGGTCGCCGAGAGGCTGGTGGTCGAAGGCCTCGCCGCGCGGTGCGTGGTGGCGGTGCCCCTGCACCGAGAGCGCCTGCGGCAGCGCGGGTACAACCAGGCCGACCTCCTGGCCGAAGACCTGCGCCGGCGCCTCGCGGTCTTCGCGCCCGTGGGAAAACTCGTACGTACGCGTCCCACTCCGCCACAGGTCGGACGCGACAGGTTGCGGCGCTTCGAAAACGTCAGCAACGCCTTCGAATGGCACGGACCGCGGCTCGACGGCGAGGCCATGCTCCTGGTCGACGACGTGGCCACGACAGGCGCCACCCTGGACGCCTGCGCGCGGGCTCTCCGCGAGGCCGGTTCGGGGCCCGTAATTGGGGTCTCGGTCGCGCGCGTGAATGTATAGTTGGCGGTCGGTCGTCAATTCCCGAGCTTGGAGGCTAGCCGAATGGCAGTCCGGATCCCAGGTATCAACATCGATGAGTACTACCAGCAGCTGGGGCCCATCGAGCCCCTGATCCGTGACGACCGCGTAACCGAGGTCATGGTCAACGGGAACGACCACGTCTACGTCGAAATGGGCGGCAAGGTCGTCCTCACCAACATCAAGTTCGTGGATGAGGACCAGCTCCTCAACGTCATCCAGTTCATCGTCCGCACCGTCGGGCGCCGCATCGACGAGCGGTCGCCACTGTGTGACGCGCGTCTCGCCGACGGCTCCCGTGTCAACGCCGTCATCCGGCCGCTCGCGCTCAACGGCCCGCTGCTCACCATCCGCAAGTTCTCCCGCGACCCCTACCAGGTCGAGGACCTGATCCGCTTCGGCACAGCGAACGAGGCGGGCTTCGGCTTCCTCAAGGCAGCCGTGCTGTCGAAGGCCAACATCATCGTGTCCGGCGGTACCGGCACCGGGAAGACGACCTTTCTCAACGTGCTGTCGGGATTCATCCCGGTCGAGGACCGCATCGTCACCATCGAGGACGCGGCCGAGCTGCAGCTGCACCAGGAGCACGTGTGTCGCCTGGAGACGCGGCCCAAGGACATCAACGGCGAAGGCGAGATCACCATCCAGCGCCTGGTCATCAACTCGCTCCGTATGCGGCCGGAGCGCATCGTCGTCGGTGAGTGTCGTGGCGGTGAGGCGCTCGACATGCTGCAGGCGATGAACACGGGACACGACGGATCGATGACGACCCTGCACGCGAACAGTCCTCGCGACGGCCTGGCCCGTCTGGAAACGCTGGTCCTGATGGCCGGCGTCGACCTGCCCGTGCGCGCCATCCGGCAGCAGGTCGCGAGTGCGATCAACCTGGTCGTCCAGCTGAGCCGCCTGCGCGACGGTTCGCGCAAGGTGACCCAGATCGCCGAGCTCGTCGGCATGGAGCAGGACGTGATCACCATGCAGGACATCTTCGTGATGGAGCAGAAGGGCGCCACGCCGGACGGCAAGGTGATCGCCGAGTTCAGGCCGACGGGACTCCGCCCGAAGATCCTGGACAAGATGTTCTCCCAGGGAATCCCTCTTCCGAAAGAGATCACGGCGTTGTTTCCGCCGCCTCCCGGATACAAGCCCTCGGCCCGCTAGACAGCCCCTCCAAGCCTCGGTACACTCGGGCTGTGAAGGTCGTCCTGCACGACCGTACCAACGGTCTGGGGCAGGAGGTGCGCGACACGGCGCACCGCAAGCTGACCCGTCTCGCTCGCCACTTCGGCAGGGTGGCCGATGCCGAGGTGGAGTTTTCCGAAGAGCGCAAGCGAAGCGGTCTCGCGACCACGGTCGTCCGCATCAATCTCCACCTCGACGGCCATCGCACGCCGGTGCTTCAGGCCAGGGAGCGAGGGGCCGACCCGCTGTCCGCGCTCGACCTGGCGCTGGACAAGATCGACCGCCAGGTGGTCGCGTTCAAGGAGAAGGTCACCCACCGCAAGCAAGCCTCATCCCCGGTCAGGGTGCCGGCAAGCGACAGCCGCCCAGCGCCGCGATCGGCCCCACCGGAGCGGCTGCGTCTGAAGCTGCGCCCCATGTCCGAGGAGGAAGCGGTGTCCGAGCTGCAGGCGGACAGCCAGGCTTTGGTGGTCTACCTGGATGAGGACACGGGAGAGATCCAGATCCTGGTCCGGCGAGCCGACGGGTCGCTGGCCGTGATCGAACCAATCGTTCCCTAGACTCGATTTGGATTCGGCCGGGCCGGGTAACCTCTAGTTCAGACGTATGGCAATCCTCTCCCGGCTGCTCGACCCGAACGAGCGCGAGATCAAGCGCCACCTCGGGGTGGCCCAGGCGATCAACAGCCTCGAAGATGAGCTGAAGCAGCTCGACGACGCCGCTCTGCGCGCGCGCTCCGAGGAGCTTCGCAAGAGGGCCCGGGACGGCGAGGACCTCGACGACCTGTTCATCGAGGCCTTTGCGCTGTGCCGCGAGGCAAGCCGGCGCACGATCGGCCTCCGTCATTTCGACGTCCAGCTCGTGGGTGGCATCGTGCTGCACGGCGGCAAGATCGCCGAGATGAAGACCGGCGAGGGCAAGACCCTCGTCGCGAGCCTGGCCCTGTACCTGAACGCGCTGCCCGGCAAGGGAGTCCACCTGGTCACCGTCAACGACTACCTGGCCCGCCGTGACGCCGGGTGGATGGGGCCCATCTACCACGCCCTCGGCATGTCGGTCGGCATCAATGTCGGCACCGCGGGCACCTACGTCTACGACCCCGAGTACGTCGACGAAACCCATCCCGACTCCCGGTTGCAGCACCTGCGCCCCGCGACCAAGAAGGAGGCCTACGCCGCCGACATCACGTACGCGACCAACTCGGAGCTCGCGTTCGACTACCTGCGCGACAACATGGCGCGCGACCTCTCCCAGTGTGTGCAGCGCGAGCTGAACTACGGGATCGTCGACGAGGTCGACTCGATCCTGATCGACGAGGCCCGGACACCGCACATCATCTCGGGGCAGTCCGAAGAGTCGACCGAGAAGTACTACCAGTACGCACGCTGGGCCGCGAGGCTCACCGAGGGCGAGGACTTCGAGGTCGACCTCAAGCACAAGTCGGCGTCGCTGACCGAGACCGGCATCGCCAAGATGGAGCGCTGGACCGGGATCAAGAACATCTACGACCTCGAGAACGTCATCGAGGCGCACCAGATCAACCAGGCACTCAAGGCGAAGGCGCTGTTCCTGCGCGACCGCGACTACCTCGTCAAGGACGCCGAGGTGTTGATCGTCGACGAGTTCACCGGCCGCACGATGCCTGGCCGCCGCTGGTCGGACGGCCTGCACCAGGCCGTCGAGGCGAAGGAAGGCATCAAGGTGCAGCAAGAGCAGAAGACGATCGCCACGATCACGGTCCAGAACTACTTCCGGCAGTACGACAAGCTCGCCGGTATGACGGGCACGGCCATGACCGAGGCCGAAGAGTTCCACAAGATCTACGGCCTGGACGTCGTCGTCATCCCGACCCACCGGCCGATGGTTCGTTCCGACAGCCCGGACGTCATCTACAAGACTGAGAAGTCGAAGTTCGAGGCCGTGATCGATGAGATCGTCGACCTGAACCAGCAAGGACGTCCAGTGCTCGTCGGCACGGTATCGGTCGAAAAGTCGGAACGGCTGTCGAAGATGCTCGAGCGCCGTGGCATCAGGCACAACGTCCTCAATGCGAAGCAACACGAGCGCGAGGCCGCGATCGTGGCCGAAGCAGGGCAGCCGAAGGCGGTGACCATCGCGACGAACATGGCAGGCCGCGGCACCGACATCGTGCTCGGCCAGGGCGTCACCGACGTGGGTGGTCTCCACATCGTCGGCACGGAGCGGCACGAAAGCCGCCGCATCGACAACCAGCTTCGCGGCCGCGCCGGTCGCCAGGGAGACCCCGGCTCCAGCAAGTTCTTCATCTCGCTGGAGGACGACCTCATGAAGATCTTTGGTCCGGCCGCCGATCGCATCGGCAGGCTGATGGAGAGCCTCGAGGTCGAACCCATCGAGCATCCATGGGTAGCGCGCTCGATCGCCAGTGCGCAGAAGAAGGTCGAGGGCATGCATTTCGACGCCCGCAAGCACGTCGTCGAGTACGACGATGTGATGAACAAGCAGCGCCAGATCGTTTACGAGGAGCGACGGAAGGTCCTGGAGGGCGCCAACGCGCGCGAGAACATCCTCGAGTACGTGCGCGAGATCATCACCAAGGGGGTCGACCAGCACTGCGAGAGCCGCCATCCCGAGAACTGGGACCTCGAGGGCCTGGTCAAGTACCTGTCGACTTACCTTCCGATCGCGCCTGGCTCACAGCTCCCAGACGAGGCTTTGCAGCGCGGCCAGGAGGGACTGGTCGAGCACCTCCACGCCGCAGCGGAGGAGGCTTACCAGCGCAAGATCGAGGAGGTCGGGGCCGACCTGATGCCGATGGTCGAGCGCGACGTGATGCTGCGCACGATCGACTGGCAGTGGATGGAGTACCTGACCCAGATGGAGCACTTCCGCGAGGGCATCGGACTTCGCGCTTACGGGCAGCGCGACCCGCTGGTCGAGTACAAGAACGAGGCCTTCGAGATGTTCAACGAGCTGCGCGACCGGATCGAGATGTCGATCGTGTCGGCGATCTACCGAGTCCAGGTGCAGCGGAACGAACCTGCGGCGCCCCCGCTGCCGCTGGTGCGCCAGGTGACCGAGAGCGGTCCCGGGGACATCGACGGTTCGAACGGAGCGCCGCGGCAGCGTCGGGCCGCTCCGGTCGCAGCCGCGGCCGTGCCGGCGGGTGCTTCCGCCACCGCCGCCGGCGGGCACCAAAATAAAATCGGACGCAACGATCCGTGCTGGTGCGGATCGGGTAAGAAATACAAGAGGTGCCATGGACGCTGACCTGAGTCCCAAAGACGTCTTGAAACGCATCCTTCAGCTCAAGGAGCACCTTTGACCTGCCCGCGAAGGCCAGGCGGGCAGACGAGCTAGACGCGGAGCTCGCCAAACCTGGCGTCTGGGATGACCCCCGACGCGCCGGTCAGATGGCGCGCGAGGCTTCCGACAACCGCGAGCTGATCGCCACCTGGGATCACCTCGAGAAGCGCGCCCGCGACCTGGTCGAGCTCGACGAGCTCGCCGGCGACGACGCCGACCTGGAGCGCCAGATCGCCGAGGAGCGTGCAACTCTCGAGAGTGAGTTGCGCGCGCACGAGCTCGACCTCCTCTTCACCGATCCCTACGCCAACCACAACGCAGTCATCACCATCTCGGTCGGCCAGGGCGGCATCGAAGCCCAGGATTGGGTCGAGATGCTGCTTCGCATGTACCTCAAGTGGGCCGAGCGGCGTCGCTTCGAGACGGAGATCATCGACGAATCGCGAGGTGAGGAGGCGGGCCTGAAGAGCGCGACGTTCATCGTCAGCGGTCCGCGTGCGTACGGATTGCTCCGCTCCGAACATGGCGTTCACCGATTGGTGCGCATCTCACCTTTCGACCAGAACCATCGACGGCATACATCGTTCGCGCTGGTCGAGGTCATGCCCGAGCTCGAGAGCACGGACGAAGCTGCGATCGTCATCAACCCGCAGGACATCCGCATCGACACCTACCGCTCGACGGGCGCGGGCGGGCAGCACGTCAACAAGACCGACTCCGCAGTCCGTATCACCCACCTGCCGACCGGCATCGTCGTCACCTGTCAGAACGAGCGCTCCCAGATGAAGAACCGCGAGACGGCGATGAAAGTGCTCAAGGCGAGGCTGTTCCAGCGCCAGCAGCAGGAGGCGGCCGCGCACCTGGACCAGATCCGCGGCCAGGTCATGCCGGCGGAGTTCGGCTCCCAGATCCGGAACTACGTGCTGCAGCCCTACACGCTGGTCAAGGACGTGCGCACGGGCTTCGAGGTGGGTAACGCGCAGGCGGTGCTCGACGGGGAGATCGACCCCTTCATCGAGAGCTGGCTGCGCTGGCGCCTGAGTAAAAACGGAGAAGCCGCCTAAGGAACAGCTCAGCGCAAGGCTCGGAATTTCCGTTCGTTATGGCCAGTGTTTGGCACAGAGGGGAAGGGGTTGGAGTCCTGGGGGGCATCGGGTATACTGCCCGCGACTTAAGCCGGGTGCGCCCGCCGGCGCTTAACGCCACAGCAAGAGACGCAGCTTATGGTTTTGACACCGGACTTCGACACCAAACCGGTCATCAGCTTCCAGCACGTGCACAAGACGTATCCGACTGGAACTGAAGCGCTCCGCGACATCAACCTCGAAGTGCCGCAGGGCGACTTTCTGTTCCTGGTCGGCCCCTCAGGCGCCGGTAAGTCGACGCTGGTGCGTCTCCTCATACGCGAGGAGAAGCCCACCAAGGGCAAGATCTTCGTCGACGGCGTCGAGCTCGGGCGGATGAAGCGGCGCAAGCTGCCCCACTATCGGCGCAAGGTCGGGCTCGTCTTCCAGGACTTCAAGCTTTTGCCTAACCTGACCGTCTACGAGAACGTCGCGTTCGCCCTGCGCGTGCTCGGCGAACCTGACCACAAGGTCAGGACTCGGGTCGCCGAGGCGCTTGACACGGTAAGCCTCTCCGGCAAAGAGATGACATACCCCGCCAACCTGTCCGGCGGGGAGCAGCAACGCGTCGCCATCGCGCGCGCCCTCGTCCACGCGCCGCGTTTCATCATCGCCGACGAACCCACTGGCAACCTCGACCCTGCGACCGCGTGGGAGATCATGCAACTGTTCCTGCGCATCAATGCACGCGGCGCCACCGTGGTCATGGCGACGCACAACCGGGAGATCGTCGACCTTCTGCGCCGCCGCGTCGTCGCGATCGACGCGGGGCAGATCGCAAGGGACGACCGTTCAGGCAGGTATCACGATGATCTTGCGAAATCTCAAATTCGCGCTTAACAGCGCCTGGCAGAGCTTCTGGCGGAACCTCGCCGTCAGCCTGGCGGCGGTGCTGTCGATCACGCTCATCCTCATCCTTGCCGGCGTGAACCTGCTGGTCGGGCACGCGTTCTCGCAGGTGCTGGACGGGTTTCGCGCCAAGGTGAGCGAGATCTCCATCAACGTCTCGGACGACACCCCGCTGCAGACCGTGTACGACTTCGAGGCGCAGCTTGCGGCGGACCCACGGATACTCAGCGTGCGCTTTGTCACCAAGGATGAGGCGCTCGCGCAGTTCCGGTCCGACCCGCAGAACTCGGTCCTGGCCCAGCAGATCGAAGGCAACCCGCTCGACGCCAAGCTCGAAGTCCGGGTCAGAAACCTGGGCGACGTGGCGGCGGTCGACCAGATGGCTCGGCAATGGCCGGGGGTCGACCCCACCGATCCGACCAACTACCAGGGCGACTTCATCAACCGCATGCTGCAGCTCTCCGAGTGGCTCGGAATTGCGGGCGCGGGCCTTCTCTTGATCCTGCTCATCGTGTCGGTGGTGATCGTGATGAACACGATCCGGACCGCTGTCTACCACCGGCGCAAGGAGATAGAGGTGATGAAGCTCGTCGGCGCGACCGAGTGGTTCGTACGCGGCCCGTTCGTGATCGAGGGCATCATGACCGGCTTGATCGCGGCCTCGATCGCGCTCGCCCTGCTCGTCGTGGCGTACGAGCCGGCGGTCGTGCGCTTCAAGACGGACGTTGGTTTCATCCCGCTGAGCTACGACCCCGCGTTCATCTCCAGCCTCGCCCGCGACCTCCTGCTGGCAGGCGCCTTGCTGGGCGCACTGGGCAGCTACATCGGCGTGCGGCGGTATGTGAGGATCTGATGGGGAAGGTCCGGGTCGTCCTGGCCGCCGTCCTGGTCACGCTGATCTGGTTTCCGCAGTCGGCTCGGAACGTGCAGGCGATCTACTGCTACCCCGGTGACCCGAAAGAGGTGTACGACGCCTGCGTGGCCTACAACGCGGGGATTGGCCAACAGGTGAACAATCAGCGGCAGCTTCGCGCCATCCAGAAGCAGATCACGAACACGGTGGCCCAGATCAACGCCATCGACGCCATGATCGGGAGCCTGAAGAAGCAGATCGCGGCGCAGGAGGCCCTGATCGCCAGGACGCAGGCCGCGATCGACAACCTGAGCCGGCAAATCCGGTTTGGCGAGGCAGAGTTGATTCCGCTGGAGGCGCACGTCACCGTGCGCGACCAGCTGCTGAACCAACGCCTGCGCTACATCGATTCGCACGGCAGCGTGAACTACCTGCAGCTCGTGCTGACGTCCAACAGCATCAACCAGCTCATGAACCGGCTCGTCGGCGCGCAGCAGGTCGCGGCGTCGGACCGTCGTCTCCTGGTCGACCTTCAACAGGAGCACGTGCAGGTCAGCATCAAGAACTCGGAGTTGTTCGAGAAGCGGACCGAGGTCACCACGCTTCTCAAACAGCAGAAGGCGACCGAGGCGGACCTCCAGGCCAACCTGGCCACGCAGGCCGAGGCGCTTGCCTACGAGCAGCAGTTGATCCAGCAGCTCTCCGCCCAATACGCGCAGGTGCAGGCGGAGCGCGCGGCGATCGACGCGCAGGTCGCCAAGCTGGCGCAGGCGTACGCGGCGGCCGCGCGCAACGCGGGCGGCGGCTCAGGAGTCTTCGAGTGGCCCGTGCCGGCCTGCAGCTTTGGGTGCATCACCCAGGGATTCGGCTGCTCGACCTTCTACCTGGAGATCTATGCTCCCCAGTGCCCCTGGCCGCACAAGATCCACACCGGACTCGACGTCGCGGGCCCCTACGGAACCTCGATCGTCGCCGGGGACACCGGCATCGCTTACCTCTATCCCGGCAGCGTGGGGTACGGGAACCTGCTCGTGATCATCCACGGCAACGGCTACACGACCTACTACGGCCACCTGGCGGGGTACGCGCCGGGGTTGAGAACCGGGATGGTCGTGCCGCGAGGTACGACAGTCGCCTTCGAGGGGTCGACGGGCTGGTCCACAGGTCCTCACCTGCATTTCGAGATCCGCGTCAACGGCGTCTACAAGGACCCGTGCATCTGGCTCGGCTGTTAGGGCTGTGAAGCGCAGCGTCGCCCTGATCAGGGGTGGCGCCCTCGTCCTGGTGCTGGTCGTCGGCTTCGTCGCCGGCGCATGGGTCGACCAGGCCTATCCGGAGTGGGTTCCCTATGTCGGGCATCGCTCCGTCTCGCGTGTCGACCTCACCGAGGTCCACGAGACCGCGCGGCTGATCCAGGCCGACTACGTGGAAAGCAACGTGGACACCAAAAAGCTTGCCCAGGGCAGCGTCGAGGGCATGGTCAGCAGCCTCGGCGACCCGTACTCGCTCTATTTCACCCCAGAGCAGTACAAGCGGCTGCACGAGAGCTACCAGGGCCGTTATACGGGCATCGGCGCGTACCTGAGCTTCACCACGGGATACCCAGTGGTCACGGGCACCGTACCCGGTTCGCCCGCCGCCGCAGCCGGGCTGAAAAATGGTGACGTGATCGTCAAGGTTGGTGAGCGGGACATTAAGGGCATCACCGCCGATGAGGCGGCCCCCCTCTTCCACGGACCCGAGGGCAGCAAGGTCACCCTGACGATCCAGCGCGGTGCCGAGACCCTCATGTTCACGATCACGAGGGCGGAGATCAAGGTGCCGACGGTCCGCTCCGCGACCGTCGGCAACCGCGTCCTGTACGTGCGTATCTACATGTTCGGTGCGGAGACGTCGAGCGAGTTCTCGACGGCGCTCACCAGCGGCCTGCCCGGATCGACTGCGATAGTGCTCGACCTACGCGGCAACCCGGGTGGTTTCATCTCGGCGGCCGACGATGTAATCAGCGAGTTCGTCACAAGTGGCGAGACCTTCGAGACGAGGGGGAGAAGCGGGACCAACCAGCACAATGTCGGCACCAATCACGCCGCGCCGGACATTCCACTTGTAGTGCTCGTCGATGCCAACAGCGCCTCCGCGGCAGAGATCGTGGCAGGCTCGCTGCAGGTCCACAAGCGCGCCAAGCTCGTCGGCACGACCACCTTCGGAAAAGGGTCCGTCCAGGAGGATTTCGTGTTGAGCAACGGGTCCGACATTCATCTGACCGTCGAACGCTGGTATCTGCCCAACGGGGAGACGATCGACCACAAGGGCCTGACTCCGGACGTCTCGGTCAAGCTCGCGAGTCCATCGGACGCTTACGACGTCGCACAGCCGTCTCTTGGGTACGCCAAAGACACTCAGCTAAATGCTGCCTTGAACCTGTTGGCGGGTGGGTAGACTGGCAGGCGCGTTCGCAAAGGGCGGTTAGCTCAGTTGGCTAGAGCGCCTCGCTTACACCGAGGAGGTCGTTGGTTCAAGTCCATCACCGCCCACGCGCACGTGCCGGACGCAAATAGAATCAGCCGCCTCTGATGGCGTCGCCCGCGATCGAAGTCCGCGACCTGCGTAAGAAGTACGTCACACACCGTGGCACGTTCCGCCGCACCAAAACCGAGAACGTCGCCCTCGACGGGATCAGCCTTGCCATCCGCCCTGGGGAGCTGTTCGGGCTGCTCGGTCCCAACGGGGCGGGCAAGACAACGGCCACCAAGATCCTGACCACGCTGCTGCTTCCGGACTCGGGCTCGGCGACCGTGCTCGGCCTGGATGTGGTCAGGCAGACGAGCGCGTTGAGGCGGCGCATCGGCTTCGTCTTCGGAGGCGAGCGCGGCCTCTACTGGCGGCTGTCGGGCCTCGACAACCTGCGTTACTTCGCCGACCTGTACGGCATCGCGCCTGATGTTTCGAAGCGGCGGATCGGCGACATGCTGAAGCGCCTTGGGCTGTCGGGCCGCGAGCACGACAAGGTGGAGCACTACTCGCGCGGCATGAAGCAGCGCCTTCACCTCGCCAGAGGACTCCTCAACGACCCGGAGGTCCTGTTCCTCGACGAGCCGACCATCGGCCTCGACCCAGTGGGCGCTCGGGAGCTGAGGCTCTTGATCCGCGAGCTGGCCGACGCCGGGAAGACGATCTTCCTGACGACGCACTACATGTTCGAGGCCGATGCCATCTGCGACCGCATCGCAGTGATCAAGAAGGGCTCCATCGTTGCGGAGGGGACGCCGGGCAGCATCAAGCAGCTGGTCGAAGACCTGGGCGTCGTCGAGTTCGAGGCCGCCGGTGTGTCACCCGATCGACTCCGGATCCTTCGCGAGCTGCCCGGCGTGAGCTCTGTCTCGGTGGCCGATCACGAGATGGCTCAGCTGGTGACCGTCCACTGCGTACGCCCGGCCGACGTGATGACGCAGCTCGGGGTGATCCTCGAAGGCATCGAGCTCCAGCGCGTCTCGTCACGCGATCCGACGCTCGAGGACGCGTACGTGCAGCTGGTGGGGGAAGGGGAGTCGCAATGACCTACGTGCGGGCTGCCGCCGCGGCCTTCTATATCAGCATGCGGCTGCGGTTCATCAGCGGTTTCGCGATCATGGGCTTTCTCGTCTTCCCCCTGATCCTGGCCGCGGTCGGGCTCTTCGTGCTGAACAAGCCGGGAACGACCGCGACGCAGTGGACGTACGGCCTGCTCGGTGGCGGGTTGATCGGGTACTGGGGGATCACCTACCTCGATGCAGGCAACGGCATCCAGATCGAACGCTGGAACGGAACACTGGAACAGATCTTCGCGGTGCCGACCCCGCTGTGGGTCATCGTCCTGGGCAAGGCCCTCGGGGGCCTGGTGTGGGGGATGCTCTCCTTCATCCCGACGATCGCGCTTGCCTACTTCGGGTTCCATGCGCTGCTCCCGCAGCTAGACGCGGGGAGGTTCGCGATCTCGTTCGCGGTCCTCACCTTCTCGTTCCTCGCCATCGCGCTCAGCCTGTCACCGCTTTTCGCGATGTGGCGCTGGGCTTTCACCATGATCAACGGCTTCGAGCTTGGGACCTACGTCCTGTGCGGCTTCATGTTTCCGATCACCATCCTCCCCGGGTGGCTGCAGGCGATTTCGGCTTTGCTTCCACCCACGTGGGGCACCAGGGCGCTGTACGCCGCAACGACTGCCGAAGGGCCCCACGACTTCGTCGCGTGGTGGGTGGCCACGGTCGGGCTCAGCCTGGTCTACCTCGGCCTGTCGGTTTTCCTTTTTCGCCTGGTGGATCGACGGGCGCGGGCCACGGGCGAACTGGCGCTGGTATGACACGCGCGCTCTCTCAAGTCGCGGTCTTCGGACGTTCGATCTGGCTCCAGTACGTCGCGCTTTTCCAGTGGGCGACCATCCCGGGCTACATCGGCTACAAGCTCATCCTGCCGGTCGCCCAGATCCTGTTCTTCGTCGAGTTCGGCGTCTTCGCCACCGGGCAGCAGAACGCCCTGTACTTCGCACTCGGCAACGCACTTCAGCTGACCGCGAACGCCGGCATCTTCGGCGTGATCGCCACGGTCGCCAACGAGCGCCAGTTCGGAACCCTGCCGGTTCTACTTGGCTCGCCGGCCAACCGGCTAGTCACCTTCCTGAGCCGCGCCATCGTGAACGTGATCGACGGTGTCCTCAGCGTCCTGATCGGTCTGCTGGTGGCGGCGATCGTTTTTCGGCTCGACGTCTGGCATGGAAACCTGCCGCTTCTTGCACTCTGCATCGTCGTCATCTCGTTGACGACCGCAGGGCTCGGACTGCTGTTCGGAAGCCTCGGCCTGATCATGCGCGACGCAATCGTGGTCGCCAACATCATCTACTACGGCCTGCTGATCACCGGTGGTGTCAACTTCCCGGTCAGCCGCCTACCCGGCGCCATGCAGACCGTCGCGTACGCCTTGCCGTTGACGCGTGGGGTGGAGGCCGCCCGCGAGGCCGTGGCGGGAGCCTCTTTCACACAGGTCGCAAGCCTGCTCGCGGGAGAGCTTGCCGTGGGTTTGGCCTGGGCGGCTCTCGGCTACGTTGTCTTCCGCGCATTCGAGGGTTACGCGCGACGGGGAGGACTCCAGGACGCGTACTGAGCGTCGCGCTTAACAAGTCCGTTGAATAAGCGCGCCGGCGCGTAACGTACGCGCCACACCGGGCGTTCCACCCGCAAGCCAGGGCGCCAGCCAGGGCAGAAGTAGCAAGGAAAGAAATGATTCGGGGTTTTCTCGTCCCCGGCCCACGTCGGCGGAACGTCCTGATCGCCGCACTCGGCGTGGTCGTGATCGCTGTCGGCTCTGGGGTTGGCATCTACGTCTACTCCCGGGCGCACAGACCCGTCCAGCAGCCCGCCGCACGGAACGGGGCCGCGCCGACGCCGGCTACCGTCGGCGCGCAGTCGGTAGCTGAGTCGCAGCAGGCCGTGCTCCTGAGCGTGGTGAGCACCAAGCCGGCCGACGGCACCCTGGCCATTGCCCCCGACACGTCGATCACGCTCGCCTTCAACCTCGCCGTGAATCCGGCCGCGGTGAAGAGCTTCCTGACAGTCCAGGCGACGAACGCAGGATCGCCGATTGCCCCTGGCGCCCTTTCGGCAGGAAATACGGCCAACGAGGTCGTGTTCAAGCCTTCGCCCAAGTTCGATTTCGGAGCATCGGTAAACGTGACAGTGCGTGGCGGCCTGAAGAGCCTCGACGGCAGCGAGCTGAGCAACGACTACAGTTTCGCCTTCACCACCGTTGCCGACCCGCGGTCCGTTCTCTTCATAGCCGACTATCGACAGGCAAGACTGGTCAATGCGCCATCGGGGCGTCCGTTGAGCCTGACCGTTCAGGCAGGCACAGCGGTTCCCAGCGCGACCAGAATCATGACCTACCAGGCGTCGGCCAAAGACGTGCTGGCTTCGCTCGTCTACTCCTCAACCGCCGGTTACGCGAGTAACGCGATCGATACCTCTGCCATGCGCCTGGTCGACAATGGCGGGACTTCGCTGACTGCCTCGGGCGCCAGAACGAGCAACGTCGTGAATGACGTCGTGGTGACAGTGAGCCAGCCCGATGGCATTTACTTGATCGTGGCCGCGGACGCAAACGTGCAGTACGGCGCGGTGTGGGTCGATTTCAGTCGCTACGGCATCCTCCTTCGACAGGACGATCAGCGAGTCATCGTGGCGGGCGTGGATCTGACGACTGGAGCCACGACGCCCAATTTCAATATCACGTTCTACAACCTCCTCAATGGCGTTCACTCGAAGTTGGCGGGCTCGTTTTCGGGCACCGCGCAATTCGCGGCGGTATTCCCTGCCGGGTTTGATGTAGCGGTAGCGACATCCGGCGGACAGGAAGTTATCGTGCCGATGGCGGCTCCAGAAACCGGAGCTGACATTCGCGTCGCCGCCAACCTCAGCCAGCAACCTCAGATCTTTCTGACCACGGACCGCTCTGCATATCAGAAAGGCGAAGTCGTCAAGTTCGCAGGCGTGGTTCGTTTGAGCAACGACCAGGTGTACGCCGTCAACGGAGGTGTAAAGCTTGCCCTGTGGACGTGGCTGAGCGAGAAGAACCTGACCGTGGCCTCGGTCGCCGCTGATGGAACGTTTGCTGGGTCATTCACAATTCCGGCCGCCGCGTTCACCTCTGACGGCACCGATGCCCGGCTGACTCTCTTTGCCGGCGCCCTTAACGGCAGCCGCTTTGATCCAAACGTGCTGACCACTTCCACCCAGATCGTCGCCCTCGCGGCGCATGCCCCGACCTCCACGCTCGCCGTGGCCCTCGATAAGCCCTCCTACGTCACGGGCGATCCAGTCGTCGCCTCGATCAGCGGTCTCAACGCTCAGGGAAAGCCGTTGGCGGGAGCAACAGTCAAGGTCTCCATCTATTCAACCCAGCATGCAGTGCAGCCGGCCGAGGTGGACTCATTTCCTGCTCCAACCTCGTGGGGGGAGCCGATTGTCGAGGGCGTCAGCGTGCCTCTCGATGCGGCAGGCCACGCCGAGTATCCGATGACCGCGAAAGTCGCGCGGAAAGCCGCGGAGCGAGAGGTCACGATTGCTGTCAGATACGGCACCGGCAAGGCCCAGGCGGTGGCCGCGAGCACAGCCATCTTCTATCAGGCGACTGACGAAGTCTTCTTGCTGCCGGCGCGGTCGTGGTACCAGCGTGGGGAGACGGTGGTTGCGCCCTTCGTCGTCGAGACTCGCGGCGGTGCAAGGGTCCCAAACCTTCCAATGGCGTATGAGCTAGATCGGATCGACTACCAGGGCGACCAGACCATCACGACCGTCGTGGCCAGCGGCACCGTCAACTCGGACGGCGATGGCCTCGGGACCATCCGGGCGACCTACACGGGTCCCCCAAGTTCGCTGCTCTTGCGGATCAAGGGCAAGGATCTGTCCGGCAACGAGTTCGAGGATGCCAGGGACCTGACTGTCGGCATGCCTTCCGACGCGAACCCACAGCTTGACGTGGCAACCGACAAGATCGCGTACCGAGTGGGTGACTCCGCCACGTTGACGGTCACGTCCCCAGTCGCGGTCAACGCTCTGCTTTCCCTGGAGCGTGGGCGTGTGCACGAGTACAGGTGGCTGTCGCTGACGAAGGGTGACAACGCGGTGACCGTGAAGATCACGCCCGACCTTGCGCCGGGTTTCACCGCGGTGTTCAGCCAGTTCCACGACGGCGCCTACATGACCGAAGAGTTCCCTGTTTACGTGAACAACTCGAGTCGTCTGCTCAAGGTCACTGCCACCCCCGACAAGGTGAGCTATGTCAAGGGCGAGACCGCCCACCTGACGATCTCCGTCGCGGACAGCGGGGACGTCCCCGTACAGGCGACGCTCCTGGCCGACGGCTATCCCGCTCGCATGTCGGCATACAAGCTGGTCGACCAGGCCTCGATCGCGGCTGCCTTCCTAACGCCAAACCCGTTGGGCACCAACGGCTCAAGCTCGCTGCTGGGCATCGGAACATTTGGCGGCGGCTGCGGCGGAGGAGGCGACTTCGGTGCGGTCGACGCAACCTACGCAGGTCAGACAATGATCTGGGTGACCAATCTGGCCACCGACCCGACTGGGCACGCAACGATCAGCGTTCCGGTTTCTCAGTCCGGCGCTGTCCGATTCGTCGTGCGCGCGAGCACCGCCGCGTCAGCCTGGGGACAGGCGGAGTCGGACATCGACGTCAAGTGAGATGCGATTCGTAGTCCCTGCGTTGGTGCTGGGAATATGCCTCGCGTGCACGTCGGCGCCGCCGGTCTCACGGGCTGGGGGCAACGCTCTAAACACCGCGGTGCAGGAACTCCATGAGGGACAGGTCGTGGAGGGCGTGCCGTGCCTGCGCGACGACCTGCCAGTGAGCCACTTTCACGTGCACGTGGGCATCTTTCTCGATGACGAAGCGATAAGCGTGCCGGCGGGCATTGGGGTTGGGCGCCCATGGGGCACAACATCGGACGGCTTCATCACCACCGGTAGTTGCTTCGCCTGGATTCACACGCATGACGCCAGCGGCGTCGTGCATCTTTTCACGCAGGTCGGCAAGTCCGACGTTCTGGGTCAGCTCTTCTCGGTGTGGGGCCAGCCACTTGCCAAGGATTCGGCGTTGGGTTACCACGGGCCGGTGGCAGTGCTTGTCAATGGCCGCGCCTTCGATGGGGATCCACGATCAGTGCCCTTGACGAACTTCGAGAACATAGTCCTCGAGCTGGGCAAGCCTCCCGCGACGCCGCCTCCGGCTCTTTACGACTTCGGTACCATGCGGCGGTAGCGCGAGGCAGTCCCTAGCGAGCCACCACCGGCCGAAGCCGCCCCGCCGATAGAATCATCGCCAGTTCAAATCTGGCCCTCGGCACCAACATCGAAACCGGGCGCGCGACTGTGCGCCCTGTCGCCCTACGAAGGTGCTAGTAGGGCGACGCAACGCACACTCGAGAATCTTCATGGAGAGATGACGCAAGCCAGGCCGTTTCGATTCGGCGTCCAGGAGCACCGAGCTCACAGCGCCCAGCAGTGGCGCGACAGGGCGCGCGCGCTCGAGTCGATGGGGTACGCGGCGCTCTACCTGCCGGACCACTTCGGCGAGCAGCCCGGACCCATCGCCGCGCTCATGGCCGCGGCCGACGCTACGACCAGTCTCCGGATCGGCTCGCTCGTCCTCGACAACGACTACCGCCATCCCGTCGTGCTCGCGAAGGAAGCGGCGACTCTCGATCTTCTTTCCGACGGGCGTCTCGACCTGGGGATTGGCGCCGGTTGGATGGTGTCCGACTACGAGCAGTCAGGCATCCCGTACAACCCGGCCGGCACCCGGATCGAGCGCCTGGCGGAAGCCGTGCAGATCCTCAAGAAGTTCTTCGCCGGCCACGAGTTTTCATTCGAAGGCAAGCACTACACGATCAAGGGGCTCCAGGGCGCGCCGCTACCCGTCCAGAAGCCGCATCCTCGGATCCTTCTCGGAGGTGGCGGCAAGCGGATGCTGACCCTCGCCGCTCGGGAAGGCGATATCGTCCACGTCAACTACAACCTCGGTGAAGGGCGCATCAACCCCAAGCTCGTCCAGACCGGCATGGCCGAGAGGACCGAGGAGAAGCTCCGGTGGATCAAGGAGGCGGCCGGTGACCGCCTGGACGACTTCGACCTCGGTTTCACGGTGTTCTTCGCCAACATCACCGACGATCGCGATTCGCTGGCCTCGACGATTGCACCTTCGATGGGCTTCCAGCCACGCGACGTGCTCGACATGCCGCACTTCCTCATCGGCACCCTCGACCAGATCGAGCACGACCTGCGCGAGCGGCGCGAGCGTTACGGGTTCTCGCACGTCATCCTTCCCGGCGAGACCGCAGACGAACTGGCGCCGATCGTGGAGCGCCTCGCTGGGCAGTAGTAGATTGAGTGGCGATGGCCACCACTGAGCACATCCAGCTCAAGGGCGCCGTTGAGGGTCGCGCGGGCGAGGTGCTCACGAAGGAAGCCCTTGGTTTCGTGGCGCGTCTCCACCGCGAGTTCGGCGGTCGCCGGCAGGAGCTGCTCCGGCTGCGCGACGAGCGGCAGACGCGACTGGACGCCGGCGAGTCGCCGCAGTTCCTGATGACAACCAGCTCGGTCCGCGATTCGGACTGGAAGGTGGCCCAGGCACCGAAGGACCTGCAGGACCGCCGCGTTGAGATCACCGGCCCTACCGATCGCAAGATGCTAATCAACGCTCTCAACTCTGGAGCGCGGGTCTTCATGGCCGACTTCGAAGACGCCAACTCGCCGACCTGGTCGAACCTGGTCGAAGGCCAGGTCAACCTGATCGACGCCATCGAGCGCCGGATCGACTTCACCAGCCCTGAGGGCAAGGAGTACAGCCTCAACGAGAAGGTGGCGACGCTACTCGTCCGTCCACGTGGCTGGCACCTCGACGAGCGGCATTTCGAGGTCGACGGCAAGCCGATCTCCGGCAGCCTGTTCGACTTCGGTTTGTATTTCTTCCACAACGCCAGGCGGCTGCTCGAAAAGGGCAGCGGTCCGTATTTCTATTTGCCGAAGCTGGAGAACCACCTCGAAGCCAGGCTCTGGAACGACGTGTTCAACCTGGCCCAGGACGAGGTTGGCATCCCGCGCGGGACCATCCGGGCGACAGTGCTCATCGAGACGATCCTCGCCGCGTTCGAGATGGAGGAGATCCTTTACGAGCTGCGCGACCACTCCAGTGGCCTCAACGCAGGTCGCTGGGACTACATCTTCAGCATCATCAAGAAGTTCCGGAACCGGCCCGAGTTCGTGCTGCCCGACCGCGCGCAGGTGACGATGACAGTGCCCTTCATGCGTGCGTATACCGAGCTCCTGGTCAAGACGTGCCACAGGCGCGGCGCCCACGCGATGGGTGGGATGGCCGCGTTCATTCCCTCCCGCCGCGACCCGGAGGTGAATCGCGTCGCGCTGACAAAGGTGAAGGAGGACAAGGACCGCGAGGCAGGCGATGGATTCGACGGGACCTGGGTCGCGCACCCAGATCTGGTGCCGACTGCGACCGAGGCGTTCGATCGGGTATTGGGTGAGCGCCCGAATCAGCTCGAGAAACAGCGACCGGAGGTCTCGGTGACGGCGGGTCAGCTGCTCGACGTGAAGGTCCCGGGCGGGACGATCACCGAGAACGGGCTGCGCATGAATGTCAGCGTAGGCATCCAGTACATCGAGTCGTGGCTGCGCGGCACCGGGGCGGCCGCCATCAACAACCTCATGGAGGACGTGGCGACCGCGGAGATATCGCGGTCACAGATCTGGCAGTGGGTAAGGCAATCGTCACGCTTGAGCGAAGGGCCGACAGTCAACGCGGACCTGGTGCGCGAGATCGCGGACGAAGAGATGAGCAAGTTGAAGGGAGGACGGTTCGACGACGCGCGAAAAGTATTCGAGGAAGTCGCGCTAGCGAAGGACTTTCAGCCGTTCCTCACGCTGGTCGCGCTGAAGCACATCGACTAGTCCCGAAGTCCCCTCCGGCGGCTTCCCCGCCACGTCCCCACGAGATGGGGAGGAGTTAACTCGATGGGGGCTTGGCCGGCGCCGGAGGCTTGCCTGGAAGCCGGCGCCACTGCCGCGGCCCGACTCCGTTGTTGGGGTTGCCCGGCACGAAGGCGACCGCCGAGGGCTTGACCATGCAGTTGTCCTTGCGGACGACGCTGCGCTCACCACCCTCGTGGTGCTCGATCACGACGGTCCGCTCAAGTACCGCCCGAACTCGCACTTGCTTGCCATCGACGATTGCATTGAAGCCACCGCTGACTTCGTGGTTCAGAGGGGGGACGATGCTGGCCAGCGAGACGAGTTCGGCGGTCTTGCTCATAAGCGGGCTCCCTCGGCTAGGCGGCGGTAATCGCGCCGCGGAAATCAGCAGGCGCCGAGCTTTTCGGCCGCAGCGAATGTTACCAGAGCGACATCGTGCGACTTACAAACGGTAAGCGGCCTTACGCCGCCGAGCTGTGCTGTTCCTGGAGCCTCAGCTGGCGAGCGGCCTCACGACCGCGCCGCGCGGCCTCCTTGCTCGCGAGGTGGCGGACCCGAAGGTGTAGCGGATTCACAAACAGGCGGCGGCGGTTGACCAGCACCTTGGGCTCGCCGGGCGCCGGCTCGATCACGGCCGTCCGCTCGAGCACCGCCGTCACCCAGACGCGCCGGCCGTCGTCCACCTCGGCTTCGAAGTCGGGGAGGATCTCGTCGTCTTCGTCCATCGAGACGCTGTCCAGGCGCACGAGTTCGGCCCGGGTCTTGTCAGCGCTCTTGCGGTTGGTTGCCATGCTCATATCCCACTTACCCGATAACGGTTGGGGCCAAACCGAGTACCCCCTCGGCCCATGAATGTCCTCACGCAAGTGATACCGGTTTGGTAACGGTCCGTATTCCCGCTAGCTTCGGATGGGCGCTCCCCAGGCGACCTCGACCCCGAAAACCGCCTGGAAATGCCGGCTGTAGGCCTCGGCGGCCGCCCTGGTGGCCACGTTTCGCCCCGTCAGGGCCTGGACCGAGGTCGGGCGCAGCTCGGCATGTCCGCAGGGGACGATGCCGTCGAAATAGCCCAGATCGGTGGTCAGGTTCAGGGCGAAGCCGTGGCTGACGACCGACCGGTTGAGCTTGATCCCGATCGCAGCGAGCTTCTGGTCGCCTCTCCAGACCCCCGTCAAACCTGGCTTGCCGCGCTCGGCCTCGATCCCCAGCCCGCGTAAGTATTCGATCAGCGAGGCTTCGAGCCCCTCCAGGTACCGCGGGATCGTGAGTCCGAGGTGCTGCAGGTCGAGGACGGGATAGCCGACCAGCTGCCCCGGGCCGTGGTAGGTCGCCTCGCCGCCACGGTCGGACCACACGACCTCGACCTGGCGCCGCCGGCGCTCCTCCTCGTCCCACAGGAGGTCATCGGCCGAGGCCGATTTGCCCAGGGTGAAGACATGTGGGTGCTCGAGCAGGAAAAGGGTGTCCTCGCCGGCGCCTGCGCGAAGCTCGCCGACCAGCGCGGCCTGCATGTCCCAGGCGTCCCGGTAGGGGACGCTACCCAGCCAGGAGGCTCTTACGGGCGGCCGGGATTTGCTCATCGGCGTGGTATGAGGAGCGGACAAGGGGCCCCGCCTCGACGTGGCCGAAGCCCACGGCCTGCGCCTGCTCTTTCAGGCGCATGAACTCTTCGGGTCGGTAGTAACGCACCACCTCGGCGTGCTTCTTCGACGGGCGCAAGTACTGGCCGACGGTGAGGACGTCGATGTTGTGCGCGCGCATGTTGCGGAAGACATCAAGCAACTCGTCTTCCGTCTCTCCGAGGCCGACCATCAGGCCTGACTTGGTCACCATCTCAGGCGCCAGCGCTTTGACGTGGCGGAGAAGGGCCAGGCTGTTCGCGTAGACGGCCTTGGGCCGGATGCGCGCGTACAGCCGCGGCACGGTCTCGGTGTTGTGGTTGAAGATGTCGGGCCGGGCCGCGACGACGGTCCGGACCGCGTCGAAGTCACCCTGGAAATCGGGCGTCAGGACCTCGATCGTGGTCCCGGGGCTGCGGCGCCTGATCGCGCGGATCGTGCGCGCAAAGATGCCGGCCCCGCCATCCTTCAGGTCATCGCGGTCGACGGAGGTGATGACGGCGTGCTTCAGGCCAAGCTCGGCGACCGACTCCGCAACCCGCAGCGGTTCGCCGAGATCGAGCTCGACCGGTCGACCCGACGTCACAGCGCAGAAGCGGCAAGCGCGTGTGCAGACGTCGCCCAGGATCATGAAGGTCGCCGTACGGCGGTTCCAGCAGTCGAAGATGTTCGGACAGCGCGCCTCTTCGCACACGGTGTGCAGCCGGCGGCCCTGGACGATCTGCTTCAGCTCTTTGAAGTTCGCGCCCTCCGTCACCCGGACCCGGATCCATTCCGGGATCGGGGCCGGCCGAAGCGGCTCCACTGCGCTCACAGCCGAATGCTACCGGCCGTCCACTCTTCGAGCCGTTTCTTGACGGTGTTCAGGAACTGACCGGCCATCATGCCGTCGATGATCCGGTGGTCGAAGCTGAGGCACATGTTCATCATGTGGCGGATCGCGATCGCGTCGTCGACGACCACCGCCCGCTTGATGATCGACTCCGTGGTCAGGATCGCGGCCTGCGGCTGGTTGATGATCGGCTGGCTTGCGATCGAGCCCGTGGCACCCGTGTTGTTGAGTGTGAAGGTGCCAGCCTGCACGTCGTCCGGCTTCAGCTGCTTGTTACGCGCGCGCTCGACGAGGTCGTTGATCACGCGCACGATGTCGGTGAAACCGAGCCTGTCTGCATCCTTCACGACCGGGACGATGAGCCCGTCGGGGATGGAGACGGCGATCCCAAGATTCACGTAGTGCTTCAGGATCACACCCTCGTCGCTCCAGGATGAGTTGAGCCAGGGAAATTCCTTCAAGGCTTCGCACACGATCTGCGCGACGAAGGGCAGGTAGGTCAGCGTGACGCCGTGGCGAGACTTGAAGCTGTCTTTCTCCGCTTCTCGGTAGCGGACCAGGGTGGTGACGTCGACCTCTTGCAGCGTCCACGCGTGGGGCGACGTGGCGAGGCTGCGGACCATGTGCTCGGCGATCGATTTGCGCATCACACTGAGCTTCACGAGCTCCTCGCGCTTGCCGTCGGGACGGGCCGGCGCCGGAGGCGAAGGCTGAGGTTTGGACGGGGCTTGCGGTGCGGCCTCTCCGCCGGCCAGCGCCTCGAGCACGTCGTCTCGAGTCACCCTGCCGCCCATCCCCGAGCCGCGCAGGGTCGTCGGGTCGATGCCGTGCTCGGCGGCGAGCTTGCGGACCGCGGGCGAGAGGCGGGCGCGCTCGCCGTCGGTGGGCGTAGCCGCGGGTGCGGACGGTGCGATCGAGGTGGGCGCCTTGCCTCGCGCGGGCTCGGGCGGCGCTTCCGTTTGGGCGGCCTCAGCCTGCGTGGGTTTCGCTTCCTTGGGCTCCGTCGCTGTTGCCGAAGCTGCTGAGGTTCCGGTTTCGATCTGGGCGATCACCGACCCCACGCGGACCGTCTCGCCCTCAGCGACCGCGATCTTGACCAGCTTGCCTTCGAACGGGGAGGGGATCTCGGCGTTGACCTTGTCTGTCACCACCTCGACCAGGGGCTCGTCGCGCTTGACGAAATCGCCCTCGTGCTTGAGCCACTTGTCGACGGTGCCCTCGGTCACGGACTCGCCGAGCTGGGGCATCTTGATCTGCGAGACACCCATCTTCACGATCGAGTGTAGCCGAGGGGATGCACCATTCTCGGCATGCCCTGCCGGCCTGGCGATGCTCTAATTGGACCGCTGTGAATCGCCTCGCCGGCCTCCTAGCCGTCGCTCTGGTGGGCGTCGTGACGCTTCTCGTCGGGCTGGCCTGGGACTCCTATCTCCATGGGCAAAACCCCGAGCTAGCGCACCAGGAAGGTCTGTTCACCCTCGAGAATCCCGGTCACGTGCTGCTCGGCCTCGGGATCGCGCTGGTCGCGGCCGGCGTGCTCGGGTCCGCCTATTTAGCACTGCCGATGAGTGTTCGACTACGTCGCGCCTACGTTGGTGCATCCGTCGCGTTGATCGTGGCCAGCGTCGCAACTGGGGGCTGGGCGGCGGCCGTCGAACGTCAGACTCACCGGCCAGCTCAGGCGCTCGCGTCCGAGCACAGCTCCGGGGCGAATGCTCTGCAGCCGCCCGGCGCCGCGCAGCTCGAGGCGGCGACCAGGCTCCTGGTCGAGACGAGGGCGGCCGTGGCCAAGTACACCGACCAGCGGGTTGCGATCGAGGCCGGCTATCGGCCGGGCACGCCTCCCGCGCTGCCCATCGTGCATTTCATCAACCCCGGGTTCCTCTACGACAACGAGGTGCTCAGGCCTGAGCATGTCGAGTCGCTGATCTACTTCAACTCGGATCGCGGTCCCGTGTTGGTAGGAGCGATGTACATGATGCCGACGCTCAACGCGGCGGGACCGGCGATCGGCGGTTCGCTGACCACCTGGCACAGGCACAGCGATCTCTGCCTCGACGATGAAGGCGTGGTGGTCGCCCAGATCGCCGGCGGCCCCACTGTGGTGCCCGGCCTTCCCCGGCCGAAAACCTGCCCTCCCGGCACCCGGGGTGGTGGCACTGGGGACATGCTCCACGTGTGGCTCGTCGACAACCCCAAGGGGCCGTTCGACACCGACATGGCGCTTGCCGACCTCCGCGCCGTCGTCGGAACAGGGTGTTAGACCGCCTCATCAATCGTCTGCCGACGCCCGAGCGGGGGCTGGAGGCGACGCCCAGAATCGAACTGGGGATGGAGGTTTTGCAGAATGATGCTAGGCCTTCGCCAACCGCCGTCGGGCTTCGTCTTACGTTCCCGCGCCTACGTCAGGCCGCGCCGCGTTGCGCCCATCGCCGCGGGCGTTGTGGGTAGTGCCGTGGGTATTCAGCGCCCGTAAACCGCAGTTCGGCCAGCTCGCGGGCTTGGCGCTCCGTAATGGGTACCGTGGTACCCAAAAGGGCGATGACCCCGGCCGCGGCGATCTGTTTGTTGACGTAGTTCCGACCCCATCCCCACCGCTCCCGGCAGTAGGCCTCGAAGGTGGGGTTTTGAACTGACGTAAACCCCCGGTCGCTGGGAGGGCAGAGACGACCTTTAACGTCCGCGCTCAGGTGAGGTGAGCCACCCGAGCGCGGGCGGTCGACTCACATCTCAAGAGCCTCACCGACAGGAGCTCACCAGTGGCAACCGATTTTCAGCCACCTCACGGCGCCGACGTGGCGACCAGTCCTTCTGAATGTCGCCTCGTTCGCGTGCGCGTTGACAGGCTCAGGGCGGAGTTGCGCGCGTTAGATCTCGACATCGACCGCTTCGCGTACTTCGCGGAGATGACGCCGGCGCACGTCGGCGCCGTAATTTCGAGCGGCCTGGCCTCAAAGGCCACCCTTCGCCGCATCCGCCGCGGGCTGCGCGTCGCGTGGGCGGCCAAGGACCCGGACCCGTCGCACTACGGGCGGATGAATTTGCTGTACCTGTCAGAAGCGGCGCAGTAGTTATGGGCATGAGCTTGGCCGTCGCCTTTTCATCAGCGAACGCCGAGTGGTCGACGCCGCAGCGAACTTTCGATTTACTGGCGCGAGAGTTCGGGCCGTTCGACCTGGACGTCTGCGCGAACTGCGACGATGCGTTCTTCCCTGCACGGCGCGACGCGAAGACCTGTTCTGAACGGTGCAGGCAGGCTCTCAGACGGTCACAGATGGGCCGCCGTATCCGTGACGCGCTGTTGGCTGAAGTCGCGTAGTTGTGCCCTTCGAACGGCGCGGCACCGTCTGTCGCCTCTGCGGCTACGACGAGTGGCATCAAAACCGGGGCTCATGGGTATGCGGGGCCTGCGGCGAGCCCGCGGCAATTCCGGCGCGCAGGTCGGAACATAACGACGGTAAGCCAGTCTCTAAGCGGTCGAAGCGAGGCAAGGTCGTCCGCGGCGTCTTCTATCGCGGCCCGAAACGCGATCGAGGCGCCGACCCTTTTTGGGATCGGACGCCGACGAATATTCGACAAGCAATTAAGGAGGGGAGATTGACGGATTTCGATGGAACCGTGGCGGGCGCGCTATACGACCACCTGCGCCGACATCGCGGCAAAGGCCGGCGGATCAGTTGCCGCGACCTGGCCGCGAAGATCAGGCGAAGCGTCCCCGGCGTGAAGAAGTCGCTACTTCGGATGCAGTCGGAAGGCGAACTCCGGTTAATCGAATCGGGTCGAGGCCACCAATCCGGCGGTATCTACTGGTTCCCGTCACGCGATGAAAGCCAACCCGAGCGTATCCATTAAATGGACCTGCAGAGGTCCGTTTCCGAATACAAAAAGTTGACACCGTCCTTTAGGACAGTCGCGCTTCGCGAACGGCTAACGCCGATTCGCTTCGCGCGACCGAAAAGAAGGTCCTCACGATGATCGCCGTCTACAAGGTCCGCGTCGTTGTCGGCGCAGCCGTCCTTCATTTCGTCTCGCGTTGTGAGCCACGGCTCCACGTCGGCGCGGACGGGCACCCGGTCGGCATGGACGCGGACCTGGTCCTCGGCGAGGCCGGCGACACGCTCGGCTTCATCGACTGGTCGAAAGTCTCCGCGGTGAGCTGGCGCCTCGACGCCGATCGCGCGACGTGAGCCACGCTATCCACCGCCGCGGCGTTGCCGTGAGCGCTGGCCCACCCGCCCTTGAGTTGATGATCCGACACTCCCGGGAGGACTACCAGTACAACGTCGCGCCCGAGCTGCGACGTCGCCGCTACTTCGTGGGCCACAGCGAAGCCGGCCGGCGCAAGGCCATCCGCGCCGCGAACCGGCACAAGCCGAAGTGACATACCCCGCCTCGAGTCGCCCCCGCCGCAGCGGGGGGACTTGTACGAACCCGCTCACCTGTCGCTGGCCGCGGCGAGTCGTCGCTGGGCCCTAAAACAGCGGCGGCTCTCCCCGGTTCCCGACCAAACCCATTCCGCGAAGGAGACACCGATGACCGACCCGAACCTCCCGACCCGCCCACCGATGCCGCGGCTGGCGCCGTATCACCCGGCCGCATCCAACGCGCCGCAGTCGACAGACGCGCCCGGCCAGGCGCCGCAGACGCCGCGGACGCCGCCGTCGGCGGACCCGTGGACGCCGCCGAGCGGCGCCTCGATCCCGATGGTGCCGCGACAGGCGGCGAGCAAGCCGCCGCCGTCACTCAACCAGCCGACGCCGTCTCGAAAGGGCGGAGCGCCCGCGCCGCAGCCGGCGCCCGGCCCGCGGCCGGTGCCGTTCAAGCCCGGCCGCTGAAGCAGGCCCGCTCGCTACAACCTCGCCACCTTCGAACAGAAATCGCGCAGCTTCATCTGGTTTTCCGAGATGTCATCCGCCCATGAGTGGGACACCGTGATCGTCGCCGACCGTACGGCGGCATGGGCCGCCGCGGACCTGGGTATCGACAAGCCGCGCGTGCGCTGGTTCCTCGAGTCGTCAGAGCCTTACGCGGTGGCGGGGAAGAAGTCCTTTCAGAACTCGCCAGGCCTCGTCGGCTGCATTACGCCGCCGGACATCTGGCTGCACTATGCGCTGCTGCCCAGGGAGGCCGTGGACGTCGCCGCGCACGAGTGCCTGCATCTCTCCGGCGAGCCCAGCGAGAGCAAGGCCTTCGACTACGGCAAGCTCACCCAGCTTCGCCTATGGGGCGCGCTGGAGGCCGTCGGCGGGAGCGCGGCCGTGTGGATACACCAAGCCCACGAGGTCGCTCAGACGCTGCGGGCACAGGGCGAACCGCTGGCCGACCTGCCTGCCGACGAGCACAGGCGCATACGCAGGCGGCTCCTCGCCACGGCCGAAGCCTAACCAGATATAAGGAGATTCAGAATGGCAAAGACACGACCGGGCGACCCAGTCGCCTACTCGACCTGGTCACAGGAGATGATCGCCACGTTGCCCGACCCGATCCTGGAGCGCGCCAAGGCCGCGAATCCGCCGACGCGGGAAGAGCTCGAGGCCGATGCCGCGGTCGAGGTCGCTGAGGCGCAGTTCAACGCATTCCTACTCGCTCAGCGCCGCACGCAGCGCGACCTCGGCGCGAGCGAGGGCTTCGTCACCGGGTTTATCGAGATGGACGACCGCAGGCGCGGCGACTACGAGGCCGTGCGTTCCGACCTCGAGCGGGCGCTCATCCGGCGCAACGCGCTGCAGCTCGCCCGCAACGCGCGCGTCCAAATGCAGGCTGACGCCGAGAACGCCAAAGCTGCCGCCGAGTGGCAGAAGCAGTATCAAAGGGACCAGAAGCGGGCTGGCCGATGAGCGAACAGCACGACTTTCAGATCTTCCTGCTTGACGGCTTGGCGTCCGAGCTTGCCGCCAAGAGCTTCAACGCTGAGCGCATCACCGCCGAGTTCGAGAGAGGTCCCTGTGGTTGTGGCGTGGTCGGATGCCCCATTGCCAACATAGCCGCGTCCCAGTTCGTTAGGGGCGTTACCTATGGGGCCCTTTGGAGCAAAGCCGTGCCTGCCGCTGCGGCTCCACCGATCGTAATTCAGCTCCAAGCCCCGGCCGGCGGCCTCGACGTGAATCTACGCACGGAGCCTCGCGACATCGAGATCGTCCGCGACGAGGAGGGCCGGGTCTCAGGCGCGCGAAGCTCGACGTGAGGGCCTTCGGATCCTCGCGTGCGATCCGCTTCGCCTCTTGGACGTTGCGCGGGCTGACGTTCAGGAGTTCGACTGTCGCGTTTGCCTGACCGCCGTCGCGACCCGCGTCCTCCCGGCCCTCGAAGCCGAGGCGAAATTGCGACAGGGGACGCGTGGTGCAGGTACACCGCACCGATGGTCCGACAGTGGAATGGTCGTGGCTCTTCGCGTTTGCCTGACCCCCCGGGTGGGGTCGGTTCGTTTCGACCCCCGTCCGTGGATAGGTTGCCTCCTAGCGGCGAGAGAAACCGTCGCGTCAGTAATTCGTAGGACGCCCATGACGGGCAGAGGAGTAGTCAAAGTGGGAACTTGCGCGTGCGGTGCGATGTTCGCGCCCACCGTCGGACGTGGGCGCCCACGCAAGCGCTGTCCGGCGTGCGCGGCAGACGTGGCGCAGCTCGGTAGGGACTGGCGGGCGTCCAACCCCGCCCGCGTCGAGGCGTACAACTCGTCGCGGCGCGACGAGTACGCGTCGCGGCACTCGGTCGCGCGGGCTCGCGCACGGCTGCGCTACGCGCTCAAGGTTCGTCGTCGTGTCCCGGAGGCGCAACAGCGGCTCGAGCGGGCACTCGCGGAACCGCCTGAGCGCGTCGCCGGCCTCGACCGCGTCCCGTACTTGTCCGCCGGCGCCGCGCGCGAGCGAATGCGAGAGGTGGCGTAAGCGATGCCAGGACCACTTGTTGCCGGTCCCTACCGCGGCCCGCGCGGGCCACATCAGCTTCAGACCGGCGGCGCCACCGTCCGGCGCACCTTCAACCCGCCGCCCGGCCTGCGGATCGGCGGCGCCGAGTACACCCCCTACCTGATCGTCGATTCGCCGCACATCCGCAGCACCGCGTACCCGCAGACGGGGGTCTTCAGCTTCCGCCTCGAGGGCGCGATCGGTGGCGCCCTGGCGAATGTAGACATCGAGCAGGAGGTCACATTCAACGTCGCGGGCGTCCAGTACGCCGGGCGTGTCCGCAACGTCACGCCGGACGACCTGCGCCCCGGCCTGATCGGCCTCGACGTCGAGTGCCAGGACTTCACGAGTCTCCTCGTCGACGACATTTGCGCATATGCGAACGTCTACGCAGACCCGGTGCGGAGCGTCGTCGAGACGGACATGCAGCGCATCAACTGGCTCCTCCAGTCCTGGGGTCGCGACGGCGTAACCGCCTATAACGTGCAGGCGCTCTACGCCTCCATGCCCGCGCAGGACTTCACCGACATGTCGTTGTTCGACGCGATCAAGGCCGTCCTGAAGTTCGGTGGCGGCGCGTTCTATGTCGACTTCGCGAAGGATCTACACACGTTCGTTTCCGAACCGACGACCGCGCCCTTTGCCTTGAGCGACTCGCCCGACGGGGTCACGAGCTTCCCGTACGCCGACTTCCAGTACCCTCGAGACTCGGTCGACCTGCGAAACGCGGTCTACATCATCCCGCCGATCCCGAGCATTCTGCCCACGGTCGGGGACGAGCACATCGAGTACGTCACGCCCTCGGGCTCACCGGTCCTGACGGTGAACCTCGGCAACATGGCTATCTTCAGGCCGACTCCCGGGAAGAGGCTCCTTCGGGTGGCGGTGGGGCCGCTGACGATCGGCGGCAACGCCTCAGTGTCGCCCACATTCGGGCGACCGACGCGGGCCGGCAACACGCTGATCGCATGGGTCACCGCCCGCGGCAGCTTCACTGATTCGCCTCAGCCAGCAGGCTGGTACGTGCCGGGCGGCCACTACTGGAGCGAGGGCATCGACCAAAACTTCGTGGTGATCTACGCCAAGTTCGACATCGCCGACAACGAGCCGATCCCCACCTTCGTCTCGGGCGGCAACGCCCCGATGCACGCGCAAATCGCCGAGTTCAGCGGGATCGATGCCTGGAGTCGCGAGGCTGACACGACGGGGTCGGTCAGTGGGACCTATGACCTCTACAGTCGGAACGCGACACCCGCCGCCACCGCCGGCAACCTGGTCGTCTTCGTCGGCAAATGGTCATTCGCGACCGCGGTGACGGCCACCTTCAACCCGGTGATGAACAACAACGCGCGAGTCTTCCATATCGGAGACACCGGCGCCACGTCGCAGACCAGGCACTCGACGTTCAGCTACGGACTCCAGAACCTCGAGCCGCAGTGGTACACCGACGAGACATCCATCACGATCCGCGGCCGCCGCGAGGCCTCGTTGTCTGCGCCCGACGCCGTCACGCAGACCGACCTCGACGCCCTCGGCGCCGCGTACCTGGCCGCGCACGCGAATCCGCGCCGCGAGGCGAGCTGTCTCGTCGATCAGCCCGGACTCGCGGCGGGCCAGGTCGTGAACGTCACGAACGACCTCCACGGCCTCGTCGCGCAGCCCTTCCGCATCCAGGGCGTCGAGACGACTTTCAGCGAAAACATGCCGCGTTTCGCGGTCCAGTTCGGGGACTCTATGGTCGACCTGACGACTCAGATGGTCGCCATACAGGATCAGATCCCAGCGGCGTCCACCGAGACTGCGGGGAGTACTCTCGGCACGCTCGCCTATATCCAGAAGACGAGCAACCAAACCGGAATCACCGCACAGGTAGATGTGGCGGAACTTAGCGTCACAGTGACCGTCGCGGCCGGGCGGCGAATTCGGGTTTCTGCCTGGGCGAACTGCGCATCGACGGTCCTCGACGACGTGTTCCGACTCGTGTTAATGGAGGGTGCCGCGCAACTCGCCTATGACGAGGCGATCGCGCGCCCAACGTCGACGACGCCCGCATTGCAGCCTATTGCTATCCTCACGCCCTCGGCGGGCAGCCACACCTACAAGGTCCAGGCGGCCCGAGTAGTCGGGACCGGGACGATGTCAGTCTTCGGGGCGTCGCCAAACATCGCCTTTATCAAGGTTGAGGACGTCGGGACCTAAGACAGAACTGCGAACTAAGGAATACCCTCGATGCCGCAATCGACGGCCGCGGCCTTGACCGTCTCGCGCCCGAGATCATCCGCCTCGGTCTGTGATTCCGCGGCGACGCGAAAGACTGCTATTCGCGTAGGTTCGCCTGTGGGTTTGTTACCGTCGTCCACAAACTCCCATCGCTGCAACGGGACCTTTTCCGCCAGACACGCCGCCTGAGCGTCATCGATCATCTTCGCGATCGGTACACGGACCAGCCACTCACGCATGATGTATTCGATTCTAGGTGAACTAGGTCAAGTCCCCCATATTCATCCGCCCCGCAATGCCCGCGTCCCACCGCTCGAACCGTGCCGCGTCGCCGGCGGCGTGCCTGAGCCCGACGAGGTAGAGCAGCGCGCCGGGCGCGCCGTCGAGCGCCTCGAGCGCGAGGTCGAGCTCGTAGGCCAGGGTATCGGCGCCCGGGTAGTCAATCTCGGCGAGTTCCTCTACGGCTTCGCTGATTGTGTACAGGCGGGCGACGACGGCGGGTAGGGCGTTGAGCGTCGCGAGCTTGGCTGTAGTGGTCGCGGCCATGTGTTGTGTGTCCCTCGCGTGATGACGTGCCGGGGTCGCGGCGGATGATGGCGCGCGCCGACGACATGCTTTGAACGAAACCGACGACCAACCGCCGATGTTTACACGGAGTGCGCTAGGAAAGGCACGAAATAACGCGGCATGCGCTCAAAACTGACGACGAAGAATTTACAGCGACCCTAGCAGCGTCCTTATCTCCGTGCTACGATTCACCCCGTGAAGTGTCGGTGCGGATGCGGTGAGCCGGTCCGCCGCGGGCGGGTGTTCGTGAACAAGGTTCACCAGCTCGACTGGATGGCGGCCGGCGGCGCGCGCAAGCTGAACGCGCTGGTCCCGATCGAGGCGAAACGACGAGGCGGACGAATCGCCGGTCCAATTGCCTTTGAGTCGGGGACGCTAGCCCGAGCGGCAGAGAAGGGGGCGCGTCGGGCGCGACAGATCGCGGAGCGCTGGCGGAAAACTCGCGGCAAGGGAGGGAACGATGCCTCGTAAGTACCCCGGCGTTCGACAGCGCAAGGACGGCCTGTGGGAGGGCCGGTACGACCTGTACGTCGGCGGCAGGCGCAAGCAGCGATCGGTGTACGAGACGACGGCCCGCGGTGCGTGGGAGAAACTGCAGGAGGCGCGCAGCGCTGCCGCCCGCGGAGTCCTTCCCGCCAACCCGACAATGGTCCAGTACCTCGCGCGGTGGATCGACGCGAAGGACTGCGCCGTCGAGTTCACGACCATCCGGCGCTATCGCCATATCGTGGAGGACCATCTGGTGCCGGCGCTCGGCAACAT
>WNFV01000536.1_pt1 | contig 61918 bp, 63 predicted proteins | sample 5400101 | NCBI WGS metagenome assembly WNFV01 (sample SAMN13153361, study PRJNA577476) | soil metagenome | isolation source: 115 cm soil or saprolite under grassland replicate 1 | place: USA:California | collected 2016-06-15
CTGGCGGTGGGGCTGGTGGTGGTGGGGCGCATCTGGCTGCCTCTCGGGCTGAGGGGCGGCTGGTGGGTGCCCCGGTGTAGTTCCCAGCCTGGTGGGCGCGCCTCAAGCCCTCCTCAACCCCACCACAAGATCAGCTCAGCCCCAGCGGGAGTGCCCGCGAGGCCAGATAGGCGTCCTCTCCTGACCACCTCTGCCCATGGACGGGCCACCTCCGCATCACTCGCAGGCGGGACGGCGAGCGGCGGGACGGCGAGCGGCGGGACGAGGCGTGGGGAGACGAGGCGCCGGCTCTGAGCCCGGCGTGAACGCGGCCGCCCGCAGCCGGCGGCTCAGCCCGCCGGCGGGCGGCGGTCGCGCGGTCCGGCCGGCGGTGGGTCCTGCCGCTCGCGGTGGCGGGCGGCTTCGAGCTGGTCCTCCAGGTCGTCGATGCGGTCCTGGAGCTTGAGGACCCGGCCGATGGCCGCGGTCGCGAGCCCCTCCCCGGCCAGCTGCGCGACCCGTTGGAGCTGTGCGATCTCCCTGCGGGAGTAGCGTCGCTGCCCGCCTTCGGTGCGGTGGGGATGGATCAGGCCCTCGTGTTCCCAGCGGCGCAGGACCGCTGGAGTGACCCCGAGCATGTCCGCGACCTGTGTCACCGAGTACAGCGGGTAGCTCGGGTCATCGACAGGCAGCTTTCCCTTCTCCATGGCTACATTCTATCTCTCTGCCAGGAATAGAAAAGTTGCAACTCCAGGAATAGGGATGTTGCGACGCTCCGTTGAAGAGGGTGGATCCGGCAGGGTCACCGGACCAAACCGCAAGGACACCCGCATGGAGGTGATTGCCGATGCTGCTGCGCTTCGATCCGTTCCGCACGTTCGACCAGCTCAGTCACGAGGTGCTCGCCAGCACCCTGGGGGTCGCCTCGGGCTGGATGCCGGTCGACGCGGTGCGCACCGGCGACCGCGTCGAGGTCGCCTTCGACCTGCCCGGCATCGACCCGGCCTCGTTGGAGCTGACCGTCGAGCGCAACGTCCTCACGGTCAAGGCCGAACGGCGCCTGGAGCCGGTTGAGGGGGCCGATGTGATCATCCGGGAGCGTCCGCAGGGCACGCTCACCCGCTCGCTGTACCTGTCGGACGACGTCGACCTCGACAAGGCGACCGCGCGGTACGACAACGGGGTGCTGACGGTGACCGCGCCGGTCACCGAGTCGGCCAAGCCCCGCCGCATCCCGATCGAGGCCCGCGAGCGCAGGGCCGTCGCCGCTGGCGACCCGGCCAGGGAGCACGTCGCGGCCTGATCATCGCTGTCGTGGAGCCGCTGGTCGAGTGGCGCCGCATGGCCGGAGCCACTCGACCGGCGGGCGGCGCAGATGGGCGCAAGTGGGATGCCATGGCTTCCAAGTTGTGGCAGCATGCCGAGCATGGCTGAATCTGCGACCAACCCTGACATCGCCATCGTCGTCGAGGATCTCGCCAAGCGGTTCGGATCGGTAGTGGCCCTCGATGGCATCGACTTCGAGGTGCCGGCGGGCACCGTGTTCGGGCTCCTCGGTCCCAACGGCGCCGGCAAGACCACGGCGATCCGAATCCTGGCGACGATCCTCCGCCCCGATCGTGGTCGTGCGGCAGTGCTCGGCCATGACGTGGTCAAGGAGGCCGATGCCGTCCGCTACCGGATCGGGCTCGCCGGCCAGTACGCGGCGGTCGATCCAAATCTGACCGGCCGCGAGAACCTGCGACTGACCGGGCGGCTGGCGCAGCTCTCGAAGGTCGAAGCGGGCGCGCAGGCTGACCTGTTGCTCAAGCGGTTCGACCTCGCCGACGCGGCCGACCGGCCGGTGCGGACCTACTCCGGCGGCATGCGCCGCCGCCTCGACGTGGCCGCGGCGCTCGTGCAGCGCCCACCGGTGGTCTTCCTCGACGAGCCGACCACCGGGCTCGACATCTTCAGCCGGGAGGGGCTGTGGGAGATGATCCGCGAGCTCGTGGCCGAGGGCACCACCGTGCTGCTCACCACCCAGTACCTGGAGGAGGCTGACCGGCTGGCCGACCGCATCGCGGTCGTCGACGGGGGACGCGTGATCGCCAACGACACCCCGTTCGCGTTGAAGAGCCAGCTCGGCAACACCGTGATCGAGATGGGGATGGCCGATGGCGCTCGGGCCGCCCAAGCCGAGGAGCTGCTGTCCGGGATGCTCGCCGCCCCGCCCGAGCGAGACGGGGCGACCGTTCGCCTGACGTCCAACAGCGGGTCGCGCGTGCTGATCGAGGTGCTGCGGTCGCTGGATGACCATGACCTTGCGCCGGTGACGCTCGCCGTGCGCGAGCCGAGCCTCGACGACGTCTTCCTCGCCCTCACCGGCCATCGCGCGGAGGACGGCACCGCCGCTCCCGCCGTTCCCGCCGCCGCTCAACCCGCTCCAGGTGGAGGTGCCCAATGACGACAGCAGCCACCACCGCCGCCCCGGCGGGGGTCCGTCGCCGCCGCAACACGGCGCTTCGCCCCCTCAACGATGCGCTCGCCATCACCGGACGGAACCTGATCGCCTACCGCCGCGTGCCGCAGCTGCTGGTGTTCTCCACGATCCAGCCGGTGATCTTCGTGCTGCTGTTCCGCTACGTGTTCGGTGGCGCGGTCCAGTCGATCCCGGGTGTTCCATATGTGGACTTCCTGATTCCAGGCATTTTCGTCCAGACCACGGTCTTCGGCGCCATCGCCACCGCCATCGGCCTGGCAACGGACCTCAAGAGCGGGCTGCTGGAGCGGTTCCGCTCCCTTCCCATGGCCCGCTCGGCCGTCCTGGTCGGCCGCACCCTCGCGGACCTCTCCCGCAATGTCTTCGTCGTGGCTCTCATGGCGCTGGTCGGCTTTGGGGTCGGGTTCCGCGTGCACACCAATACAGTGGCGTTCATCTTCGGCCTGCTGCTGGTGCTCGCATTCGGCTACGCGATGTCGTGGATCTTCGCCACCGTCGGGCTGGCGGTCGGCGATCCCGAGACGGCCCAGGCCGCGGCCTTTCCCGTGATGGCCCCGTTGGTGTTTGCATCGTCAGCGTTCGTCCCGGTGTCCACCATGCCCAACTGGCTGCAGCCGTTCGCTAACCACCAGCCGGTGTCGGTCACCGCCTCGGCGATCCGGGCGCTGGTGATCGGTGGGCCCACCACCTCCTTCGTGCTGCAGTCGCTGGCGTGGGACGTGGGCATCCTGGTTGTGTTCGCGCCGATCGCGGTCTGGCGCTACCGCCGGGCCGTATAGCTGCCGAAGGTCCGCTGCTGGAGCTGGCTCCCAGGCCCTTGCCGGTCGAATGTGTGTTCGACTATACTCCAGCGACAAGGGAACCCTCGCAGGGTGCCATTGCAGAGAGCGCAAGAGCAGCGGGTACAATGCCCGTTCGTTTGGGAGAGCGCGTCGGGGGCCGCCAGAAGGCGCGATGCGAACCCAGCAGTTGAACGTCCCTACCTGGGCCCCCATCCCAAGGGTCCAAAGGTGAAGGAGGCCCCCGTGCATCGCGCACTCCTTGCCCTCACGACCGCGTTCCTCCTCGCCGCCACGGCGGCATGCAGCGGCGGAGGAGGATCGAAGGCGACCGACGATCCGGTGACCACCAACACGACGCCGAGAGCCGCGCAGCCGTCCAAGCCTGCCGCCCCCGGCGGGCAGGCGTCCAAGCTCCCCGTCGGCAGCCAGCCGGTGCACCTCGATCCAGCCCGGTTCACCAGCCGGATCTCCAATCCCTACTGGCCGATGACGCCAGGCAACCACTGGGTCTACCGCGAAACCGACGGGCAGGGCGAGTCGCAGAGCATCGAGGTCACCGTCACCAAGCAGACCAAGATGATCATGGGTATCGAGGCCAGCGTCGTGCACGACGTCGCTTCCAAGGGCGGGCAGCTGGTCGAGGACACCTTCGACTGGTACGCCCAGGATGCCCAGGGGAACATCTGGTACATGGGCGAGGACACCAAGGAGTATGAGAACGGGAAGGTGGCGTCGACACAAGGATCCTGGCAGGCAGGGGTCGACGGCGCTCAGCCCGGGATCCTGCTGCCCGCCCACCCAGCGCCAGGGATGGCCTACCGGCAGGAGTACTACAAGGGCCAGGCCGAGGACGCCGCCGCGGTGCTGAGCCTCAACATGAGGGCCAGGGTTCCCTTCGGAGTCTACGACCACCTGCTCACGACCAAGGAGCACACGCCGCTCGAGCCGAACGTGCTCGAGCAGAAGTTCTACGCGAAGGGCGTTGGGCAGGTGCTCGCCCTCACCGTCTCCGGTGGCGGTGGCCGCGAGGAGCTGCTCCGCTTCGACCACGTGGGCTGAACCTGGCGACGGGGGGAGGCATGGCGGCGAGCTCGCAGTGGCCGCGGCAGCGCTGCGGGAGCTCGGGCCAGGCGGAGCAGCACGTCCCAGGCCCGGAGCTCTGTCTCGCTGAGGTCGCCGCCGCCCACACGGCCTGCTCGCACTTGACAGAGCATGTGTATGACAGTTGACAGTCCGAGTCGGGCGTAACTGTGACGATCACACCGTCTCCGCAGATACTGACGATCGAGAAGGAGTGGTCATGCTTACGCTGACAAGGCGCCCCAAGCCCGCCCCCGAGCGTCACCGGTTCCACCCGATGGCCGAGGCCCCCGTCGTAACCGACGGTGTCCGCACCGAGCTGGTGGACACGGGCATGTGGCTGGAGGTCTACTACCCGGACGGCAGCTGCAACACCGCCTTCGTCCCGGCCCACTGGCTCCGCTGGCTCGCCGCCGCCACAGTCTCCGCGCAGGCCGAGGGCTTCGAGCTGATGAAGGTCAGCACCGCCGCCAGCCGCCCAGTCGCCAGGTAGCACTCCCTGACCGCGTACACCCGTCCACCCTACCGTCCCGCACAGCGGTTGCTCGGCCGGCTCAGCGGGCGATGTCCAGCACCACGCGCATGACGTGGTCACGGGCGTTCAGCAGCGTGAAGACCCGGAACGGCACCCGGGCACGCACGCCCACCGCGACGGTGGTCTGGCCCTCGAACGAGTTGGCGTAGCGGACTTCCCTGAGGCTCCGCCACCCGGCGAGCTGCGCGGGGCTGTAGAAGACCTGGCCGGGCGTGGCCAGGAACCTGCCCGGCTGGTGCCCCTGGCTGTCGAAGCCCTGCGCGGGGGCGCGGATGACGACCTCGAGCGCGGCTCCCCCGGCCACCGGGCGGGGCGTGCCCGAGCCGTCGTCACGGACCACGTCAACGTACTGGACGTGGTAGCCGACAGCGTCCGGGGCGTTGACGTCGAAGACCACCCGGTCGTAGCAGCCGTGCTGGCCGACCCGGATCAGGTAGAGCGGCGCGGTGCTGGATACCGCGCTCTGCTTCACGCCGGTTCTCCATGCCCGCGTCTCGGTGCAGGCCGGAGGCTTGAGGGCGGTGGAGGTCGTGGCCGGGCCGCCGGTCGTCGTCGGGGTCGAGGCCGTCGTGGCGACGGGGCTCGGGGTCGGCGCCGCCGGCGCCGCGGAGGTGGTGGGTGCGGCGCGCGAGGTGCAGCCGGCGATCGCGAGGCTCGCGAGCAGGATGGCTATGGTGAGCGGGCGGCCATGTCGCATGATGATCCCCCCAGGATGGCGCTCCGCGAGTGGAGCTCATATGCCAGAGTCTCGGCTGACCTGGTCACGAATGCCGACCGGGGTCGTCTCGGCACAGCGCCTGATCGATCTCGCTCGGGTTGCTGATCGGTGCCCGTCCGGTCTCGGCCGGCGGATACCTGACCTTCGCGCCCTTGCGCGTGCTTATCCACTATGCGACGATGGCGTGCGTCGCGACCAGATCGGCTTTGGGGCTGGGGGGGTTGGCCGTGTCAACGGGGATCGGCACCGACGGGGTGGACCTGCGTGAGGCAGAAGCATTTCTTGACCTTTACCACGCCGAGCATCCGCAGGCTGGGCCGCTGGAGCCGCGACTCCAGCAGGTCCGAGCCGATATCGAGTGGTTCGGCACCTACCGGCACACCGCTGAAGAGCTCGCCTATGGCGCCCGGGTGGCCTGGCGCAACAGCAGCCGCTGCATCGGCCGGCTGTACTGGCGCAACCTGCGGGTGCGCGACCGCCGGACCGTCGCCACCGCCGACGCGATCGCCGCGGAGTGCGTGACGCACCTGCGTGAGGCCACCAACGGGGGGCGGATCCGCCCGACGATCACGGTGTTCCCGCCCAGCGTGCCCTCGCGGCCCGGGCCGCGGATCTGGAACGAGCAGCTGGTCCGCTACGCCGGCCACCGGAGCGGGGACACGGTGGTGGGTGACCCGCGCAATGCCGGCTTCACGGACGTGGTGCGCGAGCTGGGCTGGAGCGGCGGCACCGGCGGCGCCTTCGACCTGCTGCCGCTCGTGGTGCAGGCTTCCGGCGAGCCGCCCCGGCTCTACGACGTGCCTCCCGACGCGGTGCTCGAGGTGCCGCTCAGCCACCCCCGCCACCGCTGGTTCGCCGAGCTGGGGCTGCGCTGGTGCGCGCTGCCGGTGATCTCGAGCATGTGCCTGGAGATCGGCGGGATCTGCTACCCGGCCGCACCGTTCAACGGCTGGTACATGGGCACCGAGATCGGCGCCCGCAATCTCGCCGACGCCGACCGTTACAACCAGCTTCCGGTGGTCGCCGAGCACCTCGGTCTGGACACCAGCAACGAGCGGACGCTGTGGCGGGACATGGCCATGGTCGAGCTCAACGTCGCCGTGCTGCACTCCTTCGAGGCGGCCGGCGTGACCATCACCGACCATCACACCGAATCGCAGCGCTTTCTCACCCATCTGGCCCGCGAGGAGAGAAACGGACGCCTGTGCCCGGCGGACTGGAGCTGGATCGTGCCGCCGATGAGCGCCTCGGCCACCCCGGTGTTCCATCGCTATTACGACGAGGCCGACCTGCGGCCCAACTACGTCCGCCACGCCGACGCCGACGCGCCTGGATCCATGGGGTAAGGGGTGAGCACCGTCAATGGCGGCCAGTCGGCGGTCCGGGATGGTGGTCGTCAGTACGGCCAGGTCCAGTCGCTGATATCGGCGGGGTCCTCGCCCTCGCGGCGCGTGTAGGCGCGGCAGGCCAGGCGCCGGTCGCTCATGAGCTGGCGCACGTGCCCCGCCCGTGAGGCCAGCCCGGGAACCCGGTCGATCACGTCCATGACCAGGTGGAAGCGGTCCAGGTCGTTCAGCATGACCATGTCGAACGGCGTGGTCGTCGTCCCTTCCTCCTTGTAGCCGCGCACGTGCAGGTTGGCGTGGTTGGTCCGGCGGTAGGCGAGCCGGTGGATCAGCCACGGGTAGCCGTGGTACGCGAACACCACCGGTCGGTTGGTGGTGAACAGCGAGTCGAACTCCGCGTCGGAGGTCCCGTGGGGGTGCTCGGTCGCGGGCTGCAGGCGCATCAGGTCGACCACGTTGATCACCCGGACCTTGAGGTCGGGCAGGTGCTCGCGGATCAGGTCGACCGCGGCCAGCGTCTCGAGCGTTGGGACGTCCCCGCAGCAGGCCATCACCACGTCGGGCTCGCCGTCGCGGTCGTTGCTGGCCCACTCCCAGATGCCGATCCCGCGCGTGCAGTGCAGGATGGCGTCGTCCATGGAGAGCCAGTTCAGCGTCGGCTGCTTGCCGGCCACGACGACGTTCACGTAGTGGCGGCTGCGCAGGCAGTGGTCGGCCACCGACAGCAGGGTGTTGGCGTCCGGCGGGAGGTACACCCGAACGATCTCGGCCTTCTTGTTCACCACGTGATCGATGAACCCGGGGTCCTGGTGCGAGAAGCCGTTGTGGTCCTGGCGCCACACGTGCGAGGAGAGCAGGTAGTTGAGCGAGGCGAGGGGCCGACGCCAGGGGATCCCCCTGGTCACCTTCAGCCACTTCGCGTGCTGGTTGAACATCGAGTCCACGATGTGGATGAACGCCTCATAGCAGTTGAACAGACCGTGACGGCCGGTCAGCAGGTAGCCCTCCAGCCACCCCTGGCACAGGTGCTCCGACAGCACCTCCATCACCCGCCCGTCGGGGGCCAGATGGTCGTCGCCGGCGAGGATCTCCGCGTCGAAGGTGCGGTCGGTTGCCTCGAACACCGGGGTCAGGCGGTTCGAGGCGGTCTCGTCCGGCCCGAACAGGCGGAAGGTGTCCGGGTTGCGCCGGACGATGTCGCGAAGGAAGGTCCCGAGCACGCGGGTGGCCTCGCTGGACGTCGCTCCGGGCTTGGTCACCTCGACGGCGTAGTCGCGGAAGTCGGGCAGTATCAGATTGCGGAGCAGCCTCCCGCCGTTGGTGTGCGGGTTGGCGCTCATGCGTCGCTCATGCCGGGGTGGCAGCTCGGCCAGCTCGGCGACGAGCCTGCCGTCCTGGTCGAACAGCTCGTCCGGCCGGTAGCCGCGCATCCACGACTCCAGCAGCGCCAGGTGCTGCGGGTTCGTCCGGACCTCGCTGACCGGGACCTGATGGGACCGCCAGGTTCCCTCCACGGGCTGGCCGTCGACCTCCTTGGGGCCGGTCCATCCCTTCGGGGTCCGCAGCACGATCATCGGCCACCGTGGCCGCCCCGAGTCCCCGCGCTCCCGGGCGGCATGCTGGATCGCCTTGATCTCGCCGACCACGTCGTCGAGCACCGCGGCCATGCGCTGATGCATCGTCTCCGGGTCGTCGCCCTCGACGAAGTACGGGTTGTGACCGTAGCCCTCCAGCAGCGCGCGCAGCTCGGGGGCCGGGATCCGCGCCAGCACGGTGGGATTGGCGATCTTGTAGCCGTTGAGGTGAAGGATCGGCAGCACCGCGCCGTCGCGGGCCGGGTCCAGGAACTTGTTGGAGTGCCAGCTCGCCGCCAGCGGACCCGTCTCGGCCTCGCCGTCGCCCACCACGCAGCAGACCAGCAGGTCGGGGCTGTCGAAGGCGGCACCGTAGGCGTGGGCCAGCGCGTAGCCCAGCTCACCGCCCTCGTGGATCGAGCCGGGGGTCTCGGGCGCCACGTGGCTGGGGATGCCGCCCGGGAACGAGAACTGCCGGAACAGCTTGCGCAGCCCTTCGGCATCCGGCGTGATGTCCGGATAGACCTCGGAGTAGGTGCCTTCCAGGTAGGCATTGGCCACCAGCCCGGGCCCGCCGTGCCCGGGACCGGTCAGGTACATGGCGTCCAGGTCCCGGTTCCGGATGACCCGGTTCATGTGCACGTAGATGAAGTTGAGGCCGGGGGTGGTGCCCCAGTGCCCCAGCAGCCTGGGCTTGACGTGCTCGGGCTTGAGCGGTTCGCGAAGCAGCGGGTTGTCGAGCAGGTAGATCTGCCCGACCGACAGGTAGTTCGCCGCCCGCCAGTAGGCGTTGATGGTGCGGAGCTGATCCTCCGACAGCGGGGCGGGGCCCAGGCCATCGGGACGAGCTGCCGTGTGCTGTTCGGTCATAGCTGAAGCCTACGGCAGGCGGGCGGAGGGGGCACGTCACATGTGGTGGAAGCCCGCAGTGGCGCCCGTCCCCCCCCCGACACCCGGTCCCCCCCAGCGACCGAACGCCTGCCTGCGCCGCTGATCCCTCCGCCCGCCGGCCCTTGTGAGTCCCAGCCGGATCAGCTTCTACCAGCAGGTCCTCGATCCTGGATCATCGTGAAGCCGTCAGCGACCATCTGTCCGCGAGCTTTCGTCTTGTAGACTGATCCGTCCAATGCCTTTTCCGGGCGGCGTGATAAAGGCTCGTTATCAGTGCAGGTAGAGCTACGGCAGTTGCGGTACTTCGTGGCCGTTGCCGAGGAGCTTCATTTCCGGCGGGCGGCTGAGCGCCTGCTGCTCACCCAGCCCGCCCTGAGCCACCAGATCGCCCGCCTCGAGCACCAGCTCGGGGTGCGGCTGCTCGAGCGGGACCGGCGCAGCGTGGCGCTCACTCCGGCGGGCGCGACCCTGCTGGAGGGCGCGCGGCGCATCCTCCACCAGGTCGAGCAGGCCATCGCGGCCGCCCGGTGGGCGTCAGGCATCACCTCCCACGCGCTGCGGCTGGGGTACCCCTCCTACGCCACCCGCGCGGTGCACTGGGTTCTGAGCGCGTTCCGCGAGCGTCATCCCGAGCTGTGGCTCGACGAGCACCAGCTCCAGAGCCAGAGGATCCGCGCGGCGCTGCTGGACCGCACGCTCGACGTCGGCTTCGTCAACCTCCCGGTCGGCGACGGCGTCGCCACCACCGCGCTGGTCCCGGAGCGGCTGAGCGTCCTGATGCCGTCCAGCCATCCGCTGGCCACCCGCGACCGGATCCCGCTCGCGCGCCTCGCCGACCAGCCGTTCCTCATGGCGCCGGCCAGCTCGGTCCCCAGCTACCACGCCGCCATCACGGCCTGCTGCCAGCAGGCCAGCTTCGTTCCCAACATCGTCAGCGCCGACACGAACGGGCCGGTCACCCTGGAGACCCTGGCTCGTGAGGTCGCGAACGGCCGGGGCCTGCTGCTGCTCCTCGGCGAGGTCGAGGAGCCGATCCTTCCCGAGGTCGTCTGCCGCCGCGCCGATCTCCCGCCGTCCGCCCTCAAGCTCACCTTCGCGTGGCGCGACGACGACCAGTCACCGTCCGTGCAGGCGTTCACGGCGCTCATCAAGGCCAACTCGCCCGCGAGCGCCTGAAGCCTCCGCACGCACTCCGGTGCTCACGGTAGCCTTGGCGGACCATGCGGGTGCTCGTCGTGAACGCGGGGTCCAGCAGCCTCAAGCTGGCCCTGCTCGACGCTGCCGACCGCGTGCTGGCACAGGCGGACCTACCCCTTCCGACCGGCGCGCCGGGGATCGACGCCGCCGGTCACCGGGTGGTGCACGGCGGCACCCGCTTCCGCTCCAGCCTGGTGATCAGCGACGAGGTCGTCGATCAGCTCCGCGACCTCGGGGACCTCGCGCCGCTGCACAACCCGCCGGCGCTGGCGGCGGTTGAGGCGCTGCGGCGGCTGCGTCCCGAGCTGCCCGCGGTGGCCTGCTTCGACACCGCCTTCCACGCCTCGCTGCCGCGGGCGGCGGCTACCTACGCGGTGCCCTGGAGCTGGACCGAGCAGCACGGCATCCGCCGCTTCGGCTTCCACGGGCTCAGCCACGCCTACGCGGCCAGGCGCGCGGCCGAGCTGCTGGATCGCCCGGTCGGCGAGCTGCGCGCGGTCACCTGTCACCTTGGCGCCGGGGCCTCGCTGGCCGCCGTGGCCGGTGGCGTCTCGGTGGACACCACCATGGGGCTCACGCCGCTGGAGGGGCTGGTCATGGCCACCCGCTCTGGCTCGCTGGACCCGGGTGCGCTGTTGCTGGCCCAGCGCCTGCTGAGGCTGACGCCCGAGCAGGCCGAGCGGGCGCTGGACCGTGACAGCGGCCTGCTCGGCCTTTCGGGGGTCTCCAGCGACATGCGCGCGGTGCTGGAGGCGGCCGACGGCGGCCACTCGCGCGCGCGGCTGGCGGTCGAGGTGTACCAGCACCGGCTGCGGGCGGGCATCGCCGCCATGGCCGCGGCAATGGGCGGCCTGGACGTGCTGGTGTTCACCGCGGGTGTCGGCGAGCATCAGCCCCGCATCCGCCGAGCCGCCTGCGACGGGCTGGCCTTCCTCGGGGTGGCGCTGGACCCCGCGGCCAACCTGGCGGCCGACGCGGACGCGGACCTGAGCCCGCCCGGCGCCCGCGTGCGCGTGCTGCTGGTGCACGCCCGCGAGGACCTGGAGATCGCCGGGGAGACCCGCCGCCTGCTCGCCAGGGGCTGAGCGGCCGCGTCCGGGCCGGGAGCTCCGGTTCCGCGCCGGCTCGACCGCCGGGTGGTCGTCGGCGCCACCTTCACCGGCCCCGGTATGCAGGAGCTGCTGCACTCGGCCACGGTCGCGATCGTGACGAAGGCGAGCGTCGCGCAGCTCTGGCACGCCGTGCCCGCCTTCCCCACCGTCAGCGAGGTCTGGCTGCACCTGCTCGAAGCCTACGGTCTGTGAGCGCAGAGGAACCCCGACGGGGTTGCCGGCGGATCGTCCTTTGGTGTCGCCTGCGCGTCGAATGGCATTCACCCAGGTTCGGTAGAGTTGAGCGGTGCTCTTGCCGCATGGGAGGTGGAGATGCGCTCCAGAAAGCTTGCGTTGGCAGGCGGGCTCGCGCTCTTGCTCGCCCTGGTCGCGAACGGGGCGGCCGCGGAACCATCCAGCAGTCCCTCCGGCGGTCAGGCGCTGCAGTGCGCCGGCGGCGGGCCCGTCAAGCACGTGATCTACATCCAGTTCGACAACACCCACCTGCTGCGGGACCGGCGCGACGTGCCGTCGGACCTCGAGCAGATGCCGCACCTGCTGAATTTCATGCGGCGCAACGGGACGCTCCTGTCGAACAATCACACGGTGCTCATCTCGCACACCGCGAACGGGATCCTGTCCTCCCTGACCGGCGTCTACCCCGACCGCCAGGGCCAGGCGGTGTCCAACAGCTTCCGCTACTACAAGCCCGACGGCTCCACCGGGACGGGAGTCTCCTTCGCCTACTGGACCGACGGGATCTTCGATCCCGCCACGCCCACGCCCGCAGACACCTCCTTCAACATGCTGACGGCGGACGGGCGCAACGCCCCCGCTCCATGGGTGCCGTTCACCAGGGCCGGCTGCGATTTCGGCGCGGTCGGCATGGCCAACACCGTCCTCGAGAACATCGGACCCGACGTGCCGAAGGTGTTCGGCCCCGGCTCGCCCGAGGCCCAGGAGGTCCAGAGCAGCCCGACCAAGGCCTTCGCCGACTTCGTCGGCGTGGCGGTGCACTGCGCCGGGCGTGGCTCGAGCGCCACCGCCTGCGACCGCTCGAGCCATGCCCGGCCCGACCTGCTGCCCGACGAGCCTGGCGGCTACCAGGGCTTCGAGGGCCTGTTCGGCGCCAAGTACGTCAACCCGGCGATCAGCCCGGACGGGCCGTTCACCGACCTCGACGGCAGGGTGGTCGCCGACCCGGCCGGCAACGCCGGCTTCCCCGGCTTCGACGGCATGTCGGCGTCGGTATCGCTGAGCTGGGTGGCGGCGATGCAGGAGCACGGCATCCCGGCGACGTACGCCTACATCTCCGACGCCCACGACCTGCACCCGCCGGACCCGGCCACCGGCACCATCGGGCACCTCGCGCAGGGCCCCGGCGAGCAGGGCTACGTCCAGCAGCTGCGCGACTACGACCAGGCCTTCGCCAAGTTCCTGCAGCGCCTGCAGCGCGACGGCATCACGCCGCGGAACACCCTGTTCGCGGTCACGGTGGACGAGGGCGACCACTTCGTCGGCGGTGAGCCCTCGAATCCGGGGTGCGATGGGGTCACCACGCCCTGCGACTGGCAGCACGTGGCGTGCGCCGCCAACTGCCCGGCGAACGACGTCGGCGAGATCAACGTGAACCTCCGCGGCCTGCTCGCCACCGAGCGGGGCAACACCACCCCGTTCGACCTGCACTCGGACATGGCGCCCGCCTTCTACCTGCGGGGGGACCCTGCCCGCGACGCGGCGGTGACCAGAGCCTTCGGGCGCGACCTGGGAGCGCTCAGCGCCACCGACCCGTTCAGCGGCCGCACCGAGCCCCTCACCGACAAGCTCATCGACCGGGTCGGCATGAGCACGCTGCACATGGTCACCGGCGACCCGCTGCGGACCCCGACGCTGGTGGACTTCCTCGATCCCGACTACTTCGGGTTCGCCGGGGCCGCGAACTGCTCGTCGCCCTGCACGCAGGTCCAGCCGGGTTTTGCGTGGAACCACGGCGGCATCTCGCCTGACGTGGCCACGGACTGGGTGGGCTTCGTCGGTCCCGGCATACGCCAGCTCGGCCAGACGGGCGCGGTCTGGGCAGACCACACCGACCTGCGTCCGACGATACTGCGGTCGCTCGGCCTCCGCGACGACTACACCCATGACGGCCGGGTGATCACCGAGCTGCTCGACTCGCGCGCGCTCCCGCAGAGCCTGCGGGCGCACGGGGACCAGCAGACGCTCGAGCGCCTCGCCGCGGTCTACAAGCAGATCAACGCGCCGTTCGGCGCGCTCGGCGGCGCGGCGGTCGACGTGTCCTCGGCCGCGCTCAGGGGCGACGACGCCACCTACGACCGCCTGGAGAGCGCCCTCTCCGAGCTGACCGCGGACCGCGACGTGGTGGCCACGGCCATGCGGCAGGTCCTGGAGTCGGCCGCCTTCGACGGCCAGCGAGTGGACGAGCAGCAGGCCAAGAACCTGATCGGTCAGGGAGAGCAGCTGCTCGCCCGGGCCAGGAGCCTCGCCGAGCAGCCATGAGCCGCGGGTGGCAAGTTCAGCCCGCTCCGCTCACCCGCTGAGGACGCCCCAGCACTGCTCGCAGTAGCTGTTGGTCAGCGGGTTCGCCTGGCCGCAGCTCCCGCAGAGCAGCAGCTCCGATCGAGGGTGGGGCCGTCGGGGCCTCGGCGTCTGGCTCTCCCACACCCCGGCCGGGGCGGCGCCAGGCTCAGAGGCGGCGCCAGGCTCGGCGGCCGGCTCGGCCGCAGCCGGCTCGGCCGGGTACGTCGCCGCCGTGCCCGCCGCTCCGGCGGGCTTGACGGTCTGCCACTCGCGCTCCCACCACTGATGCTGCGGTCGCGATCGCTCGTTGTCGCTCGGGCGTGCGGCCGGCTTCCCGTTGCCCGGCGCCGGTGGCTCGACGGTCCGGTCCCCTGGTGATCGCCGGTCCTGCGGTACCGGCGTGGCGGGCTCGCCCGTCCGCCCCTGCGGCTCGCCCGTCTGCCCGTGCTCGCCCGTCTGCCCAGGCTGGAACGGCGGCATCGGCTGGAGCCCTGGTCCTGGCTGGCGCGGCGGCACACCAGGGTGCGGGACGCGGTGACCCGGTCGTGCCGGGCGCCGGGCCCGCGCCCGCCCCTTGACGAGCGCACCGGCGACCAGGATCCCCACGACGACGGCGAACGCGGCGACGAACGCGACCGGCAGCCCCAGAAGCGTGCCAGGCGCCCGCTCCTCGCCAGGCGCCGCGTTGGCGGGGACCGCGCCGCCGATCGCCACGACGAGCAGTGGCACCAGGAGCGCAACAGCTCGCCGGGGCGAGCTCAACGTTGCTGCCCCTGGCACAGTTCTCGGCATACGTCGCACAGCTTCCACCCCGCGTCGGCTCCCAGACTGCCGCAGCCGCAAGTCAGACCCAGCCACCGGCGTTGGCGCTGGGTCAGTCGACCGCTTGCGGCCTCCAGTCTAGAGACCGAAGTGCCGGCAATCTCCGTTTCACCCCGACAGCTCCGAAGGCCCAACAATTGGCCCCAACGGGGTAGAATGTACCAAGCGGCGCGCTCAGGTGGTCCGGGTTGCGCCGTTGTGCGACGGCATGCCGAGGGCGGTGGGCGCCGCGAGTATCCTGCTAGCCATGAGCAACCCGCGCGCCGGCCACCGCCTGCGGCTCGCCATCGTACTCGCGATCACCTGCGCGATCCTGGCGGTCGAGGTCGTCGGCGCGTTCGTCTCCGGCAGCCTCGCGCTGCTCGCGGACGCGGGCCACATGGCCACTGACGCCGGGGGGATCGCACTGTCGCTGCTGGCCATGTGGTTCGCCACCCGCCCCGCGAGCTCCCGGCGCACGTTCGGCTTCCATCGCCTGGAGATCCTGGCGGCGGTGGCGAACGCCCTGCTGCTGTGCGGCGTCGGCGGGTACGTCGTCGTCGAGGCCGTGCGGAGGCTGGCGGACCCGCCCGAGGTCGCGAGCGGCACCATGCTGGTGCTGGGCACGGTGGCCATGGCTGGCAGCGCCTGCTCGCTGTGGCTGCTGCGCCACGCGCAGGCCGAGAGCCTGAACCTGCGCGGCGCCTTCCTCGAGGTGGTGAGCGACCTGCTCGGCGCGACCGCGGTGCTGGTGGCCGCGGCGGTCATCGCGCTCACCGGCTTCCTGCGGGCCGACCCGATCGCCTCGTGCCTGATCGGGCTGCTGATCCTGCCGCGCACCTGGAAGCTGCTGCGCGAGGCCGTCGACGTGCTGCTGGAGGCGACCCCGAGGGGGATCGACCTGGAGGACGTCCGCCGTCACCTGCTGCAGGCACAGGGCGTGGTCGAGGTGCACGACCTGCACGCCTGGACGATCACCAGCGGCATGCCGGTGCTGTCGGCCCACGTCGTGGTCGACGACACCGCGGCCAGCGGGCAGGTGCTCGACCGCGTCTGCGACTGCCTGCGGGGGCACTTCGACATCGAGCACTCCACCATCCAGCTCGAGCCTGCCGGCTACCAGAGCCACGAGGGGATGACCCACCCGTGAGCGGTTGTGCGACCCGCTCCCGATCCGGGCAGAGCCGTCGGCGATCGAAGGGGCAGCTGGCTTGGAGGCCACCGGCCGTGCGGAACAGCGGCCTGCTGACCGTGCTGCTGGTGCTGGCGCTCATGCTGCCAGCGGGGTGCGTGCGGCAGCGGCACAGCCGCCCAGCCCCCGCGCCGGGCCAGGCGGGCACGACCACGCCCGCCGGGCCACCGGTCCAGGAAGCCACCCGCCTTCTGGCGGCCCGCGGAGCGGCGCTGGTCAGGAAGGACCGGGCCGCGTTCCTCGCGGTGGTCGACTCCGGGAGGGGCACCTACCGGCAGCAGCAGGAGCGCATGTTCGCCAGCTTCCAAGAGGTCCCCCTTGGCAGCTTTGAGCACCGGATCACCGCCTGGGACCCTCAGCTCGACGAACTCCGGCGGCGGTATCAGCCCGACCCGGTCTTCGTGGCCAACCTGGAGATCCGCTATCGGCTGCGCGGCGAGGCGCTGCCGACCGTCGGCACGTCAGCCTTCACGTTCGTGCGGACTGCCTCGGGGTGGCGGATCGGTGGGGAAAACGAGGCGCCGTTCGCGGACCGGCCGAGCTATCAGCTGTGGGATGGCGGCAAGCTCCGGTCGCTTGCCTCCGGTCGCACGCTCGTCGTGTTCCGGCCGGGTGCCGAGACCCTGGCCACGCGGGTGCTGCGCTCGGCGGACAAGGCATACAGCCGGGTCGACCGGGTGTGGGGACCGACGTGGGACCACCGGGTGGTCCTCGTCATTCCGTCCGGCCCGAAGGAGGCGGCCCGACTCCTCGACGGCTGGGACATGAAGGGTATCCCGTTGGCTATCCCCTATCCACCCGACGCGAAGACCCCCCAAGATAATGTGATCTACCTCAACGCTCAGGTTCTGAAGCCCTACGATGAGTTCAACCTCGATTACGGCTTCACCCATGAGATGACCCACATCGCTACCCGCACGGTCCGGAAGGTCCCGTTCATGGTGCGGGAAGGATTCGCCGAATACGTCGCCGCTCATGACCTCGGCTTCTCGTTCAGGAAGCAGTATGCGGCCCTGGCGGGCAAGGGCCGCAGCTTCGACGGCAAGCTGGTCACCCGTGATGTCTTCGTTGCGGACAACGACCTCAGCCTCTCCTACGACAGGGCGAGCTCCTTCTGCAGCTGGGTGGCGCGGACGTTCGGCGAGGCCAGGCTGGTAGCGCTCTACCACTCGTTCGCCGGCGCTGACTGGCCGTCTGAGGACAGCAAGGTCGAGCAAGAGGTGCTGGACCAGCGTTTCAGAAAGGTCCTTGGCGCCTCCTTCACCACCGTCGAGCAGCGCTGGGCCGGCTACGTCCGCGCGCACCTCTGACCGCAGTGCTTGCGGTACAGGTCGCCGCGCCGGCGACGCCTGCCCGCATCCTCACGCCCGAGCGGGGCTCGCCGGAGCCGGGCGGGCTGGCTCGCCAGGTGCCCGTGCCATTAGGCTTCGCGGGCTGGACCGGCGAAAGGAGCAGTTGATGGAAAGCTCGAACACGCTCACCGAATTGCGCGAGGCGGCGCTCGCCCTGTGGAAGCGCCAGAAGGAGGAGCAGGAGCGGGACGCGGCCAACGAGGCGGCCGAGCGGGCGCTGGACGTGTTCGGCGACGCCGCGGGCGCGCTGGGCGACCCGCAGACGTGGCGCGGCAACGACGACGGCGACGCCGTGGCCGTCCCCGCGCTGGACCTGGACGGCAAGTACCTCCTGGAGTACGACCACACCTTCGACGAGCAGCTCTGGCTGCGAAGCGGATGCCCGAGCTGCGGCAAGCAGAGCTGCCGGGTGACCCCGGTCACCACGCTGCTGGAGCTGGGTCAGGCGCTCGACCGGCTGGAGACGGGCTGGAGCCGCCGCGAGCGGGACGGCGAGGTGAACGCGGACGACCTGCCCGGCGCTTGCGACTACTGCGACGGGCCCGACGCCCCGGCCGAGCGGCTGTACCAGGCGGTCGTCGCCGTCATCGAGTCGGCGGCCGAAGGCGACGAGGAGGAGGCGGAGGAGTGACGAGCCGCTGCAGCAGCTCGAGCAGGGTCCGCTGCTCGGCGGAGGAGAGCCCGGCGATCGCCGGCGGCACCTGGTAGAGCCGCTCGACCAGCCGCGCCCGCACGGCCACGCCCTCGGCGGTGACCAACAGCGCCTTGACGCGCCGGTCGCCCGGGGCCGGGCGCCGCTCTACCAGTCCGCGTGCCTCCAGGCGGTCCACGATCCCGGTGATGTTGGAGGCGTCGCACTTGAGGCTGGCGGCCAGGTCCCGCATGGGCACCGGGTTCCCGGGCTCCAGCACCTGGAGCGCCCGCGCCTGCGGCAGGGACAGGTCGAAGGCGGCGATGGTGACGTCGAAGTGCTCGCGGAACTGGGTACGGGACAGCTCCAGCAGCAGCCCCCAGATCTCGCGCGCCGTCTCGGTGTGGGGAGATCGGGCGGCGCCCTGCCGGCGTGCGGTCATGTCGACGCCTCTGGGAGGTTGGCGAGCGGATGGCAGATACTTGAGGACCTCAACAGTGGTGGCATCGTGCCATACGGTCCCCGCTCCCACAAGTGCGCCGCCGCGCCGAAACGCGCCCGGCGCCGACGCAATGGGCGCGCGCGGAAAGGTCCAAGACGTGACCGACGATCCGTATTAGTTGAAGACGGTTTAAATTAGGACTTTCTCGCTCGGGGCGCCTCCCGCGCCCCGGTGCGAGCGACGCCCGGCGCCCGCCGACCGCGCCGACACGGGTGTCACGAACTCTGCCTGCCGGAACCCTCGCGGAACCGCTCGGTAGCGCGCTTGCCTTACTGCCGTGAGCTGCCTGAACGCCCTGCTGTCAAAGGGTTTCAGCCCGCCGGCGAATTCAACGGGAGTGCCGCGGACCCGGCTTTGTTTCCGATCCCGCCTTGTCCCCCAAGGGATTCGTTGCCAAAGGTTGTTGACCTTCGATATCCGCGTCTTTAGCATGCAGCCCCGAAAGGGGACAGGGCTACGGGGGTCCTGGTCTCAGCTGGGGAGTTTCCCCTATTGGGCAAGGAGGCGCCCTTGAACCGCAAGGAACTCGTCGACGCGATTCAGAAGCACACTGAGGTGGCTCGCGCCGACGTCGACAAGGTGCTCGGCAGCCTCATCCAACACACCCAGGTCACCGTGAAGAAGGGTGACCGGGTGTCGCTGGTGGGGTTCGGCACCTTCGAGCGCCGCGATCGCAAGGCTCGCGTCGCCCGCAACCCGCGCAGCGGGGAGACCGTGAAGGTCAGAGCGACCAAGGTGCCGGTGTTCCGCGCCGGGCAGAGCTTCAGGGACGTGGTGGCCGGCAAGGCGCCCGCTCCGAAGCTGACCGCGCCCAAGGCCGCGTCCCGTTCCGGCAACTCCAAGGCCACCACGTCGAAGACGAAGGCGGCCACGAGCCGAGCCGCGGCCAAGGCGCCCGCGAGCCGTGCCGCGGCCAAGGCGCCCGCGAGCCGTGCCGCGGCCAAGGCGCCCGCGAGCCGTGCCGCGGCCAAGGCGCCCGCGAGGACCGGCGGCCGCAAGCGGTAGGACAGGCGCCCACCTCCGAACGGCCCCGCGGTCTCGCGGGGCCGTTCCGCGCCGCGGGGCTGGCCGGCAGCGGCCGCGGCGGTGCCCGCCCCGAATGCTAATCCGGCAGCGTCAGGATGTTGATGTAGCTGACGCGCGTGCTCTCGCCCTCGCCCTCGACGTCGAACTTGACCCGCTGTCCCAGCGTGAGCCTGAGCAGCCCCGAGCGCCGGAACGCCTCCGGCGGTACGGTGTACTCGACCCGCTCGTCGGTGAGCACCACCGTCTCCCTGGTCTCGGGGTCGAAGCTCTTCACGGTGCCTTGCAGCATTTCCGGGCCGCCTCCCTCAGGCTGGGTCTGGGTCGCGCAGACGACGCAGCAGGATATCGCCTCAGCCGACCTGCTGGAGGCGGTCCGGCAGGCGCAGGTCGCGCAGGCGCCGGCCGGTCACGCTGGCCGGGTCCACCTGTCCCGCGGCCGCACGCAGGTCCTCCACGGTGTCGACGTCGAGGGCGAGCCCGGGATCGTCCAGCCGGGCCGCGCCCGGCACCCGCAGGTGCCGCGCCGCGCTGTCCGGCCCGAAAGCGGGCGCGAACGAGCCGGGGTCGCGCCAGGCGAGCACGTTGGTGCCGGCCCCGTCCCGGCTCGGCACGACCACCACCGGCGCGCCGGCACCCACCTCGATCACGCGCTCGATCGCGCCCGCGCTCGCCAGCGGCACGTCGGCGGCGACCACCAGCAGGCCGGTGCGGGCGTCCAGTTCCACCGCGGCGCGCGTCAGCGAGCGGTTCAGGTCCGCCGGACGCTGCGCCTCCTCCTCGATCACGCGGCAGCGCATCGCCTCGGCGCGGCGCCAGACCTCGCGGTCGGGCGAGATCACCACCGGCCGCTCGAGCCCGGTCACGGCCTGCAGGGCGGCGATCACGTCCTCGAGCATCGCGATCGCCAGCAGCCGGCGCTCGATGGGGCTGAGCCATGGCGCGAGCCGGCCCTTGGCCTCGGCCAGGGCCTTCACCGGAACCAGTGGAACAGGCACGGCCAGCAGGGTATCAACGCCACCGCCGGCGCGCCGGACAGGTACCATCATCCCAGCATGGCCAGCCGACGGAAGCCCATCTACACCTTCGCCAGGATTGTCGTCCCACCAGTGATCCGCTTCTGGGTCCGGCTCGACTGCGAGGGCCTGCCATACGTCCCGAGCAACGGGCCGGTGATCATCGCGGCCAATCACATCTCCTATTTCGACCCGCTGTGTCTCGGCGTGTTCGTCGACGCGACCGGCCGCCAGGCCCGCTTCCTGGCCAAGGCGGAGCTGTTCCAGGGTCGCCTGCTCGGCTGGTTGCTGCGCGCGGCCGGCCAGATCCCGGTGTACCGGGAGACGCGCGACGCGGCCCGGTCGCTGGTCGAGGCGGTCGCCGCCATGCGGGAGGGCGCCGCGGTGGTGATCTACCCCGAAGGCACCACCACTCGGAACCCCGACTTCTCGCCGATGCTGCCAAAGAGCGGCGTGGCGCGGCTGGCCGCTCTCACCGGCGCGCCGGTGGTGCCGGTTGGCATCTGGGGCGCGCAACTGCTGTTCACCCGCGGCAAGATCGGCCCGTTCCGCCGTGGCATCCGGGTGGTGCTGCGCGCCGGGCCGCCCCTGCATCTCGGGCTCACGCCGGACGCCCCGCTCGACGAGATCAACGCCGCGCGGGACCGCGTCATGGAGGCGATCGTCAAGCAGGTCGACGAGGCGAGGGAAGGATGGAGCCCACCGTCGTGGTACCGACCCGAGCCCGCTCCGGAGCCGTGACCGAGCGCTTCAGGCCCGGCGGTGTCCTCCATGCCCTTGCCAGCGGGCTGCTCGAGCTCGCCCTCGCCGCCGTCCTGCTCGCCGTCTCGCTGCTGCTGGGCGACGGCAACGCCGCGGCGGCGACCTCGCTGCTCGCCGCCGCCCTGCTGTGGGCCGTCCTCGGCGTCTTCAGCCTGGTCGTGGCGCTGCTGCGCGCCAAGGTCCTGTCGGTCGAGCTGGACGACGAGGCGGTGGTGCTGCACGGCGTCGGCGGCACCCGCCGCTACCGCTACGGTGACCTCTCCGCGGTCGAGGTGTCCCGCGCCCGCACGCGGCTGGTGCGCAGGGACGGGAAGGGACACACCGTGCGCGGCGTGCGCGGGCCAGCGCAGGGCAACCGCTTCCGCGCCCGCGTGCTCGCGCGTGCCACCCAGGCCGTTGAGGCTGCCGGGGGCGGCCCTGGTAGGCTGCCGCACGCCGAGGAGCCGACCAAGCCCGAGGAGCCCTCCTCGTAGGCCGGAGGGAGGTGCCTGCACTGGTAGACCCGGACGACCTGCGCGACGATCTCACTCAGGCTCTGGAGGTGGCATGAGCAACCCGGGCATGAGCAACCCAGCCGGGCGCAAGCTCCGCCTGGCTCTGCTGTACGGCGGCCGGTCCGCCGAGCACGCGGTCTCCGTCGTCTCGGCCCGCTCGGTGATCGAGGCACTCGACCCGGAGCGCTTCGAGGTGGTGCCGATCGGCATCACCCGCGAGGGCGCGTGGATGCTGCCGCGCACCTCGCCGCTCGAGCTGACCGCGCCAGAGGGCGGCCTTCCCGAGGTGGAGGCCGCCGGCAACTCGATCGCGCTGCGGCCCGAGCAGCGCGCCGGCGGGCTGACGCGGGCCGACGGCGCCCCCGGCCAGCTCGGCCAGATCGACGTCGTCCTGCCGATCCTGCACGGCCCCTACGGCGAGGACGGCACCGTGCAGGGCCTGTTCGAGCTGGCCGACCTGCCGTACGTGGGCTCCGGGGTGCTCGCATCGGCGCTCGCCATGGACAAGTCCATGGCCAAGGTCGTGCTCGCGCAGACCGGCCTGGCGCAGGGACCCTACCTGGTGGTGCGGGAGCTCCAGTGGCGCGCCGACCCCGCCGCCGTCGCCGCGCGGGTGGCAGAGCGCCTCGCCTACCCGGTGTTCACCAAGCCGGCTCGGCTCGGCTCCTCGATCGGCATCACCAAGGTCAAGTCGCCCGGCGAGCTCGCCGATGGCATGGAGGCGGCCTTCGCCCACGACGCCAAGGTCCTGGTGGAGCAGGGCCTGGTCGCCCGCGAGCTGGAGGTGGGCGTGATCGGCAACCAGACCCCGGAGGCCAGCGTCGTCGGCGAGGTCGTCCCCGGCCACGAGTTCTACGACTTCGAGGCCAAGTACCTGGACGAGTCCTCCAAGCTGGTGATCCCCGCCCCGTTGTCGACCGCGGTGGCCGAACGCACCCGCGAGCTGGCGGTCCGCGCCTTCCAGGCACTGGACTGCGAGGGCTTCGCCCGGGTCGACTTCTTCTACCGGGACGCCACCTCGGAGGTTCTGGTCAACGAGGTGAACACCATCCCCGGGTTCACCCCCAAGAGCATGTTCCCGATGCTGTGGGACGCCTCCGGCCTGCCCTACCCTGAGCTGATCGCCCACCTGGTGGACCTCGCGGTCGAGCGCCACCAGGCAAGGAAGGGCTGAGAGGTCGGCCTGGAACCCCTCGACGCTCTGCGCCGATGGGCGCATCATTGACGTTCCGGCTGCGGGGAGTCGCGATGTTCGAGCGTTTCACCGACCGGGCCCGGCGGGTCGTCGTGCTCGCCAACGATGAGGCCCGGCTCCTGAACCACAATTACATCGGCACCGAGCATCTGCTGCTCGGGCTGCTCAACGAGCGCGAGGGCGTGGCGTGCGAGGCGCTGGAGTCCCTCGGGATCTCGCTCGAGGCGGTCCGCCACGACATCGAGGAGATCGTCGGCAAGGGCAAGTCCACGCCGACCGGGCACGTCCCGTTCACCCCGAGAGCCAAGAAGGTGCTGGAGATCTCCCTGCGCGAGGCGCTCCAGCTCAGCCACAACTACATCGGCACCGAGCACATCCTGCTCGGGCTGGTGCGCGAGGGCGAGGGCGTCGCCGCCCAGGTGCTCGTGAAGCGCGGCGCGGGGCTGAACAGCGTCCGCGAGCGGGTGATCGGGCTGGTGTCGATGCGGGCTCCCGGCGAGGCGCGCGGCGGCGAGCGTTTCCACAATCCCCCGATCACGCCGCGAGGGCCCTTCCCGGGCGGGGTGGCCTACCTGTTGGCGGGTCACCAGCCGAGGCTGGTGCGGGTCGTCCCCATCGCCCACGAGCTCGACATCGGCGGCGGCGAGCGGCTGGTGCTGCTGTCGCTGGAGATCTGGTCCGATTGGCTGGACCTGCGCCTGGCCACGGTCGGGCCCGCTGGCGCGCGGATGCCGCGGCCGATGGCGTCCTACGGCGACTGGGCGCTGACCGATGACCTCGGCACGACGTACCGGACCACCGGCGCCGTGGTCAGCGGCGAGCAGCACGTCCAGGTCTGCCAGGTGAGCTTCTCGCCGTCGCCGCCGGCGGAGGCGAAGACGCTCACCATGACGCTCCCCGGCAGCGGCGAGGGCGAGGGCGGCGAGGAGATCCGCGTGGTCGTGGAGCTGTCGTAGCCAGCCTCAGGACGGGCCCAGCTCCTCGAGCAGCTTGGCGATGCGCGTGACCCCCTCGACCAGGTCGTCGTCGCCGAGCGCGTAGGACAGGCGGGCGTAGCCCGGCGCGCCGAACGCCTCCCCGGGCACGATCGCGACCCTGGCCTCCTCGAGGATCAGGTCGGCGAGCTCCATGGAGCTCCGCGGCCGGCGGCCGCGCAGCTCGCGCCCGAGGACGCCGGCCAGCGACGGGAAGGCGTAGAACGCCCCCTGCGGCTCCAGGCAGCGCACTCCCGGGATGGCAGAGAGCAGCTCGTGGATGCGCCGGCGGCGGCGGTCGAACGCCGCGCGCATCGAGGCGGCGGCGTCCAGGCTGCCGGAGACCGCCGCCAGCGCGGCCGCCTGGGCCACGTTGCAGACGTTCGAGGTGGCGTGCGACTGGAGGTTGCTCGCCGCCTTGACCACGTCCGATGGTCCCAGCAGCCAGCCGACCCGCCAGCCGGTCATCGCATAGGTCTTGGCCACGCCGTTGACCACCACGGTCCGGTCGGCCAGCTCGGGAACCAGCACCGGCATCGAGTGGAAGCGGCCGTCGCCGTAGACCAGGTGCTCGTAGATCTCGTCGGTGATCAGCCACAGCCCCTGCCCGGCGGCCCATCGGCCGACCGCCTCGACCTCCTCGCGGGGGTAGACGGCGCCGGTGGGGTTGGAGGGCGAGACGAACAGCAGCACCTTGGTGCGCGCGGTCCTGGCCGCCTCCAGCTGCTCCACACCGGCGCGGAAGCCGGTCGACTCGTCGGTCGGCACCGCCACGGGCACGCCGCCGGCCAGCGCGATCGCCTCAGGGTAGGTCACCCAGTAGGGGGCGGGCACCAGCACCTCGTCGCCCGGGTCGAGCAGGGTGGCGAAGGCGTTGTAGAGCGCCTGCTTGCCGCCGTTGGTGACCAGCACCTGGTCCGGCCGCACCTGGAGGCCGGAGTCGCGGGCGGTCTTGGCGGCGATCGCCTCGCGCAGCTCGGGCAGGCCGGCGGTGGGGCTGTAGCGGTGGAAGCGAGGCTCGCGGCAGGCCGCCGCGGCCGCCTCGACGATGTGGGCCGGCGTGGGGAAGTCCGGCTCGCCGGCGCCGAAGGCGATCACGTCCTCGCCAGACGCCTTCAGGGACTTGGCCCTGGCGTCGATGGCGAGTGTGGCCGACTCCGCGATCGTGCCGACGCGCTCGGAGATCCGTGGCATGCTCATGAGCGCATTTGCCTCCTACGGACTGGGGTACACGACATCGTGGCACACATCGACCAGCGGCTCTCCGCAATTGCGCTCCCAGACCACCTGCGGCCCCGCGACGGGCGCTTCGGCTCCGGGCCGTCCAAGGTGCGGCCGGAGGCGGTGGCCGCGTTGGCCGAAGCCGCACCGATCTACCTCGGCACCAGCCACCGCCAGCCCGGCGTGCGCTCGATGATCGCCCGCCTCAGGTCGGGCCTGCGGGACCTCTTCGGCCTGCCCGAGGGCTACGAGGTCGCGCTGGGTAACGGCGGCGCGAGCGTGTTCTGGGACGTCGCCGCTTTCTCGCTGATCGAGCGGCGCAGCCAGCACCTGGTCTTCGGCGAGTTCTCCTCGAAGTTCGCCGCCGCCGCCGCGGCGCCGCACCTGGACCCGCCCCAGATCATCTCCAGCCCCTTCGGCACCCACCCGGAGCCGCGTCCCAACCCGGGGATCGACCTGTACGCGCTGACGCACAACGAGACCTCGACCGGCGTGTCGATGCCGGTGCGCCGCCCGGTGGGCACGGACGCCCTGGTCGCGGTCGACGGCACCTCAGGCGCCGGCGGCCTGCCGCTCGACCCAGCCGCCTTTGACGTCTACTACTTCGCCCCGCAGAAGTGCTTCGCCTCCGATGCCGGGCTGTGGATCGTGCTGCTGTCCCCGCGGGCGCTGGAGCGCTCGGCCGCGGTCGCCGCCTCGGGCCGCTGGATGCCCGCTTCGCTGAACCTGCAGGTCGCGCTGGAGAGCTCGCGCGCGGACCAGACCTACAACACCCCGGCGCTCGCCACGCTGTTCCTGCTGGTGCACCAGCTCGAGTGGCTGAACGCCCAGGGCGGGCTCGACTGGGCATGCAAGCGCTGCGACGAGTCGGCCGCGATCGTCTACGGCTGGGCCGAGGCGAGCGACCTCGCCACCCCGTTCGTGGCCAATCCGGCGCAGCGCAGCCACACGGTCGCGACCATCGACTTCGACCCTGCCGTCGATGCCGGCCAGGTCGCCAAGGTCCTGCGCGCCAACGGCATCGTCGACACGGAGTCCTACCGCAAGCTCGGCCGCAACCAGCTCCGTATCGCCCTGTTCCCCGCGATCGAGCCGGCCGACCTCGAGGTCCTCACCCGAGCCATCGACTGGATCGCCGCCCGCCTGGCGTGATGTCGGTGTCGGCATCCGCGGTCTGGAACCATCGGGCGGAGCCTTGTCGGACAAGCGAGATATGATCCCGGCAGGGCGCGGGAAGAGCTTCAGGAAAGGGGTAGTCGTAGACACATCGAGTTGTCCACAGCACCAAGAAAACCGCGTTGCGGGTCATCCGCCGGTTGGCTAAGCTCGGGACATAATTTGGCACCCACGATCCGAACCGAGGTTCAGCAATCTCATGACGAGCCTGTTTGAGGGAGAGTTCTCCGGGGCGGTTTACGTATCACCGCTGGGTCGCCTCTACCAAGCCGACTGTCTTGACGTCTTGCCATTGCTTCCCAGCGAGAGCGTTGATCTCGTGTTCGCCGATCCTCCCTTCAACCTTGGAAAGGACTACAGAAACGGTCGTAGCGACTCACTGAAGGACCTCGACTATCTGGAGTGGTGCGGGAAGTGGATCGCTGAGTGCGTTCGGGCTCTCGAGCAGGGCGGCGCCTTTTACCTGTTCAATCTGCCACGGTGGAATGTCGAGCTTGGTCACGAGTTGAATCGTCTCGGACTGAGTTTTCGCCATTGGATCACAATCGACATCAAGTATAGTCTACCGATCTCGGGTCGGCTCTATCCGTCGCACTATAGTCTTCTCTACTACACGAAGGGCAAGCCCCGGACCTTCACGCGGCCACGAGTTCCGATACCTGTCTGCCGGCACTGTGGCGGCGATATCAAGGATTACGGTGGTCATAGGAACAAGCTTCATCCCGAAGGCCTCAATCTCACGGATGTGTGGCTCGATATTCCTCCCGTCCGTCATGCCTCCACCAAGCGCCGCGAAGCGAACGAGCTCTCCACGAAGCTGCTCCAGCGTGTCCTGGAGATCTCGACCGAACCAGGGGATCTGGTTCTCGACCCGTTCGGTGGCAGTGGCACGACCTACGCTGTCGCCGAGCAGATGAAGCGCCGCTGGTTCGGGGTGGAGATCGGCGACACCGACCCGATTGTGCGCCGCCTGAAAGGTGAGCCAACGAACATCATGCCGAAGAACCTGGGGGATTCTGGCAAAGGGCTCAAGGCACAACGTCGCTCTCAGCGAAATGGTTCAGCCGATAGCTCGTCCGTCGGTACCCTTTGGGATTCTGGGGACATCGAGACTCTCCCGATCATGTTCGACGGAGACAACAGCCAAGAAGCCTCGGACCGGCATCGATGACCAGAACTTGAAATAGGGCTTGAGTTCGTCGAAATTGCCGATGCGATCCGTTAGATACGGATAGAGCCGTCGCGTCGGCAGGACGAGGATTCCACCGGAGAGAACTCCTTCCTGCAGCCCTGTGGCCATCTTGTTAAGGGCTCTGTGACTGGATGAGATGTTGCCCGTCTCCCACTCCATCACGAACGGTGAGAATCCGTCGTCGGTAAGTTCGATCCAGGCATCAAACGCTCCGGGCCGAACCTCATCCTGGACTCCGGGATACCGCTGTTCGAGCCGCCATCCGCGCTCCTGCAGAAGGGTCTGAAAACCTATCTTGATAGGTCTGACACCATTGCCCTCATTCCGCTTCGATCCTACGGAAAGTTTCCGTCTGGGTGAAACTCGAATTGTCGATCAGCATGACGAAGTCCACCAAACGCATCTTTGCCCCATTCTCTCCATGTACGTCGTGGCCGCATCATATGCGCTCGCTCCGACACGGGTGGGGGAGGGCGGTCCAAGAGCACCAACCTGCCGGCCAACCGACGCCCGCGGAGGGACGCCGGGACGCGGCATGCTGGAGGGCCGTCCCGACAGCCCCTGGAACCCCACACCCACCACACCGCTCCGAGATCCCTTCCCCAGTTCGCCAGCGGTGTCGCAGCGGGACGGTGGCGTCCTGCCCGGGCTGTGGGTGGTGGCAGTGGTGGGTCCAGGAGTGTGGCAGCCGCCGCTCGCGGCTGGAACAAGCAGTGATCAAGCAGTGATCAAGCGCGCCAAGCTGTTGTGTGGCTGCCAGCACCGCAAGCCGCCTGAACCGGATACCCGCCCGGCTCCCCAGATACCACGAGGGTGGCCTCGAGACCGTCAGCGAGAGCTACAGGTGGACGACGGGGCAGGTCAGGGTGCGGGTGATCCCGTCAACGGCCTGGACCCGGGCGACCACCAGTTTGCCCAGGTCGTCGACGTTGCGGGCCTCGGCCCGGACGATCACGTCGTACGGGCCGGTGACATCCTCTGCCTGCTGCACGCCCTTGATCTCGGAGATCTCTTTCGCGACCTGCGCCGCCTTGCCAACCTCGGTCTGGATGAGGATGTACGCCGTCACCACATGCACCGACCTCCTTGTCCATCGCCGCGGCGGCGAGCGGGCCGCTCACGCCGATGGTATGTCGGCCCTCCCCGGAGGCCGAATGTCGCCGAGGTCCGAGGGCCACCGCTGCCCGCCGCGTGAAAAGGTGCGCGCATGGTACACGCGGCCATGATGCATGCCAAGGCTCGATCTGGCCCCACCGCCCGCTCCCCCCACATGGATCGGGCCTGCGGGGGAACACTGGAGCCAGCTATGCTCAACAATTGCCCCATCGAGCAAGGATGGTGCCTATCAGCAGGGGGCGGCGGTTCGCTGACCGGGTCGAGGCGGGCGAGCGGCTGGCGGCGGCACTGCTCGGTCGTGTCCACCCGCCTGCGATCGTCCTCGGGATCCCGCGCGGCGGGGTGGTGGTGGGCGCGGTCGTCGCCCGCCGGCTGCACGTGCCCTTCGACGTGGTCGTGCCGCGCAAGGTCGGCGCTCCCGGCAACCCGGAGCTGGCGGTGGGCGCGGTGGCCGAGGGAGTCGAGGCGATCGACCACGAGGCCGTGTGGCGGCTCGGGCTCGACCTCGATGAGGTGGGCGCGGAGGCGCGCCGGCAGATGCGGGAGGTGGCCAGGCGCACGGCGGCCTACCGCGCCGGACGCCAGCCGCTGGACCTCGCCGGCCGCGTGACGATCCTGGTCGACGACGGCATCGCCACCGGCTGGACGGCGGTGGCGGCGGCGCGCTGGAGCCGGCGCGCTGGTGCGCGTCAGGTGATCGTCGCTGTGCCGGTCGGCCCGCCTGACCTGGAGCGGCGGCTCGGCTCGGAGGTCGACGTGGTGGTCGTGCTCGAGCGCCCCGAGCCGTACATGGCGGTCGGCCAGGCGTACGTCCGTTTCGAGCAGGTCAGCGACGAGCAGGTGCTCGCCTGCCTGCGAGCCACCGATGTCTCGGAGGGCCAGGAGAGAGCGCAAGGGTAGAATCGGGTGATCTCTGACGGCCGTTCGGACGTCGATGGCCCAGTCCGGTGGTCCACCTCTGGTTCGTAGTGCTTGGGAGGCAATAGCGTATGTCGAGCACCGTGTCGTCGGATCTGGACCTGGCCGCCAAATCGATCGCCTTCCGCCCCACCGAGGCTGAGCTGCGCTCTTTCACCGACGCGATGGCGCAGGCGCGTCAGACCCGCTACGGCAACGTCAACGTCCAGACGAAGGTGCTCGCGCGCTCCAAGGCATCGACCTACATCGTCACCGACCGGCCCGAGGAGCATACCGACCAGACCATCAGCCATGAGGAGGGAGGGCGGATCGCCCGGATCCAGGACGAGTACATCCGCGCTCGGGACATGGTGGTGGTCGACGGCTCCATCGGACACGGCGGCCCGTTCCGCAGCCCGGCGCGCCTGATCATCGAGAGGGCGAACGCCAACATCGCTGGTATGCAGCGTTTCCTCTACTACGACCCGATCGAGGGCGACCAGGCGCACGACCCCGAGATCACCATCGTCTACACCCCGAACCTCACCATGCCCGGCTACCCGAACGACCGCGTGATCGCCGTGGACCTCGAGGCCGGCGTGACGCGGGTCATCAACTCCGACTACTTCGGTGAGTCGAAGAAGGGTGGCCTGCGCATGTGGAACACCAAGGTCTACGACGGCGGTGGCCTGGCGATGCATGCCGGCTGCAAGGTCATCCCGACCCGCAACGGCCTGAAGACGATGCTGATCGTGGGCCTGTCGGGCACCGGCAAGACCACCACCACCTTCACCAAGCAGAACCGCTCCCAGGCGGTGCAGGACGACTTCATCGGACTGTTCCCCGGCGGCGAGGTGGTCTCGACCGAGGACGGCTGCTTCGCCAAGACCTTCGCCCTCGACCCGAAGGACGAGCCGGCGATCTACGGCGCCGTCACCCGGCCCGACGCCTACCTCGAGAACGTCAGCCAGAAGGGCGACGAGCTCGACTTCTTCGACACCTCGTACACGCAGAACGGTCGGGCCGTGTTCAACATGCGCTCGATCGACAACTTCGCGCCCGACCAGGTCCCGCCCGCGTCGTTCCTGCTGATCCTCAACCGCAACCAGAACATCATCCCGGCGGTTGCGAAGCTGAACATCGAGCAGGCGGCGGGCTATTTCATGCTCGGCGAGACCCAGGGCACCTCGGCCGGGGGCAAGGAGGAGGCGGGCAAGGCGCTGCGCGTGCCCGGCACCAACCCGTTCTTCCCGCTGCGCCACGAGCAGCAGGGCAACCGGCTCGCCGAGCTGCTGGCCAGCCACCCGCTCGAGGTCTACCTGCTCAATACCGGCCGGGTCGGCGGCAACGACGACGACGAGCGCTCCAGGAAGGTCCGCATCCCACACTCCTCCGCGGTCGTCGCCGCCATCGCCGACGGCAGCATCTCCTGGGACACCGACCCCCACTTCGGCTACCTGGTGGCCAGCGACGTGCCGGGCATCGACGACGTCGAGCTGCTGCAGCCGCGCCGGCTGTACGAGCGGCAGGGCCGCATCGGCGAGTACCGCGAGCACGTCGAGCGCCTCAAGGCCGAGCGGGCCAGGTACCTGGCCGAGTTCACCGGCCTGGGCCGGGCGATCGTGGACGCGGTCACCTGAGGGGGACGGCATCGCGCAGCGCGACGGCCTGTCACAGCTCGGTGAGTTCGGGCTGATCGCCCGCCTCACGGCGGGGGTTCGCGCCGGCCGGGGCGTCGAGGTCGGCATCGGCGACGACGCCGCGGTGCTCACGCCGACCCCGGGCCGCAAGCTGGTGGTCACCACCGACGTCCTGGTGGAAGGGCGCCATTTCAGCGCCGAGCTGTCGGCGCCGGCCGACTGGGGCTGGAAGGCGGTGGCCGCCAACTGCTCGGACGTGGCCGCCATGGGCGCGCTGCCGCGCTGGCTGGTGCTGGCTCTCACCGTCCCCGCCAGCACCCGGGTGGAGGTGCTCGACCAGGTGTACGCCGGCATCGCCGAGGCCTGCCGCGCGTTCACCGTCGACCTGGTCGGCGGCGACGTGTCGGCTGGGCCGGGGCTGTCGCTGGCGGTCACCGCGCTGGGCGAGGCCGACCGGGTGGTGACCCGGGCCGGCGCCCGGCCGGGTGACCGCCTGGCAGTGAGCGGGCCGCTCGGTGCGGCCGCGGCCGGGCTCGCGCTGCTGCGGCGGGACGAGGAGGCCGCCCGCGAGCTGCTCGACCGCTTCCCGGCGCTGGCCGCGGCGCACCGCCGGCCCTGCCCCGACCTCGGCGCCGGTCCGCGCCTGGCGCTGGCCGGCGCGACCGCCATGCTCGATGTCTCCGACGGGCTCGCCGGTGACGCCCTGCACCTGGCGGAGGCCTCCGGCACCGGGCTCGAGATCGACGACGGCTCGGTGCCGCTCGCCACGGGCGTGCGCGAGGCGGCCGGCCTGCTCGGCCGCGACCCGATCGAGCTGGCGCTCGGTGGCGGGGAGGACTTCGTGCTCGCGGTGGCGCTGCCCGCGGGCGCCGGCGCCGCCGGCCTGGTGGAGTGCGGCAGGTTCACCGCCGAGCCCGACCGCCGTCTCCACCTCACCCCCCGTGGCCCGGCCCCGCTCGCCGGCCTCTCCTTCGACCATTTCAGTGCATAGCAGTACAGTCAGTTACAACCTGGTGATCCCCGCGACTCGCTGAGAGGTGGCTCCCATGGCCATCGCCGACGACCCCGCCGCCACCACCGCCCTCGACCGTGACGTCGCCGTCCTCCACTCCAAGGCAAGAGAGTGGGTCACCACACCGCTGGCGGAGAAGCGGAGGCTCCTGGAGGCCCTGCGCGTCGCCACCGCGGAGGTCGCCGACGAGTGGGTACGCGTGTCCTGCCAGGGCAAGGGCATCGCCCCGAACTCGCCGGCCGCCGGCGAGGAGTGGATGAGCGGGCCGTACGCGCTGATCTCGAACGTCGCCGCGCTCATCCGGCTCGTCGAACAGCTCGAGACCGGCACGAACCCGCTGGACCGGGTCAGGGTGCGCACGCTGCCGGGCGGTCGGGTCGCGCTGCGCGCCTTCCCCGCTGTCGCGCAGGATCTGGTGCTGGCGGGCTACACCGGGCACGTGTGGCTGCGCCCGGGGGTGACGCTGGAGCAGGCGAAGGCTGGGGTGGCCCGCCGGCTGCGCGACACAAACCTGCCCGGCCAGGTCGGCCTGGTGCTGGGGGCAGGCAACATCAACTCGATCCCACCACTGGACGGCCTCACCAAGCTGTACCAGGACAATGCCGTGGTGATGATCAAACTGAACCCGGTCAATGCCTATCTGGAGCCCGTCCTCAACCGGGCTTTCGCACCGTTCGTCGAGTGCGGGTTCGTGCGCATCACGGCCGGCGGCATCGATGTGGGCTCCTCCCTCGTCCGCCACCCTGAGGTGGATGCAATCCACATCACCGGCAGCAGCGCCAGCCATGATGCGATCGTCTTCGGCCCCGGCGAGGAAGGTGCCCGCCGCAAGCAGGCCCGCGAGCCCCTGATCACCAAGCCGATCACCAGTGAGCTCGGTGGCGTCGGCCCGGTTGTCGTGGTTCCCGGCCGGTGGAGGGACTCCGCCCTGCGGCTGCAGGCCCAGAATGTGGCCACTCAGCGGCTCCACAACTCCGGCTTCAATTGCATTGCCACCCAGATCGTGGTCCTGCCCCAGAACTGGCCGCAGGCCGGCCGGTTCCTGGACTACCTGCGCCAGGCGGTCCGGGACGCTCCGGGCCGTCCCGCCTACTACCCCGGTTCGGCCGACCGGCAACGCGGGGCCGTCGAGGCGCATCCCGAGGCCGAGTTGCTCGGCGGCGACCCGGACGTGCCGCGGACTCTGCTGACCGACCTGCACTCCGACAACGTGGGTGAGCCCGCCTTCCGGACCGAGTATTTCGGTCCGGTGCTGGGCGTCACCCGTCTCCCGGGCGCCACCGCGGCGGAGTTCCTGGACAACGCCGTGGACTTCTGCAATGACCGGCTTTTCGGCGACCTGGGCGTGGGCCTCATTGCCGCGCCACAGACGATCCGCGGGCTGGGGCCGCTGTTCGACGCCGCGATCGCCCGGCTGCGCTACGGCACCGTGGCGATCAACTGCTGGGTCGGTCCGGTCTTCGCCATGCCCCGCGGAACTTGGGGAGCGTTCCCCGGCCACGACATCTACAACGTGGGTAGCGGCGTCGGCATCGTGCACAACGCGCTCCTGCTCGACCCGGACCATGTCGAGCGCAGCGTGGGTCGGGGCCCGTTCCACCCCTGGCCCAAGCCAGTGTGGTTCGTGACCAACCACACGGCTCACACCACCGGCGAGCAGATGACCCGGTTCGCGGCCGAGGCTTCCTTGAGCAAGGCGATGCCCAAAGTGCTCGCGGCACTCACCTCGTCCCTGCGGGGCTGACGAACGACGAGAGGTGGAGCGACATCAACGGCACCCCTGAGCGGCGGCGGTAGCCTGGGGCGGATCAGACCACACCGTAAGGGGGCGATGCTGGTGGCAGTGCCCGCGCGCGCGCTCACCATTGCCGGGTCGGACTCGGGCGGTGGTGCCGGCATCCAGGCCGACCTCAAGACCTTCATGGCCCACGGGGTCCACGGCATGTCGGCGATCACCGCCGTGACCGTGCAGAACTCCGTCGGCGTTCAGGGCTTCTACGAGCTCGAGGCCAAGGCGGTCTTCGAGCAGATCGAGTCGGTGGTGACCGACATCGGCGTGGACGCCGCCAAGACGGGCATGCTCGCATCCGCCGCGATCGTCGGGGCGGTCGCCGACGCCTGCGAGCGCTTCGCCGTGCCGAACCTGGTGGTCGACCCGGTGGCCGTCTCCAAGCACGGTGACCCACTGCTGCGCCCGGATGCGCTCGAGGCGCTGCGCAACCGCCTGCTCCCGCTGGCGACGGTGGTCACGCCCAACGCCGGCGAGGCCGAGTTGCTCGGCGGCGTCCCGGTGCGTGAGCGTGCCGACCTGGAGGTGGCCGCCCGCGCACTGCACGCTCTCGGCCCGCGGTGGGTGCTCGTCAAGGGCGGTCACCTGCCCGGCCCGGACGCCGTGGACCTGCTCTGGGACGGGCGGCGGGCCATCTGGCTGGAGGCCAGGCGCCTCGACACCCCGCACACCCATGGCACCGGCTGCACGCTGTCGTCCGCGATCACCGCCAACCTCGCGAGCGGCCTCGACGTGGTCAGTGCCGTTCGCGAGGCCAAGCAGTACCTCACCGGAGCGATCGCCGGCGCCTACCCGCTCGGCAAGGGGATCGGCCCGACCGACCACGCCTGGCGCTTCCGCGCGGCCGGCATGCTGCGCCCCGGCGGCCCGAACCACCCCGCCCCCTCGTCCTGGTCCTACGGCCCCAACCCCTACGAGGGCTGAGGACAACGAGAACCGGTCATGTTCGGCCCCGTGGCGCAGCCGGGCACGCGCTTCAGCTCTCTTCGTCCCAGTCGAGTGGCTCGTCGGGGAGCTGGCGGCGCAGCAGCTCGGCGAGGCCGGCCTTGACCTCATCGCGTGGTAGGCCCCCGGCCTCCAGCTCGCCGTCCTCCTTGGCCAGCAGCCGCTGATAGAAGAGGATGCCAGCGTCGATCCGCCCGGCGTTGGGCTCGGCGTCGATCGCCTCGAAGAGCTGGTCCTCGGCGTCGGCGTAGCGGCCGAGCGCCTCCAGCACGCGGGCGAGGCCGAGCCGCTGCTCGTCGGGGAGGCTGAGCTCGTCGGCGCGTTCCACCAGCTCGGTGGCCAGCTTGCCGTCGAGCAGCCGGTCTGAGCGGCTGGCGAGGTAGCCGGCGAGGCTCAGCGCGCGCCGGTAGCGGGTCGCCGCCGCCTTCTCGTCGCCGCGCATGGCGTGCACGTCGGCCTCGGCCTTGACGACCTCGAGCACCGAGGCGACGCGCCTGAGGTCCGGCGACGACCCGGAGGTGAGCAGCGAGACGAGCTGCTCGTCGGTGAGCGTGGAGATGACCCGCGAGCTGATCCCGAGCAGCGGCTGGTACGCCTCGTCGAACATGCCCAGCGCCTCGCCGGGGTCACCGCCCAGTGCCTTCTTGAGGATGACGGCGACCGCCCGCGCGGCCTGCTCGATCTGCCGCATCAGGTAGTCGCGCTGGTACATGGCGGATGGTGCCGCTAGACCGCGCGGCGCACCTTGTTTGCCTTGATGCAGGAGGTGCAGACGTTGCGGCGCACCGGCGTGCGGCCCTCGAGGATGCGGATGCGCTGGATGTTCGGGTTCCAGCGCCGTGGGTTGCGCTTGTGCGAGAAGCTCACCGACATCCCGAAGCCAGGGTGCTTGCCGCAGATGTCGCAGACGGCAGCCATTGTGTGGGAAACCTTCCTGCTTGCGTGAAGACGTGAAGACGCGGAACCGCGTCGCGAACGAGCCGCGAAAACGTAGCACGACCTGCGGCGTTCCAGCAACGCGCCAGCGCCGCCGGGCGCCTGCCTCCCGAACGGTGTCCCCGAACGCCCCTATACTCGGGCGCGTGCCGGATACAAGGGCTGACCCACTCGCCACCCCGCTCGCCCGCGCGCCAGGGGTGAGCCCGGCGCTGGCCAGGACCATCGAGTCGACCTTCGGCTATCGCACCGTCCGCGACCTGCTCGAGCACTACCCGCGCCGCCATCTCACCCGCGGCGACCTGACCGACCTTGCGCACGCCAAGGCCGGCGCCGAGGTGACCCTGGTCGGCACCGTCAAGGGGGTCGCCAAGAAGCAGCCCCGCCGCAACCTCCGGATCCTCGAGATCCGTGTCGGCGACCGCGGCGGCGCGTGGGTGTGCACCTGGTTCAACCAGCCGTGGCACGCGGCCAAGCTGCCGGTCGGGACGATGGCGGTATTCTCCGGCAGGCTCATGTGGAAGACCGGCCGGCTCAGCATGGCCAATCCCGTCTACGAGGTGCTGCGCGAGGGCGACGATCCCGAAGGGTTCGCCAGCGAGATCATCCCGGTGTACGCGGCGACCAAGGACATCTCGTCCGGCCGGCTGCGCCGCGCGATCGGCGCGCTGCTCGAGCCCTTCGGCAAGGTGCCCGACTTCGTGCCCGAAGAGCTGCGCCGTGCCCACCGCCTGCCCGCCCGCGCCGAGGCGCTCAGGACCATCCACCGGCCGCCCGACCTCGGGGCGGTGTCCAGGGCGCGCGACCGGCTGGTCTACGACGAGCTGTTCGTGCTCCAGGTGGGGCTGGCGCTGCGCCGCCGCGCCCAGGCTGGCGGCGAGCAGGGCCATGCGCTGCAGGGCGACGGCGACCTGACCAAGCGCCTGCTGGGGAGCCTGCCCTTCCGCCCCACCCGTGCGCAGTTCCGCGCCATGTCAGAGATCGCCGTGGACATCGCCCGCCCCAGGCCGATGCACCGTCTCCTGCAGGGCGACGTCGGCTCGGGAAAGACCCTGGTTGCGCTCTGGCAGCTGCTCGCCGCGGTGCAGTCGGGGTTCCAGGGTGCCATCATGGCGCCCACCGAGGTCCTTGCCGACCAGCACTTCATCAACCTGCGGGCGCTGCTCGAGCCGCTCGGGGAGGGGGGTGGGCTGTTCGGCGGGCCGCGGCTGGCCCTGCTGACCGCCAGCACCACCGCGGCCGTCCGGGAGCGGCTGCTCCGGGAGGTGGCGGCAGGTGACGTCGACATCGTCGTCGGCACGCACGCGCTGCTCTCCGAGGGGGTCGCCTTCCGCAGGCTCGGCGCCGTGGTGATCGATGAGCAGCACCGCTTCGGCGTCCACCAGCGGGTCCGCCTGCGCGAGAAGGGCGACCAGCCACACGTGCTGATCATGACCGCCACGCCGATCCCGCGGACGCTGGCGCTGACGCTCTACGGCGACCTGGACGTCTCCACCCTGGACGAGCTGCCGCCCGGCCGTAGTCCGGTGGTGACCCACGTGGTCGCCGACGAGCCCATGCGCGAACGGGCCTACCAGCGCGTGCGTGAGGAGGTCGCGGCCGGCCATCAGGCCTACGTCGTCTGCGCGCTCAAGGACGAGTCGGACAAGGTCGAGGTGCGCTCGGCCAAGGCCGAGGCCGAGCGCCTGCGCGGCGAGGTCTTCCCGGACCTGCGCGTCGGCCTGGTCTACGGCGACATGCCGGCCAAGCGGAAGGAGGCGTCCATGGACGCCTTCCGCGCCGGCGAGATCGACGTGCTGGTCTCGACCACCGTCATCGAGGTCGGGGTGGACGTGCCCAATGCCACCGTGATGCTGGTCGAGGACGCAGACCGCTTTGGCCTGTCCCAGCTCCACCAGCTCCGTGGCCGCGTCGGCCGGGGCAGCGCGCCGGGACTATGCATCCTCTTCGCCGAACCGCAGACCGACGAGGGGCGGGCGCGCATGGCGGCGATCGCCCGTACCACCGACGGCTTCGAGCTGGCCAACGAGGACCTGCGCATCCGCGGTGAGGGCACGGTGTTCGACGCCCGCCAATCGGGCCTGTCCGACCTGAAGCTGGCCCGTTTAGTCGAGGATTTCGAATGGGTCCGTAAAGCTCGGGCTGATGCATTTGCACTGGTCGAGGGAGATCCGGAGCTTGCGGAGCCCACGCATCGGCGCCTGCAGGAGGAGGTCATCGCCCGTCTCGGGGATGGCCGCGCCGAATGGCTGACCCGGGGGTAGTCAAGTCCCCGAGGGAGGCACTACCCTCCGGGCATGGTCGTTCGCGAAGCGCAGTGGGGCGACGAGGACCAGCTGGTCGCGGATCTGGCCGAGTTCGGTCTGGGGCGCAATGAGGCGCGGCTGTATCTCGCGGCTGTGGGCAGCCCGAGCATGCGCGCCGCCGAGCTTGCCCAACTGGCCGACATCAGCCGGACCAAGGCATACGAAGCGCTCAGGCTTCTGGTCGAGAAGGGCCTGTTCACCGCGGAGTCGGGCCGCGTCGCGCGCTTCCGCGCCGTGGACCCGCAGACCGTGATCCGGCGGCTGCGGCAGCAGACCATCCGCGACCAGGCCGGCCTGCTCGAGGACACCAGACGCCTGGTCGCCGACCTCTTCCAGCAGTACTACGCCTCGCCGACGACCAGAGACCCGCTCGACTTCGTCCAGCTCCTGCGGCAGGGTGAGGCGGCATGGGCCAGGCAGGAGGCGATGATGGCGGGGGCCCGGACCGAGGCGATCCGGACGCGCCGGCTGCCGCGCCGCGGCGCCCCCCTTCCCGACCCGAACACGCTGCGCGAGGGCGTCAGCGCCCGCGCGATCTACGAGCGCGCCTTCCTCGACGATCCGCGCTACCGTAGCGGGCTCGCCGAGCGGATGCTGCGCGGCGAGGAGATCCGTTTCGCCGAGCGGGTCGCGATCGGGCTCTGCATGGTGGACCGCAGCGCAATCATGATCGGCCTCAACAGCACCGGCGTGGTCAACGGACCCGGGCACTGGCTCGCGCTGGTGCATCCTGGCCTGGGCGATCTGCTCGCGCTGGTATTCGAGGATCAGTGGGCCCAGGCATTGCCCGCACCTGCGCTGGAGCGCCTCAGGCAGTAGGAACCCCCGACAATCCTGATTACTCTACGCAAAGCAGCTTGACTTCCTTTGCACCCCTGCTACTGTTCGCGTCATCCGTCATCCCCGGAAGGACAGACAATGCCAAGCGAGCCGGTCGAGGCTGACCTGATCGACCGCCTGGTTCGCCATGGCCTCGGGCAGGGCGAGGCTCGCTGCTACGTTGGCATGCTCGCGCCCAGGGCGTTCAAGGTGAGCGAGATCGCCCGCAAGGCCGGGCTGCCCCGGTCGCGCGCCTACGAGCTGATCCGCTCGCTGTTGCGGGCGGGGCTCTGCTCAGAGGTCGCCGGTGGGGGCGTCGCGCGCTTCCGCGCCGCCCCGCCCAACGAGGCGATCGGCCGGCTCGAGGCGTTCCTTGGCGAGCAGGCGCGCCGCCGCAGCGCGGCCCTGTCGAGCCTCCTCGAGGGACTCGACAGCCGCGAGGCCGGGGGTCAGGACGGATCGAACGACCAGCCGGTGGCCATCCTGAGCCGCCGCGAGCAGGTCATCGACACCTATGAGCGGATGATCAGAGAGACCAGGAAGGAGATGGTCACCCTCCTGCCCATGCCCTGGTCGCTGGTGCACCGGCCGTCGCCGATCGAGTCCCTCGCCGCCGGGGTGCGGGTCCGGGTCGTGTTCGATCGCGAGGCGTGCTCGAGCGAGCCGCACCGCGAGTTCGTGCGCTTCTACTGCGCGCAGGGCATGGAGGCGCACGTGGTCGACGAGGTCGCGGTGCGGTTCGCCGTGTTCGACCGGGACCGGGCCATCCTCCACCTGACCATGCCGGATGTCGGCACCCATCGGCTCGAGTCCCTGCTGGTCACCCACGCGGGCTTCGGGCAGAGCCTGCAACAGGCCTTCGAGCGTCTCTGGGACGAAGGGATCCCGTTCGACCAGGCCGTGAGCCAGGTCGCCGGTCCCGCGCCCGCGGGCGCCCGACAGCACCCACGCGGCCAGTGGCAACTCGTGCCGCGTGGGGGAGATGGACGGTCTATCGGCGACGAATGAACCGTCCGAGCAGGTTGGACGGCGGGGGGAAGGCCTTGGCCCCCCCGGGCTCGACCCCCGCCTCCAACCGCCATCGCGAGCGGCGGCGCCATCGCCCCCCCGGGCGTCGCCGCTCGCGGTCGTACGGTGGCGGGCGTGCCGGTCGCCCGCCAGGAGAGGCTCATGCGAGTGGTGGCCGGGCGACTCGGAGGGAGGCGGCTCCGCGCGGTGCCGGGGAGCGCCACGCGGCCGACCGGCGACCGGGTCCGCGAGGCGCTGTTCTCGGTGCTGTCCAGCCGGGTCGAGGAAGCGAGGGTGCTCGACCTGTTCGCCGGCACCGGGGCGCTGGCGATCGAGGCGCTGTCGCGCGGGGCGGCCTCGGCCGTGCTGGTGGAGCAGTCGGCCCAGGCCACGACGGTGATCCGTGCCAATCTGGAGGCGCTGGGCCTCACCGGGGTCGCCGCGGTCCGGCGCACCAAGGTGGAGGTGTACCTCCGCGGCCAGCGTGATGGCCCCTTCGACCTGGTCCTGGCCGACCCGCCCTACGCCCTGCCGATCGGCGTGCTGGCCGGTCTGCTCGCCCGGCTCGCCCGCGGCGCGCTGGCACCCGGCGCTGTCATCGCCCTGGAGTCGTCCGCCCGTGCCGAGCCCCCACCCTGGCCTCCAGGCATGCACCCCGACCGTCCGCGCCGCTACGGCGACACCGCCCTCCACCTCGCCACCTACCGCCCTAGGGTGACCGGGGCGGGTTAAGCTGAGACTTTCCGAACAGGAGGCCCGACCAGTGCGGATCGCTTGCTGCCCAGGCACCTACGACCCGGTCACGAACGGTCATCTCGACATCGTGGCGCGCGCGGCCAAGGTGTTCGACAAGGTCATCGTGGCGGCGCTGGTCAACCCCGGCAAGCAGCCGATGTTCACGCTGGAGGAGCGTCTCGCCATGCTCAAGGAGGTGACCTCGGACATCAGGGTCGTCGAGGTCGACGCCTTCGAGGGCCTGTTGGTCGACTTCGCCCGCGACCGCTCGGTCACCGCCATCGTCAAGGGCCTGCGCGCGGTCAGCGACTTCGACTACGAGCTCCAGATGGCACAGATGAACTATCGCCTGGCCGGCGTCGAGACCATGTTCATGTCGACCAACCCCTCGTACTCGTACCTCAGCTCGAGCCTGGTCAAGGACGTCGCGCGCAACGGCGGAGACGTGACCGGCCTGGTCCCCGAGCCGGTGCGGCGGCGGCTGCGTGAGCGCGCTACCCGGGCGTAGGCTCCGATTCGGAGCGTTCGCTTCCCGTTTCCCGTATGTCACCGCCGTCTGCTACCCTTCCCCGGGCGGCCCCGCCGCCCATGGCTCATGCCTGCGTCCTCGTCGCGGGCGCGCGAACCACTCAAGGTCTCTCACATGAGCAAGCAAGCCGCAGCACCTGCGCTCGCGGTCAACGTCCGTGAGCTACTCCGCCATCCTGGAGCACACAAGCACGTGGTCCAGCGTGGCCCCGTGCCCAATATGGCCACCCCGATCGCGTGGGTGGAGCCCGGCGTCCCGGTGACCGTCGACGCCGAGATCGAGTCCGTCGTCGAGGGCATGCTCGTCACCGGCCAGGTGACCACCGTGGCCAAGCTGCTGTGCTCCCGCTGCCTGCGCACCATCGAGGAGGAGCTGCGCGTCGACGTGCGCGAGCTGTTCGCCCTCGATTCCCGGCAGGCGGAGGACGACGGCTACGCGCTGCTGTCCGACGACCGCCTGCCGCTGGACGCGATGGCCAGGGACGCGATCGTGCTGGCCTTCCCGGCAGCGCCGCTGTGCCGGCCGGACTGCGCCGGGCTCTGCCAGCACTGCGGCGGCGACCGCAACGTGACCGACTGCGGTCACCAGCAGGCTCCTGCCGATCCTCGCTGGGCGGGCCTGGCCGGGCTCGACCTCGGGTCGTTCTGGCCGGACGAGAACGGGATAAGCAAGACGTAACCCACAGGAGGAACAGATGCCCGTCCCCAAGCGGAAGACGCCGCGCTCCAAGGCACGGCATCGCCGCGCGCACTGGAAGTCGACCGCACCGACCTATGCGGCGTGCCCGCAGTGCCGGCAGGCGAAGCTGCCGCACGCGGTCTGCCAGAACTGCGGGTATTACCGTGGCCGCCAGGTCGTTGAGGTTGACTAAGCGGGTCACTCCGCTCGAGAAGGCGCTCGGCGTCCGCTTCGGGACTCAGGAGCTCTATGTCTGGGCGCTGACGCATCGTTCGTATGCCTACGAGCATGGTGGTCTGCCCACCAACGAGCGCCTGGAGTTCCTGGGCGACGCCGTGCTCGGGGTGGTCATCACCGACCTGATCTACCGAGCCTTCCCCGACCTGCCCGAGGGCCAGCTCGCGAAGCTGCGCGCCGCCACGGTCAACATGAACGTGCTGGCGGACGTGGCTCGCGAGCTGGGGGTGGGCGACGCGGTCCAGCTCGGCCGGGGTGAGGAGCTGTCGGGTGGCCGGGACAAGTCCTCGATCCTGGCCGACACGCTGGAGGCCCTGCTCGGGGCGATCTACCTCGACCGGGGCCTGCCCCGCACCGCCACCCTGATCCGCAAGCTGTTCGAGGCCAGGGTGATGGAGGCGGCCGGACGCGGCGCGGCGCTCGACTACAAGACCTCACTGCAGGAGCTGGCCGCGTCGAGCCTCGGTGGCATGCCCTCCTACTCGATCGAGGAGGAGGGGCCCGATCACGCCAAGCGCTTCACCGCCACCGTCTCGGTGGCCGGCGTCGCCTATGGCACGGGTCGTGGCCGCTCCAAGAAGGAGGCCGAGCAGAACGCCGCGCAGGAGGCGTTCGAGACCCTGGCCGCCTCGCGCATGATCACCGGAACCGGCTCCGGCAACGGTCAGGGCGGCAACGGCCAGCCGAACGTGGTCCCGGCCGACAAGCCCGCCGGGCGCCAGTAGGCGTCAGGGATGCCCGAGCTCCCCGAGCTCGACGTGCTGGCCGAGAACCTGCGAGCCCAGCTCATGGGAACACGGGTGCGCTCGGTGCGGGTGGTCTCGGTGGCCGCCCTCAAGACCTTCGACCCGCCGGTGGACGCCCTGGTCGGGCGCACGATCGCTGGTGCCGGCCGGCGCGCCAAGTACGTCTGGCTCGAGATGGACAGTGGCCTCGACCTGGTCATGCATCTCGCTCTGGGGGGCCGGCTGTCGCTCGGGCCCAAGCCCGCCCCGCGCAAGGTGGCGGTGCTCGCCGTTGAGCTCGAGGATGGCAGGGTCCTGTCGATGACCGAGGCGTCGACCCAGCGGCGCGCCGCGGTGTGGCTGGTCGGGAAGCTGGACCAGGTGCCGGGGCTGGCGACGCTCGGGCCGGAGCCGCTCGACCCGGACTTCACCGTGGAGCGCCTCGGCGAGATCCTCGCCGCCGGCGGGCACACCCTCAAGGGCATGCTGACCGATCAGCGTGGCATGTCCGGAGTTGGCAACGCCTGGAGCGACGAGGTGCTCCACCGGGCGCGCCTGTCGCCCTTCGCCCGTCCCGAGCGGCTCGGCGGGGAGCAGGTCGCCCGCCTGCACGCCGCCCTGGTCGAGGTGCTGACCGAGGCTCGGGGCTCGCTGGCCGAGCAGGTCGGCGGCAGGATCGAGATCCCCAGGGCGTCCGAGCGGCTGTTCGCCGTCCACGGCCGCGCCGGCGCCGCCTGCTTCGTCTGTGGCGATACCATCCGCTCGGTGTGGATGGGGGAGCGCGAGACCTCCTATTGCCCCACCTGCCAGACCGGCGGCCGCGTGCTCGCCGACCGCCGCAGGTCCAGGTTCCTCCGGTAACGCCGGCAGCGGCGATCCCTGGCTTCCGCCCACGTTGAGTGGTCGGATCTCGTCAGGGTGCGTGCATCCCGCGGAGAGCTTGGTTAGACTGCCTCCGCCCGGGGAATGAGGCGCTCGGGCCTGGTGCGCTGGGGGGGGAACCGTGCCCGAGCTGCCCGAGGTCGAGACGCTTCGCCTAGATCTAGACAAAGAGGTCGTCGGTCGCAAGATAGCCGACGTCGAGGTCAAGGCGGCCCGCACGGTCCGGCGCCATCACAACCGCAAGGAGTTCTCCAAGCGACTGCTGACCCATCGCATCGCCGGGGTCGACCGGCGCGGTCTTCACCTGGTCCTGCTGCTGGACTCCGGCGATGCCCTGGTCATCACGCTCGGCGCCAGCGGGCGCCTGCGACGCGAGCGCAGCTCCGCCCCGACCGAGCCGGGCACCGACGCCGTGATCGCCTTCTCCGTCGGCGGCGGCCTGCGCGTGCTGCACCTGCCGCCCGACGGTGAGCTGTTCCTGACCTCAGAGGCCGACCTCGACGACCTGGAGGGGCTGCGGCGCGCCGCCATCGACCCGCTGACCGACGCCTTCACCTGGCGGGCGCTCGGCGGCGGGCTGGCCGCCAGCACGTCCAGGCTGCGCCCGCTGCTCACCGGCGGCGCGCTGGTCGCTGGGATCGGCCCGGTCCACGTCGACGAGATCCTCTGGGCCGGCGGGCTGCGCTGGGACCGGGACTCGAGCGGCCTCTCGCCCCAGGAGGTCCGGCGCCTGTACCGCGCCATCCAGGAGGTCCTGCAGGAGGCGGTCCGGCTGCGCGGGACATCGGTGGGCGAGGACCTCTGGCTCGACTTGCACGGCAACAAGGGCGAATATCAGAACCAGCTCAACGCCTACCAGCGCGACGGGCAGCCCTGCCGTCGCTGCCGTACCGCGCTGGTCGTGGAGCGACTCGACGAGGAGAATCGCACGTACTTCTGCCCGAGGTGTCAGAGTTGATCACCCCACGCACCCCCCGCCTGATCCCCCTTGCCTGCCTGGCCCTCCTGCTCGTGGCCGGGTGCTCCGAGCGGCCGGCGGGGACGGCGGCCAGCCCCGTCCCGCCGAGCACCGCCGTGCCAGCCCCGCCGCGGACCACCGGTAACCTGGTCAGCCTGGGCGACGCGGCGGCGTACGCGGCGCTCGCCAACGGCGGGTCGGTGACCGTCCACGCCGAGCCGGGTGGCGGCAAGGCGCTGGACCTGATCCCGCCGAAGCTGTCCTGGGGCACGCCAACTCCCTTCCTGGTGCGCGAGGCGCGCCGCGTCGAAGGCAGGGTGTGGTACCGCGTGCTGCTTCCCAAGCGGCCCAACGAGTCGAGCGGCTGGGTCCGCGCCGACCAGGTGCGCACCGCCCCGCGCGACTACCGTGCCCAGATCGACCTCTCGGAGCGCCGCCTGAGCCTCTACAAGGGCGACGAGCTCCTGCGCAGCTTCCCGGTCGGCATCGGCAGGCCCGCGACCCCGACGCCGACGGGCCGCTTCTTCGTCACCGTGAAGCTCCGCCCGCCGCAGATCTCCACCGTGTACGGCGCCTGGGCGCTGGGCCTGTCCGCGTTCTCGCAGGTGCTGGCGCAGTTCGGCACCGGCGACGGCCAGATCGCCCTGCACGGCACCAGCAACCCCGCCAACCTCGGCCACCAGGTCTCCAACGGCTGTGTCCGGCTCGACAACGCCTCGATCTCCACGCTGGCCGCGCTGCTCGAGCCCGGCTCGCCAGTGGACGTCCAGGCCTGATGGCTCAGCGACTGCGGGCCACCGTCCACGGCCTGGTGCAGGGAGTCGGGTTCCGGTACTCGGTGATCTCTGCGGCGCAGGGGCTCGGACTGAAGGGATTTGTGGAGAATCGTCCGGATGGATCGGTCTATGTGGAGGCTGAGGGGCCGGCGGCGATGCTGGACCGGCTGGAGGCGTACCTGCGCCGTGGCCCGCGCATGGCGCGCGTCGAGGAGCTCGAGAGCGAGCGGGTGGATGCCACCGGTGAGTTTGGCGGCTTTTCCTGGCGTTGAACCTGTTTGCCCTGCTGCCTCCGGTCGCGCGAGCGCGCCAGCAAGCCCTACGCTACTTGGCGTATCAACGAAAACGTGGTATCGTCCGCTTGTGAAATCATGTCTCTGGAACTGCCTTGATGCGGTGCGTGGCACGGTCGACGTCGATCCCACCGACGGGACGAGCGTCAAGCACCGCTTGGGCCTTCCTCTCCAGAGAACCAAACTGAAGTAGCAGCCGTCGGAGTTTTCCGCCGGGCAGCGGATGACGATTGGGTCATGCCGGCAGGGCGGACGGAGATTGCAACGGACGCTGAAGTCGTTGCTGAGGGGAGGACCTTCCCGCATGTCGAAGGCGCTCATGGGCTTTGTCGGGCAGCCGCCCGCATACCTCATCCTGCGGGAGCTGAACGCCCTCAAGGCGCGTGTAGCCGAGCTGGAGCGCGCTCTTGCGGTCGCGGAGCAGGAGATTGCCCTCCGCGACGTCGAGGACCTCCGGACCTCGACGAAAAAGGAAGCGGCCCTGGCCTGATCCAGGGTTTTCGTTTGTTTGGGGCCCTCTTTATCTTGAGGGCCCCGGTTTTGTTTCAGGCCGTACTGCGTTTCCCCCGTCGTCTCTGCGTGGTTTGACGTAGGCCATACGGGGAATCCTACGCATTGCCTCCAACTGTCTGCCGCGGGCGCATGCTAGACTGCGCCGTCGCCCGAACGGCGCTCGTCCCCGGCGCTTTGCCAGCACCGTCGCGGGGGTAGGGCATCATGAGTGGGCATCATCCGGTATGGCCTCGATGACCTGCGGATCGAAAGGTTCCCGGCCAGACGCGTGTTCCTGAAGTCGCTGACCCTACGCGGGTTCAAGTCGTTCGCGGACAAGACCGTCCTCGACTTCGAGCCCGGGATCACCGTGATCGTCGGTCCCAACGGGTCCGGCAAGTCCAACGTTGTGGACGCCATCTCGTGGGTGCTCGGCGAGCAGGGGACGAAGTCCCTGCGCAGCGGCAGGATGGAGGACGTCATCTTCGCCGGGACGGCGAGCCGGCCGGCGCTCGGCCGCGCCGAGGTGACCCTCACCATCGACAACAGCGCTGGCCTGCTGCCGATCGACTTCAGCGAGGTCACCGTCGCCCGCCACCTGTACCGCTCCGGCGAGAGCGAGTACTCGATCAACGGCGCCGCCTGCCGCCTGCTCGACGTCCAGGAGCTGCTCTCGGACACCGGCATCGGCCGCGAGCTGCACACCATCGTTGGGCAGAACCGGCTGGAGGACGTGCTCCAGGGCTCACCTTCGGACCGCCGCGCGGCGATCGAGGAGGCCGCCGGCATCTACAAGCACCGCCGCCGCAAGGAGAAGGCGCTGCGCAAGCTCGCCGGCATGGAGCAGCACCTGGTGCGCCTCTCCGACCTGGTCGGCGAGCTGCGGCGCCAGCTCAAGCCGCTGCAGCAGCAGGCGGAGGCCGCCCGCAAGGCCGCCGAGGTGCAGGCCGAGCTGCGCGAGGTGCGGCTCACCCTGCGCAGCCGCGAGCTGGCGTCCGCCCGCCAGCGCGCGGGCGTGCTCGAGGCCGAGGAGGAGCGCTTCAACGCTCGCCTGGCCGAGCTCGAGCGCCTCCACCAGGCCGCCCAGGCCGACGAGGCGCGCCTGCAGGCGACCCTGGACGAGGAGGGTCCGCGCGCGGCGCGCGTCGGCGAGACCGCGCACCGCCTGGACACCGTTCGCGAGCGCCTGCGCGGCACCATGGCGCTGGCCGAGGAGCGCGCACGGCACCTGGCGGAGACGCGACCCATCGACGAGGAGGAGGGCCGCTCGCCCGCGGACCTGGAGCGCGAGGCGACCGAGGTGGTCGCCGAGGTCGCCGAGGTCGAGGGCGAGCTGGCCGGCAGGACCGAGGCGACCCGCGGCGCCGAGGCGGCCCGGCGCCAGGCGCGCGCGGCGCTCGCCGCGCACGACGAGGCCGTGGCCAGCTCCGAGCGGGACCGCGCCCGGGCCCACCAGCGCGAGGTCAGGCTGGCCGGCGTGGTGGCCGGGCTGGAGCGAACCATCGAGCAGCTCGAGACCGAGTCCGGCCGGCTCGACGGCCAGGCCCGCTCGCTGGAGCGCCGCCAGGCGGAGCTGGCGAGCCAGCTCGAGGCGCTCCACGCCGCGACCGGCGAGCTGTCGCGGGGCTTGGCTGCCGCGGCCGCGACGCTGTCCGCCGCCCGGGAGCATCGCGAGCGCCAGGCGGCCGAGACCAAGCGGCTGCGCGCCGAGGAGCGGCGCCTGGCTGGCGAGCGGGCCGCCGCCCGGGCGCGCCGCGAGGCCTTCGAGGCCACCGCCCGCGCCGCCGGCGGCGACGCCCTGGCCACGCTGGAGCGCGCCGGGCGGGACGGGGTGGTCGGGCCGCTGACCCAGGCGCTGTCGGTGGAGCCGGGCTACGAGGCGGCGGTGGCCGCCGCGCTCGGCGCCGACGCTGACGCGATCGTGGTGGCCTCGGCCTCCAGTGCCGACGGCGCCGCCGAGGCGTTGCGCGAGGCCGGCCGCGGCCGCGCGATCCTGCTGCACCCCGACGGCGGCTCGGCAGCCGCGGCCGGGCGGGCGCACGACGGCGCGCTGCTGCTCACCCGGGTGCGCGCCACCGACGCCGCCGCGGCCGCGGTGGCCAGTGCGCTGCTCGGCACGGTCATGGTCGCCGACGACCTGGCCACGGCGAGGGCGCTGGTCGACCGCTTCCCCGAGCGCCGGGTGGTCACCCGCGCCGGCGAGCTGGCGGCGGCCGGCAGGGTCGAGAGCGGCGCCGTGCCCGAGGCGAGCGGGCTCGCCGCCCGCCGTGCCGCCGAGCAGGCGGCCGCCGCCGAGCAGGCGGCCGAGGATGCCGCCGCCGGGATCGGCACCCGGCTGGAGGTGGCGGAGCAGGCACTGGAGGAGCTCGAGGCGCAGGTCGGGCGGGCGGCCCGAGCCCACCGTGAGGCCGAGACGGCCACCCGCGAGGCCGCCGACCGCGCCAGGGCGGCCGGCAAGGAGCAGCGTGCACTGGAGCGCGAGGCGGCGGCGGTCGCCGGCCGCCGCCGCGAGCTGGCCGGTGCCCGCGAGCAGGCCACGGAGAAGCTCGGCGCCGCGCAGGCGGAGCTGGCGGCGCTCCAGCACGGCGGCGACGCTGGCGCGCCCTCACCCGATCCGGCCGGCCGCGAGCCGCTGCTCGCGGCCGCGGACCAGGCCGAGCAGGCGGCGGTCTCCGCGCGGGTGGCCGCAGCGGCGGTGAGCGAGCGCCACCGTCTGCTGTCCCAGCGCTTGACCGACCTGCGCGTGCGGGCGGCGGCCGCGGCCGCCGCCGCCGAGCGCCGCGCCCGCGTGCGGGCAGCCCGCCTCCAGGGCGCCCGCCGCGCCGCCGAGGCCGCCCGTCTCGCCGGCGCGGCCCTGGCCAAGCTCGAGCGGTCGCTCGCCGGCGCGGGGGCCGAGCGCGACCGCCTCGCCGAGATCGTCGGCGCGGCCCGGTCCGGCCTGGCCGGCGCGAGCGCCCGCCGCCGTGAGGCCACCGAGGCCCTCGACGGGCACCATGCCGCCACCCGCGAGAGCGACACCGCCCGCGTCGAGGCCCGCCTCAAGGTCGAGGAGCTGTCCAAGCGCATCGTCGAGGAGTTCGCCATCGATCCCGACGAGGCGCTCAAGGAGTACCTGCCGGACCAGGCGACCCTGGCGGACCTGCCGGAGAGCGACCCACGCCGCCAGCCCAGCTCCGAGCTGCGCCGCATCGGCACCGCCCTGGACCGCCGGCTCGCCCTGCTCGGCCGGGTGAACCCGCTGGCGCTGGAGGAGTTCAAGGCGCTCGAGGAGCGCTACACCTTCCTCTCGGGACAGCTCCAGGACCTGAAGGAGAGCCGCCGAGACCTGCTCAAGGTGGTGCGGGCGGTCGACGCGCGCGTGCGCGAGGTCTTCGGGCAGGCCTACGCGGACGTGGCGCGGGAGTTCGAGCGCACCTTCGGCCTGCTGTTCCCGGGCGGCGAGGGCCGGCTGGTGCTCACCGAGCCGGACGACATCCTCAACACCGGGGTGGAGGTCGAGGCGCGCCCGCCGGGCAAGAAAGTGCGGCGGCTCCAGCTCCTCTCGGGCGGCGAGCGTAGCCTGGTCGCGCTGGCCTTCTGCTTCGCGGTCTTCCGCGCCCGGCCGAGCCCTTTCTATGTCCTCGACGAGGTCGAGGCGGCCCTGGACGACGTCAACCTGCACCGCTTCCTCGACCTGCTCGAGGACGCGCGGGAGCAGGCGCAGCTCCTGGTCGTCTCGCACCAGCGTCGCACCATGGAGGCGGCCGACGCGCTGTACGGGGTGTCCATGCAGGGCAGTGGCGTGAGCAAGGTGGTCAGCCAGCGCCTGCGCGAGCCGCGCAAGCCCGGGCGGGTGGGAGGCCGCCTGCGCCGGGCCGAAGCCGCCCAGAATGGGGAGGTCACCCGCGAGCCCGGTGATGGCAACCTGGTGGGCGACGATGGCAGGGACGACCAGAGCGCCGGGGACCGCGTGTTCCCGGTGGAGGTGAAGTAGTGGTAGAGGTTTTGGGGATCGCCGCCGCGATCCTGATCGTGGCGGCGATCGCGATCATCCCGCTGGTGGCCGGGCGGCGGCAGCGCCACGCGGCCGACCAGGCGAAGCGACACGAGCTGGGGCGCGAGCCCGGCGTGGGGGACGAGCCGCTGGCGGCGCCGGCCCCCACGCGGACGGTCGGGGACGCCGAGGGCCCGCCGGGACCGGAGGAGCCCCCAGCCGTCGCCACCGCCACCGAGGAGGTCATCGCCCCGCGCCGCCGCTTCCGCGAGCGGCTCGGCAAGTCGCGCGCCGCGATCGCCCAGGGGCTCTCGGGCCTGCTGGCCCGCGGCGTCCAGGACGAGGAGGCGTGGGAGGAGCTGGAGGAGGCGCTGCTCGCGGCGGACGTGGGCGTTGCCACCACCACGGACCTGGTCGAGCGGCTGCGCGATCGCGCGCGTGTGGTCCGGGCGGGTGCCCCGGAGCTGCGCGGGCTGCTCCGCGACGAGCTGCTCGCGGTGGTCGGCGACCAGGACCGGACGCTCGCGCTCGACCTGCTCGACGAGGAGCGGCAGCCCGGCGTGGTGCTGATCGTCGGGGTCAACGGCAGCGGCAAGACCACCACGGCGGGCAAGCTCGCCCTGGCCCTGTCCGAGGAGGGCAAGCAGGTCGTCATGGCCGCGGCCGACACCTTCCGCGCGGCCGCGACTGAGCAGCTCGTGCTGTGGGGCGAGCGGGTGGGCGCGCAGGTCGTCCGCCACCAGGCGGGCGCCGACCCGGCGGCGGTGGCCTTCGACGGGCTCGCCTCGTCCCGCGCCAGGCATGCCGACGTCCTGCTGGTCGACACGGCCGGACGGCTGCACACCAACACCAACCTGATGGAGGAGCTGCGCAAGGTGCGCCGCGTGCTGGAGCGCGAGGGCGGCAACGTCTGCGAGGTGCTGCTGGTCCTGGACGCCACCACCGGCCAGAACGGCCTGGCGCAGGCGCGCCAGTTCACCAGGGCGGTCGGCGTCACCGGGCTGGTGCTGACCAAGCTGGACGGCACCGCCAAGGGCGGCATCGTCGTGGCGGTCCAGCGCGAGCTCGGCATCCCCGTCAAGCTGGTCGGTCTCGGCGAGGACGCACACGACCTCGCGCCCTTCGACCCCGAGGCCTTCGTCGACGCGCTCCTGGCGGAAGAGGGCCCCTGAGACCGTTTCGGCGGGCCCTTATCCGCCAGGAGCCTGGCGGCGGATGAAGGGGGCGACGTTGCTGCCGCGCCCCGGCAGCGAGCGGGCCCGCTCGCCGGGCACGCGGACCCTGAAGGTGGTGCCGCGGCCCGAGGACGACTCCACCTCGATCGTGCCGCCGAGCGCGTTCACCAGTGCCTTGGTGATGTAGAGCCCAAGGCCCATGCCGGCGCGGTGCGCGCTGGAGGAGCCGGCCTGGCGGAAGCGCTCGAACACGTACGGCAGCTCCGCTGGGGCGATGCCCGGCCCCTGGTCCTTCACCTCGATGACCAGCTCGCCCACGACGCGCCGGGCGGTGACCCGGATCGGGCTGCCGCCGCCGTAGCGCTGGGCGTTGTCGACCAGGTTGCGCATCACCTGCGCCAGCCGGTCCGGATCGGTGCGAATGTGGGGCAGGTCCGTCCCGATCTCCAGGAACACCGGGGCGGGGTCCTTCGGCCATTCCTCCGAGTAGTCGGTGAGCAACTCGACCGGGTCGTGGACCGCCAGCGACACGTCCAGCATGCCCGCCTGCATGCGCGAGACCAGCAGCAGGTCCTCGACGAGGCGGGCCAGCCGCGCTGTCTGGCGGTCGATCACCTGGACGAAGTGGCGTTGCTCGTCAGGGTCCAGGCTCACGCCCGGCCGCAGCAGGGTGGCGGTGAACCCGCGGATGACGGTCAGCGGCGTGCGCAGCTCGTGGGTGGTCATCGCCACGAAGTCGTCGCGCATCTGGTCGAGCTGCCGCAGGCGGGCATTGGTCTCGGCCTCGCCCTCGGCCAGCCGAGCCCGCTCGATCACCATGGCGAGCTGGTCGGCGATGCGCGACAGGCGCGCCATGTCCTCCTCGTTGAAGGCGTCCTGCCTGCTGGACCTGGCGGTGAGCACGCCGAGCATCTTGCCCTCGAGCCGCACCGGCACCGCCAGCTCGGAGGCGGTGCCGGTGCGCCCGTCGCGGGTCAGCCAGACGCTGCCGTGCTCGGCCTTGCCGCTGCGCATGGGCCGCTCGCTGGCGAACACCCGCCCGGTGATGCCCGCCTCGCCGACCAGCGGCTGACGCTCGACCACCTCGACCGGGAAGCCGGCGGCGCCGCGGATGCGCAGCCGCCCGTTGCCGTCCGGCGCCGCGAAGCACAGCCCCTCGTAGCCGAGCACCTCGGCCACCTCGGCCAGCATGTGGTCCAGCGCAGCCTGGTAGCTGCCCACCTTCACGCCGGCCACCACCGCGCGGCTGACCGCCTCGATCTCCTGCTTGGCGGCGCTCTCCCGGTCGGCCAGGGCGCGCTGGGCGTCCAGCAGGCGGGCGTTGTCGACCACCACCGCCATCTGGTCGGCCAGCCGCTGCAGCTGCTCGAGGTCGTCGGTGGCATAGGCGTCGCTGCGCGGCGACTCGACGTTGACCACGCCGAGGATGCTGTCGCCGAAGCGCAGCGGCACGCACATCTCCGACTTGGTGTCCGGTGCCGCGGCGAAGTAGTCGGGATGCCGCGCGGGCGCGTCGACCAGGACCGCGACGCCGGTGGCCGCCACTCGCCCGACGATGCTGCCAGGCCCCAGCGGGAGGCTGAACGACGGCGCGTCGGGCCAGTCGCCGAACCAGGAATGGCACCGCACGCGGTCGCCGTCGAGCAGGAACACCGCCATCCGCTCGTAGTCCAGATGGCTCGCCACGGCCCTGGTCATCGAGTGGACCGTGCCGTCCAGGTCGCCCTGATTGGCCACGCCGGCCAGCACGATGGTCGACAGCGCCTCCACCTCGGTGCGCGCCTCGCGCTCGCGGTCGACCAGCCCGCTCAGCTTGTGGGCATGCTCTGTCATGGCGCGCTCGCCCTTGGCCAGCGAACGCTCGAGGCCGATCATCGCCACGGTGATGCCGATCAGGTCCACGACCCGTACGAGCAGCCCGTCGCCCGGCGCGAGCGAGGGCATCCCCCCGCGCTGGACGGCGTCGTAGGCGATCACCCCGAGCACCGCCAGGGCGCCGCTGAGCGCGGCGGTGACGGTCCCCTCGACGATCGCGCCCTCGACCGGCAGCCAGCCGAGCAGCGCCCAGAAGCCGCCGCTCGGATCGTCGGCGAGGGTCAGCGCCGTCAGGATGACCAGCACGCTGTCGAGACCCAGCAGCAGCCTGCCCGTGCGGCGGATGCGCCTGACGAGGTTGGCGGTCGTCCTGGCCGCCGCCCTGGAGGCGTCGTTGGAGCTGACGTGCACCGCCCGCAGCAGGAGCCGCTGGTAGTAGTTGGCGATGGCCACCACGGCCACCACGGCGAGCGCGCCGGCCGCCCGCATGCCCGGGTGGACGAAGAGCTGGTAGGCGAGCGGGGGGGCGATCACGGCGACGCCGCACCAGCGGCCGAACACGAGCGCGTTCGCCCGTCGCGTGGATGCCGTTGGCCAACCGGCTGTCGCGCCCATCAAAGCTCCCTCGTGCTGCCGCTTCCGGGTGACGGGCGCCTGGTGCGACCCGGCATCCGCTCGCCTCCCCGAGCGGCGGGCGGGTCATGGCCCGCCCCCGACCGGGGGCCTGCGCGAAGGACAGGCTATGCTTGACTGCGTCAGCAGATGCTATCCCGTCCGGGCCCGAAGAAGGAATCTGAGCGCTCACGTGTTCGACACACTGGCAGACCGCCTGCAGGACGTGTTCACCAAGCTCCGGGGCCACGGCCGCCTCTCGGAGGCTCAGGTGGACGCGGCCCTGCGCGAGGTCCGGCTCGCGCTCCTGGAGGCGGACGTCAACTTCAGGGTCGTCAAGGACTTCGTCGCGCGCGTGCGCGAGCGCGCGGTCGGCGAGGAGGTCACCCGCAGCCTCACGCCGGCGCAGCAGGTCATCAAGATCGTCCACGAGGAGCTGGTCGTCACCCTCGGTGAGCGCAACGTGCCACTGGTCATGGCGCCGCGGCCGCCCACCGTGGTGATGCTGGCCGGCCTGCAGGGCTCGGGGAAGACCACCACCGCGGCCAAGCTCGCCCGCCATCTGACCAGCAAGGGCCGCAAGCCCCTGCTGGTCGCCTGCGACCTGCAGCGCCCGGCCGCGGTCAAGCAGCTGCAGGTTCTCGGCGCTCAGGCCAAGGTGCCGGTGTTCGCGCCGTCAGACGGCACCACGCCGGCCGACCCGGTCGCCGTCGCCGGCGGCGGGCTGGAGGAGGCCGCGCGCACCGGACGGGACGTCGTGATCGTGGACACCGCCGGTCGCCTGGCGATCGACGCCGAGATGATGGCGCAGGCGGCCGCCATCGCCGACCGCATCGACCCTACCGAGGTCCTGCTGGTGGTCGACGCCATGACCGGCCAGGACGCGGTGCAGACGGCGGTCGCCTTCAAGCAGGGCGTTGACGTCAGCGGCGTGATCCTCTCCAAGCTGGACGGCGACGCCCGTGGCGGCGCCGCGCTGTCGATCCGCTCGGTCACCGGCGTTCCCATCAAGTTCGCCACCACCGGCGAGAAGCTGGCCGACTTCGAGCCCTTCCACCCCGACCGCCTCGCCGGGCGCATCCTCGGCATGGGCGACGTGCTCACGCTGATCGAGCGGGCCGAGGAGCTGGTCGACCGCCAAGAGGCCGCGCAGATGGAGCGCAAGCTCCGCGAGGCTTCCTTCACGCTCGAGGACTTCCTGCAGCAGCTCCAGCAGGTCAAGAAGATGGGCCCGCTGAACCAGGTCCTCGGCATGCTCCCCGGCATGAGCCGTGAGCTCAAGGGGATCGAGGTCGACGACCGCGACCTGGCCCGGGTGGAGGCGATCATCCACTCCATGACCCTGGCCGAGCGCGCCAACCCGAAGCTCCTCAACGGATCCCGCCGTGCCCGCATCGCGCGCGGCTCTGGCACCACCACCCAGCAGGTGAACGCGGTCCTCAGGCAGTTCGACGAGGCCCGCCGCATGATGAAGCAGCTCGCCGGCATGAGCCCCAAGCGCCTGCGCAAGCTGGGGATCACCAGGTAGACTGCGTCACCTTGTTGTTTCACCGAGTCCCGGCGCCGACCGGCACGACGGGGGACGGCAGACCCGCACCGGGACGGGCGGGCCACCCCGACCGAGGAGCGAACCAGATCATGGCAGTCAAGATCCGCCTGATGCGCATGGGAATGAAGAAGGCGCCCTACTACCGCGTCGTGGTGGCCGACTCGCGCAGCCCGCGCGACGGGCGGTTCATCGAGAACATCGGTATCTACCACCCGAACATGGAGCCCTCCCGGGTCGAGATCGACACCGACAAGGCGCGCGACTGGCTCGCCAAGGGGGCCCAGCCCACCGAGGCGGTGGTCAACCTGCTGGCGATCGCCGGCGTCGAGGAGATGGCCCAGCGCAAGCAGGCGGCCAAGGAGCTGCGCGCCAAGCAGGTCGCCGCCAGGGAGCAGGGCGGCAGGACCAAGAGCAAGAGCGGGAAGGGCTGAGCGCCGCATGCGCGAGGTGGTCGCCTACCTGGCCCGCGCGCTGGTCGACGAGCCCGACCGGGTCACGGTGGGCGAGTACCGCGGGCACCGCGGCCTGACCTACGAGATCCGGGCCGCCCCCGACGACGTCGGCAAGCTGGTCGGGCGCGGCGGCAGGACGGTCAAGGCGCTGCGCCGGCTGGTGAAGGCGGCCGCCCCGCAGGGGCGCCGGATCGAGGTCGAGGTCCTCGCCGAGGACGAGTAGCGTGGCCGCTCCGACTCGGCTGGTGGTCGGACGCGTGGTCCGCCCCCACGGCCTGCGCGGCGAGGTGGTCGTCGAGGTCCTCTCGGACGCCCCAGAGCGCTTCTCGCCCGGCGCCAAGCTCGCCGCCGGCGACCCCGACACACCCGCGAGCCTCCGTGACCTCCAGGTGGAGGCGAGCCGCCTCCACCTCGGCAGGATGCTGCTGCGCCTTGCCGGTCTCGCGGACCGCGACGCGGTGGAGCCGCTGCGGGGCCTGCTGCTGTCGATCCCGTTCGAGGACGCCCGCGGCCTCGCCGCCGACGAGTTCTGGCCGCATCAGCTCGTCGGGCTGAAGGTGGTCGACCCCGACGGGCGGGAGCGCGGCGTGGTCGTCGACGTCCTGCCCGGTGCCGCGCACGACCTGCTGCAGGTGCGCAGGCCGGACGGCGAGTCCGTGCTGGTGCCGTCGGTGGCCGCCCTGGTGACGGTCGAGCTGGAGGCCGGCCGGCTGGTGGTGCGGCCGTTGGCGGGCCTGCTCGAGGACTGAAAGGGCCCTGCCCGGCCGTGATCGGAGGCTCGAGTGCGCTGCGACATCGTCACGATCTTCCCCGACTTCTTCGCCTCGCCGCTGGCCACCGGCCTGCTCGGCAAGGCGGGGGAGCGCGGGCTGGTCGAGGTGCGCTGCCATGACCTGCGCCACTGGACCCACGACCGCCACCGGACGGTGGACGATGCCCCGTTCGGCGGCGGCGCGGGCATGGTGATGCGCCCGGAGCCCTGGTTCGAGGCGCTCGACGAGCTGCTCGCCGAGGGCCCGGCCCGGGTGGTGCTGCTCGCCCCGGACGGGCGCCGGCTCGATCAGCGGGCGGCCGACCGGCTGGCACGCGAGCAGCGCGTGATCCTCTGCTGCGGACGCTACGAGGGCGTGGACGAGCGCGTTCGCAGCCGCGTCGACGAGGTGCTCTCCATCGGCGACTTCGTGCTCGCCGGCGGGGAGACGGCGGCACTGGCGCTGCTCGACGCAGTCGCCCGGCTGGTGCCCGGGGTGATGGGCAACGTCTCCTCCGCCGCGGACGAGTCGTTCGCACACGGCCTGCTCGAGTACCCGCAGTACACCCGCCCGGCCTCCTACCGGGGCCTGGAGGTGCCGGAGGTGCTGCGCTCCGGCAACCACGCCGCCGTCGCGCGGTGGCGGCGCGAGCAGGCGATCGAGCGTACCCGCCGGCTGCGCCCGGACCTGCTCGCCTCGGCCGACCTGTCCCCGGAGGAGCGCCGGGCGTCAGGGCTCGAGTAGAGGGACCCGGGGGGCTGTGTTACCCTCGATCGTTGCCGCGCCGCAACGGTCGTTGCACTGCGCGCCTCAATTCTCGGCTTGCTCAAGGCCACGAAGGAGCTTCACCCGATGCAGATCACTGATGCGGTCGAGCGCGCACAGTTGCGCGACGACCTCCCGGACTTCCGGCCCGGCGACACCGTCAAGGTCCACGTCCGGGTGGTCGAGGGCGGCCGGGAGCGTATCCAGGTCTTTCAGGGCGCCGTGATCCGTCGCCAGGGCGGCGGCCTGCGCGAGACCTTCACCGTCCGGAAAGTCTCCTTCGGTGTTGGGGTGGAGCGGACCTTCCCGGTCCACTCGCCGAGCATCGCCAAGGTCGAACTGGTCACCAGGGGCGACGTCCGCCGCGCCAAGCTCTACTACCTGCGCGACCGAATCGGCAAGGCGGCCAAGATCAAGGAGAAGCGCACCCCCACGCGGGCATGAGCCCGCTGGACGAGCCCTCCCGCTCCGATCTCGGGGCCGACACCGAGACGACGCGGGAGCAGGAGACGGCGGCGGCGAGCGAGCCCACCGACGGGTCGGACGGGGCCAAGGCGACCAGGCAGCAGTCCGCGCTGTCGGTGGTCCGCGAGACGACCGTGCTGGTCGTCCTCGCGATCCTGCTCGCCGTGCTGTTCAAGACCTTCCTGGTGCAGGCGTTCTACATCCCGTCCGGCTCGATGGAGCCGACGCTGAACATCTCCGACCGCGTGCTGGTCGAGAAGGTCTCCTATCGCTTCGGCAAGGTGACCGACGGCGACGTGATCGTGTTCGTCCACGACTTCCCGGGCGTCGAGCCCGAGTCGGGCAACCCGATCGCCCACTTCTTCAACGGACTCGGCCAGGCGGTGGGGGTCGCGCCGCCCTCCAGCCGCGACTTCATCAAGCGGGTGGTCGGCACGCCGGGGGACCGCATCGACTGCCAGCGGGGCAGGCTGTACCGCAACGGCCAGCCGGTGAGCGAGCCCTACCTGGCGCCGGGCACCACCACGGAGAACTGCACCGCCGTGACGGTGCCGCCCGGGAAGCTGTACGTGATGGGCGACAACCGCAACAACTCCGAGGACTCGCGCACCTTCGGACCGATCGAGCGTTCCGCTCTGGTGGGCCGTGCCTTCGTCCGCATCTGGCCCTTCAGCCACACCGGCTGGCTTCGGCGGGACCGGTGATCGTGCTCGTAGCTCCCACGGCTTAGACTTGCCACCGTGTTGACCACAGCCACCGCCGCGTTCGAGAACCGCCTCAGGGAGGTTGGCTTCCGCCGCGTGGCCGGTGTTGACGAGGCGGGCCGCGGCGCGCTCGCCGGCCCGCTGGTCGCCGCTGCGGTGGTCCTTCCGGAGGAGTGCCCGATCGAGGGTCTGGCCGACTCCAAGCTGCTCACCCCGGAGCGGCGGGCCGTCCTCGCCCGGCAGATCCACGAGGTCGCCCTCGCCGTTGCCGTCGCGCGCGCCGCCCCCGAGACGATCGACCGCGCGGGGCTGCAGCGGACCAACCTGGTCCTGCTCGCCCGCGCGCTCCGCGACCTGCCCGGCGGCTACGACTACGCGCTCGCCGACGGCTTCCCGCTGTCGGACAGCCTGCCGGCACCGTGCCTCGGCGTGCGCAAGGGCGACCAGGTCGTCGCGTGCGTCGCGGCCGCCTCCATCGTGGCCAAGGTGACCAGGGACGCGATCATGGTGCGGGCGGCGCGCCGCTTCCCCGGCTACGGATTCGAGCGACACAAAGGGTATGGAACGGACGGGCACTGGGCTGCGCTGCGCGAACTCGGCCCCTCGGCCTACCATCGCTACTCGTTCGCGGGCGTCGCCGCATGTGGCGCCGGGGGCGCAACCCCCGGCGATGACGATCGCCCCTCAGGAGAGCATGGCCTCGCTCCTGAACCCCCGAACCCCCATGGGTGAGCGACCCCGCGACACCGAACGGTCAGGCACAACAGGAGGAGTGATGAGCGCCGAGGACCTCGAGCGGTACGAGGCCGACATGGAGCTGGAGCTCTACAAGGAGTATCGAGACGTGCTCAGCATGTTCCAGTACGTCGTCGAGACCGATCGTCGCTTCTACCTGGCCAACAAGGTCGACCTGCAGGTGCGCAACCAGGACAGCGAGACCTACTTCGACCTCACACTCAATGACGCCTGGGTATGGGACATGTATCGCCCGGCCCGCTTCGTCAACAAGGTCCGCGTCGTGACCTTCAAGGACGTCAACATCGAAGAGCTGATCCGCAAGGACGAGATCTAGGGGCACGGACCCGTGGGCTTCAACGCCACCCGGCGCTACCGGGACAAGAAGACAATCGACGTCGCGATCCTGCTCGCGGCCGTCGTGATCATCATCGGCCTGCTCGCCTGGGTCTTTGCCGCCGGTGGGCGATAAAGCCCGCATTTCGTCGCCAAATGCAGGCGTGATAGCTTGCCTCCCTATGGTTGACACCACGTCTCGCGCTCTCCGCATCCGTGCCATGGAGGAGCGCGGTCGGCGGCGCCGCCGACGGCTGCTCGTCAGCCTCACCGTGGCACTGGCGCTGATCATGGTGGTCGGCAGCATGGGCTACGCGCGCTGGCGCTTCGGCCAGATCGCCTCCGTCGAGGTGCCCGGGCTGCATGCCGCCGGCAACGGCGAGCCATTCAACATCCTGGTGGTCGGCTCCGACACCCGCTCGGGCGCCAACAGCCGTTACGGCAACGTGGCAGGGCAGCGCAACGACGTCACCATGGTGGTCCGGGTCGACCCCGGCAGGCGCACGGTCTCCACGATCTCCATCCCGCGCGACCTGCTCGTCCCCATCGCCGAGACCGGCAGGACAGACAAGATCAACGCCGCATTCACCGGCGGGCCGAGCCGCGTCGCCAAGACCATCGAGCAGGACTTCGGCATCCCGATCCACCACTACGTGCTGATCGACTTCAACGGCTTCAAGCGCATCGTCGACGCGCTCGGAGGCATCAAGGTCTCCTTCCCGTACCCCTCCCGGGACATGGACGACCACGGGCGCAACATGTCCGGCCTGAGCATCCGCCGGGCCGGCTGCCAGCTCCTCAACGGCACCCAGGCGCTCGCGCTGGCACGCAGCCGCGACTTCTCCTACGTGCGCGACGGCGTACGGCGCTGGGACCCGAACGGGGACCTCGGCCGAATCCGCCGCCAGCAGGCGTTCCTGCAGGGCGTCCTGAAGAAAGGCCTAGCAACCGGGCTGACCAACCCGATCAGGGCCAACGCCTTCATCGGTGCCATCGTCCACGACCTGACCAAGGACAAGGGGCTCGACATCGGCGACGCGGTGCGCCTCGGCACCCGCTTCCGCTCCTTCAGCCCGTCGGATCTGGAGACGTTCACCATGCCGACGCAACCACTGATGGAGGGCACGATCTATCGGGGCGAAGTGGTCAAGCAGCCCGCCGCCCAGCAGGTGGTCGCCAAGTTCCTCGGCCTACCGGACCCCACGACCAGCCAGTCCAGCGGCTCCGCGCCACCCCCCGCTGCCACGACGGCCACACTGGTCCACATCCGCAACGCCATCGGCGTCCAAGGCCTCGCCGCGCGCACGCGCGACCAGCTCCGGCAGGCAGGGTTCCGCGTCGCCGACGTCGGCAACGCCGGCGTCGCCGGCGTCGCCGTCACCCGCATCGCCTACCCCCCCGGCGAGCTCGCCAAGGCCCAGGCGCTCCGGGCCGCCGTGCTTGGCAGGGCCGAGCTGCGCGAAGACCCAGGCCTCCCCACCGGCGAAGTGACGCTCATGATCGGCAGCAATTTCCGCGGTGTCCAGGCCGTCGCCTCGGCGACCTCCGCCCCCAACAGCACCACCACGTCGACGCGCCCCCCCGGGTCCGGCGCCACCCCCGGTGCCCCCGGTGGCACACCAGGCGCAAAGAAGCCTCCCGCCAGCAAGCCCACCCTCGAGCTCCGCGACTACGACCCACGCCCGTGCTGACGCGGGACCTCCGCCGCCTCCCGGAGCCCTGAGCCCTCGACGGCACTCGACGGCCCGCACCGAAACAGCGAGCTGTCGCTGGCAGGCGCTCCAAGCACCCCCAAACGAGAGACTCGGACGGGTATCCGGTGCAGGCGGCTTGCGGTGCTGACGCAGCCACACAGCCAGCTTGCCCGGGTGATGTGGGTCCCAGCGACCTTTGCCGCGCAGGATGTCGTGCTTTGCCGCGTGGGTGCGGCTTTGCCGCGCAGGGTGTCGCTCGGGCGCCTGGTTTGGGGGGTTGGTGGAGCGATCTGCGCGGCAGAGCTGCACTGGCGCGGCAAAGGACCACCATCCACGCGGCAAGGCCTCGGAGGTCGCCGACGGTGGCCGCTGCA